>Ga0209579_10000034_pt1 | contig 325107 bp, 284 predicted proteins | sample Coa_R1_2_FD_187152 | JGI IMG/M metagenome (GOLD analysis project Ga0209579, IMG submission 187152) | Surface soil microbial communities from Centralia Pennsylvania, which are recovering from an underground coalmine fire - Coalmine... | ecosystem: Environmental > Terrestrial > Soil >... | reverse complement strand
TTTCATCGCCCGCTCCATCGCGGCCCTCGGATAAGCTTCCATGCTCTGCATGGTCTCCCATCCTCACCGCCCGCAAAGCGGACATTTCACCTGCTATCTCAACCGGACATATCATGTGCTACCGACAACGCGTGGACTGCCAGTTGATGTGCCGTGGATTCTGTTGTATCGTGCGACTTAACGTTTTCGGCACGACGGACGGTTTTCATGGTGTATTTCCGGTTCCTACCGAGCCTGGAAAGCCTCCGCAGCCACACGCCTTCATGCCAATTTCTGCCAACGTTATCCTGGGCCAAGGAGTACAGATCTTCCAGCCTGACTTGGTCAATCTATACGGCTGTACCATCGGTGACGAGACCAAGATTGGGGCTTTCGTCGAAGTTCAGAAAAATGCATTGATCGGGAAACGGTGCAAAATTTCTTCGCATACTTTTGTCTGCGAAGGAGTAACGATCGAAGATGATGTATTCGTGGGGCACGGAGTCATGTTCATTAATGACTTGTACCCACGCGCAACCGCGGACGGCCGCCTGCAAACGGAGGCCGACTGGCAAGTTGTACCGACCCTTGTGAAGCGAGGATCCTCACTTGGGAGCGGGGCCGTCATCCTTGCCGGTGTCACTATCGGAGAAGGCGCGATGGTCGGCGCAGGAGCCGTTGTCACCCACGATGTGCCCGATCATACGATCGCGAAGGGCGTTCCCGCACGGCTTGGGCGCACCGTAACGCAAGGGGTGCCGCACAAGCAGTCCTCGGGCAAACAGGCAATCTAGGGAGGAATCTTGATTCGGATTGGCGTGATCGGCTACGGATACTGGGGTCCAAACCTGGTGCGGAACTGTTTCGAGACGCCGGGTGTCGAGGTCGGCTGCGTCAGCGATCTGCGAACCGACCGGCTGGCGCTGGTCGCCACCCGTTATCCCACGATCAGGACCAGCCAGAATTCTCGTGAACTGATTGAAGATCCATCCATTGACGCGGTGGCAATTGCGACTCCCGTTTCCACGCACTACGATCTGGCTCTCCGGGCGCTGCAGGAGGGCAAGCACGTGCTCGTCGAGAAGCCGTTAGCCTCAAACACCGAGCAAGTGCAACGTCTGATGGACCTGGCACAGAAGCGCAATCTGGTGCTAATGGTCGATCACACCTTCGTCTACACAGGCGCCGTGCGCAAGATTCGTGAACTGGTCGACACTGGCGGCCTAGGCGAGATTTATTACTACGATTCTGTGCGCGTAAATCTCGGACTTTTCCAGCACGACGTTAACGTCCTCTGGGATCTCGCGGTGCACGATCTCTCGATCATGGATTATGTGCTTCCGTTCCGGCCGTGCGCGGTCTCGGCTACCGGGCTCAGCCACGTCCCCGGCGGCACCGAAAATATCGCCTACATGACTCTATTCTTTGAAGGCAGCCAGATTGCGCACATCCATGCCAACTGGCTCGCGCCGGTGAAACTGCGGCGCACGTTGATCGGTGCCAGCCGCAAGATGATTGTCTACGACGACCTGGATCAGGGCGAGAAGATCAAGGTCTACGACAAGGGCATCACTCTAAACAATCATCAGAATCCGGAGAAGCTCTACCAGATGCTCGTGGGCTATCGCACCGGCGACATGCTTGCTCCGCAGATTGATGGGACCGAGGCCCTGCGGCGCGAGATCGACCACTTCGCCCGCTGCATCGAACAACGGCAAGAACCGGTAACCGGCGGTCCCGCTGGGCTTCGCGTAGTGGAGATTCTGCAGGCCGCCTCGCAGTCGATGGCTCAGCGCGGCCGGCCGATCGAATTGCGCCTGACCCCTCTCGAGGCGACCGCGTAATTTCGCGTGAGAGAATAGTTTCGAAGGGCAAACTTGAATGGCGAATATCAAAGTACCGTATCTCGATCTTAAAGCGCAGTACCAGAGCATCAAGCCGGAGATAGATGCGGCAATTGCGCGTGTCCTCGACAGTTGTCAGTTCGTCCTCGGCTCGGAGGTCGCGGAGTTTGAGAAGGAATTCGCTGGCTATTGCGGGACGGCAGAATGCGTCGCATTAAACTCCGGAACAAGCGCTTTGCATCTGGCTTTGCTGGCTGCCGGAGTTGGGCCTGGCGACGAAGTCATCACGGTCCCGTTCACTTTCGTAGCCAGCGTGGCGGCGGTGATATACGCCGGCGCTCGTCCCGTTCTCATCGATATCGACCCGCGGTCTTTCACGTTGGATCCTGGCGCGATTGAAGCCGCAGTCACCCCGCGCACGAAGGCGATCCTTCCCGTGCATCTTTACGGCCAGCCCGCCGACATGGATCCGATTATGGAAATCGCGCGGCAACGCGGTTTAGTCGTAATCGAAGATGCCGCCCAGGCGCACGGCGCGAAATACAAAGGACGCCCCGTCGGCAGCATCGGCGATATGGCGTGTTTCAGTTTTTATCCCGGCAAGAATCTCGGAGCCTATGGCGAAGGTGGCGCAGTCACTACCAGCAATCGAGAGTACGCCCATACGATTCGCATGCTCCGCGATTGGGGCCAGGACCGCAAGTATCATCACCTGCTGCAAGGATTCAATTACCGGATGGAAGGCTTTCAGGGCGCGATCCTGCGCGTGAAGTTGCGCCATCTGGAAAAATGGACCGAAGCCAGACGGCGAATCGTCAGCAAGTACAACAACCTTCTTGCGGATTCCGGAGTAGAAACACCGAAAGAGATGCCATGGGCACGCCATGTCTACCACGTCTACACTCTGCGCACCGACGATCGCGACGGGCTGAAGACCGCTCTCGATGCAGAGGGAATCCAGACGGGCATTCACTATCCCGTGCCAGTGCACTTGCAGCCAGCGTACGCTGATCTGGGTTATCGACGCGGCACTTTCCCTCGCGCTGAGACGGCGGCCGAGCATGTGCTCTCTCTTCCGCTGTATCCGGAACTTTCTTCCGAGGGGGTCGCGGCAGTTGCCTCCGCCGTAAAAAAGGCAGTTGGAAACAAAACGCTGCAAGTCCGATGAGCCTGCAGGTCATGCAGTTGTCGTCTGAGGACGACGCGGAACTGAGCAACTTTCTAGACGCCCTGTCGCAGGAATCAGTTTCGGTTCTTGGCTACCACTATCCATTCTTCAGAAACATGCTGGAGAAGATGGGGGTCGGACGCCCAGTGTATTTGGGGCTGCGACGATCGGGCCGGCTGTGTGGATACCTGCCTGCTTTTCTGAAGGAGTCTCCAGTCGGAACTGTCTTTAGTTCCCTGCCCTTTTTCGGGCCGAACGCTGGCGTGCTGTGCGCGCAACGTGATCAGGCGGAAGCTCATTCGGCGCTCCTCGAAGAACTGCTCCGGCTGGCCAAAGAATCCAACGCATTGAGTTGCTCGGTCTACACTCCCTTTCTCTCGAAGCCATTTGAATCGTACGAGTCGGCGTTTGGAGAGAGTATCGTCGTCAATAAGTTTATGCAGTATCTGGAAATCTCTCGGATGAATTGGCCGCCCTATATCCAGAAAAACCTGCGGCGGGCAAAAAAAGCGTCCGTCACCGTAACCACTGATCTTACCCGCGACAGTCTGGCGACGTTTTATGAGATTTATCGTCAAAACTGCGCCGACTTCGGAATTCCTCTAAAGCCGCGCGAGTGCATTGAATTCCTGGCCAGCGACGCGGTCCGGGGAAAACACAGCCAGTTCTATTTTGCTAGCATGGAAGACCAGATCGTCGCAGGCCTTCTCGTGCTCTTTTCACCGTCGACGGTGAGCTACTACGTCCCTTGCTCCCGGGCGGACTATCGTACGCATCAGCCCGGAACTCTGCTGATTGACGAAGCTGTCAAGGATGCCCAACGGCGCGGTCTGAAATATTGGAACTGGGAGAGCTCGCCGAGCCGCGACTCAGGCGTTTACCAATTCAAGAAGAAGTGGGACTCGTTGGAAGATGAGTACCGTGTCTACATAAAGACCTTTCAGTCGGAAGACGACATTAGACGCCTGGGACGAACCGGCCTCGCACAGCATTTCCCCTACTACTTCGTTTGGCCGTTCGACAGGCTATGATTGGAGCGCGAGGAAGGACTTCGTCGGGAATGGAAGAGTATCCGCAGGCGATTTTAGGAGCTGGAAAGCAGGCTGCACACGTCCTGCATCTCATGGAGGCAATGGGCCTGCCGTGGAAGGATTGTTCGCTTTTTGACGACCGTTACAACCATTCCAAGCAGGGCGCGAGGGACCAACCGATTGTCGGAACGATGGATGACGGAATCCGGCTATGTAGCGAGCGGCAACTCTCCGCGATCGTGGCTCTCGGCAGTAGAGCTGCCGCCGCTAGGTATTCGATTTTCCAGCAGGCGGTCCGGGCCGGAGTTCATTTGGTCAGCCTGATTCATCCGAGTTGCGTGATTGCGCCATCCGCCTCGATCGGCCAAAACGTAGTGATGATGCCAGGATGTGTGGTGGGGCCGGTCGCTGAGGTCGGTTCCCTTTGCTGTTTTTTCAGCAACGTGACCGTGGAACACGATTGCACGATTCTCGACAACGTTGTGCTGGGACCCGGAGTTGCATTGTCAGGCGACGTGAAGATTGGCGCACACTGTTTTCTGGGGACGGGCGCCGTTTGCTCGACCAACGTACAAATCCAGGACAGAGTATTGGTGGGGGCGGGCGCAGTGGTGGTGTCGAATCAGCCATCGGGAAGCGTTTGTTCCGGGGTTCCAGCGCGCACCATGCGCAACGTTCGAGAAGGAGACGACGTTCCGACCGAAGCGCAGCTTAAGGATCTGTGTCGATGCGAAGTTGATTAGGCCCGTTTCGTTTTCGTGGAGGAATAGCTTTTGCGAGTATCGGTAGTCGTGCCGGTATATAACGAAGGCGGCACAGTCGAAGTGGCCCACGACGCCATCGCGACTGTTTTCGCTGCGCAGCTGGCGGGCGTCGACTTCGAGATCATCTTCGTCGATGATGGCAGCCGTGACGATTCGTTCCAACACCTAGCCGCACTTGCCGCTCAGTATCCATACGTTCGCGTAATCAAGCTCTCCAGGAATTGCGGCTCGCACATGGCGATCCGGGTGGGCCTCGAACACGCGCAAGGCGATTGTGCGTGTTTTGTACCTTGCGATCTGCAGGAACCCCCGGACGTAATCCCGACCATGCTAGCCAGCCTGGTCGAACCAGTGAAGATCGTGTGGGCGGTTCGATCGAGCCGCGAGGATAGCCTCTCGTCCAGAATTCTTTCGAGAGCCTTCTTCTTTCTGGGGAGACTGCTGGTATCGAAAAATCTGGCTCCTACAGGCGCAGGGATGTTTCTCATCGGCCCTGATGTCCTGAAGTCCGTGAGACTGTATCGCGAGAAAAACCTCACTCTCGACGGTCTGTTTGCCACCATGAGCGTGAGGCAAGCGCACATTTCGTACTCGCGCCAAGCCAGGAAAGTTGGCACGACAAAGTGGACGCTGTCAAAGCGATTGAAACTTTTCGCTGATTTCTTCGTTGGCTATTCATACGTACCGATTCGAGCGATGTCGTATCTCGGTATTCTGTTGTCGTTTCTGGGGCTTATCTACGCGGGTGTGGTTCTGGTGAACCGTTTATTCTTGAACACCCCGATTCAAGGTTGGTCGTCTCTGATGGTTGTAGCGCTGATTATCGGCGGCTTCCAGATGACGATGATGGGGATCATCGGAGAATACCTCTGGCGCGTGCTCGACGAAGTACGCGATCGGCCCCGCTATATTATCGAATCGTTCCTCAATGAACCTTCTTCCCGCGTCCTGCACCTCGAGGCAGTGCAGGACAATCAAGCGGAGAGCAGGTGGAGACCGTGAACACGATGATCACCAGCGGGCCAGTTCCTGTGTCTCAACCAGAATCGCAAAAAGCGGAGTTGCGCTTTGGAACGTAAGTTCCGCCTGCAGTCGGCCGTCTTAGGCGTTCTCATCGGCCTGGGATGTCTTGCCATTCTCCTGCGACAAGTGGATCTCAAACAGTCGTGGGCAACACTGGGCCGGTTGAACGGGCCGTTCATGCTGATTCCGTTGGCAGTGTTCTTCCTGAATTTGCCGTTGCGCGCGTGGCGCTGGCAGTTGATTTTCCCTCCTTCGTGGCGTCCAGGACTGGGAGCCTGCCTGACCGTTCTTGGCATCGGCAACATGGCCAATTTTCTTTTGCCCGGACGCGCCGGAGATCTGGCTCGGTGCGTTCTCGTAGGTCGCGCTGGTTCGCTCTCGGAAAGCACTCGAACGCTTGCGACGTTGGCTGTAGAGAAGGTTCTCGACGGGCTAGCGCTCGTCGCGATGGTTCTGTTTTCGGTCTGGGCACTGCATCCGCCTCACTGGGTGGTGGCCCTGCTGCGCATCGCAATTGGAATCTTCGGCGGCGCGCTGGTTCTCCTGGTGATTCTTCGCTATCGGACGCGCGTGCTGGTTAGTTATGTAAGGCGCGCCTTCCGTTTCGTAAATCTTTCGTCGCTTGAGGAGAAGTTTGACGGTCTCCTCACCTCTTTCGCCGATGGGCTGAGCGCAGTCAGTTCAACTGGACAAGTGCTCACCCTTCTTTTGCTGACCGCAGCAATTTGGGCCACCGAGGCCGCGTTGGTTTGGGGCCTGGCCATGGCTCTGGGCCTGGCTGTGTCGCTAAAGTCAGCGGTGGTCGCGTCTGCCGTGCTGGGGCTTGGACTCATGGTCCCTGCTGCTCCTGGTGGTCTAGGCACTTACGAACTATTCGGGACGGAAGCGTTCAAGTTGGCCGGACTCGCCGCCAGCAGCGCACTGGCGTTGACGGTCGTCATCCATGCCTGGGTTTTTGTGGCTAACATCGCGCTAGGCCTGTGCCTTCTCGCCGTGAAAGGCATTAGTCTCGCGCAACTGAGACGCCGGTTAGAGGACGAACCGGACTCCAAAGCAGGCGCTGGCTCTACAATTCAGCCATCAATTTGACGTCATTCAGTTTGATAGAATCGGTGATCGAATTCAGCACTCATTAACATCGGAGGTCGGGCGATTGCAGCGGGTTTTGGTTACCGGCGGCGCCGGATTCATCGGTTCAGAGTTAGTGCGCCAACTGTCGGGGCGCGGTTTCAGCGTCTGCGCGGTCGACAATCTCGTAAACGGCCGGCGCGAAAATCTTGATGGCGTGCTGGGCGATTCTGTCGAACTCGTAGTTGCCGACGTGCGCGACGCCAAGTCGATGGCGACCCTGCTACGCGATATGGATGTCGTCTTCCATCTGGCGTGCCTCGGCGTTCGTCACTCGATCCACTCTCCGCTGGAGAATCACGAAGTCAACGCCTCCGCCACGCTCGGACTTCTGAATGCTGCGCGGACGAATGGCGTCAAGCGTTTCGTCTACGTTTCAAGTTCCGAGGTTTACGGGACGGCGCGCATGGCACCGATCACAGAGGAACATCCAACTCTTCCCATGACAGTGTATGGCGCGTCCAAACTCGCGGGAGAGGCCTACACTCGCGCATTTTGGGAAACCTATCGCTATCCGACGGTTGTGCTGCGACCGTTCAACGCGTACGGTCCGCGGTGTCATCACGAAGGCGACAGTGGAGAAGTGATTCCCAAGTTCATGCTGCGCTGTCTGGCAGGCAAGCCGATGGTTATCTTTGGAGACGGCACACAGACGCGCGACTTCACGTTCGTCGGCGACACCGCTGGCGGCATTCTCGCGGCCGCGCTTTCAGATGCTTCGGTCGGTCAGACCATCAACTTGGGTAGCGGCAAGGAAATTCAGGTGCGGGAGTTGGCGAGTACGATCGCGCAGACGTTGGGCCGTCCGAACGCTGAAATTATTCAGGTCGAGCCCCGGCCTGGCGATGTGTTGCGCCTGCTTGCTGACAGTTCGAAGGCAAAAAGATTGCTGAATTTCGAGCCCACGGTAAGCCTGCGCGACGGCATTACGCGCCTCCGCGACTGGTACAGAAGCCAGGGAAAATCTCCGGAAGAATTGTTGGAGCATGAAGTTGTGCGCAATTGGGAGCCGCGGGAAGTTCCCAGTCATGCCTAAGGACTTTGTTCCCGTCGCGCGCCCGTACCTGGGGCAGGAGGAAGTATCGGCCGCAGGACGAGCCATTCTCTCTGGCTGGGTCACGCAGGGCCCCGAGGTAGCGGCGTTTGAGCGCGAGTTTGCGGAGTTTGTCGGTGCTCCACATGCTTGCGCCGTCTCTAGTTGCACCACCGCTCTTCATCTCGCGTTGCTGGCAGCAGGCGTGCGTCCTGGTGATGAAGTCATCACAGTCAGCCACTCCTATATCGCTACCGCCAATAGCATCCGCTACTGCGGGGCCAAGCCCGTCTTCGTCGACATTGAACTGTCGACGTTCAACATTGATCCGCAAAGAATAGAGTCCGCGATCAGCGGCCGTACGCGCGCGATTCTATGCGTTCATCAGATGGGCATGCCCTGCGATCTGAAGGCAATTCTTGAGATCGCGCACAGGCATGAACTGCCGGTTGTTGAAGACGCCGCTTGCGCGATCGGCAGCGAGATCCTGTGGGACGGCCATTGGGCGAAGATCGGTAAGCCGCATGGGGACGTTGCGTGTTTTTCCTTCCACCCGCGAAAGCTGCTCACCACCGGTGATGGCGGGATGATTACGACCGCCAATGCAGATTTGGACCGTAAGCTGCGCCTCTTGCGCCAACATGGAATGAGCGTACCTGATGCCGTCCGGCACACCTCGCGCGAAGTCGTATTCGAGTCGTACCCGGAACTCGGCTTCAACTATCGCCTGACTGATATTCAAGCGGCGATCGGACGCGAGCAATTGAAGCGACTTCCCGAAGCTGTGGCCCAGCGACGGAAGATGGCTGCGCGGTATCAAGAACTCCTGGCGGATATACCAGGACTCGTTCTCCCCACAGAACCCGACTGGGCGCATACGAACTGGCAAAGCTATTGCGTACGCTTGCCGGACAACATCGATCAGCGACAGGTGATGCAGAAGATGCTCGACGACGGTATTGCAACCCGCCGGGGAATCATGTGCGCGCACCTGGAACCTGCCTATGGTGACCGCGCAACATGGCGCTGCGCGCAAATGGATTGTGAGCCCAAAGGAAGTTGTCCCAACCTCGCGGAGAGCGAGCGCGCACAGAGCAAAGGTGTAATCCTTCCTCTTTTCTCGCAAATGACAGAGGAACAGCAGAGTCGGGTTGCATCCGAGCTTTGCCGTGCGTGCTCAAAGGACAATCGGTCTTGAATGGAAATCGCAACCTCACAAACGAACGTTGAACGACCTCATGCTGTCCGAAATATAAAAATCATTCTTTGGATTTTGCTTTTCGCGGCGGGGGCCGAGTTTGTTGTCCGTGGACCTGTTCGGTATCTCCAGCCGACAAACTGGAATGACCTGGCTCAAAATTACGCCGCAACCCGGCTGTGGCTAAGAGGTCAAAATTTCGCCGACCCCGAGAACTTTGTGGCCCTCTGGCGAAACGAAGCCAACAGCACGCTGGGCGCAAGAACCGTGCGCACTCACCTCGCACCTCCCTTGGGAACATTGGTCCTGATGGCGCCGATTGGAGCTTTGCCATGGCCCGCTGCAAAACTCGTATGGCTAGCTCTACTGGTGACTGCATTTGGCTTGACGGTCTGGTCGCTGATGCGGGTCGCCGGATTTCATCTTGAGGAACCTCGCACTCTGGCGTTCATCGCTGGTTGCCTCGCCCTTGCACCGTTTCACACAGGCATTGCCAGCGCGAATCAAACTATCCTGGTCGTCGGATTCTGCGCGTTAGGTATCTGGGCTGCGAGCGGAAAGCGCGATGTAGTCGCGGGTTTACTCTTTGGCGTCGCCTGCAGTCTGAAGCCGCACATCGGGTCGTTTCTCGTGCTGTATTACCTCGTCCGTAGGCGGTGGCGTCTGTTCGGCACTGCTCTCGGATTGACGATTGCCTTGATGCTCGTCGCAGTTTTGTGGATGCGAGTCTGCGGAGTTTCCTGGGCCCCTGACTATTTTCATAATGCCAAAGTGCTCGTCGCTGAAAACAGCATCGACGACTTCGGATCCGCAAATCCCATTCGGTTCCTGCTTGTAAACCTGCAGGTTCCCTTTTACTCCTTTACGGGAAATGAAAAGTCCGCGAACCTGATGGCTTTGTCAGTGGGCGCGGTGCTGGTCTGCACTTGGATCTACTTGATCACAAGAAATCGCCAAACGGGATCCGAACTGTTATGCCTGGGAGCAATCGCGACCATTGGGCTGTTGCCTGTGTATCACAGGTTCTACGACGCAGCGCTTCTGACGATCCCTCTGTGTTGGTGCATGACTATGCCGCCCGAGAATCTGAAGCGTGCCGCTCGCGTCGCACTCGTTCTCATCGCTCCGTTTCTTGTTGTTCCCAGCAGCGCAGTCCTGCAGCAACTGGCGCGGAAAGGCCGCGTTCCCGAGACCTGGACTCATTCCTGGTGGTGGAACGATGTCGCGATGCCGCACCAAACCTGGCTTCTGCTGCTGCTCTCTCTGGTTTTGCTTTACGGGCTGGCGCTGAAACCGATCGAGGAGGATGCTGCTTAGTCCGCCCGGCGGGAGCTCACGTAAAGACTGTCGGCGACTTTGCTCAAGACTGGGAGTCTGCCGCTGATACTGCGCAGTCCTTCAGATGCGTGCACCAGTGCGCGGTAACGCGCGGGAAGCAGGTGGATGTCCGTCGGCTGTACGTTGAGCGAGAAATATCCGTCTACGCTTAACTCCGATGGACCGATCCCGTTCGTAAATGCCGACAACAGTTCGGCCGGTCTCCAGTAGCGAACCTCGAAGTCGCGCCCCCCACGAAACCCGCGACGGATCTGATGATACAAACACCGAACGCCATACACGTTCGGCATTTGGATCAGCGCTCCTCCTCCTGAACGCAACGCGCGCCGAATCTCGGTCAGCGTAGTAGCTGTGTTTTCCTTCGAAAGGTGCTGAAGCACGCTGTAAGAAAAAACCTGGTCGAAGCTCTGATCTCGAAAAGGCAGATAACGACCGTCGGCCACAATATACGTCGCTTCAATCCCTAACTGCCGCGCGACTCGATTGGCGGCGCGGATACTCTTCAGCGACGGATCAATGCCGACCGTCCGATATCCCAAGCGGGCAGCGGCGATGCACCAACGTCCCCAATTGCAACCAACCTCCAGGAAATATCGGCCACCGCCGGGAGGTAGCCGAAGCCGCGGGATGGGATACTCCCGGAGCGTGCCGACCAAGTGCTGATATAAGCCGCCATTGGTCGCTCCTATAGCATTTCGCACGAATGGGTCAATCTCATCTTTCCCCACATTGAATTTCGGCAGCGAGGAAACGTCCCCGCTCTCCGCGATGGCCAGCGCCCGCGTCCCTTCGATGTGGGTCTGCTCCGCCTCCGAGACCAGCAGAATCGGAATGCCTTCGATCACTGCGTAGCGGTGTCCCTGCGCGCACACGAGATGCGTTCCATCATGCCGCAGGTCCCGCCGGTCTCGCGGACACACCAGCAGGTCCCATACCTGGGACTGCGCGGCGCTGATCTCACTTCCGATTTGGTGATTCGGCGCACTCACTCTGCGTCTCCAGGAGATTCAACTGCGGGGAACCACTTCATTTTATGCGTAAAGGCGTCGCGAATGCCCCGCTGCCTTCTGCCTTTGATTTATCCAGCAGCCGCGTGACCTTTGGCGTCGATCAGTGCGCTGGACAATTCCAGAATCTTGTCCACGTGTGAACTCCAGGAAAACTGCCACGATCGCTCCAACCCAGCAGCGGCCATTCGTTTCGAAGTTTCAGGGGATCGCACAACTTGTATGAGGCTCTCAGACAATATCTGAGGAGAAAATCTCGGGAAGTACTGCGCGGCTTCTCCACAAATTTCACGATGCACGGCCAGATCTGACGCCAGCACAGGCAAGCCGCTCGCCATCGCCTCCACCAGAGGGTGGGCAAACGTTTCAGTGTAGGCCGGCGTTACGTATATGTCGGCCCGGCGGTAAAGCAGATGAAGCTGGCGATATGGAATCGATCCAAGTTCGACCACTATGTCAGAGATTCCCAACTCCCTCACTAGCTTTGCTGCCGCCTTGGTGCGATAGGAACCAGGATTTTCCCCGGCCATCAGCTTACAGGTAAGCAGAAGCTTCACAGGACGCCCCGCCGACGCTCGCACTAGCGGCAGCGCTCGCAGAAGCGTCTCGAAGTTGCGGTAGTAGTTGTAGTGACTGACGAAAAGGAGCTTAAGCGAGCCTTCGGCAGCGCGCAGTTTTTCTTCGACCTGATCAGACAGCGGAGTCGAATCTGCCGAGAACGCCCCGTGGTCGAAACCATGGTGGATGGCCCGGACTGGCGCACCCGTCCACCGGCGAAGTTCGGCGGCGAACGCTTCGCTGGGGGCAACCGTAACGTCTGCCCACCGGATGGATTTTCTAGCCAACATCGCTCTCACCTTGGTGTCGGCCCAGGCCCGATACTCATGACGCGAAAGCAAGTCATGGTAGAAGTCCGTCGAGGTGTAGACGGAGTTGCGAGAGAGCAGGATCTGCGGCACGGGCGAGTTCTTGAGCGCAAAGTTTCCCGCCGACAGCAAGACCTCGGCCCCGCACTTCCGAATCACACCGGGCAACGTCGATTGCTCGAACCAGAAGCGACGCGCTGGCGGGATCTCCATCTCCAGAAATTCAACGTTGGAGCATTCCCTAAACTCTTCCCGCAACTCATGACCCACAGCCACCGTGACCTGGAGCTCAGATCTGACGGCCAACTGAGGGATTACGTTACGAATGTAAGTGAGTCCTCCGCCCGCGCTGGCGGCGAGAGAGTTGATGAACAAGTGCATCATCGACTGGCAGCGACGCCGCCCAATCCCCGCTGCATTGCCCTCCGCTTCCACTCGAATGAAAATTGCGGAAGCGATACGGCCGGGACCACATCAACGAGGATAAATGCGACACACCAGAAAAACACGCAAAGGTAATAGCCCGGCGCGAATAGCCAGTCTTCAAAACCGGCGTGGACGAGACCTGCGATCGTCACCATCGCCAGAGGAATCGCGGGATGGGCCGGGTTTCCGGTTCTCCACGTCCAGATCACTGTCCGAACCACTTTACTGAGTAACGCGAGCACCGTCAGCAAAAACGGCAACACGCCAAACATCCCGACCCAAGTCACGATGGCAAGGTAACTACTCCCGTTTTCGGCGGTCACGCCCTGGTTTGAAGCGAACAAGCTCAGGTGCTCACTTGCGTCCTGGCCCGTGTCCGTCGTTCCGAAGCCAGTTCCAAACCAAAAATGTTCGCGGATGCTGTCGAGGGCCGCCTGCCAAGGCTCTTCCCGTGAAGCGAGTAAACCCAGCGCCGGGTCCTTTGCCTTGTATAGGACCGAAACAGTCACCGACGAAACGGTATTTGAGAAGACCTCTGGCGCAAAGATGGCGGCCGTCGCCGACAGAACCAGAACGACGCTCAGGCCCTCCACCAACAACTTGTATTTGCGCAAGATGAGACACAGCAACGCGCATGAGACAAAAGCCGCGGCCATTCCAGCTCGGGCGTGACTATAGAAAATCAGGTAAACACAGATCACGAACAGCGCCAATCGACGATAGCGCACAATGGGCCTTTCTGCGATCAACGTTCCCCAAAGGAGAAGTGGAGCTCCCACAACGCCTGTAACCGCCCCCAGCGAGTTGGGGTTCCCCATCGCCTCGGTGCCGATGAAGTGAAAGGCTGCGATGGCTCCAATGAACAGCTCAGTCCCAAGCATCAGTCCGGCAAAGAATCGATTTTCACGGCCCGCCACTGCCAGCCTCGCGCCCGTCGCGCCGTAAACAAATACTAGAAGCAAGCTCAACGCCTTCAAGAGCGCGAAACCGGGATAGCGAGAAACAGCCGACGACGTCAGCGCTGCGATGACGGCAAACAACGCGAACGCATGAAACCAACTGACGTGCAAGCGCCGGTCCTTGAGAATCAGGATGCAACCGATGGCAGCCCCCACTCCCAAAAACACCCAGCGCACCTGCGTCCAATGAGAACCCACGGGCAGATTCAATCCAGCAAATAAGAACCCAATCAGAACCAGCGGAAGAAAGACCTGGCGGTACATCCAGATGGCGGCGATCAGAAACTCGAGAAGAACCAAGCCCCCAAGATAGAGCTCGTCAGTAAAGTATCCAGGCCGAGAATAAGCGAGATATAGCAGGACGAACGGCGCCAAGACTGCTCCGCCGATCAAAACGCTCTTGGGAATACGCTCAGTCACCGCCGCCTCCTGCAACTTTCATGGCGCGGAGAATCCCCAGAGACCACTCTTCGGCCGAGTAGCGGGAAATTTGTTGCAGACTGTTGGCGCCCATATTCGCACATAGGTCGCGTTGACTCGCAAGACTGTTCATGGCGGAAGCAAGCGACGATATGTCTCTCGGTGGTATCAACAAACCGTTCCAGGTATCCGTCAACAGATCGTCGGCGCAGCCTGCAGCCCGGCTCAGAATCACGGGCAAGCCGCATGCCATGCCTTCGTTCACCACCAAGCCCCAAGTATCAGTATACGTAGGCAACACCAGGACGTCGGCAAGCGCGTAATACGCCGCCAACTGCTCTCGATGGGCAAAGCCAGCGAATCTTATGACTCCGGGCGAGATGCAGGCGGCTTGTTCCTCCATCTCTAGCCTTGATACACCATCACCGGCGAAGACCAACCCAATCTGCCGGCGGAGGTGCTCATCCAGTTTGGCATAAGCCGACAACAATTCAAACACTCCTTTCTCCTGCACGAGGCGTCCCACAAACAGAAAGTAGCGATCCGGCAACTGCAGTTCCCGGCGACGCTCAGCCGCGTTTGTTCGAGCGTCGGTGGCCGCTGCGGCGAACAGGTCGTTATCCACTGCATTCGGTGCCGTGAAGATGAGGTCACTATTGATCTTGCGCCCGTGAATATATTCGCGCGCCATTTGACCGGGAACGACGAAGCCATTGCACCTATGCAGGAACTCGTCCTTCAGGAATTCCACCAGCGGACGAGTCCGCCGGAGTTCATGCTGATGGCTCTCAGACCAGAGCAGCAGCGGAACGTTGTGAACCTTCGCCCAAAGCAGAGCCTGCCATGAGGCGAAGTAGTTGTAACCTCCGCATAAGATCACGTCTGGCGCAAACGCGGATAGCGCACGGCCGACACCACGGTTCAGCAGGACGCTATATCCACCAACGCGCTTGCGCCACGAGGGCAGAACCTCGTATGAAAACTTGATCTCTTCCTTGTAAACCCGCCACTGACGAAGATCCGGGTCCGTCTCAGCCAGGAAAACAACATGCAGCTCTGCCTCCGAATGACGCGCAAGGGCATTGAAGAGCGGAATGCGATAGGGAGAAATGATCTCCGTTAAGATCACGAGCCGGCGCTTCATGCAATCGCCTCGCGATAGATTCGCGCCAGGATTTCGGCCTGGTGTGCAAGAGTGAATCTTTCCAGAATCGTGTCGCGCGCCGCGGCTCCAAGGTTACGGCGACGCATATCGTCCCGCAGCAACATGCCGAGCGCCAGCGTCAGTTCCCTTTCGTTGTCGGGACCGACCAGAAAGCCGTTCGTGCCATGCTGGATGATCTCGGCAATTCCCTGCCCGCGACACCCGATCACCGGCTTGCCAGTGGACATCGCCTCAAGATAGACGCATCCCAGTCCTTCATATCGGCTGGGCAGCGCGAACACGCTGGATCTGCGCATAGCGGCGGCAACTTGCTGGCGCGACTGGCGCCCCAGAAAACGCACACGATCGGCTATCTTAAGTTCTAGAACGAGGCCTTCGAGATGGGAACGTTCCGCGCCGTCGCCAATGATTTCGAGACTGATCGCAGGAAACTCGGCAGCCAGCGCTGCAATCGCACGGATCAGGAGCGCATGTCCCTTGATCGGAATCAAGTTGCCGACGCTCAGCACGATCGGTTTGCCACTTTGCGGCTCTGTGCCTGGTGAAAACAACTCGGCATTCACTCCGTTGTAGACGACGGAGGTTCGGCAGGTCGGTCCAGTCCCTTCCAGAACCCGCTCTCGGACATGCTCGCTGATGCAGATGACTCGCCGCGAAGAACGGTACACACGCTGAGAGATGCGGCGGCACCACTCCCCCGCCCGTCCCCTCACCTGCTCTGTCGAAAACGCGTCCAGTCCATGCACAGAGACAACAAATGGCAGCCCCAGCTCTGCGCTCAACAACATCGCGGCGTGTCCGCATGGCAACGGCGCATGCGCGTGAATGAGATCAATCTGGTGCGAACGCTGCAGTTCGCGCACACGCGCAACGATCCGGGCATAAAGAAAAGCTCCCGCCGTCGGAAGGCCGAGGCCTCCAGGTAAGGAAAAGTAGCGCAGCCATTCCTCGGATGAGGCCGACTGACGGGCCCGAGTCTTCGCACGATAAAACGGCTGCACAGCAAAAACGGCGTTCATTACGCCGACCTTGGAGAGCCAGTCGAGCGGCTCCGCAACGAAACACCCTCCAGCGTCGTCATGCTCACTTGGATAAAAAGGCGTGAGAGTGAGCACATGAATTGACCGCGCTCCAGCGGCTTCCGGCGCACTCATGCGCGCACCATGCTGCCGCGACTCGGGGCCAACCTTACAAAGATCTCTTCCCACCGGCGGGTGATGATATCCCAATCAAACTGTTCACTGTGTGCGCGCGACGCTCGCCCCATACCACGACGCAATTCGGGACTCACGATGAGTTCACTCAGGCGACTCAGAACTTCGTCGTCGCTTCCGCCAAGGTAGCCCGTATGCGCGTCCACCACGGTCTCAGGTTGGTAGTCCTTGCGCGCGATTACAGGAAGGCCGCACGCTGCCGCCTCCAAAATTACCTTGGGAGATCCTTCCCAACGCGAGGGAAAGAAAAATATATCCGCCCGCCGATATTGATCGCGAAGCGCCAAAGGGCTCAAACTACCGGTGAGAGTAACATTCGTCAGCCCATCTGCCCGTACCCGCGATTCGAGCTCAGGCCTCATGACGCCATCGCCGACAATAACGAAGTCCGCTACCGGAAACTGCGCTGCCGCACTGACCACCACCTGAGGCCCTTTGAAAGGCCGTAGCGATCCCACAAAAAGCACACGTACCCTCGAACTAGCGGGACGATCCCACACGGGGGTAAAGAATTTTGTATCCACTCCCGTAGGTACGATTTCGCTGGAAAGACCGTACTCTTTCTCGAGGTTTGCTTTCACCGCTGAAGAATTGCTGAACAGGAAATCGCTGCGCAAAACCGTACGCTCCCACATGCGAATCTGTTCCGGCTTGATCGTGGGTTCGTTGCGCAGATTGGACTGCGATTCGACGGTGCCAATCACGATCTGCTTGTCAAACCACATTCTCCGCAGCGCGAGATAGACTTTCGCAGCTGGCGAAGGCTTGATATAGAAAAGAATATCGTGTCTTCCCCAGATAAATTCACGAAGAATTCTGAAGGTCTGACGCTGCCGAGGCAATCTGATCAGACAAGTATTAGGCCTTTGAATCAGCCGGTCATCCGGCTTTCCGGGGGCGAACGTGGTCACATGAAAACGATCCGCATCCAGCCGGCTCATGATCTCGCGCGCATTGGTCAGTTGCGCGTTGTTCGCGTCCTCGTCGGCAAAGCTATCCACCAGAATGCGAATTGGCTTCATGAGCAGGCTTGCCCGGCGTCAGGTTGATTGCGGATGAGATCCGGATGCCTGTTTTTCCGAGCTTTGTGGAAAGGGACGCGACCATTCTAGCTGAATGTCGCGTAGCCGCGCACGCACTCGCGTGTGCTCATCGCGCTCGGACGAGCGTCGCAGATGTTCGCGTGCTATTTCGAGCAAGCGTCTCCGCACTGGCTTGTGGGCGCCGGCCGCCAGAGGTGCTTGCTCGCCCGAATCCGACTCGAGGTCATACAGTTCCTCCGCCGGAGGATCGAAATTCAGCGCGAGTTTGAAGCGCGCCTCCCTGACGGTAAGAACGCGCGGCCCCATTCGCTTCTCTGCACGAAACGGATTTGTGCAACCAGACACGCATTCCGAGACCGCGACACTGTCGGGGCTCGCTCCCTGTTGCAGTTCCTGCCAGGAACTCCGCCCCAGAAAGTCAGGGGACACGGGCACTCGCGCAGCATCCAACAACGTGGGAGCAAGATGAACCATGCTGAACGGCGATTTTGAGAGTTGCTTCTTCGGAGTCCCCGGGACACGCAAGAGCAACGGAACGTGGATCAACTCCTCCATCAACCCCGACGGAGGATGATATCGGCCGCCATGATCAAGGAACTCCTCACCGTGATCCGCGGTGAGCGCGAAGACGCAGTCATCCCATCGCTTCGAATCGCGCAACGTTTCGATCAGTCGCGCCATTTGAACATCGACCCAGCGAATGCCCGCATCATAAAGGGCAACGATCTCATCGCGCCGACTGGCTAGCCGCCGAGGCCCGATGTCAGAGCGGTTCCAGTAAGAGTTCAGATACCGCGCGCGCTCCGGAGTAACGGGGCCCTGTCCCATCAAGGCCAGCGCTTCCTCCTTTGGGTAGTACGGGGAATGGGGATCCATCAAGTGCAGCCAGAGAAAGAATGTCCCGTCGCCCGAAGATTTCAACCACGTGCAAGCGTGGTCGACCACAACATCCGCCGCGGGAAATCTGCGCAACGCGTCGAGCGAGTTCGCCACCGGCGTCACTCTCTGGCAGTAGCGAAAGTAAAGCTCGTCATAGACCATGCCCAGCGGGCCCAAGGCCGGACGCACTGCCTGGATCCGGAGGTTCAAGCGCCTTGCCCAGCCGTTACCGAACGCGCTGTTTGCGTCGTCAGTCGGAATCGGCGCTGAATCATCATCGAGAAAATCCTGGAAAGTATCGAAGCCCTGCTCATAGCCAAACCGCGACGAGACATACGGATTGGCGGCGCTGAAACAGGCAGTCGCATAGCCCGACCGCTTTAAAACGGAGGCAAGCGTCGGCTCATCTGGAGCTAGCCCCAGCACGTCGCGCCCGAATGCGAGCGGATAACGCGACGCCATGATTGCCGGAAGCGAATAGTACGTGGGGGCGCCAGCGACAATTGCGGCCGGAAAGACCAAACTTTCGCTGGCGAGAGTGTCGAGAAACGGAGTCGTGGGCCGTTCGTATCCCATGAATCCAACGTGATCCGCTCGCAAGCAATCCACTGTGACCAGCACGATCGATTTCTGGTCAGCCATTTATGTTTCCTGCCCTCGGACTGTCTGTGCTCTGGTGAAATTCTTCCGCATCACGTTCACCCGCATCCTGCCGTGCTGGGTCGTGTAGCATCCGTTGTTCACAAGCCCAAGAAGATCCTCATCGTGAAGATACAGCAGATCGGTATGCCTCGACTCGAGCACTGACAGAAACTCGTTGAGACTGCGTAGAGTCTCGCTGCGGAAATCCTTCACCGTGGAGTGAAAATTGATGGAATGCATGGAGATGATCGCCGGAATCCCGCGGGCAAAGCACGACTCTGCCTGTCGAACACAGTTTTCTAGGGAAAACTCGGCGTCGACCTCCGGCTCAAATTCGACCGTGCGATACAGATGCAGAATGCCATGGCGGTCGAAGTGTGGTGGAATCACAACACCTGGACCATTCTGCGCGATGCGAATTCCATGCTGCGCCCAGCCGCGATGAGTACCGTCATCCGCGCGATAGCCCGGCGCGCACGCCGACCGTGGAAGAGCGGAGAATAATTTCGCAAACGCGCCGACAGTTTGGCCGATCAACTCCAGTTGCGTTTCCGCAGTCAAAAATCGATCATCCTCCGGCTCTTCTGGACTCCAGTATTCATATCCGATCCACGGCATGCGCCAGTGAATGTAGGGCGTTCCGGCCTGCCAGAGCATGCGCAGCATGTCCGCCCGCTCGCCGCCCTTCGCCAAATTCCGTTCCACGGCGTCGCGGCAGAAGTGCGTGCTCCCATGAAGCCCCGCATAAAATAATCCATCGCGAATCCCTTCGCGATAAGCCGCGGCCAGACCAGGCCGGTTCCATCCTTCTGGAAGCCCCTCCGCAAGGGGCATAAGTTGGATCTCCCGAAACGCATCGGCATTCATTTTCGCGAAGTCCAGGTTGGCCGGGACGAAATTCATCTCCACGCACGGACTGCGCCCGCTGGCATCGCGATGGCGGTTCAAGACCGCACTCAAAGCCGACAGATCTTCAGCCGTCTCTAACGTATAGAAATCGTATGGATGCTCACCTAATATCAGCCCTGCCGAACGCAGTTGTTCGAACCCCTCCTGATCGCGCAGGCCGACGCGCCCCCAGTCGTCGCTCTGAAACAGAACGAGTGGCCGGTCGAAATGAAATCCGGGGACAGGAAACAGGTCCCGGCCCCGCTGCCAGAGCTTTTGAAACAAATTCATTGGGCGATTTAGAGGTAGCCAAGTTCCCGCAGGCGCTCTTCAACAAGACGTTGCTCTGCTTGGTCAAGCTGAGCGGCGTCATCGCGCGACAAATCCCGCAGAACGAAAGTCAGCAACTCTTCGACGTTAGCAAAAGTGTGGCCGAATTTTTTCTCTGCAGCCGCGCACAAGTCCGCGGGGAGTCGCACCTCCCTCATCTCCGTCATACTTCCACTCCACGGTCGGTCTCCGCGAACCGACTGGCTTCGCAGTTTACCAATTGTGCGGTATCGGTCACGAAGTCGGCCTCGCGCCTGCGGGCTCACGCAGCCCGGCAGTCAGCCAGCTCTGCAACATCGCGGGATCGGCCGTGGGAGAAGGGTTCCAGCGCATCGCGGGGCGTTTTTCAAACTCAGCCAACCGATCGGGAATACCATTAATTTGCTCTGCGTTCTGCAGCACTTCGCCAACTCCGAACCTCGCATACTGTTGCGCATATCCAAACGGCAACAGCGTGAGCCATCCACACAGAAAACAATGAACTCCGTTTTGCAAACAGTCGATTGCGCTGGTCGATTCAACGGTGATTCCAAACCATGCCTGCGCCATGATCTCAGGCGTTGGAGGACCATCGATGACGCTCACGAGCGCGCGATCGTCAGGCTCCAAGACCTCTTGGACGATTCTGCTGCGTTGCGAGCGACTTTCAAACGGATGCAGCTTGATGACCAAGCGTCGACCATTTTCGCGGACCAATCGGCACAGCGGGGGCAAAAGTTCGCGATACACCTCCTCGGCTCGCATGTCGGCGACTTCATACGGTTCAGAGAACAGAACGGCCGACGTTCGCATACTCCCGCCAGCATCTCTTAATGGAGCAACATTCGCCCGAGAAGGCGCCGCTATAACGACCTTCTCCGCGGGCAGACCACAAATCCGCAACAAATAATCGCGCTCCATTTCATTCTTGGCCATGTACACGTCGCTTGGCAGACTTTTCACCAGATAGCGCCCGTCAAACGCACCATGGTGGAAGTCAACGGTTGGAATTTTGCGTCGCGCAGCCAGCAGAACCGGCAGAAGAGTGTAGCGATTACTATCGTCCCCGCACAAAACGCCGCAGACCGGTTCACGCTCAAGCACCTCCCGCCATGCGTTGCGGACGGGTATGCCATCGCGAATCCAACCGGCGATCGGGTCAAAGGCGCCCGCGCGTGAAAGCACCTGTAGCTCGGGAATCGAGCACAGGTCATCTCTCAACTTCGTCCACCGATCGAGTAGAGACGCGACTTCTGCTTGCGGAGTATCGCCCTTTGCGTAAGCCGCGAGGTCCCGCAGACGAACGTTCGGAGGCGGCACGAACTGCGTGCCACTTTGCCGCGTAGTCACCATAAGAAACGACTGGTGCGGCAGCAGTCGCGCGTAGGCGGCGGCCATGCGTGACACGTTCGTATAAGCGCTGGGTATCAAGACAACAGGCTCGACACTGTTGCGCAACGTAGCCGCAAAGCGCGAACGCAAGCCGTAAGCCGGATCGTATTTGTCGAGAAAAATCTCTTTGATCTGCGCGAAAGAGAAACGCCGTGCGAGTCGCGCGTAGCGTGAGATCCGAGCGGTCGAGCGCGAGAGGCCCTGCTCTCCAAACGTATGAAGATCCCTACCGGCGACGATTGCGAAAAGTCCGGCGGGCCCTGCCGTCGAGCGCGTCGACCACAACTCGGCCGATGGCGCGATCTCCGCGGCCATCCTCTGGAACGCGAGCACCGTCATCGCTTCTTGCATCAACAGCAAAGACGTGAGGTTCCACCAATCAATTCCTTCCTCATCAGCCAATCGGCCTCGCCCCGCCGAGAACATCTCCCGCACGCACCGCGCGTCAGCAACTCCATCGGGGAAAGACGCGGCTCGCGCGACCGGACAGCCGAACTGCCGCGACCATCTCTCCGCCGAGAACGGAGAAGAATTTCCCAGGTCAATGATGAGATCCCAGTGCTGCCGCGACCAAGGTCCGACCCTGGGCGAATCTTCGGGATGAAGGACGAGAACTCGCATGGCGTTACGCGGCCGAGTCTTCCGACTGTGCCGGCAATTCCTGGTTGGCAGTTTTGTAGGATGACGGAGTCTCGCCATTGATCCACTGGAGCCCCATCAATCGCCTTCGAACCAGCGAGTAGCGGCGCTTGAAGCCGGCCTCCTCAAGACCGCGTATAGATGCGATATTTCGCGAGGCGCTGAAAATCCAGGGCCGCCTTCCGGTCTCGAGCACTCGCTTCGCGATGAGTCCAACAGCGCTGGCGTAGTGACCAGATCCTCGAACCGACGGCGGAGTCCAACAATCAAAGAGCATGACGCAATCGGCGGAGGGCGCATCCACCTTCGCGTTCAACTCGGAAAGAAAAAACTTGTCGAAGTCGGTCGTCCATGCAAAATGCAAGAACTTCCCTTCCCCATCGACGAGTCCAAATCCCTCGGCGCCTCCCTCTTGTAGACGGGTAGCCGCGCGCAGCATATAGCCAAGCGTGGACTGATCATCTACATACTGGCACGTCGCGGTAGCCAACTCACTCAAGTCGAGGCGGCGAAGCTTCAATTCACCGGCACTCGGCAAACTACGACCAGACCACTCATAGAAAAACACTTCGCTCTCGAGCCAGAGAATTTCCCGGAGCCGCGTTCCTGCCCACCCAAGCGTGGCCTTGGCGCCTCCTTCAGCGAGATGTTGTTTCAGCCGGTGCCATCGTTGCATCGTCGCGCGAGCGGCCGTTTCTACCTTCGGAAAAGTTCGCGCGAATTCAGCTGCGCGGTACCGGAGAATCTCACGGTAGTGCGGAACCGACGACGTTTTCAGCGTCACATACAGAATCTCGCGGCTCCGGTTGGCAAAGCGCTCTTTATATTCTTCCGCACCCAGTCCAAGATCGACCGTCTTGAATTCGGCATTGTCTGCCGCTTCTTCGATCAGTTTTGCCAGCAGGCAGAAACCCGGAGAGAATTTTTCCAGATCGCTCACGAACGTCGGCTGATACCAGAACCATGTGCCTTGAAATTGAAAGCCGTAATTCCACGCATAGACGTTGTCGCCCGACATCATGCGCGTAAGAGCGACCCAACCGGATTCAGACAGCAGCTTCGCTAGCTCCGCAAGAAAAGTCTGGCGTTCCTCTCGCGCCATATTGCTGATTCGTCCCGTTGCCAGGAATCGCGCCACATGCGCTTGCATAAATTGTGGCAGGATCGCGTGAATCGCGGCGCATGACTGTGCATGATCCAGCCGAACAGGGGCCTGTCGCCCCATCGCATTCAGAAACCGGCGAAGCATTTTCTTGCGCGGGAGCACAGGCTTGGCGCCGCCGCGGCGCTCGAGTGCGCTCAGTAATACTTGCGCACAAACGTAGCCAGTGCGGGCGAAACAGTGATACTTCTGCCCGGTCGCGGCATCGCTCAAAACCGACGCGGTTGGGGAGTCGGCTGGCAGATTCGCCAGCACTACTTCGTCGATTTTCTGTTTTCGCAATTCGGCAAGAACGAGCTCGACAAATGCGCCCCGTTCCTCAGGCACACTCAGAAAGTCGCAGTAATCGCCAGTCGTAGCGCAAAGGAAAGACACATGCTGCCCAGCAGGATCGGTGGCCAGCGCCGCCACACCAACCAATACATCCCGGTCGTCGTGAGCTAGAAAGAGCAGCGGGAGCAACGTCGCGCGGTAAGCGCGATAAACCGCCAACGCCCATTCATAGGTATAGAAGACCTGCGGCTGATCCATGCGCAGCACTAATGCGTTCCACTGCTGGCGCAGGTCAGCATTCTCCGGAATCTCTTTGAGCAGAGTTAGACGCACGTCTTAAATTACCTGGTCTTCAACGCTTCGTGAATTCCCTATAGTACCAATCCGCCGCTTGTGCGTGGCTGATTTGAAGCCAGGTTTGGAATCGAGCCGCGACGAGGATACCGGAGGCCACTGAAGAGAAGTGCGCTCAAGAATGATCTCAGGCAGGTCGCAGCTTTGGAACGGGCTCGGTGCGTACTCCCTCGAGCACCGGAGTACTGGTTTGCGGAGTATGCCTTATGCCACGCTGCAGGGCCTCGTAGAAGCCCGACACGTGAGCCTCAAATTCGGCAAGGCTCATTCCAGCGTTAACGTGCACTCGAGGAATCGAATGAAGAGGAAGACTGGTTCCCAGACCTCCGCCAATATTAAGAAAAGCGGCGTCAAACCCAGCCTGCTTCGCCATCGCGACGACTGACGGCGACACCGAAGTTGCATCTCCGAAGGGATACGCGAATGCCCATATCTGTCTTCCCAGTGAAGATTCCAATCGCGTGCGACTCTCCGTAATTTCCTTCCACGCCAATTCCGGCGGAAGCTGCGTCAGGACCGGATGGGTCAACGTGTGGGCGCCGATCGTCATGCCGGCCGCAGCTAATTGCTGCAACTCTGCGCAAGTCAGCAGGCAAAAATGGCGCTGCGTTTCTGCATAAGTATTGAGAAAGAACTCCAACGTCTCCTGCAGGCCGAAGTATCCGTGTACGGCATGCAGAAAGGAATCGCGGGTCTCTGCGTCAACCTGCGAAAGGCGCTTCACCGCGCTCCACCACAATGCCCGCCGCTGCTCCCGTTCTCCAAGGACCCCGCTCAGCTCAATACCGTCAGCTGAGATTTCGAAGCGGCCAGTCCGCGCCCGCAAGAACAATAGCAGCAGCTCTTCGTACCAAAGCATGGTCCGCTGGTCGCCGGCCGACGCGCCCGTCACGAAGAACAGGCACCGCAATCCCTCATCCTGCAGGATCGGCACCATCTCCGTAAGATTATTCAGAAATCCGTCGTCACAGGTCAGGAGAGCTGCACGCGGCGGGAGTTCCGTTCCGCTCAAACACCAGGAGCGCATCTCCTCTGGCGAAATCACAGTGTATTTTTTCTTCAGCAGGCGTAGTTGCTGGCGAAATGCGTCGGCAGTGATCAGGCTGCCATCGAAGCCCGGATCGATCGGCTTGTATCCGTCAGGAAGAACGCCGTGGTAGGTGATGACGGCAAGCCCCGGCCGCGTAACTGTTCGAAAATATCCCGCCCCCGAGAGGCATGGATAAACGATCCGCTTCAGAATGGGGCTGACAAATCTCACGCTGCTTCATTTGTAGCTCGAAGCAGGGTTAACGGTTTAGTACCCTCCTAGATACGCCCATAACGGCGCGGCCCGCGCAGTCGATGCGGTTGGGTCATCTCGCGACGTGCATCGCAACGAGGCGTTCATACATTTCCAGAAGCCTCGGAAAGTTCCGGTCCCAGTCGGCGCGTTCTCTTACGATGCGCTGGTTGCGCTCCGAGAATAGCTTCCGCTCTTCCGAACTGAGTCTGGCTGCTAGCAAGAGTCGGTCCGCAAACTCCTTCGCCGAATCTGCCGGCGCGAGCCATCCATTCCGTTCTTCAACCACCCACTCGCGATTCGCAGGAAGGTCCGAGACCACGACCGGCAACCCGGTCGCCATCGCTTCAAGCAGAGAAACCGATGTGCCATCCGACTTTGTACAACTCACGTAGACATCGGCAACCCGGAACCAGTTCGGCATATCAGCTCTCGCGAAATGGCCGGGGATTCGAATCTTACTTTCGAGCCTATGAACCTTGATGAACTCCTGAACTCGCGCAGCCTCGGATCCGCCGCCGAGCAACAGCAGGCGCAACGACGAATCGATGAGGCTGGCTTGCCGGAACGCCTCTAGCAGCACATCGATTCCGTACAGCGGCTCCCAAGAGCGCGTACTGAGGATTACGCACGTTCCCGGCTCTCGCGCAAACTCCCCGCTCCCAGGACGAGAACCGTCGGGCGCAAACGACCCTCTCTTGATTCCCCATGGGAACTGCACGATCCGATCATCTTGCACCTGCGCCAACTGCTTCGCCCGTGTGCGAACTGCGTCGCAATCACAGAAAAAACCGTCGGCGCTCGCCAGCGCTCGCTGAGTGCCCTGCTTCCAATCCGCGCCCTGGTCGACCTGATACAAAATGTCCGAGCCCCATGACGTAAGCAACCACGGACGGAAATTCGAAAGGGCGGTAACGTATCCACAATTGTGCGTTGGCCCGGCATGCACCAGGTCCGGACGTATTGCCTTCAGCCATTCCTGAAACTCTGGGAGAAATCTCGCAAACTCTGACGGATCACAGCCGTGCCGCACCACCTTGCGGGGCCGAATCCACTCAACACCCTCAGGCAACCAGTTCTCAGGCAGGCGGTCACTCGTCGGATCAAGAAACCATACTTCGAGCCGGGCCTGAGAAAGTTTTTCGAGGAAACGGCGGTTGTGGTCTGAGGTGTTATCAGAAAAATACAGGGCCTTCATTCGGTTCCCTTGGCGTCCACCAGCATGGCCCACTGCAGGTGTTCCCCTTGCGCAAGGTCGCGAGCCAACTTCTTGCCGATCACGTGAGGCAGTTCGAATGGCATGACCGCGTCCTTCGGCGCGGGACGCAAGGCCTCAAACATGTTCTCCGTCAGAAGCGTTCCGGCCTTCAGATCACGAACGGCTCTCAGGCAGCGTCGCTGCACGACCACAGTCTGCTGCTCGTTCTCTGCGACGAACTTTTGCGACGAACCCAAAGCCCGCTCAAGCTCTCGCGTTCGATCCACCATGTCTCGCCACGACGCTGGATTCATCGAGAAAGGATGGTCAGGCCCTTCGCGGCTGTTGTCATCGGTGAAATGCTTTTCGATCACGCGAGCGCCCAGCGTTACCGCTCCCAGCACAGTGGCATGTCCGGGTGTGTGGTCCGAAAGGCCCAGCACGACCTCGGGAAACATCGAGCGGTAACTTTCCAGCACTCGCAGATGAATATGCCGGAAGTTCTCAAGGCTGGCGGTGTAGTTCGTATTGCACTGCATCAGAACCAAATTCGGGTTGATCTCGAGTATGTCGCGCACTGCGCGTTCAACTTCCCCCATCGCAGAGGCGCCGGTGGCCAAGAGTACGGGCTTGCCCTTCGATGCAACCTTGCGCAGCATTTCCGGCCACGTGATGTCTCCCGAACCGATCTTGAAGAGGTGGACGTATGGATCGAGCATGTCCACCGCGTCGAGATCGTAAGGCGCCGAGAAATATTCGATGCCGCAGGCTTCGCATTCGCGCAGGAGAGCGGGCGTCCACTCCCAAGGCAGGCTGGCAGCCTGGTAGACCTCGAAGACGCTCTTCTTCCAGTTCGACTGATGAGAGAGCTGCCCGCCCAAATTCTTGAAGCCCCGGTCGCTGACTATTTTCGGCGCGCGGAAGTTCTGGAACTTAGCCGCATCGGCGCCAGCGTCGGCGCAAAGCCGAATGAGCAGCTTGGCCCGTTCCAGGTCGCCATCATGGTTGGCCGAAATATCCGCCACGAAGTATGTCGGATGTTCCAGACCGACCGTCTTCTTTCCGAGTTTCAGAGACGTCATTCTCGTGTCCCCGCCAGATGGCTCTTCAAACGTTCCACGTACCCATCGGATTGCCGTTCGCCAAATCGTCGAAGCCCAGAATCGACATCTGGCATTCCACGCGCCAGAGCTGAACAGATTTTCTCGGTACGTAGCGACATATTTCGCGGCCGCGGCGCTTTCAATCCCGCATCCGTCATGCGTGCCGGGACCACTTGCGACGCATTCAGACCAAACGTCAAGGCGACTCGCCTCGCGAACTCGTATTTGCTCACGGCTTCAGAACCGACCACATGATAGAGCCCCGTAAGTTCGTGATCGACCATCGCTAACAGGATCTCCGCCAGATCGTTTGCCAGTATCGGACAAAAGACCGTATCGGTAAACCCGCGCACTTCTTTGCCCGAAGCGAGTTCCGACAGAATCCACTCCCCTAGACTCCGCTTATTCTGGGCGTTCCACCCGTACAGGTTCACGCGGGCGATCGCCGCTTTCGGGTTGTGGCGCAGCACCTCATGCTCGCTCTGCAGTTTTGTCTGGGCATATACGTTCACTGGCGCAGGCTGATCGCTTTCGGCATAGTCGCCGCGAACGCCGTCAAACACCGAATCCGTTGAGATATGAACTAGTCGCGTCCCCGTGCGGAAGGCAACCTCGGCAATCCTGGCAGGTATCGTTACGTTGATTTGGTACGCATCGTCCGGATGTTCCTCGCACCAATCCACGTTCGTCTCTGCGGCGCAATGTATGACGGCCGTTGGTCCGAGTTCCGTGAAGACTCTGGCAATCTCAGATTCTTCAGTCAGATCCGCGGCCCTGAGTTCAACACCGGGAAGATGCACACGATGGCGGTGATACAGGCCGACGACTTCGCGGCCTTGCTCTCTCGCCACCATGGCCAGGTTGGCGCCGAGCAATCCACTCGCTCCAGTCACCAGGATCATGAGTTGCGTTCTCTGAGATCGGAAGACGCTTCCGTCTTTTCGGCCGCACTGGGTGGACGAACCAAGACCAGTTCGCGCTCAGTCATCAGCCCTCGTGCAGCGCCTTCTGCATGACGAAACGATTCAACTCCATCAGTTCCGGTTCGCGGTCGAGTACTTCGAGAACATCACGCCACAGGAACTCAGGTTTGTCCGTCAATCGCGCATAGATCGCCCGCACGAATTCCAGATCCTCGGGGGTATCGATCGTCCACCGATGGTTGCTGTAGTCCGCATCCCCGGTCACGGACAGAATTCTGAACTCCGCGGGATGCTCGTAGATGTAAGGCGTAACGTGCGTCCGCTCGTACGGCTTCCGTGCTGCCTGCCAAACGCGCGCCAAAGCATCGAAGGTCAGCACCTCGGTATCCAGGCCGCGCGGATAAGTTTGCACGATCCGGTTGGAAGCGTAGTCGGGACGCGCTTCCAGAAATGCACCAACGGTCTTGTCAGCGATCTCGGGATCGATCAACGGGCAATCCGAAGTTATGCGCACAACAACCTCAGCCTTCGCCAATTGCGCAGCCCGGAAATACCGGTCGAGAACGTCATCCTGGTCGCCCCGCGAAACCGGAACCGACCACTTCCGGCATTCCGCGACAATTGCGTCGTCAGCCGCGCGATCCGTCGTAGCGACCAGCAATTCGTTGATCAGCCGGGCGCGGCGCACCCGGTTCACGACGCGAGCCAGCATGCTTTCACCGGCAAGATCTAAAAGCACCTTGCCCGGCAGTCGCGTGCTGCCCATGCGCGCCTGAATAATGGCAACTACCTTCAAAACGCCTCCAGTAATGGGCGATTCTTTAGGCTGGAACCCGTGCGGGGTCAGGGTGTTCGTCAGGTGTGGCCGGCGCAACCAATTCCTGCAGTTCGCGGTTCGTCAGCCAGCGTTCGTTGTTGTCGCTTGCGTAGCGGAATCCTTCCGGCAGCGGCCGGGCGTTCACCCAGTTCTCGCGATGCCACCATGGATGGGAAGGCTGGATGATATAGCGATCCTCGACTTCCAGCGTATTACGAGCCTCATCCTCTGAAACCAGCACTTCGTGCAGCTTTTCCCCCGGGCGAATGCCTATGGTCTCTATCTCACATCCTGGGGCAATCGTTTCCGCCAGATCGACCAACCTCATGCTGGGAATTTTCGGAACGAAGATCTCTCCCCCGTGCATCTGCTCGATGCAACTCACCACGAAGTGCACGCCCTGTTCGAGCGTCAGCCAGAAGCGTGTCATGCGCGAATCCGTGATGGTGATGCGGCCCCGGCGCCGCTGTTCCTGGAAAACCGGGATCACGCTCCCCCTGCTTCCGACTACGTTCCCGTAGCGCGCGCAACTGAAGCGGGAGTCCTGCGCTCCTGCGTACGCATTCGCCTGCACAAACATTTTTTCCGCGCACAGCTTCGTCGCGCCGTACAGGTTGATAGGATTGACGGCCTTGTCCGTGCTCAGCGCTAGAACCCTTCGCACGCCCCGATTGATGGCGGCATCAATCACATTCCGACCGCCCATGATGTTGGTCTGAATCGCCTCGAACGGGTTGTACTCGCAAGCTGGAACCTGCTTCAGCGCGGCGGCGTGAACGATGATCGTGACTCCGGCGCAGGCTCGCTCCAACCGGCCCGCATCCCGCACATCACCGATGAAATAGCGCAGGCTGGGATGATCCAACCCTGACGCTCTCATGTCGTGCTGTTTCAGTTCGTCCCGGCTGAAGATGACCAGGCGCTTCGGCCGGAACTCCTTCAGCATGATTTCGACGAACTTCTTACCGAACGATCCAGTCCCGCCGGTAACCAAAACCACTTGTTCCGACCAATTCATCCCATCTGCCTCGTTACAGGGGTCAGTAAGACACAAAACCCTCGTGCCAATATCGCACGTCGCCCGCTAGTATAGCGGACTTTCACGAATCAGCGCGCCGTTCACCGCGACAAAGAATTCGCCACCCACCGAAAATTGCCGCTGAGTTTCGGCCATCCAATGCTAAAATGTCGGACGAACTCTTCCGTTACTCAGTGCAAACACGTTCCCCGCGCGACGGACCAGCCTCTTCGAACCGGGACATCGTTGTCAGTACGCAGGACACCCTTGTTTGGGCCCTGCTGCGGTTAGAGAATCGTTTCGGCCACAACATCGTTTGAGGAGCAGGCATGGATTTCGGACCCCTGGTATCGGCGAATAACCCTATTGTTCGCGAAATGCAGCCCGCCCAGGCATTGGACTTGGGTCGGCCGGGGGCCCCACAGATATATCCCCAGCTTCTTCCCTCTCATGAGTCCGCTGTCGGCGAATATCTTCGCGTTCTGGTCAAACGCAAATGGCTTGTCTTGACGTGCCTCGCGACGATCTTCTCGCTCGTTGCGATCGCAAGTCTAAGGATGACCAAGATTTACGAGGCCAGCGGCACGATTGCCATCAATAAGCCCGACAACAACCTCAACTTTCAGAACTCTGCGACGTTCAGTCTGGATTATTACGATCCCACTGAACTGGAGACCGAAGTCAAGATCCTGCAGAGCGATCTGCTGGCCCTGGAAGTCATTCGGGAACTGAATCTGGACCGGCGGCCGGAGTTTGGCGGCCAAAGCGCCCCCGCACCTTCTCTCGACCTCGCGCCCGATCCGTTGCAGGCCGATCCGGAAAAGGCATCCGCCATGATCGGCGGATTTAAGGGCAACCTGCGAGTTGCCCTGAGTCAGAATTCCCGGATCATCGAAGTCCATTACCGCAGCGCCGAGCCTCAAGTAGCCGCCAACGTCGTCAACACCCTGATGCAGACCTACGTTGAGGACAACCGCAAAGCCCGGTTCGAATCAACGATGCAGGCTTCCGACTGGCTCCAGAAACAACTGGTCGACCTGCAGATGAAAGTAGAGACGTCTCAGGAAAACCTGGTGCGCTACCAGAAAGAACACGAAATCCTGGGCACCGACGACAAGACGAATATCATCACGGCCAAGTTGGACGAACTCAACAAGGAACTCACCGTCGCTGAAAGCGAGCGCATGGACAAAGAGGCCTTGACCCATCTGACCGAGACTGGAGATCCCGACACCATCGCCACTGCGGCGGAGAGCGTCGACTCCGATTCCGGCCCGCAATCGCCTTCGGCCCTGCTGGAAACCCTGCGCTCCAAACAAGCCGATCTCAAAATCCAGGTCGCCGATCTGAACACGCAATTCGGTCCGTCGTATCCCAAGCTGGCGCAGTTGAATAACCAGCTCAAAGAAGTCGACGCGCAAATTCAGAACGAGATGAAAGCCATCGCCGCCAAGGTCCGCGGCCAGTACCTGACTGCCCTGAGGCGTGAAGGCATGTTGCGGGATGCACTCGAGAAACAAAAGCAGGAAGCCAACAAACTGAACGAGAGCGCGATCAAGTACAACTTGCTCAAGCGCGACGCGGAAACCTACCGCGCGCTGTACGAAGGCATCTTGGAGAGGCTCAAGGAAGCCAGTGTCTCCGCGGGATTGAAGTCCAATAACTTCCGCATCGTGGACAGTGCCCGTCCACCGACTTACCCGATCGAGCCGAACATCCCGCGCAACCTGGGTTTCGCTCTGATGCTGGGCTTGGCCTCGGGCGTCGGACTAGCTTTCCTGCTCGAGGGATTAGACAACACGATTCGCACGACTGAACAAGCCCAGAACATCTCCGGGCTGCCTTCGTTGGGCATGATCCCACTCGGATCAAAGTCTGCGCGTGACGGACCAAACTCCAAGCGACTTGTGATCGCATCTTCGAAGGAAGCTGTTGAACTTGTTACGCAGGTCCGCCCGCAGTCGCAGATGGCAGAGTCTTATCGTGCCCTGCGGACTTCGCTCCTCTTGTCGAACCTGGGAGCTCCTCCGAAGGTCATCATGGTGACGAGCGCTTTGCCGCAGGAAGGAAAAACCACCACTAGCATCAACTGCGCGGTGGTTCTGGCTCAGAAGGGCGTGCGAGTTCTGCTTATCGACGCCGATCTACGGCGACCCAGCATTCACAAAACTCTGGGAATGGGCCCGCGGAGCGGACTGAGCAACGTCCTTACCGGAAGTACGACGCTGGAGCAGGCCATCACGCGTACCGCGATTCTTCCGAATTTATTCGTCATGCCCGCCGGAACCCCGCCCCCGAATCCCGCGGAATTGCTGGCATCGGCGAACATGAGAGATGTGCTCTCGCAACTACGCGAGCAATACGACCACATCGTTTTGGACACGCCGCCTTCTCTATCGGTGACTGACGCCGTCGTGCTTTCGCCGCGCGCCGATGCGGTCGTGCTCGTGATTCGCTCCAGCCAGACCACCAAGCAGGCCCTGCGTCGCGCCCGCGACATTCTCGCTCAGGTCAGTGCCAAGGTGGTTGGAGTTCTGCTGAATGCCGTCGACCTTACGTCTCCGGACTATTACTACTATTACGAGTATCAGGGCAAATATGCGGGTTATTACCGGGACGAGGGCTCGTCTGCACGCGATGACGATGACCATGACGACGGGGACGATGATCTGGAAGAATCTCCCTCGCCGTCCTCCAGCAGCGCATAGACGACGGGTCATCCGCCAGACTATATGAAGATTGCTTTTAACTTGCCCGCTCGGAAGCGGCTGGTAGCCGTGGTTGCCTTCGTGTGCGCCGCCCTCTATCTAAGCGCGGCGGCGCGCGAATTCGTCGCCTCATGGCTCGGCAGCCGGCCAGAATTGACTAGTCTGAAGCGAGCTGCATGGTTCGATCCCAGTGACGCCGATTATCGCAATCACCTCGGACGCTACTTTGATCTGGTGGCTCGAGATCCCGTCGCCGCAATCGGATACTACCAAGAGGCCGTTCAGCTAAACCCACACTCCGCACGATTCTGGTTCGACCTGGCGAGGGCCTATCAGGTTCTGGGCGACACATCCAACCAGACTGTCGCGCTGGAGAGGGCCATCCAGGCCGACTCCATGACACCCGACGTGGCATGGGAGGCCGCCAACCTCTATCTGGTTCAGGGAGAGAATAAGAAGGCTTTGCAGGAATTTCGTGTCGTTCTCACGAGCGACCCTTCATTGGCCGCGGCAGCGATCCAGTTCTGTTGGCATATCAGTCCTGATGCAGATCTCCTGCTGCGCGACGTGGTGCCGCATACCACCGACGCTTACATCGCGTTTCTGACGTTGTTGGAGACCAAGCAGGAGACTGCCAGCTCCGTAAAAGTCTGGAACGCATTGATGCAGACTCCCGATCCGTTCGCCGTACGCTATGCGAACGAATACTTCCAATTTCTAATCCAGCACAAAGAGCCCGACCAGGCTGCGCTCGTGTGGCAGCAGATTGCCAGCCGGTTTGGATATTCATCCTACCTGCCCTCATCGTCCAATCTGGTTGTGAACGGCACTTTCAGTTTCGATCCGCTGAATGCCGGCTTGGACTGGCAGTACCAGAAACAGACTGGCGTTAAGCTGACGCTGGATCCAAGCGAGTTTCATGCTGGCCGCCGTTCTCTGCTGATTACGTTCGACGGTCCCGGCATCAACGACGCCGGCATCTACCAATTCATTCCCGTGCAGCCGAGTACCACCTATGACTTTTCTGCCTATTACAAGAGTGCAGACATCGAGGGCGCTGGTGGCCCTCATCTTACGGTCCAGGACATGTACACGCAGGCGGTCTATTACGAGAGTGATGAACTGAAAGAGAGCGGATTCTGGAAGTCGGTCGACGGCGAATTCACCTCCGGTCCTGATTGCAAGCTTGTGGTGCTGCACGTGCGACGGCTTCCGGCGAGCAGCCCGATCCGTGGTAAGCTCTGGATCGACGATTTTCACCTCACCAGAAAGCCGCAGTAGGCCGCACTGCCCGGGAAATACAACGATTTCATGCCTGCCCACAAAATGACGGAATCCGAACGGCGCGCGCTGTCGTTGCGACTCGGAAATATCGTGCTGTATGGGACATTCGGTTTGCTGATGTTTGGTCCCCTTGCCTTCGGCGCTGTCGAGCCTTGGTCCATTTTTTGCCTGGAAACCGGATCCGTTGTCTTGACCTTCGTCTGGCTCGCAAAACAATGGATTGATGACGAACTGCAGGTCCGCTGGAACCCCCTCTTCCTTCCCATGATCGCGTTCGCGATCCTGGTTCTCCTGCAGATCGTTCTCCGGTACAGCGCATACGCGCACGACACACGCTCAGGAGCGCTCCTGCACTGCGCTTATGCCATGCTCTGCTTTCTGTCGGGGCAGTCCATGATTCGCAGTTCCCAAGCTCGCAAGGTCGCCGTCATTCTGGCCCTCTACGGTTTCCTGATTGCCGCATTTGCATTGCTTCAGGGGATCGCGCCCAATGGCAAGATCTATTGGACTCGTCAACCCCGCCTGGGTGGCTGGATTTATGGCCCCTATGTGAATCACAATCACTACGCCGGGCTGATGGAACTCCTGGTCCCGATTCCTCTGGTTCTGGCGCTGACACGATTGGCAGAAGATAAAGAGCGCATCGCCGCCGCAGTCGCGGCCGCTGTGATGGTTGGCACAGTTTTCCTTTCCGGCTCGCGCGGAGGCATGCTGGCAATCACCGTTGAACTCGCAATCCTTGCCGTGCTTTTGTTCCGGCAAAAAAAAGGGGTCCGAATTGCTATCGGCCTGGGCGCGTTTGCCATCGTACTTGTAGGCATGCTCACCTGGTTGGGCGGCAAGGAACTGACGAACCGCGTCTCCAGCATCTCTACAGAATCTCGTACCGAAATCTCAGGAGGTATGCGGCGCTCCATCGACCGCGATACCATCCAAATGTTCCGGCAGAAACCGCTGCTCGGATGGGGCCTTCAAACATTTCCCGTGGTTTATCCCCAATTTCGTTCTTTCTACACCAACTTCTTCGTCAACGAGGCCCACAACGACTATCTGCAACTACTAGCCGAGATGGGAGTGCTGGGCTTCGGCACCATGGTTTGGTTTCTGGTCGTGCTGTACCGCAATGCAATTCCCAAGATCACGAATTGGATCTCGGACGTTAGTGGCGCAGTCACTCTCGCGTGCGTATTGGGATGCACCGGGATTCTCGTCCACAGCCTGGTCGACTTCAATCTGCAGATTCCCGCCAACGCGGCTCTTTTCTATGTCTTCTGTTCGATCGCCGCCGCACCAGCGTTGCTGCAACGCGCGCGCAAGCGCAGACCAGTAACGCCCACGGATGCTGAAGAAGTACTGCCTGCGTCTGAAGTTGTCTAGCCAGAATAAAATCAGAACTTACCCGACGAGTGGGTCTGGAAACGGCGCGGCTTTGAGTCGTGCCGCTGAGAGGCCAATAAACATGCGGCTCCCAGCCGCTGAGGACCAGCGCCCTCTCCAGAGTACTGCGTTGGCATGAGACGAGTTCCCATCAATTCTCCGCGCAGGCGGGCGCAGCTTTTCCGTTGCATGGGACGGAGATTCGATAAAGCAGTCAGGAAGGTCTTCCGGAAGCCTCACGGCTCCCGGAAACTTAAGGTAGGCTGTTTAATTAGGCTTGCTGGGACTGGCCGGTTCGTCATTCTTTATCAGAACCCAAGTCGCGACACCGATGATCGCCGCGCCGCCGATTCCGATCGCGATCGGGGAATTCAGAATGCCGCCGCCCGCAGCGGGATTCGCACCCGCGGCCCGCTTCTTATTCTTTTTCTTGCTGTCCTTGTCACTGTCTGGAGCGGACTCGTCGCGAGTCGTCTCCTGGCCTTGCGCCAGAGTGAACACTTCTTTGCCGTAGTTGACCGTAAGATCGCCCTTCCGCGCGGCAATGCGTACGGTCCCGTCGGTATCGACGACGTTAAACTCTGTCCAGGAATTTCCCGCAGGAGCGACGCTAACATCTCCAGCGACGGCGCTAACTTTCTTCGAGGTGGAGACCGTGACTCCACCGTGCTCCAATTCGACGGATTCCCCCTCGAACTGCACGAGTGAATCCGCTAACACGGTGATACTTGAGCCGCTCTGGTTAATATTCGCGACCGAATCGGCCCGCGTTTGCAGCATATCTCCGGAAAAAATTGCAGATGAAGAGCGAGGAACGTGCGCACCGTTTACCCAGGCGGCACCGTTGGTGTAAAGCATCGCCGCATTCGAATCGGCGGCTAACATCGACCCGGGAAACAGGAACAGTAGCACGCAGCTTACCATCTTGCGGAAAGCGGACTTACCCATTCCCACACTCCGTTAATAACTATTTTGATGACCTTTTCCGAATCGTAACCCTCCTCGTTGTTGTCAGTCAATCCCTTTTGTGCTTGTGAAACCCTTTTCCGGTGGAAAACTTATCTGCCCCTGTCCTGCTCCTCCCGCTCTGGACAGGGCATCTTGCTCACCGCCACCGATCCACGGCGTTCCACCACAGCAGGCGCAACCACTCATCCACGCAAGTCTTGGCCCACTGCCGGTGGGTCCACCAGCGCGTACCGAACTGCGTGTCATCGCGAGACGCCGCAACCGAGAACGATTTGCTGTGAATTTCGTGGCGGAAGATGTTGAGAGCGCGCCTGGTGTGGAAATCCGACGTGACGATCAGAATCTTCGTCGCGTCTTCGCGGGCCAGACACCTCTCTGCGTCGTGCGACTCATCCCGAGTCGATAGCCCGTCGATCGGGCAGACGCCTACCCGCGCGGCTTGGGGCAGGCCCTCAACATACCTCTCGGCTAGTTCAATTTGAGTAAACCCATACGTCTTGGCGGCGGCAGGAACATCAATGACCACCCGTCGGCCGTACCCCTGGTCCAGAAGTTCCAGTGCGCGCACTGGACGACGATCCGTCTCGCCGGCAAGCACCAATATCACGTCCGACCGCTCCGGCGCGTCTACCACCAACGCCCTCCCGGCCCCCGCCGCGAACACCACCAGCAACGCCGCTATCCCCGCCGCGGCGAAGATCCACATCAGCTTCTTTCTACTGGCACCATTCATTGATCGACCGTTTTCCCCGCGCTCCAGAATTGGCTTTCACAGATCAGGCGTAACCCGCACGACAAGAAGTTGCTCTGCCTCTGCATGCTAAAATCGGAACGGCTTCATGCGTCCCATCGACCGTTCATCCCGGAAAAATTCATGACGACCCACTCTGCCGCAGATACGTCTTTTGATCAACTCAAGAACAAGATTCAGCAGCGCCAGGCGCAGGTCGGCATCATCGGCCTCGGCTACGTTGGCCTTCCTCTCGCATTGTTGTACAGCGAGCAAAAGTTCAAGGTGACCGGCTTCGACATTGACGCGCGCAAGGTGGAAACGCTCGCCAAAGGCGGTTCGTACATCTACCGCATCGGGGCCGATGAGATTCAAGCAGCCCAGGCGAACGGCTTTTCCGCGACCGCCGACTATTCCCTCATCGGCACGATGGACGCCATCATCATCTGCGTTCCGACTCCGCTCAACGAATACCACGAACCCGACCTCAGCTACATCACAGGCACAACGCACTCCATCGCTCCTCATCTCCGGGCGGGTCAATTGGTCATCCTGGAGAGCACAACCTATCCCGGAACAACTGAAGAAGTGATGATTCCGATCCTCGAAAAAGAGAACAAAGCCGGACTCAAAGCCGCTCGCGATGGCGCCGCGACCGGCAATGAGTTCCTCGTCGCCTTTTCTCCGGAACGCGAGGATCCTGGCAATACCACTGTGGCGCGCCGCGACATTCCTAAAGTTGTTGGTGGACTAAACTCCCAAGCCGCCGAAATGGCGTGCGCTCTTTATGGAGCGATCTTCAATCGCACCGTCCCAGTGTCGTCCCCCGCTGCGGCGGAAATGACCAAACTGCTCGAGAATATCTATCGCTGCGTAAACATAGCGCTGGTAAACGAACTCAAGCTGCTCTGCCTCCGGATGAACCTCGATATTTGGGAGGTCATAGGAGCCGCGTCCACCAAGCCCTTTGGATTTCATCCCTTTTATCCCGGACCAGGTCTGGGTGGGCATTGCATTCCGATCGATCCCTTCTATCTCTCCTGGAAGGCCAAGGAGTTTGATTTCCGCACGCGCTTCATCGAGCTTGCCGGAGAAATCAACAACAACATGCCGTACCACGTCTTGGCCTCAGTCGGCAGCGCATTGAACAGGCACAAGAAGTCGGTCAACGGCGCCCGCGTCCTCATTCTCGGTGTCGCCTACAAGAAAGACATCGACGATCTTCGCGAGTCTCCCGCGCTCACCATCATCGAACTGTTGCAGAAGGACGGAGCTCAGGTCAGCTACCACGATCCCTATTTCCCCATGATCGGCAGAGGAAGAAAGTACGACTTGCAGATGAAGCGTTCCGAACTGAAGGATCTAGGCCAATACGACTGCGTCGTAATCGTCACCGACCACTCCGATTATGACTACAACCAGATTGTTCGGGAGGCTCAACTGGTGGTCGACACCCGCAACGCGACCAGGGGCATCAAGAACAGCAAGGTTGTTCACTGCTGAGGGTTAAGATCTGGAAGCACCTCTCAGGGCGCCCCGAAGCAGGAAATCTGTTACTCCATGGTGTATTTTTTTGCATGACCCCCTTATCGACACCAGCCACGTGTTATTCCACATACGGCAAACACCTGATGGATAACGATTTACAACTGTATTCCAATCTTGCAGATTGGCCTCTGTCGTGCACCACTGAAGGCGTGAAGAGTACACTTTGGGTAGACCTTGACTCCCAGGCTCCAAGGCGTTCAAAACGATCAGGGGAAACTTTTACACTGCAACTCGGGTTCTGAATATTACATTAAGTACCGGAATTGACCCTATGGCGTCTCTGACTTCCGAATCAAATCTGTTTACGCCGCTTCCCAGCTGGCGGATGCCGTGGTCCGAGTTCATTTTGAGTTATGGAACTCAAGCCATGGTCATTGCGATTCTTGTCTCGATTCCGCTCGTTCATCCCGAGATTCTGGATCCCCCGAAACGCTACAATGCGATCGAACTAGTTCCCACTCCGGTGCCTGTCAATCATGCACCGCAACGGCAGCTCCCGCCAAAGCCGGTTCTTGTCGCCCGGGTCGATCCGCCCCCGGCCGCATTGCATCTCGCCGCTCCGCGGCCGCAGCCCAAGCCAAGAGTCGTCGAGGATGCGCCAGCTCCGGAAGTAAAGATCGCCGAGAAGAAGATCGACTTGCCGCCTACATCGGCACCCATTGTTCCCAAACAAGGCGTGAAGACCAACGTATTCTCAACCGGCAGTTCGGCGCCGCAAACGATCGAACGCCCTGCGGCACAGGTGCAAACCGGTGGCTTCGGCGACCCTAACGGAGTTCCCGCCAAAGCGAGTCAGGGCAAACAGATAAACATTGCGCAGGCTGGCGGTTTTGACATGCCTACTGGACCCGGCTACGGCAACGGCACCGGTGGCGCCCACGGCGCTCGCGGCGTGGTCGCCAGCACTGGATTCGGCGGCGGCGTGGCAACTCAACCAACTCATGGTTCGCGAGGAACCGTCCAGCAGGCCGGCTTCGGCGATGCTGACGTACCCGCCCCTCCGACGGTTCAATCCCGGCCGGCAGAAACCGCTGCCGCAAAGATGGTGCCGGCGGAAATCCTTTCCAAGCCAACTCCCATCTACACCGAGGAGGCGCGCTCCAAGCACATTGAGGGCGAAGTCCTTCTCGAAGTGGTTCTTGAAGCCACTGGCAAGATCCGCGTGCTGAAAGTCGTTCGCGGGCTGGGGCACGGACTCGACGACGCAGCTGTGCGCGCCGCCGAGCAGATTCGCTTCAAGCCGGCACTGCGGGATGGTCAGCCGTCAGACTCGACAGCCGTCCTGCACATTATTTTCCAGATAGCGTGATCCACTCCTAGAAGGTTCTTATGCGAATAGTTAGTTCGGGCTCGGTGTTGGCGCTCACTGCATTGGCATTGACGTGCGCCTTTCCCCTCGTTGCACAGGATTCTACGTCTCCCGCCGCTGCGCAGCCATCTGTCACGACCACAGCCGCGCCGTCGATTCCGGCTGCACAAGGCCCCGCGTCGCCGCCTCCAGCCGCTACGTTGAACGATGTGCTTGATCGTGTCGTCGAACGCGAACACTTCTTCATGGCTCAGATACGACACATGCATCCCATGGTCGAAACCTACCTCCAGGACTTGAGGAACGACAGCGCCGGAAACGGCGTCCCGGTGAAGGATGCATATTTCCTTGGACGCCTCGACATGTCCGACGGTCCCGATGACGTTTCATTTATCGGCCAGCCGGGCTTCGGACACCGCATGGTCACAAAACTTACCGGCGTGTATTCCTTGCATTTCCTTCCCATGGGATTCGTGCAGATGATCGTGCTCGATTCCGATTTCCAGAAGAAGTACTACAAGTTCACTTTTGTGCGCCGCGAATTCCTAGGTGAGGTTCGCTGCCTCGTGATCGACGTCCAGCCGAAGGAAGGCCAGAAAATCGCCCGTTTCGTGGGCAGAATCTGGGTCGAAGATCAGGATTACAATATTGTCCGCTTCAACGGAAGCTACGCTCCGCAACCGAGAGCTAATTTCTTTTTCCACTTCGACAGCTGGCGCCTCAATCTGCGCCCCGGCACGTGGCTCCCCGCTTACGTCTACTCGGAAGAGTCAAACCTCAAAACGGGCCTGAGCCGCGGTATGCATTTCAAGGGACAGACTCGGCTCTGGGGCTACGACCTGAAGGGGCTGGGCAAGAGTGAAGAGTTCACTCAGATCCTCATCGATTCACCCCAGTCAGTGAAGGACCAAAGTGATGCCGCCGCCGATGCGAGTCCGGTCGTCGCCGAACGCATGTGGGAAAAGCAGGCGGAAGACAACGCGGTCGAGCGCCTCACGAAAATCGGCCTGCTCGCGCCCCCGGGAGACCTCGATAAGGTTCTGTCCACCGTTGTCAACAATCTGCTCGTGACCAACAACATCGACCTGCAGGGTGACGTTCGTTGCCGTGTATTGCTCACGTCGCCCCTCGAGTCATTTACGATCGGCCACACGATCGTCGTCAGCCGGGGACTTCTCGACGTTCTTCCTGACGAAGCTTCGCTCGCGATGGTTCTGTCCCATGAACTTGCGCACATTGTGTTGGGACATCGACTCGATACCAAGCTCGCCTTCAACGACCGAATGTTCTTCCCCGACGAGAATTCGTTCCAGCGTCTCGACTTCAGGCACAAGCCGGCAGAAGAGGAAGCCGCGGACGCAAAGGCCCTCGATCTCCTTAAGAACTCTCCTTACAAAGACAAGTTGGGTAACGCCGGATTGTTCTTGAAAGCTCTGCAGGACCGCGCTCCCGACCTGCCGAATCTGATCCAGTCGCACCTGGGAAACAGCATGGCTGAGGGCAAGAGCGTCCGCATGTCTACCCTTCTCGCGCAGGCTCCGGCGCTCGACGAGAAACGCCTCGACCAGATCGCCGCCCTGCCTCTTGGCGGACGTATCAAGGTCGATCCCTGGAGCGATCAAGTTGAACTCTCCAAGGCCAAGGCTGTCGCCCTGACATCTGCGCGAGAGAAGATGGAGTTCGAACTCACTCCGTTCTTCCCATACCTCACGCGACTGTCGACCGGAACCACGGATAAGATGGCTCTGACGACAACGACACCCACATCCGACACGGCCGCGCCGGAACAGAAATAGTGTGTAAGGAAATTAAACAGAGTTGATTCGGAAGGACCGATAGAACGGGATCAGGATTCGCGATGTGGGCTCACGAGGATCGCTGCGAGGCAGCACCCTTGCCCAACGTCGTCACGATGATGATTGATCCCCCACTTACTGAATCGAGCTTCCCACTTGAGAAAATACGTTGTTGGCGTTCGACCCGATGAGACGGATCGTGCCCACGACGATTACCAGAATCACAGCCAGCATGACTGCGTATTCAGCAATGTCTTGGCCACGCTCATCATTCCAGAGATGCTGTAGTAGTTTTGCCACCAAGCTATCCTCTTTCTTCGTTTGACTCACCCCAGCCCACTAGCCCAGACACTTACGCCCACGGGCCAGTGTTCCAAAGACGTCTGTCCTGTTGAAAAAAATCATAGTCCTCACGCCTCGCCCCGCCAATAGCACCAAAGTGCCACGGACGATTACGAGGCTATGTCCCGTAATTTGTATCAGATAGCTGATGCTTTGAGGTAAGTGGAAATCTGGGACGAAAATTCGCAAAAAGCGATTGTCTTGTTTCGCCGAGTGGAGCAACACAGTACGAGAAAGTGCCCTTCGGCCGCTTCCCTCGCTATTCCCCTAGGGCGCTTTGGGAATCACAACCGCCGTAACGCTGTAGCGAGGCACTTCCACCGTAAAGGTTGCTCCGAGGTTCTCAATCGGCGCTTCCACGATGTTCTTGCCCGCATCAATCGTAAGCTTCCCGTAGTCGTAGCGGGTTCCCTTGGTGGCGTAACTGTAGCCAGTCACAGAAACGGTGGCCACAACGGATCGCGCGAAGTCTTTGTTAATGAAGAGCAGTCCAAGTCCTCCGTCTCTGCGTTTAACCGCGTACGCGACCAATGAGTCCATCTGCGACGTCGCTCCAACAAATGTGTCTCCGGGCAGCGCGACTTGATGAAGTAGCTTGATGCCGTAGTAAGCCGGCTGAGGCTGATTCTTATTGTCGAGGAAACTCGGACTCAAAGCATGGATCGGCGACCATACCACCGTATACGCGCCTGTCTCAAGCAGCCTCGCCATCGCATCGGCTGAAAAGAGAGCAGTGGCAGCCGGATTCAGCGCTGGCAAATAGGACGCGATCCCCAGACTCGTAATCGCCAGTTGCGGTTGATGGCCGCTTGGACAGAACTTTTTGTACTTATCCACGAGATCGTGACCCAGGAGACTGAAGTCATACTGCAGACCATTCCCACCGGGAATGTACTTCATCGGATCCATCGGATCTCTGGCTAGAGTGAGCAGATCTTGCTCGTCTATGTTGTTAATAAGACTCGGTTCCGCTCCTTTGCCCTCCCAGAAAGAGGCAGCACTGAAGTCCATGCTGGCGCACGCGGCTTTCAGCACACCCGCGTTCCAGCCCTTCCCGCGCTGGTCCGCGTCGTTTGCCACTGGTGGCTGGATAACGAACGCGCCCACCAGGATCTTGGGATCAACCGCCTTCATGGCTTTTGCATATTCGACGACCGCCGCGCCGTAGACTGCTGGACCAACTTTGGCGTCCGACTGGCGCCGTCCCCAGTCCCTCGATGAGGCTACTTTCCCGTCGTGCAAATCTGCCTCGGGTGAGGCGGCCTCGCCGTACTTGCCAGTCGAATCCGCGTCGGAACCCGTGGTGTGCCCCTGCCCGTAAAAACCGTTGCCCCAAGGCTCGTTGCCTATCGTCCACAACATAATGCCCAACGGCGCCGGATGAGCAATCCTCAACTGGTTATAGCCATCATCTGTGGACAGCGGACTGGCGGCCCGCAGGCCCGCCCAATAACCAACTGTCTTCCAGTCGTTGCCCTTTGAATCCTTGCCGATGGCTTGCGTGTTTGACGGACTTCCGTTGGCGTAGGCCACCCACGCGGCTGCTTCCGCCGGTTCGCCGCCGCCGCTGCCGTCCATGTTCGTGCCGTAGTTAACCGAGACGATCGCAGTTCCCAATTTGTCGATCACTGGAACAACTGCCGGAAACTGCTTCTCGCGCGGGAACGCCGGAGCGCGATCGCTGGTGTAAGGATTCGTGATCGTGCCGTTGGACCAGTGGTACAGAGCATCGATGCCGCCGTTGCCCGGAAAGCGCAGATTTGTGATTCCTGCGTCTTGAAGCAATTGGATCGTCGCGGAATCGTATGCACTCGTGTCCCAACGGTCGGCGGCCACTCCGATCGACGTTGTATAGAGAATCGCCTTTGCTTGGGATGGGTCGACCGTAACCTTGGTCTTCAATTGCGCGCGAACTGGGCTCGCGGCCAATAACACCACCAACGCCACAACCATTCCGGCCGCGTTTCGCAACAATATTTCGGGGCTCGACGATTTCTTATAACCAGTAAACGAAGATTCCATCATCTACTCCAATCGCAGTGAGTTGTTCTTGAAAACGGTATGAATTATACCCCCGGAGTGGACGCACTCCGGTTGCTCCAAGGGTGCAGCCGAGCACAACCTGCTCGACCATCGATTCTGGTGCAGGTGGATAGTGAGGCGGGCCACTGCGGAATGACCGCTAGAGCGAAACACCGCGTCGTGGTCTTAGGCGATGCTCTTCAACGGCAGTGCCTGATTGACCGCGAACAGCGCGAGTTCCAGCCGGGTCGAAACGCCCAGCTTGTCGAAGATGTTGCTCAGATGGTGCTTGACGGTGTCCTCACTGATCTTGAAATATTCCGCGATTTCCTTATTGGAATATCCCGCCACAACGGCCGACACAATTTCCAGTTCCCGCGGCGTCAGCCCGAATTTTTTCTGCCGAGCCTCGTCGTGCGACGACTGCATCAGCGTGCGCAAATACTGGACCAGATTCGACACACTCTCCCGTCCCACCCAATACTCGCCCGCCATCACGGTATGAATCGCTTTCAAGAGCAACTGCGTCGCGGAATCCTTGAGCACAACACCGCGCGCTCCCAGTTGTAGGGCCTCCACGATCTGGCTCTTCTCAGCCGCCGCCGTCAGCAAAATCACACGAACGGGCGTCGCATTCGCTGGAACGCTCAGGTCGCGCAACGCTTCCAGGCCGGGATGCTTCGGCATCGCCAGGTCGAGCAGCAGAATATCCGGCTTCAATTGCCGCGCCAGTTTCACTGCTTCGGCGCCATCCGAGGCTTCTCCCATAACCTTCAAGCCATCCTCGGCCTCGAGCAATCGCCGCAGGCCATCGCGGAAGATCGGATGATCATCGGCAATCACAAGACGAATCGGCTGCGCTTTTCTAAAATTCATGTGGCACTTCCCCGCCCCGAGGCACTGTCACTTCTAGTCGCGCTCCTTGTCCGGGATTTGATTCTACCGTGAGTTGGCCCGCAATCAAACGCACTCGTTCCTTTATTATCGTCGGCCCCTTGCCGGCTTCCTCCAACTGATCCTGATTGAACCGGCCACCAAATGAAAATCCTTTGCCGTCATCTTCGATCGTCAGATTCCATCGTTGCTCGTTAGCACCGAGCCGGACCAAGGCGTGGCGCGCTCCGCTGTGCTTCCGCACGTTGACCAATCCCTCTTGCACAATCCGGAGGACTTCCCGGCATACGCGTTGCGGCATATCCAAATCTTCAAGGTCGGTGACGAATCGTGCACTGATCCCTGTCTCTCGCTGAAAACGTTCGACCGTATCGTTCAGAACTCCGAGCAGCCGCTCCGAATCGACGTCAATCGCTTTCATCTGTTGCATCAGTTCGCGCAGCTTCAGGACTTCCTCTCGCAATAATCCCTGGATTCTCCCCAGTTCCCCGCCGATCGGCTTTTCGGCCTCAGCCTGGCGCCGCAGCACATCGACTTGCATCTCTACAGCAATCAGCGACTGCACCGCGCCATCGTGCAACTCGCGCGCAAAGCGGGCGCGCTCGGCAGCTCCAGCGCGGCGCCGCAGCCGGTGCAAAAGGTATACGTTGTAAACCGCAGGTCCGACCTGGTGTACGAGGTCCAATAGAAAACGAAGTTCTTCTTGTTTCTCGCCCCTCCATGAAGGGTCAAAGATGAATACTCGTCCTCTCCACTCGCTGCCGAACAAAAAGGCAACGGTAATCATGGAGCCGAATTGTTGTACTTCTCGCAGTTGCGAAATCGCCGCCAGGTTCGCGACCGGAATCTGATTGCCGTTCGAATCCAGCGCGAGCGTTTTCCAGCGATCATCACCGGACGATGCGTAACAAACGTCTCCCGGATAATCGTCCAGGTAGATTCTGGCATCCCGCGCACCAGACTCCAGCCAGCGGAACTCCGAAGCCGGACCACCATTCGACCGATCGAGTTCTCCCACAAACACGCGGTGGCTGTGCGATTCTTGCGAAGCCACCAGCAACCGCGACGCCCCATACATCGAAATCGCTTCGTTGAAAATCTGCTCCATCGTCCCCGTCAGGCCGGCTTCAACCCTTATTTTCGACAAAGTTCCCGTGATCACTGCCTTTTCGGCCCGCAGATGTTTTTGCTGCTCCGCCAAATAACCCAAGAGCAGCCCCATCACGATCAGGTAGACCGACAGCATGAATAGGCGCTTGGGTTCGAACTCGTCGACATTCACTCTCAACCCGGTAAAAGCTTTCCACGGCAGCGAACCCTCTGGGCCAACCCAGAAATGGATCAACGTGAAGCTCTCAGTCCATAGAAGCGCCACCTCAGCGGAAGCAGTGGCGAGTGTCTCCCAGAGTCCCCAGCGGTAGGCTGCCGCCGCTAACACGAAGACGAAAAACAGGAAGAACGGGCTCCTTGGCCCCTCAGCAAAAATGGAAATGACGGCAGGCCATACGACGTCCCCAGCGTGCACCATGAGACGAAACGCGGCTGTAGATTTCTGCCTTCGCCGCAATAGCATCACGATGAGAATGCTGTTCGCCAGGTAAAAGACGAAAAGGCCATAAGCGGCCCACGAATGCCCCAACTCGGTGGGGTCCATTCGGATCGCAACCAGAGCGGAAACCGCCAGAAACACGCGCGCACTCGCCAGCCACCGCTCAATCCGGCGGGTCTCGCCCGGATCAGCGGGGATTCTCAGTCTCCAGGAATGTTTGTAGCGCTCAGCCAGCGGAAACAATCGAGTCAATCTCCACGAATGTGGCGGCGATGCTGCATATCATTGAATAAGAAAAGCTTACGGCAAGCAAGACGCTGCTGTGTACTGAACCAGCACGTCCTGTTCTTCGTCGGTGGTCTGGTCTTAGGTTACTACAGTAACCATCGTCGTTCCGACGCCCCGTCTAAAATGATTGCCGAGGCTGTGTCTTGAGCAAGAGTTCCAAAATCTGGATGGGCGCGATGCTGAGCGTCTTAGGCGCCTTTGTGCTCGCAACACTCGTTCTGCGCCAGTCCTTCGCGCTTACTGCGTTTTGCGATATCGCCGGGACCTTGTTACTAGTCTCGGGCGTAGCCTCCTTCGTCCCGCTTGCACGCAGCTCCCAGGGCCGGATGCGGCTCTTCTGGTCGCTCATCGTCCTGGGAGTCGGCTTCTGGCTCTGCTATCAACTATTCTGGGTTTACTACGAGATTGTGCTGCGGACCGAGGTGCCAGACATTTTCGCCGGAGATGTCGTACTTTTCCTACACATCGTTCCGCTAATGGCCGCTCTTGCCTTGCGTCCCCATGTCCCGCGCGACGAATACGCCGCACGCTTGGGACGTCTTGATTTCGCCCTGCTGCTGGTGTGGTGGTTTTATCTTTACGTCCTGATCGTTATCCCATGGGAATACGTAGCCGCGGATCTCCCTGCCTATAACCGGAATTTCAACGCGTTGTATTTGGTCGAAAAGATAGCCTTTCTTCTAGGTTTGGCCGCCTGCTGGATCGGGAGCAAGGGTCGCTGGAAAAATCTCTACGCCAGCCTTTTTGGCATGAGCTTCTTTTACTCCGGTAGTTCCGCTTTGGCGAATTGGGCGATCGCGCGCAATCTGTACTACACCGGCAGCCTCTACGACATCCCGCTGGCGATTGCGATGGCCTGGCTTACCTGGATCGGACTGAGCACCTGTGCCGAGGCGCCGCAAGTCGACGCGCGCGATGCGCGCGAAGTATCCACGGTCTACGGAGTCTTTGTCGCCCGATGCGGAATGATTGCCGTGTTTTCACTTCCGTTGTTCGCCGCCTGGAGCGTCTCCGACGCGGCACTCCCCGTTCACATTCGCGTATTCCGTCTCTCCCTGACTCTTGTCGCCGCCTTCTTCATGGGCGTGATGGTATTCTTCCGCCAACATCTCCTCGACCGAGAACTCACTTACCTGCTGAACCATTCGCGCGAGTCTGTCGACAATCTCCACCGTCTGCAGGCACAAATTCTTCAGTCGGAGAAGCTGGCTTCGATTGGACAACTCGTCGGCGGCGCCGCGCACGAACTCAATAACCCGATCACCGCGATGCTCGGCTACTCCGATTTGCTCCTGAGCACAGCGCTCACTGCGGAGCAGGAACCCCTCGCCGCAAAGATTGGCCAGTATGTCCGGCGCACCAAGTCGCTCGTCGCGAGCCTCATCAGCTTTGCCCGTCAGGCACCAGCACCAAAGAGTCCAGTCGACCTCAACACGTTGGCGCGCACTGCTGTGAAGCTGACCCAGCCACAGTGGGAGACACTGAAGATCGAGGTGCGTCCCCAGTTCGATGCCGAGCTACCGAAGGTCTTGGGCGATTCCAACCAGTTGCTGCAAGTGTGCCTGCAACTCGTCGGCAATTGCCTGCACACAATGAGCGAACGCGGTGGCAAGGTGCTCACCGTCAGCACATCGCGAGAGCCGGGGGCTTCGGTGTTGCAGCTCTCCACCGGGTCTCTCGCTGCAGCGCACGCTGGAGTGGACACCGCTTCGCCGGTCGATCTCCAGGACAGCCTCGGACTGAGCGCGTGTCAGGGTATTCTGCAGGAACATCGCGGCCTGATGTCGCGCGAGATGCGCCAGGATGGCACGATGTCGCTGCGCGTCGAACTTCCCTCCCTTGAGAGGGCTCCCGCCAAATCAAAGGAAAAGGAATCTACAGTTCCGGTGCTGTGGCAATCTCGACCGTTCGCTTAAGTTGCCCGCACGCCGCGTATATGTCCCGTCCTCGCGGACGCCGCACAAACGTCAGAATCCCCGCATCCCGCAGAATCTTCTGAAATCCCGCCACACGCTCGTCGGCGGGAGTCTCAAAATCGATCCCCGGTCCTGGATTCAGCGCAATTAGATTCACTCGCGCCCGCACTCCGCGCAATAACTCCACCACTTCGCCGGCGTTCTCGCGCGAATCGTTGACGTTATTGAGCAGCACATATTCGAAGGTCACGCGCTCGCGATTTCGCAACGGAAACTCACGCGCCGCAGCCATCAGGCGTTCCAGATTCCACTTCTTGTTAATCGGCATGAGCCGCGTCCGAAGGTCGTCGTTCGACGCATTCAGCGAAATCGCAAGCCTCGGCCGGATGTCCTCCCGCGCGAAGTCGGCGATGCGCGGAACGATCCCGGCCGTCGACACCGTCATTCTCGATTCCGCCAGCCCCACTTCCTGCACTAGCAATCGCACCGCCTTCATGAAGTTGTCATAGTTCAGGAACGGCTCCCCCATCCCCATGAACACCAGATTAATTCGATCATGCTGGGGCGAAACGTTCTGATCTTTGAGCACCGCACACACCTGCCCGACAATCTCGCCCGCCGTCAAGTTCCTCTTCACGCCCAGCAACGCGGTCAGGCAAAATTGGCAGTCGACTGCGCATCCCACCTGGCTCGAAACGCAGATAGTCGCCCGCCCCCATCCCCGCGCCGCAGGCCCAGCCTCGGAATCGCCCGATCCTTCACCCGCTTCGCCTCCGTCACCCTCCGGCATCCATACCGTTTCGACGCTTTGGCCGTCGGAGAATCCGATCAGATATCGCACCGTCCCGTCTTGCGACACAAATCGCTTCTCAATTCTCGGCGCGCTAACCGTGATCGCCTTCTCCGCCAACTTCGCCCGAAGTTGCTGCGGTAACGTCGAAATCTGCTCCACCGACTCCACTCGCTGCCGGTAGATCGCCTCCAGCAATTGCTGCGCACGATATGCTGGTTCGTCCAAGTCCTCGATCAGCGACGCGAACTCCCCGCGATCCATTCCGAGCATGGCGACTTGTTCGATATCTGACATTAGCTTAAGACGATTCTCCTGCGAGATCCACTTAACCCACTGATTCTAAATCACTAAACTATTCTCGCACACCCAACGGCCCTATGTCAGAATAGTAAGAGTTTCTTCTTCAGAAATTTACCCGGGTTTACTACGTAGTCATCTAATAAGCAGGAAAGCATTCATGGCCCAGGAAGTCCGCAACATTCGCCGTCAAAAATTACCCAACGGTCTAACCATCATCACCGAGCAGATGCAACACATCCGCTCGGCTTCCATCGGCATCTGGCTCCAGACCGGTTCTCGCGACGAAGAAGCCGAGTGGAATGGCATCTCTCACTTCATCGAGCACATGGTCTTCAAAGGGACCAAGCACCGCACGGCGGAAGAAATCGCCCGCCAGGTCGACTCCATCGGCGGCAACATGGACGCCTTCACTGCCAAGGAATGCATCTGCTTCAACGTCAAGGTTCTTGACGAGCACGTGCCCACTGCCCTCGACATCCTCAGCGATCTGGTTCTGAATCCAGTGTTCGATTCTTCCGACATCGCCCGCGAACGCGGCGTCATCATGGAAGAGATCAAGATGGACGAAGACAATCCCGACTATCTCGTCCACGAAATCTTCACCCAGAATTTTTTCAAGGATCATCCGCTAGGCAAACCGATCTTAGGCACAAAAGAAACGGTCAAGCGCTTCGAACGCCAGCCGGTTGTGGAAGCCTACGCTCATCGTTTCGCGCCCGGTAACATCATCGTCTCGGCTGCCGGCAATCTTGATCACGACAAGTTCGTCGAACTTGTTACGGGACACTTCGAGCACATGAAGCCGATGTCAAACGGCTTCCACTCCTCGGCGCCCAAGACTGTCTCTCGTATCGTTCTCCGCAACAAAAAGGCGCTTGAACAGGTCCAACTGTGCCTCGGTGTTCCCGCGCATCCCATCGCGCACGAAAAACGCCACGCCGGTTACATCCTCAACACGTTGCTGGGTGGCGGCATGAGTTCGCGCCTGTTCCAGAATATTCGTGAGCGCCAAGGTCTCGCATATTCCATCTACAGCGACCTCAATCCCTACCGCGACACTGGATGCCTCGCCGTCTACGCCGGAACGTCCCTCGCGTCTGCGGCAAAAGTCGTACAGTCGGTGGTCAGCGAATTCCACAAGCTGAAAACCGAGCCCGTGCCGGAAGACGAACTCAAGCGTTCCAAAGCTCAGCTCAAGGGAAGCTTGATGCTCTCGCTCGAGTCGAGCACAGCGCGCATGTCGAATCTCGCGCGCCAGGAAATGTATTTCGACCGCTTTTACGACCTCGACGAACTCATTGAGAAAATAGAAGCCGTCACCGCCGAAGACCTGGCTACTCTGGCCAACGAGTTTTTCAAGACCGAAGCCGTCGCCGTAGCCGCCCTCGGCAACCTGAACGGATTGAAAATCACGCGCAACCAATTAGCCTGCTAATCGAATATCCTCAGCTACGTTCCCGATGCGCCCGGTTCCTCCGTGTCCTCGGTGGTTAAAGATCTCCCTTTTGCTGGCCTTCCGTGAACGTTCGAGGCATACTGTCTACAGAGTTCCAGGGGCGGCTAAAGTTCGGCATGTTCGATCCCAACACACCAGTTCCGAAACCTGATCCCCATTTCGGCGGCCATAGCTCACACGGTTCACAGGAACCCAAGCAGCGGCAGATGATGGTGATTGCTCTGGCTCTTTTGCTGGTGGCTTTGGGATTCGTCCTCTATCGCGATCGCGATTTCTGGTTCCCCGACCAGCCGGTACCGCTCGCTGACGACCAGCCGCAACGAACCGCTCCTCTCATTTCCAATCCACAACAGCAAATTGCAGCGGCCAGCAGAATTCCGCCCTCGGTCGGAAGCAACCGGCACGGCTCTACACAAACAAAGAACACCGCTCCCGCCGCTTCCTCGACAGACCCCACAACTCCTCCGGCCGCAGCCACCATCAGAACGGTTCTTCCCCCGCTCGAGGTAGAAGTTGTTGCTGGAGACGTTCATCGCGTGATTCATCCGGGCAGCAACTCGGTGCGCGTTGATTTGCAATCCGGCTCAAGACCGCAATCAACCCCGGACGCCGTTGCAGGGAACACTACCGAGAACAAGCTGACCAACGCCGCCGAACACGTACAAATGTCAGCTGACACGAATGAGATCGTCACTCGTACGGTCAAGCCCGGTTATCCTCTGCTGGCTCGGCAAATGAAAGTGCAGGGCTCGGTAATCCTGCAAGCCCTAATCGGTCGCGATGGCGACATTCAAGGACTGCACGTTGTCAGCGGACCCCCGATTCTGGCCGGCGCCGCGCAGGAAGCGGTCAAGCAGTGGAGATTCAAACCGCACTACCAGGGTGTGGAGGCCGTCGAAACGCAAGCTAAGATCACCGTAAACTTCACGATCTCAACCAACTGATTTTTCTTCTGAAGCACCCGGCGTCAGAATTGCTCCGAAACAGCCCCAAAAAATAACGAGCGCCCCGGAACTCTTTCGAGTCCGGCACGCCCGGGCAGCCCTCCCCCAGAACTGCTCACCGACAAAACTAAGACCTCTCTCCCCATCGTGCCTATGGCACTTCTGTGCCATGTATCCCCCTAAAGTGCCAGCCCTCTATCTCCTCAGGGCTCAATGACTTATTGTCACAAACTCGAGATGCTCGATTCAACCATCAGATGAAGTCCTTCGAAATTCCGCCGATAGAAGATTAGTTAGCGGACTCTTCCGTGTGGGCAATTATGTCTGTATTCGACGATCTCGTGATCTGCCGCAGCATTCTAGAGAGCCTTCCGATCGGCCTCTCTGTCGTCGACATGCAAAAGAGAATCATCCTCTGGAGCGACGGAGCGGAACGGATCACAGGCCATCTGCGCCACGACGTGATCGGCCACTCCTGCATCAACGAAGCCCTGTTGCACTGTGATCGGCCAGGTTGCGAATTCTGCAATGAGGACTGTCCACTCGCTCACTCCATCCGGACGGCGCATCCGGCCCAGGCAGTCGGATTCCTACACCACAAGTCCGGACATGAAATCCCAGTCACGGTTCGCGCCGTTCCCGTGCGCAATGCGCACGGCTCGATCATCGGCGCCGTCGAAACTTTCGAAGATCAAAGACAGACTGTTTCTGGCTACCGCAGAGACAGCCTCAACCTGCCCGGCTGCGTCGACGACGTGACCGGCGTCGCCAGTCGCGTGATGATCGAGTCTCATCTGCGGGAGACCTTCGCCGCGTTTGGCGAAGTGAACGTTCCCTTCGGCGTTCTCTCCTTCCGCCTTGAAGGGCTCGACCATTTCCGCGCGAGCTTTGGTCCTGAGGCAACCTCTTCTTTGTTGCGCGTTGTCGCACGCACCCTCGAAGGCGCCCTTTGGAAAACAGACTTCGTCGGGCGCTGGAGCGATGCCCAATTTCTCGTCATCTTGAACGGTTGTCGTGAGGAAGCCCTGTATTCGGTTCGGGAGCGCATCCGCCGCATGCTGGCTACCGCCGTAATCGAGTGGTGGGGAGAAAGGCGGTCGCTGCCGGTCTCAGTCGGTCACGCCGCTGCCCACCCCGGCGACACCATCGAGATCATCATGCAGCGAGCGCAGAAATCCCTCGACGCGCCCGCTGCGGGCCGTGCGCGTTCCGCCGCAACGGGCGGAATGCAATCTTCCGGGAGTTAGCAATGTTTGCGATCATCGGAATCGTCGTCGTCTTCGGTTGTGTGGTCGCCGGCTACCTGATGGAGCATGGAAATCTCAGAGTCCTCATCCAGCCGGCGGAGTTGATCATCATCGGCGGGGCTGCCTTGGGGACAGTTCTTGTCGCCAACCCCCTCCACATCATCAAGAAAATAGTCGGCGGCATCGCCGGCGTATTTGGCGGTTCCAAGTTCGGCAAACAGACCTACATCGATACCCTCAAGATGATGTATGACCTTCTCAACAAGGCTCGCAAAGACGGCCTGATGGCCCTCGAAGCCGACGTCGAAGAGCCCGACAAGAGCCAGGTGTTCTCCAAGAACCCCTCCTTCCTCAAGAATCATCACGTTCGCGATTTCGTTTGTGACTCGCTCCGCATGGCCATTACCGGGCTCGATGCTTTCGATCTCGACCAGATGCTTGATCTCGACATGGAAGTTCATCACCATGATGCCACCGAACCCACCGCCGCCCTCAGCACGATGGCCGACTCCCTGCCCGGCCTCGGGATTGTTGCCGCCGTGCTCGGTGTCGTCATCACCATGGGCGCACTAGGCGGTCCGCCGGAAGAAATCGGAAACAAAGTCGCTGCCGCGCTGGTGGGAACGTTCCTCGGCATTCTGCTCTGCTATGGATTGGTCGGTCCTATCGCAGCCAACATGACCAAGGCCGCAGAAGAAGAACACGCATTCCTTTACGTCATGCGGGTTCTGATGGTTTCGTTTCTTAAAGGTACCGCCCCAATCATGGCGGTCGAAATGGCGCGCCGTGCAGTCCCCGGTCATGTGCGGCCGTCATTCCAGGAACTGGAGAAGGCCTGCCGCGGTGGAGGTGCAGCAGTGGCCGAAGCGGCAACCGCTGCTTCCTAAGTTGCTCGTTGGCGGATCACCACCATGGACAAAACTCGTCCCATCATCATCATCAAGAAGAAAAGCGGCCACGGCGGCCATCACGGCGGCGCATGGAAGGTCGCTTATGCCGACTTCGTCACCGCTATGATGGCGCTCTTCATCGTCCTCTGGCTGCTCAATTCCAGCAAACAGGTACAAGAGGCCATTGGCGGATACTTCAAAGATCCCACAGGAACCTCAAAGAAGGTTGGTTCCAACATGGCTGGATCTGGCGAGAACTTCGTTCTCACTCGCGACAACATGCCAAAGCTCAAAGAACAACTCCAGCAGGCCGTAAAGCAAATGTCGGACTTCGAAAAACTCAAGAGTCACATCGAGATGACGGTGACTACAGAAGGCCTCCGCATCGAACTCTCCGAATCGGCTACTGGAACCTTCTTCGACAGCGGCAGCGCCAAACTGAATAGCGATGGCCGCGAACTGCTCATGACCTTGTCCCAGGAACTTGGCAAACTTCCCAACAAACTCTCGATTGAAGGGCATACCGACTCCCAGCCCTACGCTCCCTCAGCCACCTACGGCAATTGGGAACTCTCCACCGATCGCGCCAACGCAGCACGTCGCGTGATGCAATCGAACGGCATCCGCGCGGACCAGGTTACACAGGTCCGCGGCTTTGCCGACCAGCGATTGCGCAAGACCGATGCCCCCCTCGACCCCTCGAACCGCCGCATCTCCCTTATTGTGCAATACATCCTGAAGAATAATGACAACGAAGATGCGAAGCCCGTCGCCGGCGATGACGAAAAAACCGGAACCGAAAAATCCACTTCGCCCTCACAAACGCCCATCGCAGATCAAGAAAAGAGCACTCCGAAATAATCCGCCTCGGTCAAGCGTTTGACCCCCGAAAAAGAGTGTGCCACACTCCTGTCCTACTTGGCCCAGGGGGTTGCATGATCCGTAGTTCGAGCACGCTTTCGAGCATACTGGCGACCTTTTCTGCATGGCTCCTCTCGGCCGCAGTTGGGCTGGCTTGTCTGGGCTCTACAAGCGCTTCGGCTCAAGCTCCGCCGGTCGATCTTCGCGACAATCCCGGTGCTCTACTCAGCCTCCCAACGTACTACAGCACTACAGCTGGAACAGGGATGTTGGTCTTTACCGTCTTTGCCGAGCGCAATAGTGCGAACCTCGATCGTCAGGCGCTGTTGAAACTCGTGAACCGCGCCAATCAGGAGACTGCCTGGCAGACAACCCAAGACACCTCCAAGGCTATTTTTACGAATATCCCCTTCGGAACTTACGATGTCGAAGTAAGCGCCGTCGGCTATCTCAGCACTCGCAAAGAAGTGCAGGTGGCGAACTCGTTCGGTCCGGTACTGATCGACATTGTTCTTCACCATGACCCCGCCGCGGTCAATCTGGACGTTGTTGATCAGGGCATGTCTCCGAAAGCACGAAAGGAGACCAAGCGTGCTGTATCAGCTCTGAAGTCGGCAAGGCTCGACGAAGCTGAGAAGCGACTCGGTGCAGCATACAAGCTATCCCCCACCAGTGCCGACCTGAACTTTCTTCTGGGATATTTGTACTTTCAAAAGAAGGACTACGCGCGTGCTGGAACCCACCTGAGCACGGCGGTAAATCTGAATCCTCGCGACGCTCAGGCTCTTACTCTTCTGGGCAGAACAGGTCTCGAGAAACAGGACTACCCAGGAGCGAGATCGGCACTGGAGCAAGCAATCTTGGCCGATGCTGAAAACTGGCTTCCACACAACTTGCTTGCCGACGCATACCTGCACGAAAGGAATTACGACAAGGCTCGCGACGAGGCGCAAGTTGCTATTACAAAAGGTAAGACCAGCGCAGCCCCAGCCCAACTGGTTCTCGGTCAGGCCTTGGTCGGTCTGGGCCACGATCAGGAAGGGGTTCAAGCACTGAATACTTTCCTGCAGGAGATGCCGCAGGATGCGATGGCGAAACAAGTCCTCGACCTGATCGCGGAGGTCAAGGAGCACGAGTCCAGTCCAGCGCCCGCTGAGAACGCAAAGAAAATCGAAGCACAGATCTCTGGGATCGACAATCTGGCATCGCTCCCACCGCCGGGCTTTTCGGTGAAACCGTGGCAGCCGCCCAGCGTTGACGATGTCAAGCTCGCTCTCGCTCCGGGAGTTGTCTGTCCTTCGGAGAGAGTCATCGAAGAATCTGGCAAACGCGTGCGTGAACTCGTTGACGACGCCGCTCGATTTGCCGCGGTTGAAGATCTGTTTCATCAAGCTCTCGACCAGTATGGCAATCCGGCTCGCACTGAAGAGCGCAAGTATAACTACGTCGCTTCGATCTCCGAGCCCGAGCCAGGATTTCTTGCGGTCGACGAATATCGCTCAGAAAAACTTTCCGTCGAAGACTATCCCGACCACATCGCGAGCACTGGCCTTGCTTCATTGGCGCTCGTTTTTCATCCCGACATGCGCGACAATTTTGCAATCTCGTGCGAAGGTTTGGGAGACTGGCATTCGCGAGCGACGTGGCTCGTGCACTTCCGCCAGCGCGACGACCATCCCAACCGCATGCACAGCTATAAAGTTGGGAGTCGGATCTATCCTGTCGGCCTGAAGGGACGCGCATGGATTACCGCCGATAAATTTCAGATCGTTCGCATCGAAGCGGAGATGGTCAAGCCCATGCCTGAAATCCAACTGCTCAGCGAGCACCAGGTGGTGGAGTACGGGCCCATCCCGTTCGAGAAGAAAAATACGACGCTCTGGCTGCCCAAGACGGCCGAAATCTATTTCGATTTCCGCAAGCACCTCTACTACCGTCGTCACAGCTTCGATCACTACATGCTCTACTCCGTCGACGCCAACGAGAAACGCAAAGAGCCTGTTGCTACACCGGCCGGAAAAAAGCAAGTAAAGGACTAGTGAGGGCCCACTCTTTAAAATAACTTTACAATCCCCTTCGCCAACTCACCCCGCCTCGGACTGTATAATCCCCGATTGATTTCCACTCAGGAGTGCATCATGAAGCGGTCGGCACGACTCGCCTGTTCTCTCGCAGTGGTCTTGTTCCTTGTTCCCGCGATCTGGTCCCAGGAAAAGGTCGATCTCGAAACCATTTCCCGCATTCGCTACGAGGGTTTCCACAATTCTAAAGTCATGGAATTCGCCACTGGCCTCATGGATTCGATCGGCGAGCGCCTCACGGGCTCTCCGAACATGAAGCGGGCGAACGAGTGGACGCGCGACCAACTCACCGCGATGGGCCTGAGCAACTCGCACCTCGAGGCGTGGGGGCCCTTCGGCCGCGGATGGGCAAATCAATACGTTAATGCCCGCATGACCTCACCTGACATTGCGCCTCTCCTCGTCTATGCCAAAGCGTGGACACCCGGCACGAACGGTGTCGTTACCGGCAAGTGCATTCGCGTGAACATCGAAAAGAAGGAAGACTTCGATCAATATCGCGGCAAGCTTGCCGGAATGATCGTGATCTTCGGCCCCGATGCCGAAGTGAAACCGATCACGGAAGCTCCCTACAAAGTTCTCAGCGACGATGAGTTGGCCAAGACCGCCGAATACGAGATTCCCGGCGAACGTCCTGCCTCTCGCATGGCCGAGTTTGCCAAGCGCCGGCAGTTGATCAAAGACATGAACCAGTTCTTCGCCGACGAAAAAGTTCTTGCGGTCATCGACCACAGCCGCGGCACCGCCGGCGGCGGCACCGTGTTCGTCCAGTCCGGAGGCTCCTACAAACCCGGCGAGACGACCACAATTCCCCAACTCACGATGGCCTCCGAGCACTGGAGCCGCATCGCACGCCTTCTGCAAGAAAAACAAGACGTCACGCTCGAACTGAACGTCGTCAATACTTTCTACGATGACGATCCCATGCAGTACGACACCATCGCCGAAATTCCCGGTACCGACAAGAAAGATGAAGTCGTCATGCTCGGCGCCCATCTCGACTCATGGCACGCCGGCACCGGCGCCACCGACAACGGCGCAGGCACCATCGTCATGATGGAGGCCATGCGTATCTTGAAAGAACTCGACAAACAATTCGGCATCAAGCCGCGCCGGACGATCCGCATCGGCCTCTGGAGTGGCGAAGAAGAAGGCCTGCTCGGCTCACAAGGCTACGTCGAGAAACATTTCGGTGCTCGTCCGCCCAGTACCGATCCCAACATGAAAGACATGCCGACTCTCTTGCGGCGAGACGCCGGCCCCGTCACAGTGAAGCCCGAGCAGGCGAAGGTCTCCGCCTACTTCAACATCGATAACGGCACGGGTAAGATCCGCGGCGTCTACTTGCAGGAGAACGCAGCCGTCGCTCCCATCTTCGAAGCATGGATGAAGCCCTTCAAAGACTTGGGCATGACCACTCTCACTATGCGGAACACCGGCGGTACTGATCATCTTTCCTTCGACGCCGTCGGCATCCCCGGATTTCAGTTCATCCAGGATCCGATCGAATACGAGACACGCACTCACCACTCCAACATGGACGTCTACGACCGCCTGCAGCCCGACGATCTCAAACAGATTTCAGTAATCGTGGCCAGCTTCGTCTACGACGCCGCCATGCGTGATCAAATGCTCCCTCGCAAACCGATCGACAATCCTCCCGCGCGAGAACAGGAGAAACGAGAGTCGGAAAAGAAATAGGGGAAACGATCATCTTCGCTAGGCAGATGCTTTTGTAGAACAATGCTTCTTTCACTAGAATCATCCACATGTTCTCGCCGCAACCAATCGGGATCGCCAAAACTCCTTACACGAACACCAAGCAGATTCCGAAGGGTTTTGGCGCTAGGCACGACGCAGAGGGCACGCTCGAAATTCTTCCGGAATTCGAAGCCGGCCTCGCTGACGTTGAGGGGTTCTCGCATCTCTTCGTCGTGTGGGTCTTCGATCGCTCGGAAGGATTCGAACTGGTAGGCATCCCTCCCGTCGATGACCGCCCGCACGGAGTCTTCGCCACAAGATCCCCGAGAAGGCCCAATCCCATCGGCCTGACGGTCGTCGAACTTCTCCGTCGCGATGGCAGGCTGCTCCACGTTCACGGTGTCGACATGCTGGACGGAACGCCGATTCTCGATATCAAGCCCTACCTATCTAGCATTCCGCCCGACAAACTGCGCCGAGGCTGGATGGCCGAGGCCGAGGCGCGCCGGACAAAGTAACTGCTGGCAAAACATGCGCCCGCCTCCGGCGGAACACTCGCCGACGGCGTATACTGGAATTGCTTAACCCCGAAGATACGGCACACCTTGCGCCTTCGCGATTGAGAGATCGAGAGGCGTCTTTTCTGTACCAACGGTCCCGCATAATTCACTCCACTGCTGCACACAAGGACGTGTATCCGCAGCGGACCAATGCTCGCCTCGATCGCAGACCCGCGCAATTCGCGACGGATCGTTCCACCAGTGTTCTCCAACCAGCCTGACCACCAGGAGCTAATCATGTCCAGCATGAACGGCGACAAATCCAGATATAACCGCGTAAGGAAGCAGCGCATCGCGCGACGTCAGAGCGATCGTCAACTTCTGAAGAACGCGCCATCTCAACCCAAATCAGCGTCAACGAGCTCGACTCAGCCCAAGACGGCGTCCGCATGACGACACCGTCGGTTGCGCTGCCGCTTTCTGATCCGATTCCCGCCAAACCGAAAAATCGACGAGTACTCCTCGTAGATCCGTCGTCGGCCAAGCGTGACCTGCGCGCGGACTCGATGAGAAAGCTTGGCATGGAAGTCGATTGCGCCGCCGACATCAGCGAAGCCCGGTCATGGTGGCGAGCGGACCTCTATAGTTTGGTTCTAATCGACATGGAAAGTGGGCTCGGACGCCGTGACAAATTTTGTGAAGACATTCGCAGCGCCACCCCACCCCAGCAGCTTGCGTTTTTCGTGGGCAAACCCGGCTATCTGGCCAACGCACCCAATGCCGATAAACAGTCGTCTCTAGCAAAGTACGATGACCTCACCAACAATGCGGATGTGAAAGCCGCTCTTTGCGCCGATCTCGGAGACATGCCTCAGCGTTGGGGAATCATGGAAGCCTCTCGCAGAATCTCCGCCGTTCGCTCCGCCTGCAGTGCTCGCACCAGTGCCATCCGCGACCATCCTTTACCTGCCCGTGACCTGGAAAATCGGGAGTCCAAGCGGGTCGCAGTTGAATCCCGTACCTTAGACGACTTACTCAGAGAGGAATTGCAATGAAGAACATTTACGTTGGCAATCTGCCCCACAGCACGACAGAATCCGAACTGCGAGGCGTTTTCGAAGCTCACGGCGCCGTGGAGAAAGTCAGTATCGTCACCGATCGCGAGACCGGCCGCGCCCGTGGTTTCGCTTTTGTAGAAATGTCCAATTCTGGTGAAGCCGACAAAGCCATCGCTGCTCTGAACGGAAGTGATCTCGGAGGGCGTGCCTTGAAAATCAACGAAGCTCAGCCCAAGGCCGACCGGCCCAAGACTGGCGGGCAACGCTTTGGTGGCGGTGGTGGAGGCGGCGGACGTGGACGCGATGACTACCAGGGTCACGCACGCCAGCCTCGCGAACCCCGCTGGTAAGAATCAGACTCTGGAGCCGGCATCTCACAAATTAGCGCTTCGGCCCAGCGGCGTCTTCTGCGTAGCTTCAAGCCACCGGGACAAGAACTCCATGAGTTCGTCCGGCGGTTTCAGCCACGCCTGCGCGCACGTTCGCCGCTGCGTGGGCCGCACTAATACAGTCAATCCAACGGGATCTAGCGCTTGGAACGCGCGCTCGTCGGTGGCATCGTCTCCCAGGTAAGCGATCGGCGCTCCCTCTGTTTCCTTCAAAACAGTTTGAACCGCGTGCCCCTTATCCTGATCAGGCATGCGCATCTCCGCGCCGCCATCAAATTCCAGCAACCGCAGCGACGCGCGCTCGGCAATCGGAAACCACCCCAACAAGACTCTTCCGCGAAGCTTCGACGCCTCCTCCTCATCCTCCACGGCGCGCCAATGTACCGCGATGCTTCCCGGCTTCATTTCAGCGGACTCTTCCAATCCAAGGTCCGCTAGCCAGCGTTTTCCATCATCAAGCGCATGCACCACTCCAGCAGGAATCTCCGGCATCTCGCAACTTCCATCGATCTTTAGGCGCTGCAGTCCGTGTGCACCCCAAACCTCCGGGGATGGATGCAGTCGAAGCAAGGGAGGAATTTCGCGGGCGTCTCTGCCGGTAACGATCACCAGACGCGTTCGCCCGGTGTCCGCAATCTGTTGCAAGAGGTTTTCGAGTCCCTCGTAAGGCACTGCTTCCTGTCGGTCCACAGCAAACGGCGCCAAAGTTCCGTCGTAATCAAGCAGCAATACTGACAGCGGCGCAGCCGCCACCGTCTTCAGGAATTCCTCGACCTTTTCATCGATCATTCCTGCCCCGTCACCCTGCCGTCGCCCCGGCTCGGAATTTTTCGCCTCCGCCTTCCGCCGCATCCAGGCGTACTTCGCAAAGCTCGCCGATCAGGGTTCCTGCCCAGCGAAAGACATTTTGTTCTCGCACAACTTTCCGCATCCGCTGCATGCGTATCTGCTTCTCTTCTGCCGGCATTTCAAGAGCGGCACGAATCGCTTCTGCGGTCTGGTCGATGTCGTAAGGATTCACTTGCAGCGCATCCAGCAACTCGCGTGCGGCCCCCGTAAAGCAACTGAGGATCAACACTCCGCGTTCATCATGCCGCGTAGCAACGAACTCTTTGGCCACCAGGTTCATCCCATCATGCAGCGAAGTCACCAGGCACAAATCCGCGCCGCGATAATACGGCGCGATCTCATCGTGACTGTGCTGCCGGTTCAAAAGCACGATCGGCTTCCATTGATCCGCCCCGAATCGCCAGCTAATTCGGTCTGCTTCTGCCTCCACCTCGGCCTGCAAGTCGTGATACCGCTTGATGTGGGTCCGGCTGGGCGCGCCAATCTGCACGAACGTAAACACTCCCTGATACCTCGGATACTTTTCCAGAAACCGCTCGATCGCCAGGAATCTTTCCAGAATCCCCTTCGTGTAATCCAGTCGATCGACTCCGACGCCCATCAGCACCGCTTCGACTCCGATCGCCTTCAACAATCCCGCACGTTCTTCGTAAGCAGACTCGTGCGGAGCTTCGACCGCTGTGTCTGCAAACTCCACGCTGATCGGGAATGGCCGCACTGTTGTGCGATGATCGAGTCGCTGCACCGAGAAGCGTTCCCAGTCGATGCGTGATTCCACGATTCGGTCCACAGTCTGCAGGAAGTTCGTGCAATGCGCCTGGATGTGAAATCCGAGCAAATCTGCGCCGAGCAGCCCGTCCACCAGTTCGCGCTGCCACGGACAAATTCGAAATGCCTCAGGATTCGGCCACGGAATGTGCCAGAAGATCGCCACTCGCGCGTCGGGCCTGCGCCGTTTGATCATTCTCGGCAGCAGCGCAAAGTGATAATCCTGCACCAGCACTACCGGCCGGCTGATGTTCTCCATTTCTTCCAGCAACGCGTCGGCAAACTTCCGGTTCACTTCCTGATAACTCTGCCAATCGTCTGCGCGGAACAGAGGCCGTGTGTGTGCGATGTGACACAAGGGCCACAGACCCTCATTCGAAAATCCGTAGTAGTAGCCAGCCTCTTCTTCCTTCGTCAGCCAAACCCGTCGCAAGGTATATCGCGGGTCATCGGGAGGCACAGCCAGGCGGTCATGCCCGTCAACCGCGTCGAGGTCGGCATCACCCGATCCGTGTGCTACCCAGGTTCCATCGCATGCCCGCAGCACCGGTTCGATCGCGGTCACCAAACCGCTGGCCGGCACATTCACTACGACGTTCTTGCCTCGCCGCGTGTGCATATAAGGTTCGCGGTTTGAGACTACAAAGAGTCTGCCGTCCGCCAATCGCGACTGGACATGTACCGCAAGCCGGTCGGCAGTCCACACGGACTGTCCCGTCTCGCGCAGCCGAGCCTCTAATTCCGCTGCCGAACGCGCCGTGTTCAAGCTCTCCGCAAACGTCGCCACTTCCCGCGCCAACGGCCGGAACAATTCCAGATCCGGCACCTTGATTCGCGCCGATGACCGTCCTGTGCGCAGCGCTCTCATCCAATGAGCCGTTCGCGCGATCGGGCCGGCGATGCTCCAGCGCACAATTAATAACGTGATGAAGACGATAAGTACGACATGCGCCAGCGCGCTAAGAAAGGTTTCACGCCAGATTCGAAGACTCTCCCCGCGAATGTATCCGGCGTCATGTACGATCGCCAGAGTTCCGATGAGTTGATCGTCGCGATGCAACGGCACAGCATAGATGTGGACCGACGCGATTCCGATCCTAAGAAAGGCGCTTGTACTGTGTCCTTCTTTGAGGGTCTGCAGCACAACGGCAGGTGTGCTGGCCATCAGCGGCTCTAGGTTGGTGGTAACTGCGATTGGATGGCCTTGTGGGTCGTAGACCGCCAATCCCGCGAGATGCTCACGATTCGCGAATTCTTGCACGGTCCGGCGCAGAGCCTTTTGGGCGTCCCGCTCCAGATCCCGTTCTACATTCTTCGCGAGGCTCTCTCCGAGCACCTCGGCTCGCCGCTGCAAGTCCTTTCGCAGCCCGCGATTCAATACCAGGACCTGATAGTACGAGGAACAAAGCGACACCAGGGTGATGCCGACAATCAGCGATATGATCAGCCGGGCACTTAGCAGTCGCATCGGATCGGTCCTCGGTACTCACAACGAAGCCCACGTCTAAACACCAAAATTCCTGGCGACACTCTTCAGCCGCTTGTGATAGCGAAAGAAGGCCCAGGATATTCCGCGCGGTCTCCACGACCGCGTCGTTAGACGAGAGTGGCTTTCAGACGAGGACGCTTCCCGCCACTTTGTCGGGGAAGCATGAGTCGACACACTCGTCGCATCGCCAACTAGGTTAAGTTGCGGGAAATGTATAAAACGTTGCACAGAGCTTGCCAAACGCCAAGCTCTTGGTTTTCAGCCTCTTGGCTTGACTGCGAATCACCAACGAGGATGTAATTCTTTCACTCGCTCACCCGTGCGCGCGCGCCAACAGATTACCCCAGAATTCCGTAACATCATGGTCCGTAACATCCAGGCTTACTCTACCCCGGATAAGCCCCGGCGATATAGCCCTCCAACTCCTGTATGTGCTGCGCTTGACCCGAAATGATCCACTTCACCAGGTCGCCGATCGAAACGACGCCAATAACGCTGTCGTTCTCGACGACCGGCAAATGGCGAAAACGGTGATTCGTCATGATTCCCATACACTCATCAACGCTGTGCTGTGGGCTGACAAACACGACCGGGCTCGTCATGATCTCGTGAACCTGCGTCTCCTTCGACGAATGTCCCATCAGAATGACCTTGCGCGCGTAGTCCCGTTCCGACAAAATCCCTACCAGTCGGTCATGCGACATCACCAACATGGCACCTACCCCATGCATGGCCATCTTCTCAATCGCTTCAAAGACCGATTGCTCGGGCGCCACCGATAACACCGGATTCCCATCTTTCCTCTGCAAAATCATCCCTATCGTGTCGGAAAGTTTCATAAGTCCCTCTCGCGAGTGAGATCACTTCCCTGTTCGCTCGTCCCACACCGGCTTGCCCTTATCGTCGCGGAACATCAATGTGTCCGTGCCCTTAACCAGTTCTCGTGCAAGAATCACATCTGCTGCGTCCTGCTTGACCTTCGAGCCCGTCACTGCAATTTCGTCTCCCTTGGTGAAACTGATCCCCATCTCGTCTTCAAACGGCTTGGGGCAGACGTAAATGTGCAACGTGTCATCTCCGCTCTTGAGGATCAGTTCTCTGAAATCTTTGCGCGTACCCACGCTAAGCACATTGATTTCCTCCACCGTGCCTTTTGCCTTCATCTCCGTCTGGAGGTCGTATTTGAGCACGCCGTTGGCTGCTGTCTTTTGCGCAAGTCCAGCGGCAACGAAGACAAGCGCAGACACAATCATTCCCAGGCACTGTCTGAGACTTCTAGGTTGCAGGATCAGGAATTTGGGTTGCAGGATGAGGCGTTTCAGATTGAGCGACATGGCTCCTCCTCGTTGCCTAACCGGGACTCGACATCGAGGGCGAGTGCCCGTGTATGTTCAGCACGGCCCGCGAGTAATGACGAACTCCGGGTCTGCCTCACAACTCCGCTACGATAAGGCCGTCAACTCAATCGGTTTTAAGAAACACGAGCATCCTACACCCAGTAAGCCTCTCCTGCCAGAATCAAAGTTTCCTCCTCCGTTCCTTCGTGGTTCCCCCTTCGTGAACCTTCGTGCCCTTCGTGGTGAAGGTCTTCGCTGTTTGAGCGTGAACCCCGACTTGGGAAATCAATCCCTCTTAGCCTACAATGCAGGCACTCCGCCATTCCGTGGAGAACCCAACTCTGAGCGCACCTCATGACACCCGTGCCCCAACCAGCCTTGGAGATGCCGCCAGAATTCGCCGGCAAAGTCGCGGGCCCTTGCGTCTTCGTGCTTTTCGGCGCCGCCGGCGATCTCACGAAGCGCAAGCTGATTCCGGCGCTCTTCAATCTGGTAGGCGCCAAGTTGCTCCCCGATAATTTCGCCCTGATCGGCGTCTCAGTCGATGATTTGACTCTCGATGCATTTCGCGATCAAGTCAGCGAATTCCTGCCCAAGGGTGACGACGCCGCTCTCTCTTGGCTCCGCCAGCGCCTGTTCTACGAGCGAGGCGACTTCGGCGACGCCAACACCTTCTCAACTCTCCGCGACCGTCTAGCTGCCATCGACACCGAGCGCAATACTCAGGGCAACTATCTTTTCTACCTCGCCACCGCACCCAAGTTCTTCGCTCCAATCGTCCAGCAGTTGGGCAAGGCCGGCCTCTCAAAGCAGGAGAACGGACAATGGCGCCGCGTGGTCATCGAGAAGCCCTTCGGGCAGGATCTCGAATCGGCCAAGGCCCTGAACCGCGACATCAAGAGCGTGCTCCAGGAAAATCAGATCTTCCGCATCGACCACTACCTCGGCAAAGAGACCGTGCAGAACATCATGGTCTTCCGTTTCGACAACGCTATTTTCGAGCCAATCTGGAATCGCCGTTACATCGACCACGTACAAATTACGAATGCCGAAACTGTAGGCGTCGAGCGCCGCGGCGCCTACTTCGACAACGCCGGCACCCTCCGCGACATGGTTCCCAACCACGTCATGCAACTCCTCAGCCTCACTGCGATGGAGTCCCCGGTATCCTTCCAGCCCGATGCCGTCCGCAACGAGCAGGCCAAGGTCCTGCACTCACTGCTGCCCTTGAACTCCGAGGATGTCCTGCAACGCAGCGTTCGCGGCCAGTACGGAAGCGGCGCAATCGGTTCCGAAGAAGTCCCGGGATATCGCACCGAGACCGGAGTTGCTCCCGAGTCGCGCACAGAAACCTTCGTCGCCCTGAAGCTCAATATCGACAACTGGCGCTGGGCCGGCGTCCCTTTTTATCTACGCACCGGCAAACGCCTCGCCAAGCGTCACACTGAGATCGCCATCCAGTTCAAGAGAACGCCCTTCGAACTTTTTCGCAACGCACCCTTCCACAAGCCGCACACCAATACTCTCGTCATCCAGATCCAACCGGTGGAAGGAATCTCCCTCAGCTTCGGAGCGAAAATTCCCGGTCCGCTCCTGCGCGTCGGCTCCGTCGACATGAGCTTCGAATACTCCAAGTATTTCGGCGCCGATGCCTACACCGGCTACGAAGTTCTTCTCTACGATTGCATGATGGGCGACGCTACGCTCTTCCAGCGCGCTGACATGGTTGAGGCCGGATGGACCGTCGTCGATCCTGTTCTTGACGTCTGGCGCGCTCTGCCTCCGCGCAAGTTTCCCAACTACACTTCCGGCACCTGGGGACCAGACGCTGCAGACCAACTCCTCGAACTCGATGACCGCCAATGGAGGACAATTGAGCCATGATTCTCGCAGGTGACATCGGCGCCACTCGTACTCGGCTGGCCGCCTTCGAAACCGAAGGCACTCGTATTCAATGCGTGGTTGAGAAGACCTACATGAGCCAGGAATACGCGAGTCTGTCGGAGATTCTGCCTCAGTTCATCCGCTCTGAAGGCATCCCAGTCCACAGTGCCTGCTTCGGCGTCGCCGGGCCGGTTCGTTCCGGTCGCAGCAAAATCTCGAATCTCTCTTGGACCATCGACTCCCGCGATCTCGCAAAGCAACTCAAACTCAACTCCGTTGCTCTCCTCAACGATCTCGAAGCCAACGCCTATGGAATCGACGCCCTCGAATCCAAAGATTTCATCACGCTGAGCGAAGGTTCCGAAGATGCCGAGGGAAACCGCGCCGTCATCTCCGCCAAAACCGGCCTCGGCGTTGCCGGCCTCTACTGGGACGGATTTCGCCATCATCCCTTCCCCTGCGAAGGCGGACACGCCGACTTCGCTCCCCACACCGAGATCGAGATCGAACTGCTGGCCTATCTCCGCAAGAAATACGAGCGCGTGAGCTATGAGCGAATCCTCTCTGGCCCAGGCATCCGCAACATCTACGACTTCCTCCGCGACACGCACAAGGCCGACGAACCAGCGTGGCTACGCGATCAACTTGCAGCCGCGCCCGACCCTCCCGCGCTGATCTCGCAATTGGCTCTCGAAGGCAAAGCCCCCATCTGCGATCAGACCTTGTCAATTTTCGTCAGCGCCTTCGGCGCCGAGACCGGCAACTGTGCCCTCCACTACATGACCACCGGAGGCATCTTCATCGGCGGCATCATCGCCGCCAAGAACGTCACCAAGATGAAAGACCCTGCATTCATGCAAGCATTCCTCGGCAAAGGCCGCATGGAAGCCTTGCTCAAAGACATGCCGGTCAAAATCATTCTCAACGACGACTGCGGTCTGATCGGCGCCGCCCGCTGCACCCTAGTCCAAAAGGCCTTCGGCTCACCAAACCGCCCGACCACCTAAGCACCTGTGCGTAGCGCCGGCAGCTTGCCCTTGAGACGAAGTCGAAGGGTCCTCGCCGGCTGTCGAGGGGGCGTCTCGCCCCCGTCCTCTTCCCAGAAAGCATTTCGTAAGTTGGTTTTCGGAAAGGGGATGCCTTCGAGCCGTTGCGGAAAAACTTCTGGCCCTTGCGTGGGTTCTAGAAAGCACCAACTGCAGGCCGCGCCCTAAGCTGAGCCATATCGCGCCGCGGGTAGCACCGTGGAAGAGCGGCCCTTCGAGGGCCGCGTCAAGCTCTCCAAAGGAATCTCGGGCTTTAGCCCCCGTGGTCAAGCCCGTGTCCCGCCTGATACACCGTCTGCCCCAACCCACACTCCACTTACTAACCTCCGCAGCGGAAACCGCACTCCCACATTGAACTCGCAGAATGGTCCGAGTCTTGCTTCTCAGTTTGCAGCGCCGGGTACGAGGTTTATAGTTCACTGTCCCGCCAGAGGAGTCATGAAGCGCGCCTCTATCGTTTCCGTCCGAGTAGCAGTCGCGGCGAGTTTGGCGCTCGCTTTCGGCTTCGCGATCTTCGTCATGTGGCGCACTTCCCGCGCACTTCGCTCGGCCACGGAAGACGTTCGCGCCGAACGCGAGTTCCGTTTCTCAGTCCACACTCTTGCCCCCGCTCTCGACACCGGATTCGAAGTCGTCAGCTCTCCCGCAGTCTTCTTGCAAGCCGCCCGCTTTCACGATCATCTTTATATCGCTGGACCAGCCGGTCTCCAGGAGTACGATCCGTCCGGCACCCTGCTCCGCCAATATTCAGTCGGCATTGAACTCCCCGGCTCACCTCTGATCGCACTATCTCCCGCAGTCCTGGCCGACTCTCGCGAACCAGAACTTATCATCGCCACGGCCAATGACGGAGTTCTCGCTTTCAACGGCCGCGCCTTCCGCCAGATTTTGCCAGCTTGTGCTGATGTCCGCGCCATCACCGCAATCCTGCCCGTTCCCTCGGGACACCTTCTCTTCGGAACCAAGAAGCGCGGCGTGCTCGTCTACGACGGAAAACAAATTACCGTTCTCCATCCCACGCTCGATGCGCACTACGTCACTTCGCTGGCTGGCAACGAATCGGACCTGTGGGTTGGAACGTTGACTCACGGCGTGCTTCATTTTCACGCTGGCGAGACCGACACTTTCACCGAAGCCCAGGGATTGCCCGATCCTCAAGTACTCTCGCTCGCTATTTCCGGAGACACAACCTACGTCGGCACCGCGACCGGCGTGGCCGTCTTCAGCGGCGCGCGTTTCTTACGCGTACTCGCTGCTGGCGTCCTCGCCACTGCGCTGCTGGCAACTCCGACACAGCTCTACGTCGGCTCCGAAGATCAAGGCGTAATCGCAATCCCTCTCGAAGGGCGGCGCCCCAATCCGAATCTCGGACCAAACGCCGAACTCTCCGAAGTGCACCAACTGTTCACCTCGGACGACGCCACGTTTGCCGTCGCGCGCAACGGCCTCTACCGCATGGACGCTCACGCTTTCGGTTGGCGCCGCGTGCTCGAGTCCAGCGCCGCCGTGTTGAGCGATCGCGACATCTCCGCGCTCAGTACCGATGCCAATGGCCATCTCTGGGTCGGCTACTTCGATCGCGGCCTCGACGTTCTCGCCGACGGCCATCGCCGCGCCCGCCACATAGAAGACGAACACGTCTTCTGCGTCAACCGCATTTTCCCCGATGCGAAGACCGGAGCCATCGATGTCGCCACAGCAAACGGCCTGGTTCGCTTTGACGCCTCTGGCACCGAGCAGCAAGTGCTGACCCGCGCCGACGGCCTGATCGCGGACCACGTCACCGACATCGTCTCTTACCGCGACGGGCTCGCCCTCGCGACTCCCGCAGGCCTTACTTTTCTCGATGCTGCCGGCGCGCGCAGCATGTACGCCTTTCACGGCCTCGTCAACAATCACGTATATGCCCTCGGAGTCTCAGGCGATGAACTTCTCGCCGGAACTCTCGGCGGTCTTTCGCTTCTCAACAAAGGCGATGTCACCGCAAACTTCACCACCACAACCTCCAACCTGAAACACAACTGGATCACCGCCGTCGTCCCCCTCGACTCCCCCTCGCTCGACACAAAATGGATGGTCGGCACCTACGGCGCGGGAATTCTCAGCCTCGACCGCTCTGGACGCTTCCATTCCTTCGAGACCGGTTCCGGCCCATTCGAAGTCAATCCCAACGCCATGCTCGTGACCACCAACTACGTGCTCGCCGGAACTCTCGGCGAAGGTCTATATCTCTACGATCGCCACTCCGAGCGCTGGTCCGTGATTCACACCGGACTGCCGTCGCTCAACGTCACCGCCCTCGCCTCCTCCAACGGATATATCTACATCGGTACGGATAACGGACTGGTCCGCATACCAGAGCAAAAGCTGCACTCATGAAAAATCTGGCCTTATCGTTTCTCCTCTGTCTGCTCACGTGCGCACCGCTCCTCGGCGACGCTGGAGTTCTCATCCCGCGCGACAAGCAGCAGCCGAATCCCGCCATCCTCTCGCTCGAAGAAATGGAAATCACCATCCGCATCGACAACGGAGACGCCCGTGTCTTCGTGCGACAGATATTCGCCAACCATACGAGCCGAATCGAGGAAGGAAACTACATCTTCGCGCTGCCTAGCCACGCCACGATCTCCGACTTCGCCACTTGGGACGGCCCCGTGCGCCTGCCTGCCGTGATCCTCGAACGCAAGCGCGCCGAAGAACTTTACAACCAACTCAAGCAGCAATCGATCGATCCCGGCCTCCTCCAGATGGGCGAACGCGGCGCCGAAGAAGCCAAGCGCAGCTCCGTCTTCAGCGCCCGTATTGTCCCGATTCCAGCCTGGGGAACGAAGCGCCTCGAAATCGAGTATCACGAATCAATCCCAGTTGAAAATTTAAAATCCTATTTCGCGATCCCGCTTCGCCCCGATGCCTATCAGGCACAAGCGGCCGCCCATCTTCGCATCAACTTCGAATTGCACACCGCCCACGCGATCCGTAACTTTCAAGCGCCCGCAAAAACGTTCCCACTGCAGCTCGACCAGAACTCTCCTCACCTCGTGCAAGGTCATTTCGAAGGACAAAACGTCAACCTCGGCGAGGATTTCGTCATCACCTACGATCTCGACCCCGCCGCCTCCGACACGTTGCAACTCCTCACTTATAGAAATCCCGTAAGTGGCCAGCCTTCGCCGACCGAGACCGCCCCAATCCGCAGCACGAACGAGCCCGGATTCTTCGAGGCGGAAGCTCTGCTCGGCTTCGGAAACTCACCCGCTCCGTCAGCGAACGCCGCCACCGGAGCCCCGAAAACCGTCATCGTCCTCTTCGACACATCGCTCTCCATGCAGTGGGAAAAACTTGAGCGCAGCTATCAGGCTCTCGAAACTCTTCTGCACACGCTGCGGCCCGCCGATCACTTCGGCCTCGTCCTTTTCAACACTGAAACGCAAGTCGTGCCCATCAGCTCGGCGGACGCCCCCAGCGTTCAGCGCGCTATCAACGCCGTTCGTGCCAGCCGCCTCCGTGGTGGCACCGATCTTCAGCTCGCGCTCAAAACCGGCCTGCAGCAAGCTTCAGCGCCCGAAGCTAGCAACCCATATCTCGTTATTCTGAGCGATGGCGGGGCGACCCGCGGTCCCATCCAGAACGGAAAGCTCGCCGCCTGGTACGCCTCGGCGTGGAAGCAACTTCCCGACACGCAACGTCCTCGCACCTACATCCTCGCCGTCGGCGACGACGCCAACCTTCCACTCTTCCGCCTCCTCGCTCATGAAGACGGTCTGCTCGAACACGTCCTCTCCACCGAGCCCATGGAATTCAAACTGAATTCATTCCTCTCGAAAATCGGCCGCAGTCCCGTCGGACAACTCGATCTTTCAGTCGCGCCTGACTCGGCCGTCGATACCGTCTACCCGCTGCAGGCAGCAACCTTCTCCGGATCACTCGCCTCCTGGGTCGGCCGCTACCAGAGGCCGCAGGAGAATGTCAGCTTCACCGTCCACGGCTTGCGTGATAGTACCGCCGTTGAAATGTCAGGAAAAAACAGCCTTCCGCGCGAATCCTTCGATCACCCGCAACTGCCGCGCCTCTGGGCTCGCGCCCGCGTCGACGCGCTTCTCGAAAAAATCGAACGCGACGGCGAGGACCAGGCCACGATCGACGAAATCATCCGCCTCGCCCGCCAATACAAATTCGTCACGCCTTACACGTCATTTCTAGCGGTGCCGCGTGCTTTGCTAAGGCCTCGCGTCATCCGTCCCGGCGATCCCATCCTTCGCGTAAAAACGGACGAGTCCATCACCTCCGTCATTGCGCTGTTTCCCTTCGGCCTGGTGCAACCGCTTCGTTATCTCTCGTCCGAAGACATCTGGCAGACGCGCTTCCTCGCCCCCACCGATATGCAGGACGGAACCTACACCGTCCGGCTAATCCTGCGCGACAAAGTCGGCCATACTTACCGCGAGTCGAAGACCTTCGTCATCGCCAGCAAATCTCCGGTCGTGCAAGTGAAACTCGATCGCAAACGCTTTCAGCGCGGTCAAACCATCGACATGAAAGTTAGCGCCTCTGAGAACACGCGCACACTCGTCGCTCGCATGGATGATGCAGGCGCCGTCCCCGTCGCCCTGCGCTGGGACGCCCACGCCGCCGCTAACACCGGCACGCTCACGATTCCCGATCAAACCGTCCCCGGCACTTACAAGCTCACCGTCACCGCCGAGGACATTGCCCACAACATTGGTACGCAGGAGGTGCAGATTGAAGTACTTCCTTGAATTTCACTCGCGTCGCGTCCGCTTGATCGCGTTCGCCCTTTTCATGGCCGCATTCGGCGCAGTCTTCGCGTTCGGCGAACTACCCTCGTGGATTCGCAACGTCGACGCCAGCTCCGCCCTCGAAGCGGTCTTCTTCCGCATGATGTCGCTGCCCAACGGCGCAGTCGCCTTTCGCCGGCCTCCGAGCGAGACTCGCCCCGCGCTCACTGACTTAATCAAAGCTCAGCCGCGTGACGCCGACCTCTATTCCCTACGTGCTCTTGAAGACGAGCAGCAACTCGACTTCACAGCCGCCGAATCCGATTGGACAGCCTACGTCGAAAATTCCTCCGACAAGATCACCGCCCAACTCGCACTCGCCGATTTTTACCACCACCGCGTCCGCTCCACCGACGAAATCAAAACCTTGTCGCTCGTGGCCACCGCTCCTCCCATCGCCGCGGAGAAACTCACCGCTCCCGCCGAACAGCGCTCATGGCAAGCCTTCGAGCGCATCTTCGGAGTAATCCAAGCCCAGGGATTGCCGAAAGATATTTCCATCACTCACTATCGCGCCTGGATCGCCCGCTATCCGCAGGAGCAATCGCTCTACGCCCGCTTCCTGCAATTCCTGGTCGCGCAGAAAGAATATTCCGCCGCCACGCAACTCGTCACCGACTACCGCAAGCAATTTCCCAACGACCAGGTCTTCCCCGTAAAAGCGACCGCGATGGTCGAATATCGCAAAGGATCTGTTCGCGAAGGACTCTCCGTCTACGAGCAAACTTTTCAGCCGCTCTGGGATCCCCAACTCGTCAAAAGTTATTTCGATCTCCTCCGCGACACCCAGAACCTGCGCAAGTTCCGCGACGACGCTCACGCCGCGCTGCTTGCAAATCCTCAAGATCTCAACGCCACCGCTCGCATCTTTTACTACTACCAACAGCAGGGCAACACGGACGCCGCACAGCAGGCCATCGCCGACTTCCGCCTGCGCAAAGACGCCGCCAAATCGCCGTGGACCTCCCAGGAACTCTACGTCTGCGCTCGCCTCCTCGAAGACATCCACACCTACCCCGAATCCGCTCGCTACTACTTTGCGCTTTACAACAGCAAAGACCTGCCCAACTCGCAAGAAACCGCGATCGCAGGCCTGACCAATCTGTTGCTCACCGCGCCTGAAACCCCCATCCGCCTCGGTTCCGGCGAACTCTCCATGTATCGCGACATCGCCACTATGGATCAGGGTCCCGGCTACCTGAACGGAATTCTCTCGCTCATCCTCAACACCACCGAGCCCGCTTCGCAGTACGCGGAAGAAGAGCAGCGCGCCGCGCCCTACTTCCACCGTTCTCGTGCCGCCGAACTGCTCGCGCTTCTGGATTCGAAGTTCCCGAATACCGCACGCCGCGCGGAGTTACACGCGAAGCTGCTCGATTTCTACTCCAACTCCGCCGAGAGTGACGCCGTCATCCAGGGCGGCCGCGAATTTCTATCGAACTTCCCCAAAGCTCCCGAGCGCACCGCCGTCGCTCTGCTCATGGCAGACGCCTACGCTCGCAAGAACGACACTCAAAACGAATTCGCGATTTACGACTCCGTTCTTCAGGAACTGGCAGCCCAGGCGCAGAACATTCCGCTCGGTTCTACCCAAGCGGAATACGACTCATCTTCCAACTACGCTCGTGCCCCGTACACGAGCGCGACAAATACTGCCGACTCAGAAGACGAAGAGGGCGGCGAAGGCCAGTCCGGCGAGACATCCGAACAGAACATCCCCCATCGCAAAGTGGGAGAATCTTTTCAGCTCACTGCAACTGCCTCGCCCACTCGCCAGCTCGGCGCGCGTTCGCCGGAATACTCGCGCGTCCTTGAGCGCTACCTCGGACGCCTCGTGGAAATGAAACAGATTCCTCCCGCGCTGGCCGTGCTGCGCCGCGAGATCGATCGCAATCCCGACGACCCCGGCCTCTACGAACGTCTCGCCGTCTTCCTCGATCAAAACCGTCTGGGGGCGCAACAGGAAGAAATCTATCGCCGCGCCATCGCGCGCTTCCCCGATAAGTCCTGGTACGACAAGCTCGCCCGCTTCTATCTGCGCTACAAACGCAATTCCGAATTCGAGCAACTGACCCGCGACGCGATCGCCAGCTTCAAAGGCAGTGAACTCGAACACTATTTCAGCCACTTCGTCTACGGAGGTCCCGGACTCGACCTGCGCCTGAACCTGTACGCACATCAGCGTTTCCCACACAACCCGGTCTTCGTCCGCAATCTTCTGTCTGCCTATCGAGCGCCTGCAACCCTCGACCCCGCCGCGTGGGAGGCCTTGCTGCGCCAGCACTGGTTCGAAGAGCCGTCGCTCCGCAACGAGTTCTTCGAATTTCTTTCCAGCAGCGGCAAACTCGACTCTGAACTCAGCGCGCTCCGTCGAAGCGCGCCCGACGCTGCCAGTTGGGAGAAAAATCCAGCCGCCGCCGACTTCATCGCCAACGCCTGCCTCTGGCGTTCGCATTTCGAAGAAAGCGCCCCGCTCTTGAAGTCGCTCGCCGCACAGTATCCCGCCGAAGCCGAACTCGGCCACACGGCGTCTTCCGTCTACCGCTCGCTCGCTTACTTCGAACCGGCCGACACTGGCGTCGCGGCCAAGATCGAAGACAACTTGCTCCAGGCCAATCCCGGCGACACCGAGATCATGGCCCGCATCGGCGACATCTATTCTGATCGTGAACTGTTTTCCCGAGCCGCTCCTTACTGGGAGCGCATCCCGCAAGTCTCCCCCGGCCAGTCCGCCGGATACCTCGAAGCCGCCACCATCTACTGGGACTACTTCGATTTCGAGAATGCCCTCCGCTTGTTGGCCAAGGGTCGCGAACGTCTGGCCGATCCGAATCTCTACTCCTACGAAGAAGGCGCCATCTATGAAAATCAGCGAGACTATCCGCGCGCCATCGAGGAATACGTAAAAGGATCCCTCATCGCACCGGAATCCTCGGCTGAACTTCGCTTGTTGCAGTTGGCACGTCGTCCGAAGTTTCGGGATGCCATCGAGCAGAGCACTGCCAAACTCGCCACGTTTCCGAATCCCCAGATGCCCGGCGTATATCTCCGGGCAAAGGTCCTCGAAGCTCAGAACCGCAAGCCGGAACTGGAATCGCTCCTCAATTCCATCGCGACCACTACCACATCCATCGAGCAAGCGGAGGAGATCGAAACCCTCGCGCAACAGAAGTCCCTCGAAACCGTCCGCCAGCACGCAATCGAAAGGCAGGCCGCGCTCACCACCGACCCAGTCACTCGCCTGCAACTTCGCTACAGCCTCATTCGCTTGTACGAAAGCCGCAAAGACTTCTCTGAGGCCCAAAAGAACGTCGAGGCTCTTTACCGCGAAAATCCAAGAATCCTCGGCGTCGTTCGCTCTACGGTCGACTTTTATTGGCGCATGAAGATGCAGCAGCAAGCAATCAACGTCCTGCTGCAAGCTGCGAAGGATTCCTATCCCGCTCTCAGCACCCAATTCACCTACGAAGCCGCACGCAAGGAGACCGACGCAAAACAGTTCCAACAAGCTCGCGACCTGCTCTCGGGCTTGTTGAACGCCTCTCCCTACAGCGGAGAATATCTCGCGGCTATGGCCGACACCTACGCCCAGGCCGGAGACGACCCTGGCCTCGAGCAGTTCTACAACGACAAGATTGCGCTCTTCCGCACCGCGCAACTTCCTGTCGACGTGCGAAAGGCGCAGATCGCCACTCTCCGTCGCGGCCTCATCCCCGCACTCACTCGCATGAAGAACTATTCAGACGCTGTCTATCAGTACATAGAACTCATCAACAACTTTCCCGAAGACGACACACTCGTCACCGAAGCCGCCCTGTACGCACTGCGCTACCAGCGCCAGCAGGAACTCGTCGACTTCTACGCCAAAACCGTCGCCCAGTCTCCCCGCGACTATCGCTGGTCCATGGTCCTCGCTCGCACGCAGACGAATCTGGAAGACTACTCCGCCGCAATCGACACCTACGCCAAATCCATCGCCATTCGCCCTGATCGAGTCGACCTCTACATCGCCCGCGCCGGACTCGAAGAGCGCCTCATGCGCTTCGACGAAGCTGCCTCCGACTACGAACACATCTACCAACTCGCCTACAAAGATCCGCAGTGGATGGAAAAGGTCGCATCCGTTCGCGCCCGCCAGGGCAAAGTGAAAGAAGTTGTCGCCGCGCTGCAGGCCGCGCTCATCGATGGCCGCCCCGAAAATGCAAACAACTATTTCGAAGTCGCTCGCCGCCTCGAAACCTGGGGCATGCTCGACCAGGCACGCACTTTCGCCGAGCAAGGTGTTGCCAAGGCCGGTGCCGATCTGCTCGCCAGTTCCGACTATCACCTCGGCGCAAAGACCTACGTTCGCATCATGACTCCCCTGCGCCAGCATGACACCGCGTTCACGACTCTGCAAAGAGCGCTCGAAGAATCCGCCGCGAATCTTCCTGTCCTCAAAGAGCAGATGGAGAGGGTGGGCATCACCGGCCTCACCGACGCGCAGTGGCGTGAGAACGTTCGCCGCACCCGTATCGAAACCGCCCGCAACGGCATGCAGGGTTCTTTGCAGGAGATGGGCAGCACGGTCAACACGTACTTCACGCCGGAAGAGCGTCTGACTTTCGCCCACTTCGCCGAATCGAAGCGAGCCGGCATGAATCCAGACGATCTTGAAAAGTTCGCCATCCCGCTCGCGGAAAGTGCCGCCCTCGCAGACCAGGAAGCCCTCTGGCGCTTTCAGCGGATCATGTATCAAGCGGCTCTGCCCAACTCCTATCCCAACACGCAGCCTCTCATCGATTTGCAACGCCGCCGCGGTCGCTACGCCGAACTCGGTCACCAGATGGAACAACTAGAGACAGCACTGCCTTCGACTCAGCGCGGAGCCCCGCTGCTTGCCGCAGCCGACGCCTATCGCTCCGCCGCCGACGAATCCAACGAACTCCGCGTACTCTCGAACGTCTTCTCCAGAAGCTTTATGGACAGCGCCCACGAACAGCGTTTCTTCCAATTGCTCCTCGCACATCAACCGGAGGAACTCGTTCGCATCGCCTCCGTCTGGCCAAACTCCTCAGGCGAAGAAGCAGCAAACTATGCAATCGCGCACGGCAGCGCTGCGCTCTCTCATGCTGTGGTTCAGGCTCGCGGCAAGGCTCGCCAGCCAGTCTGGAACAAAGCCTACAACGCGCTCGTTGGACTTTATTTCGCTGAGCCCACCCCCGACGTGAACAACGCCTTCCTCGCGGCTCTCGGCGATGACCCAATCAGCGTGCGTCTCGCCAAGCCCGTCGATCGCAATCAGCAACTCGCTGGCAACATCTGGTACTACTATGGCTCGCGTTACGGCGAATATCTCGGAACTTCTAAGCTCGGCCACCCGGAAGATTTCCTCCCGGCAATTCTCGAAGAGAGTCCCGCCACCGCCTCCGGATACCTTACCCTCGCCGAATACTACTCCGGCGCCGGCGATAGTAATCGCGCCATCGCCGACTACAATCACACGCTCGAACTCTCGCCCAACCGTCCCGATGTTTACGATAGCCTGGCCATCGCCTACTACAAGCAAGGTGATCGTTCCGCAGCTCTCGCGCAGTGGAAGCAGGCCTTCGCAATTCTCTCAGCGCAACTCAACAGCTCCCACATCCCCGAGAGTTTCTGGGCTGATTTCGGACGCACCTGCGATCAACTCGCCGCTCATCATCTCTTCGGTGAACTGAAGCCCGATGCGGACTCGATCATTCGTACCTACCTTCGCAACAATGGCAACTACCGCTCGAATGCCTTGCTCCACTCCGCGTTCGCGGCCATCGGTGATCCAACCGCGGCCACGGCATGGCTGCTCGATCTCTCTTCCGCCGCGCACGATCCAACCCTCATTCTCGCCGACATCGCAGACGCCTCTTGGATTCCTCTCTCGCAGCGCGCGCCGATCTACCAACGCATCCTCGATTTGAAAGAGACTGACGTCACCAGACTCAACGGATTCGAGCGGCAATCCGCCGATGAAGATCTCCGATCCTGGCAAGTCCGCTGGGTCCAGTACTTGGTCCGCACCAAGCAGTACGCTGCTGCAGCATCGGCGATTGCCGCGCTGCCCAGGGAAACTCAGGACGCGCAGGCCGCCACTCTCGTTCCGCTCGATCTGCAAATTGCCGCACAACTCTCGACTCTCGACTCGAAACTCGCCGCCTACCGCGCCGAACCGCAGACCGCGCCCGCCCCTGAAATTCTGCGCGTTGCTGCGCGCAAGCTCTTCGAAGCCGGAGACAAACAGTCCGCGCGCAAGATCCTCGAACTGGTCTTTGCCCGTGAGATTGCAGAGCACCAACTCGTAGCCACCAACTTCCTCGGTCTCGCCGAGATTCGCCTCGCTTCCGGAGACACCGCCGGAGCCCTCGACCTCCTGCGCCGCCTGGTGATCGCCGTCGGCAACCCGTTTGAGAATCTCGACCCCGCCGCCGCCCTGCTGGAGAAAACTGGCCACAATACGGAAGCTATCGAGTTCCTCGACCAACTCGTCAAGTCCGCTCCGTGGGATGCCTCCTACCGCATGCGTCTGGCGAGAGCAGAACTCGCGGCCGGCAAAGACACATCCACCGCTCAGAATTCACTCGTATCAATTGCTGCCGCATCAACAACGCCGTACGATCTCCGCCTCAAAGCAGCCGCCGCTCTCGCCGGACGTTCTCCCTCCGACCTCGGCAGCGAAGAACTCAATCTTCTCGCTGGTGCGCCCACCGCTATCTCGCCGAGCGCCGCCGACAAGTTCTACTTCTACGAGGCCCGCATCAAAGCTGCTCAGAACGTTGCCGACACGCAAACGAAGATTCAGCTTCTGAGCCACTGCATCATCGACTTCCCACGCCGCGACGAGGCTCGTATCCCGCTCTTCCAGGCTGCAGTCGCGGCGCAGTCCAACGAATATGCTCTCGGCGTCATGGCGCCGCTGTTCCAAATGCAGTTCCTTCTTAACTCCACTGCTGAAGCCGGCAATGAAGAAGAACAGATCATCGGTTCCGGCGACGAAGGTGAGGACGAAACCGCCGACGAATCAGCCGGCCCCGCTACGCAAGCGGCGAAACTCTCTCGCGCTCAGCAAGCCGAAGTCGCTCAGATGATCGGCGACACCATGAACCGTCTCGACCGTCTCTCCGACGCGCTTTCGTACTATCAAGCCGCTCAACGACTGCAGGCTTCGCCGCCACTGCATCGAGCACTACTACGAAAGATCTCCGACACAAGATCCGCTCTTCGAATCCAGCATCAGAACGCCGCTCGCCAACCGCTCCTTCACGAACCTCTCGAGCAGGATCGCGTGGTTCGGCCGCGTCTCCTCACTCGCGTCATTCCCGCGTCCAAAGCCGCTGCTAAAGGAGGCGTGAACCAATGAAACGCATTGTCCTCATCGTCGCCATCTCCCTCGCCCTGGCCGGAATCGTCTTCGCCGCATATCGCGCCGCCGGACCATCAAGTCCTCCGCTATCGAAATACGTGCCCGCCGGCTCGCTCCTTTATCTGGAAGCGAAGGATTTTTCCTCGCTTCTGAGCGAATGGAATTCCTCGCCACAGAAACGTCAGTGGACAGAGAGCAGCAGTTACGACGTCTTCTCCCGCTCGCGTCTGTTCCTCCGATTGAAAGGTGCCAGTGACCAGTTCGCCGCCGCCGCCGGACTTCCACCGGACATGAATTTCCTTTCCCAGGTTTCCGGTGAGCGCAGCGCTCTCGCTCTTTACGATATCGGCAACCTGCAGTTCCTCTACATCACGTATCTCCCCTCCGCGAAGTCCATGGAGACCGAACTCTGGCAATCGCGCGCAAAGTTTGAACCACGCAACGCGGGCGGGGTCGACTTCTATCTCCGCCGCGATCCCGAATCGAAACGCGAAGTAGCCTTCGCAGTTTCCGGCGACTACCTTCTGCTCGCCACGCGCGAAGACCTGATGGCGGGTGCGCTCCAACTTATGTCGGGCAAGCAAGACCGCACCATTGAAAGCGAACTGTGGTGGACCCAATCAACCACCGCCGCCGGAAAGCCCGGCGACCTCCGGCTCGTCCTCGACCTCGAAAGGCTTGTTCCCAACGGATACTTTCGCACCTACTGGGTGCAGCAAAACATCACTGATCTCTCGCAATATTCCGCTGCGGTCTCTGACTTCTTCCGCTCCAGCGAGCGCTACCGTGAAGAGCGCGTGCTGATTCGCAAGAAACCACCCGCTCAGCCCGCGCCCGTCGCAGGCCTTGCGGCCGTCGCCGACGTCTCGCGCCTCATCCCCGACAATGTCGGCGTCTACTCTGCCAAAGCGAACCCCACTTCCGATTCCTGCTTCGCCTTGCTCGAAACCAAGCTCCTCGCGCCACATCTCGGCCCAGCGCCTCCATCGCAAATCGCACCACAGGTACAACTCACGTCCGGTGAACAGGGCGCAGCCTCCGACCTCGAAACTCGCATCGATCAAGCTCCCGCTGAGCGCCAGTCCACGCCACAATCCACGTCGGCACTGAAGACGCTGCTTGATAAGACTCAACTCGTGGCTTCGCTCCAGTTGCAATCAACTGCGCGAGATCAAGCCGGAGTCTTCGTCCGAATTCACTCCGCGGTGGTTCTCGTCAGCGCAACCGATTGGCAGGAGTCCGAACTTCAATCGGCCTTGGCGGATTTCGTCCGCCCCGGCCTCACCGCGAGCCAGCTCGGCGTCGCCTGGCAGCAGAAAACCGGATATCAGCAGCTCGATGGCCTCTGGCCCCTCGCGGCCTCGGCCCATGGACGATACTTGCTGGTCAGCGATGATCCCGCATTGATGGAGTCTCTGCTGGCAAACTTCACGCGCACCTCCAATCGTGAGCCCGCCGAATATCTCGCTGGATTTAATCATCAGCGCGAGCGCGCTAACTTCGTGCGCTTCACAAGTCTCATCGACCACCCCAGCATGGCAACGGACACGGCATCAGAACGCCAGCCGCAATTCTTCTCCGGCAACATGGCGAGTCTCAGTGCCACACTTGCCGGCGTTTCCTCCGAGAAGATTGAGGTTCGAGAAAGTGAAGGGAAGGTGCGACAATCGGTCACCTACGAATGGTCGCAATAAGGCCCATCGCACTGCTACTCACGTTGGCGCTCGTCGCCTTGTCGCCCTCCAGCGGCCGCGCTGGACCGCCCACGTCCGACGACGACACCGACGGTTCTCTCTTCGCGCAGTCTGCCGCCGAGGCATTGAACCGCGACTTTCCCAACCGCGACATCTCCTTTCTTCTGCTCGACGCGAATACCGGTCACATTTTGGCCTCGCGATGGGACCATCCGAACGCGCCCATCCCCATGGGATCGCTGGTCAAGCCTTTCGCCGCACTCGCCTACGGCGAGCAGCATGAGTTCAACTACCCGACCCACATCTGTCGTGGCACCGCCACCGGATGCTGGCTTCCTCGCGGACATGGCAACGTCGATCTCACTGCTGCCATCGCTCACTCGTGCAATTCATATTTCCGCATGCTCACCGCAGATCTCAACGCCGCCGATGTCTCTCCTGTCGCAACGCGCTTCGGCCTCGACGCTCCCCCGCGCGACACTACTGGCCCTCAACTCGTAGGTCTCGGAAATCGTTGGCGTACGTCTCCACTCCGAATGGCCCGCGCATATCTTGAACTGGCGCGCCGTCGCGATGAACCGGGTGTCAGTCAGATTCTCGACGGTATGGCCGAGTCCGCTCGCCACGGCACCGGCTCAGAAATCGCCCGCACTCTTCCGGACGCGACGGTTCTCGTAAAAACTGGCACCGCAGTCTGCACTCACGCACGAAGCGGCGCCGGCGACGGATTCGCCATGGTCCTCACCCCCGCCGATCAGCCGCAACTTCTTCTCATGATCCGCGTCCACGGCGTCCCCGGCGCGCAAGCCGCAAGGACCGCCGGACAAATGCTCCACCGGATCGAGTAACCCGATGCGGACAAAGCTCTCATCCGGAGAAAACCACGATCCGCTATCCCGTCGAGCAGGGCTCGACGGCGTCGGGAGCAACGTAAGAACATTTGCAAAACTGAAATTCCTGCGGATCTCCTCCGCAAGAATTGCCCTCGCTGTTATCGCGCCAATCCTGATCGCACTCCACTCGCAACCTATCTCGGCGCAAACCCCATTCCCGTCTAGCCCAGTCCGCATCGGCGTATTGGGCCTCTTTCACCCGCGCGAACTAAAAGTAACCGCCACTACCGGAACCGCGTTGATCCTGCGCACCGCAACCGAACAGATCGCGCTTGAAAGAAGCTCGGGCGCTGATGCCGCAAACATCCGAGTCTCCGAAGACGGCGTCCTCATCGCCGCCGGCGCTCGACCGATCCGTGCCCCCTCTCTCACCGTCACCGGCCGTGGAGATAATCCAGTCGACTTCGTTCTCTCCGTTCCAGGAAAGCTCACGCGCCGCTATCATGGCACGCTCGAAATCAAGCCATCCGCTGGACGACTCCTCGCAATCGTTACCATGGACCTTGAAACCGCCGTCGCCTCCGTCGTCGCAGCCGAGAGCGCGCCCGAAACTCCGCTCGAAGCCTTGAAAGCGCAAGCAGTCGCCACTCGTTCCTACTTCGTCGCCGGCCGCCCCCGTCATCACGATTTCGATTTCTGCGACACGACCCACTGCCAGTTTCTGCGCGAGCCGCCGCCGCCCGAAAATCCCGCGGCCAAAGCTGTCGCCGCCACGCGCGACATGGTCCTCGCCTATGATTCGCACCCATTCGCCGCCATGTACACTCGCAGCTGCAGTGGACACACGCACACACCAGCGGACCTAGCCCTGCCCTCTTCCGTCTATCCTTATTACTCCGTCGACTGCAAATACTGCCGCGATCACCCCGCGCACTGGTCGACAATAATGTCAGCCCAGGACGCAGCCGCACTCCGCAGCTCCGACGAACCGTCGAGATTGACCGTAGTTCGCCGCCTCGGCTGGACCGCGGTCCCAAGCAACGACTTCACCGTCAGGAAAGAGAACCGACACAAAGGCAATCGAGAAGAAGACGGAGTCATCCTCGAGGGAGTCGGCCAGGGACACGGCATCGGCCTCTGCCAATCCGGAGCGAAGGCCATGGCCCAAGATGGCGCAACCTTCCGCGAAATCCTCAGCCACTACTACCCGAACACGGCGGTAGTCGAAGCTTCCCGCGCTGGTTCCGCTAACCAGCCGTGAAACTAAATCGAACCTGTCCCATACAAGCTCTGGGAGGGGCGCGGCTTTGAGCCGCGCCGATAAGCGCTGCAGAATGAATGCCACTTTAGCCGCCGAGGGCGTGCTCTTCCTCAGCTCCCTCTACCGATGAGGCCGTTCTAGAATTCAAGGGAAAACCTTCCGCGAGACTTTCCTCAAGAAGCACCCAGACTCGCGCTCTGCACCGCCTGTCTCTTGTACGCACCGGTGAAACGAACCCGCAGCAGCCAGAAAATCAGCAACACTAGCGGCAGAAAACTCAGGAAGAGAAGTACTCCGGTCTTGCGTAAGATGACAGGAAACAATCGTTGTCTCGCCAGAAATATCGATCCAGAGGCAACAAATAACGCAAAGCACATACGCCAAAGATGTCGTGCGATCCGTTGCGCGCCGGAAACGCCGCCACTCACAAGCATCCGAACATCCCCCACAGCCGCAATTAGAGCCACGGAACCAATAAAAAGTACGGCCCCGGCGGATAGTCATACTTCATCCCCGTCGGACTCATCACCGCCGCCAATCCCAAAGTCGCCTCGACTGCAGTAACTCCCACCACGAGCAGCAATGCCGTCCAATCGAAAAGGCTGACCTCGCGCTCCCTGCGCCTCGCCGCCATCCAAGCCGTCGCCACCAAGTAGAACGTGAACGCGCCCCCAAGAATGTTACCCGGTTCGAACTTCAGAATCGCCAGGTACGTACCGCTTGCGCCGAGGCTCAGCATTGCGATCGTGAATACATTTCCGGCCAGCCCGTGCCGTCTGGATCCTTTGAGCAGAAACACCGCGACAAACCCCGACAGCATTCCCAAAGTGCCGGCGACGATGTGCAGAAATAGAAGTGGTGATCGCATTCTTCCGCTCCTTGCTTGGGGATTTCGCGCGCGCTTCCGCCCTGGGTAGACTTTCCGGCGATGCGTTACTCTAGAGAGCTCTCAGTTCGGGTCGCGATAGCGTCGCAACCTGATCGCCGCGACGAGAAACGCCGCAGTCACGGCCAATCCGAGCCACAAACCTGCGCTGCTCAAGAAGTGTCCCGGCGTGAGATGCATCGCAGGATTGGTCGGGAAGCTGTCCGACATCGGCATCGCCTCGGGACCACCCGCAAAGCGATTCCCTACCATTCGTCCGAAATACGAACTACCGAATGCCATCTTTTCGACGATACCGATTGCCAAAACAGGCACGGTGGCCCAGAGAAATGCCGCGCGCCGCGCCCACGCTGACACCATCAGCAGCCATCCATAAATAGGCGCCTGCCAAAGCGCGTGAACCGTCACCAGGTGGTACAGCAGCAGCAGCGACATCTGGATTGGCGACAACCGTGCCCATAGCGTCGCGACACTAAGGCCGCTGCCCGCTAACACCGCGCTGTTCACGACGAGCATCGCGAATTGCGTGACCGTCGTGATCGACCATCCAAGAAGCGGAATGATGACCAAGGGCACGGCAGCTTTCGCGAGTATCGTCGTGCGGTCAGAAACCGGCAGCGACTTCCAAAATAAAATGCTGCGGTCCCGCCGCTCGCTCTGCAGCGCCTCAAGGCAGTAGTAGAGCCCGACGAGCAGCGAGGCAAGCATGACCATTCCCGCCGCATAGTCATACGGTTGAGCAAGTTTTTCGTGTTGATGCATCGCATCGAGCGCTAGCGCTGCGCGCATGCGCCCCGCAAGATGGACCGAGCTAATGAGGAATCCCGCGAGAAAAACGCCGGCCGCCGCCAGTGGAGCAATGTAGATGGCTCGGTGCTCCCACAATTCGCGACGTACGCACCAGTAGAACAGTCGGCTCGCCGGCACAGGCGCGGGTGCAATCTGCGAGCTCATCGTAGGTTCGTGCATTACGTTTGCTTGCGTATTCATCTAGCCGCTCCTTGTGCAGAGCTCGCTTGCGCGCCAATCACAGCGACGAACAGGTCGGCGATGCTCGGCGCATGCACCTCGCCCAGCGCCGCGAGTTGCTGCCGGTCCGCGCGATCGAACAACAACGTGCTGCGACCAATGCCCTGACGCTCGTGCATCGGTTTGAGCGCCCGCGCCGCCGCAATCTGCTCAGGACGCACCGCCACTTCCAGATAACGCGACTCCACTTCTTCCATGGAGCAATCGAAAACAATCCGGCCGCGGTCAATGAACATCAGATCGGTCAACACGTGCTGCACCTCTTCCACCTGGTGCGTCGTCACGATGATCGTGCGACTGCGATCGAAGTAGTCGTTCAGCAGCGAATCGTAGAACTGCTTGCGATACAGAATGTCCAGCCCAAGCGTCGGCTCATCCAGTACCAGCAGCCTCGCATCAATCGCCATCACCAACGCAAGATGCAACTGCGCCACCATGCCTTTCGACAATTCCCTGACCCTGCTCGCTCGCTTGATCGTTGTCCTGGCAAGAAACCCCTCCGCCTTCGCACGATCAAATCGCGGATGCACACCGTCAACGTAGTCGAGCGCCTGCGAAACCCGCAACCACCGCGGCAGCACCGCTACGTCCGAAATAAAGGAAACATCTCGCATCAGCAGATCACGCTCGGCCCACGGATCTCGTCCCAATACCTTCAGTTCTCCCTGATAAGGAGTCAGCCCGAGGATCGCGTTCAGCGCCGTCGTCTTCCCGGCGCCGTTCGGACCGATCAGCCCCAGAATGCGCCCCTCTTCCACGCGCAAATTCACGCCGTCCAGCGCGACGGTTGTGCCAAAAGATTTGCGCAGACCTCGGGCTTCAATGACTGTCATCGTTTCTGCTTCTCCTCAGGGGGCTTCGACTCGCCGCGTTTCGACTTCGCCGCATCCGATGGCGGCCGTCGCTCCCCTTCGTTCAGAAGTTCTTCCGTCTTCAGTCCCAGCCGCTGAATCGTCGCCTGGACCCTCGGCCACTCTTCCCCCAGAAACTTCTGCCGCTCGCCCTCAAGCAACAGACCGCGCGCGCCAGCGTTGATAAACATTCCCAACCCTCGTCTGCTTTCTACCAGCCCTTCATCGACCAACTGCTGGTAGCCCTTCAGCACCGTGAGCGGATTGACCCGGTACTCCGCCGCGACATTGCGCACCGAAGGCAGTGGATCGCCTTCCTTCAGCACGCCGTCGAGTATCATCGCGACCACGCGGTCGCGAAGCTGGCGGTAAATCGGTTGATTGTCGTTCCACTCACGGTCCATCCTGGTTTCCAGTTCGTCCTTACCCGAGATCCGCTCCTGCTACTTCGTCCGTTGCATATCCAGATGCGCGTGCACCACTTTGTCCCCTGGCATCATAAACGTCCAGTCTTCCGTGTGGTGGTTGGCATCAATGACCGTGAACGCCGCATGATGCATGTGCCCATACTGCGTGCTGCCGGCCACGTCCGTGAAGTCGAAGTCGATTGTTTTGCCATCCACCGACTTCTTGGCCGCCATGCGCGGCCGATTTCCCGCGTCGCAATAATGCGTCAGCACCAGTTGATCGCCATCCAGATAGAACATCGTGATCGGGTCGTCGTGTGTCATATCGTCCGGCGTCCCCGGCTCCTTCATCTCATGCACAATCGCGTTTCCTCTCGAAGTCACGCGCAGAGACGCCCACACTGGTTTGTTGTCCCAGTCGGCTTGCGGAGGATTCGCAGTCACAGTTCCCTTCCACACACCCGCCAGAGTTTTCAATTCATCGAATGACTTTTGCGCGTCCGACTGTGCGAAGGCCATAGTGCACAGCGTCATCAGAACAACAGGCAGCAGAAAACGTAGGGATCTCATATCTTTTCTCCTTAAAGTTCATTCCATCTCGCCACTCAATCCAGGATTCATTTCGCCGGCGAAATCGCGGTCGTGAGAATCAAGCCGCTCCTCTGCATTATACTGTTATACTTAACTATAACACTATTTAACCTGTCAAGTCTTTTCTTCGAAAATCGCCCCAAAACTCAAACTCCCGCCATCGCCCTACTTTTTCTCTTTCCGGCTGCCTCAAAGTTCTGTGCCTACCCGCTAAACTGACTTGAGAGAAATAGAGAAATAATGATGACTTCCTCCACCGCCAGAAAACACGCCGGCCCGGCAAGCACCGGCCCCGAGGTTCCCGAACCTTCCTTCGCCGAGCGCACCCGCACGTTGCTTCATGTCGGACGAATCGGCAGCCTCTCGACGCACTCGCTTAAACAGCCCGGATTCCCCTTCGGATCGGTTATGCCCTATGGCCTCGACAATCACGGCCGCCCAATTTTTCTGATCAGCACGATGGCCATGCACACGCAGAATCTCCGCGCCGATCCGCGCGCATCCCTGCTGGTCACACAGCCCGATGCCAGCGGCGATCCTCTCGGCGCTTCCCGCGTCACTTTAATAGGAGAGGTTCTGCCAGTGCCGGAGACCGAACGCACCGACGCGCGCAAGCTCTATCTCGACCGCTACGAGAACAGCAAGTACTGGGTCGACTTTGACGATTTCTCTTTCTACCGGATGAACACTATCGACGTTTACTACGTCGGCGGCTTCGGCGTCATGGGCTGGGTCGCGGCTCCGGATTACGTCCACGCTCAGCCCGATCCCTTGTCCGACGCTGCCGCGGGAATCATCCAGCACATGAACGTCGATCACAAAGATGCGCTCGTGCTCTTGACGAGCGTCTTCGCCGGCATCGAGTCTCAAGAGGCCGCCATGACTTCCGTCGACCGCCTCGGCTTTCATGTCCGCGCGAAAACGCACGAGGGGATGCGCGGCGCCCGCATCGCATTCCTCCGCGAGGTCCGCGATTCCACCGAAGCCAGAAAGGTTCTGGTCGAGATGGTCCAACAAGCCCGCCAGCCATAACTGCCAATAGCGCAAGACTTGTGGACGTAACATGGCGACGGACTACCTGCGTTGGCGTGCGGCTGAGGAAAGAATCGCCGCCCTCCCCTTCCTCTCGAACGCTCGGTATAATATTCCGCAAACGTGGACAGGTCGGGTGCCTGTCTCATCTGTTGACCTGCGTGTGAGAACCGATTCGTCGCGATCGATTTAAAATCGGCACGTATAACTTTCTGGGAATCCGAAAACTCTGTCTCAATCGGTTGCTGGGGCACCTGAGGAAATCTCTATGTGGCCGTGCAAGCGGGCGACCGCACAGTGGGCATCACTATCCGTAGTGTGTTTCCTGCTTGCAAGTTGCGGACGCCATCCCGATCACTCCGCACCCAACGTCACCTTTGACCGCGTGCCCCGCGCCGATATCGGTGGGCCCGACAAGGTCGATACCATTCAAGGCCACGCCGCCGGAGTCGTACCTGGCCAGCAAATCGTTTTGTATGCCAAGAGTGAAGAGATCTGGTGGATCCAACCCTACACCGACAAGCCATTCACCAAAGTCGAACGGAATTCGACTTGGAAAAATCAAACACACCTCGGGCTGGAATACGCAGCTCTTCTAGTCGATCCCGGATATCGGCCACCGCAGACAACCGAAATGCTGCCGCCCGTGGGTGCGGGTGTAGTGGCGGAGAAGGTCGTCGAGGGCACCGGTCCGCCGCCCGCCATTCCGCCCGTAAAGACGCTGCATTTCAGTGGCTATGACTGGACCGTGCGCACAGCAGGAAGCTATCGTGGCGGCTCGCACAATTCGTTTGATTCCGCGAACGCGTGGACGGATGAAAAAGGAGCGCTGCATCTCAGCATCACCAAACACGGTGCCGATTGGATGTGCTCGGAAATCAGACTTGCCCGCAGCCTCGGATACGGGACGTACCGCTTCACCATTCGCGATGCCTCTCACTTGGAGCCATCCTCAGTTCTATCGATGTCGACGTGGGACGGCGTGGGTGCGGAAGATAACCGCCGGGAACTCGACATCGAGATCAGCCGCTGGGGTAACACCACCAACGAAAATGCGCAATACGTCGTTCAGCCTTATTACATCCCGGTCAACATTGCGCGCTTTACAGTTCCAGCCGGCGTTCTCACTGAGTCGATCCACTGGGAGCCAGGCCGGGCCACGTTTTCTACGGTCGCCGGCTCTCCCGGCGCGTCGATACCGCGCGCAGTGAACGAACACGTTTTTACATCCGGTGTTCCCTCTGCGGGCGGCGACGCAGTCCGCATCAATCTCTATGTGTTCGGCAAGGGGCAAGTCCCCCAAAAACAGAATGCTGAAATCGTAATCGACAAGTTCGAGTATCTTCCCTAATGTGTCGGCGCAAACTCTCTTCATGGATCATCGTCGGTATCGCGACCATCTGCCTCGCGACCACCGCCCTTGCGCTCGATCCAAATCGAACGCCTGCTCAGTACATTCGCGAGCAGTGGACCATCGCAAACGATTTCCCGGGAGCGACTGTCCATGCCATTTCTCAAACGCCGGATGGATATCTCTGGATCGGCACCGACACGGGCCTGATTCGTTTCGATGGATTCAGCTTTCGTAAGGTTCAGCTGACTCCTCTCGTTGCTTCTTCCGAAACGCCGGTTCTTGGTCTTACCACAGACGCTAGCGGCAACCTTTACATCCAGCTGCAGGGCGCAACTCTCTTACGACAAAGAAATGGCAAGCTCGAGACCGTAGCCACTGGCGGCGCTCCGGCTGCCTCCCAGGTGACGGCGATGTGGAGGGACGACAAAGGCAGAGTCCTCGTCTCTGACCTCGCGGGCGGCGCGCTGCGCTTGCACGACGAACAAATTGAAGGGTTAGCCCCTGCACCCGCCTTGCCCGGACCGATAATCACCATGGCCAGCACGCCAGATGGCAAAATCTGGCTCGGCACTCTGAACTCTGGTCTTTTCTATTTGTCGCACGGACCTGTGACGAGTGTGAACGTAGGATTGGAGCGCAAGAAAATCAATTGCCTGTTACCGGCAGGAGCGAATGAAATATGGGTTGGCACCGACGACGGCGTCTTCCGCTGGGACGGCACGAAGTTCCTTCACGTCCCATTGCCTGCGTCTCTCAATGGCGGCCAGGTGCTCACTCTGTTGCGCGATCGCGATGCCAATATTTGGATCGGCACCGATCGCGGACTTTTGCGTCTTAGTGCCGCCGGCATCGTTCTGTCCGATGAACGAGATATCCGCGGAGACGGTGGCATCAACGCTCTCTTTGAGGATCGTGAAGGAAATCTCTGGGTCGGAGGGGAGCGCGGCCTGGAACGGATTCGCAACGGCGCCTTCGTGACCTATTCCAAGTCCGATGGTCTTCCATCGGAGAACAATGGACCGGTTTACGACGATGCCGAGAACAGAATCTGGTTCGCACCCATCGAAGGCGGATTGTATTGGCTTAAGAATGGCCGGGCAGAGCCCGTCACGGTCGCCGGTCTACAACAAGACGTCGTCTATTCCATAACGGGCCACAGAAACGAGATTTGGGTCGGTCGACAACACGGCGGCGTCACTCGTCTGCAATACCAGGACGGCCGCGTCACAGCCCAGACCTACACCGATCGAAATGGACTCGCTCAAAACAGCGTCTATTCTGTCTATGAAAGTCCTCAAGGCGCCGTGTGGGCTGGGACCGTCAACGGCGGTCTCAGTCGTTTTAATGACGGACGATTCGTTACCTACACCACCACTAACGGCCTTGCTTCCAACACGATCAACTCAATCCTCGAAACGCGCGACGGCATAACCTGGATTGCAACTCCAAATGGTTTGAATTCCCTGTCCGCAGGTCAGTGGAAAACATACTCCGCAAAAGACGGATTGCCTTCGGACACTGTCTTCTGCCTTTTCGAAGATTCCTCCGGCGTGCTCTGGATCGGAACCTCAATGGGCATGGCTGCTCTCTACCAGAACCACATTGTCCCCTTCCCCGACGCTCCCGGTTCGTTGCACAAGCAAATATTCGGACTAGCCGAAGATCGGGACGGATGGCTGTGGGTCGCAACCTCGAACCATGTGCTACGCGTGCGACGAGACAAGCTGCTGAACGCCTCGCTCGAAGAGAGAGATGTCCGAGACTTCGAATTGGCCGATGGTCTGCACAGCACTGAGGGTGTGAAATGGAACCGCTCCGTCGTCGCTGACTCGCTCGGCAGGATCTGGTTTTCTACCAGTCGCGGCCTTTCGGTAGTCGATCCATCTCATCTGGCAACCAACTCCCCGCCGGCAATCGTTCACATGGATGCCATCTCAGCGGATGGCAAGTCCATCAACCTCGCACCGGCGAAGACGATCCGTATCCCTCCATCCCCCAGAAGAATCACTTTCAGTTACGTAGGCCTGAGTCTCGCCGTACCCGAGCGTATCCGATTTCGATATTTTCTCGACAGCTTCGACCGTAACTGGAGCGCGCCAACTGCCTCGCGCGAAGCCGCCTACACGAACCTCAGCGCAGGCTCCTATCGATTCCGCGTCATCGCCAGCAACAGCGACGGCCTCTGGAATGGCTCGGAGAATTCCATTCTCTTCGAAGTCGAACCCGCACTCTGGCAGACGTGGTGGTTCCGTTCCGCCTGCCTCGCAGCAGTGGCCCTCCTCGGTTTGATGGCCTATCGTTATCGCGTGCAGCAGATTACCAGCCGCCTGGATCTGCAATTCGAGGAGCGTCTCTCTGAGCGAACAAGAATCGCCGGCGAACTTCACGATACCCTCTTGCAGAGTGTTCAAGGCCTCATACTCCATTTTCAGAGAGCTCGCAATCTTCTTCCCGGCAATCCGGCAGAAGCGGTGGATCGTCTTGATGGCGCTCTCGAACGCGCCGAACAGGCGATTGTCGAAGGGCGCAATGCTATCCACGATATACGTTCATCTACAGTCGACGAAGGCGACCTGGCTCACGCCCTTACCGCTGTTGGAGAAGAACTGGGCCAAGGCGATGGAAATGGCTCCGAGGCTTTAAGAGTCGTAGTCGAAGGCACGTCCAAGCCTCTGCGCCCTATCATGAGAGATGAAATCTACCGCATCGTTCGCGAGGCTTTGCGAAACTCCTTCCGGCACGCTCACGCTCAGCACATCGAGGCGGAAATCGTCTACGGCGACAAACTCTTTCGCGTGCGGGTTCGCGATGACGGCAAAGGAATCGATCCTCATATCCTCGACCATCACGAACCTCCCGGTCACTGGGGCTTGGTCGGAATGCGCGAGCGCGCCAAACGCATCGGCGGTCAACTCGACGTCTGGAGTGAACACAACGCGGGCACTGAAGTTGAATTGACCGTTCCCGCCCCCCTCGCCTACGGATCTTCCGCAGCCACGGGCTTTCAGTTATTCCACAGGAAGGCGAAAACTAAAGGATGACCACCGATCCCAAGCTGATTCGAATACTCGCCGTCGATGATCATGCGCTCCTTCGCGAAGGCATCGGCGCCCTTGTCGCCGATCAACCGGACATGAAAATCGTAGCCGAGGCTGCCACCGGACGTGAAGCGATCGAACAATTCCGCCTGCACACTCCCGATATCACGCTCATGGACCTCCAGATGCCCGACATGAATGGCATTGATGCCATCATCGCCGTTCGAAGCGAGTTTCCCGATGCGCGATTCATCGTGCTCACAACCTACTCTGGCGACGTTCAGGTTTCTCGCGCCCTCAAGGCCGGCGCTCGGGCTTTCCTCCTGAAAAGTCTCCTCCGCAAGGAACTCCTCGATACAATTCGCGCCGTCCACGCTGGACAGAAGCGTATCCCATCCAATGTTGCCGCCCAACTCGCTGACCATCTTGCCGACGACTCCTTGACCGCCCGCGAAATCGAGGTCTTGCGCCTGGTCGCTGCCGGGAACGCAAACAAAATCATCGCCGATCAATTGTGCATCACCGAAGAGACGGTCAAAGGCCACGTCAAGAATATCCTCTCGAAACTCAGCGCCAACGACCGCACTCATGCCGTCACCATTGGCCTGAAGCGCGGCATCATCGATCTCTAACCCCCTCGAAAGAGGCATATTCCCTCGCCTTATTTTAGGGATTCGACTCTCGCTGCCAGCTTCTATGTTCCCTAGTTGAGGTTTTGCTTGCAGCGATTATTTTCCATGTTCCCGAACGGCTGGCCGGGGAGAGGCCTCCTCCTGCTGCGAATCGTTGCTGGGATTCTCCTGATGCATGACGGCGCCCTCGACATTCTCCAATCGCATCAATGGCAGGGCATCCTCTTGCCATCGATCGTCATCCTGGCCGGAACTCTCATTCTCATCGGATTCTGGACACCCATGGCCGGAGCATTGGTGTTCACCGTCGAACTCTGGCTCGCACTTTCAGGGACCCACAATCTCAGGAGTTCCGTCGTCTTGGCAACCTTGGGGGCAGCCCTCGCCATGCTCGGTCCCGGCGTCCGCTCCGTCGATGCCAGGCTGTTTGGCCGAAAACGTATCGACATCCGCTGACATAACTCGATCGTGGTGCTTCCACATACCAATATCGGGCAGTCAACCACGCCCCAGAATGAGGGTGGTTCGCGAAATAAATTTGGCTCACTCTGATCTCCAGTGGGGATCTGAAAGCATCAACAACCACACAGGACTTTACACGCGCAACCCGCTGGCATGGTTCATGCCGCGGGCAATAGCGAAATCTTCATGATTTGCAGACGTACGGAAGCACAAGGAGAAAACTTTATGCCGACGATTTCGATGAAAGACGGAACTCAGATCTTCTACAAAGATTGGGGCACGGGCCAGCCCATCGTGTTCAGTCATGGATGGCCGCTCACCGCCGACGACTGGGATTCACAAATGATGTTCTTCGGCCAGCGTGGCTATCGCGTCATCGCCGCCGACCGCCGCGGACACGGCCGCTCCACTCAAACCTGGGACGGCAACGACATGGACACTTACGCTGATGATCTCGCCGCTCTCACTGACAAACTCGATCTCAAGAACGCAATCCACATCGGCCACTCCACCGGCGGTGGAGAGGTTGCCCGCTACATCGGTCGTCACGGCTCGAAGCGTGTCGCCATGGCTGTCCTCATCAGTTCCGTGCCACCGCTCATGGTGAAGACTCCGAAGAATCCCGCCGGGACGCCCATCGAAGTGTTCGACGGCCTCCGTGCAGCCTATGCGGAGAATCGACCGCAGTTTTACCGCGACATCACGCTCCCGTTCTACGGCTACAACCGTCCCGGCGCCACAATTTCAGAAGGCATTCGCGATAAGTGGTGGCTCCAGGGAATGATGGGTGGAGTGAAGGCGGGCTACGATTGCATCAAAGCTTTCTCCGAAACCGACTTCACCGAAGATCTCAAGAAGTTCGACGTGCCCACTCTTGTTCTTCACGGCGACGATGACCAGATCGTCCCCATCGCCGCGTCGGCGCTGCTGTCGTCCAAGCTCGTGAAGGGCGCAACGCTGAAGGTGTATCCCGGTTACCCGCATGGCATGCCTACGACTCACGCAGACCACATCAACGGCGACCTGCTGTCGTTCATCGAGCAGCGCAAGCTAGCTGCCGCATAGAAGTTCCCCCCCGAAGACCCGGTCACTCGCAGTTGTCGCGAGTGGCCGGGTACTGCTCGGGCGCTGCGTTTGACCAGCATTTGAATTGACGAGAGCCTGCCTCGGACGATGGCAATCGGGATTCGTTCAGTCACTGCTTCCGCAGCTACACCTGCCGGCGCTACTCCCCAGTTGTTGGATCATCGTGCATTCCGTAGCCAGGACCTGCGCTTGTGTTGTACTGAGCGAATCGGTTGTGGATGCGATTTCCGAGACCTGAAAAGTACTGGACGAACCTTGAACATTCGTCTCCCATCCGTGAAGAGCACCATTCGGCGAGAACGAGCCAGCATTGCACTGTCCGCTCTGACTGGGATCAGCCGGCACGATCTCGATTGTTCCCGCGAAAGGGGGCGTACCTGTCAGAGGATTTGCCGTGAGATCGTGGTCCAGTGAAAGCGTCATCAGCCCGCTATCCGATATTTTGCATCCGCAGCACTCGTTCAATTCCTGCGTCCGATCAAACACGTAGACCATGGCGCATAGGTCTCCAGGAGTAAAACCGGGGTCAACCAGCCGAATCGTGCTATCAAAGCCTGAACTCGCGGCATTCGCGTGATTGAAGTAGCTCACGATCATGAGTGGCGTCACCGTGATTGCAGTTGATCCGGTAAGCCCCGCGCTTTCCGCCACGATCTCAGCCGTGCCAACATGCACGGTTGCCGCCAGTCCCGCGGCGCTCACGCTGACAACGCCCGGTTGCTTCGAAGTCCAGGTTGCTGTCGCGGTCAGGTCTTGGGTTGTTCCGTCGCTGAAGGTCGCGATCGCCTGAAACTGACTGCTGCTACCGAGGAGCAAAGATGTTGTGGCCGGCGTCACATTCAAGACGACCGCAACCGCGGGAGATATCGTCAGCTTCGCTGTGCCCGCAACAGATCCTACAGTCGCGGTGATTGTTGCCGTGCCAAGACCCTTCCCCTCGACCATGCCAGTGCTATTCACCGACGCGACTTGCGGCCCAGACGAACTCCACGTCACTGACTGAGTCACATTCTGAGTAGTTCCATCCGAGAAACTCCCGGTCGCGGTCATCGGCTCGGATTCTCCGAGGGGCAACGAGGACTCGTGCGCACTTACGGTGATGCTGACAAGTGTGGCGGATCCGACGGTAACCGAGGCACTGCCCGAAACTCCCTGGTAGGCGGCTGAGACCTCCGCAACGCCTTTGCCCACGCCGGTCAGATCACCCTGGGCGCTGATATTCGCAACGGTTGAAGGACTGGCCTGCCAGCTCACGGACGACGTCAGGTCCCGCTGAGTTCCGTCATCAAAAATCCCGGTAGCGCTGAATTGCAAAGCCGCCCCTTTCGCAATCGATTTGTTATCGGGGTTGACTGCAATTTTTGTGAGCTTTGCCGCTCCTCCGCCCGGCATCGTATTGGTCCCACCTCCGCAACTCAAGCCCAGCGCGCAGCTCATGAGCACGCAAAGAACACCGGTTGCGCGAGCAGATGCAGAATGATTCATGGCGACGCCAGGCAGTTCGGGAGAGGGTAGGGAACAAACGGACTGCTGGAAACTCAGGGATGAAATCCGCTCAACAATACTCACAGAGCCGAGGCAAAGCCAACTGGCAATTCGCACTAACCCCTATGGACTAGTCCATTGGCATAGCAAAGCACTGAGAATCAGAGTAGCGAAAATCAGCATCGTTCGTTGCAGCACCTAGACGATGAACTGAAAACCGCTCAAATAAATCGGGGATTTCTGCCCGCGTTTGACCGTCCATCGGACTTGCATCAGTGCGGGAACCGACACCGGCGCATCGCATACAGGAAATGTGCAGCACGCGAACACACCGGGCTGGAGCGGGCACTCGCTTAGAATGCAGGCTCCGCCATTACTCAGATTCTGAATGCGGCCGTCGAACTCTTTCGGTGCATCACTGGTAGTTACGCCCGACGACAAACATCGGGCGTGGATGTTGAACACCTGCGGGAAACGCTCATGCTGGCGTCGTTCCTGGTGGGAGCGCACGGTGTCGGCATGGTGCCTGAAAGACGCTGCGTGCGTAAATTCTTCAATCGGACTAATTCCGAGCGGCTAGTGTGGAATGAGTAACGCTCAATTTGCAGGACGTGATCCTGTGAGCTTCCCGGCAATCCCAGAACGTGTGGAGACTTTCATTTTTACCATTACTAATCGCAGGAAAGCCTTGACCGTGTTCGGACTGATTTTCATCCGCGCCGCGATTTCTTTGCTGGTCAGGCCTTGCAAGAGATATTCGACGGTCTCACACTCGCGTTGAGTCAGCGAAAAGCGCTCAAACAATTCCGACGGAGTCATGCCGACAGCCGCGCCGCGCTCAAGCAGCACGGCGAAGGCGGGCTGAGGAGACGCGTGGCCGTTCGTGTAGTTGACTTGAAAAGTCTTGCAGATGTAGCAGCGCTTCCCTGATTGAATCTCTCGAACGAAAACCTTCCGATCCCGATGCTGATGGTCGAGCAGCGTGGTCCGCACGCGGTCCGCGAGCAATACCTTGGGTTGCTTGATCCGGCTCGCCTCGCTTGGGAAGCAGAGAATTTGAAGAGCGGGATCGTTTGAGGCTATGAGATTCAATTCGGCATCAAGCAGCAAAAAACCACTGTCGCTCGGAACCATGGGCACAGTACTCTCCTATAGAAAAACATTCGCTTGGGCCCTGTCGTACCGGCAACTTCAAGCAGACAAGTAACCAGCCAGGATTTCGGCCTTAGGAGAGGGACGTGACTTCTGCGGCCACGGCTAAGGGGGCTTCACAGTCGCCGCAATAGTATTGGCGGGAAATTCTCCCTTGTCAATAGGGCCCCGGCATTTCTCTTGTGCTACTGCGAAAGAACTAACACTCGGGCTACGCCGAACGATTAGCCCGATAGTGGCATTGCCGATGCCACATTCGTTGTAGTTAACTGTGCCTCCGCTCCCGAGTGACTCGGGACGGGAGCACGCTTTGGAAATCTTTGGAGCGCGCCTCCCCCACAATTCGGTAGGGAACCCAACACTCATCCGCGATTTCTATCGGAGAAGGAGTGCAGTCACGGCCAAGCGCACATCAATACTCGGCTCTCGTCCGATGGACGATCGGGCTCGCGTGGTCGCTCAGGATTGGCGTATTTGTGTCCGGCTTGGTATGCGTGCCGCGCTCATACTCGGCATGATCGGCACTTTCAGTTCGCGAGAACTCTGGGCCGCAGCGCCTCCGCAACACTCGCTCAAGTTGATCTCTCAACAATCTGATCGCCCCGCTGCTAATCGGTTGACGATCTATCCACGCGGAATAACCCTCGCAGCAGATCAAAGACAGCGCTTTGGAGTTATCGACCCGACCGGAAGATCCGTCGCCGTGCATTGGAACTTGTCGGGACTGAACTGTTCCGGCTTCACTTGTGGCACGATCGACGATAACGGAGATTACGTCGCACCCAACTCCGTGAGACGGGCAGAGATCATCGTTCTTGAAGCCGTCTTAATCTCCGACCCTACGCACTCAGTCTTAACCCGGATAAGCCTTGCACCTGGCGCAATTGCACGCGGCTCGACAGACAGTTCGCCCGCGATTAGCAGACCCGCAGTGACATATGAAGACGGCCTACTCACGATTGATGCCGTGAATGTGACTCTGGCCGAAGTCCTCGAGCTGGTCGCAAGAGAGACTGGAGCTGTGATCGACGTCCCATCGGGATCCGGTCTCGAACGCATTGTGGAACACAACGGGCCCGCGCCCGCAAATGAAGTGTTGGCGCAATTGCTCAACGGCTCTCGCTTCAATTTTGTCATCGTGAATTCACCGCAAGCGCCGTACGAATTAGCGCAGGTCATACTTTCGCTCCGAGGGCCAGAGACCACGCCGGCTCTCTCTGCACCGGCCAGCAGTGTAACGGCGTCGCCAACAGAATCCATCCCGCCAGATGTGCTGGAACAAATGATGAAAGACAAAGCGCGAGAGATACGTGAAAACGCTCAGAGGCAATGAACACGCACCGCAATGCAAGATTGCATCAAGCACGGGAACTACTCCATACGAACTAAGTGCGCGCTCTTACTTCCATAGGCTAGGCCACGTGGGTACTTGTAAAGAATTTGCTGGCGGTTGAAAGTGCCGGGAGCGTCTCGGCTGATCCCTCCCCCCGGCCAAGCGCCACCTCTAAAAACTCAGGAGATCAAAATGAAAAAGCTCGGAGTCTTGCTGTCTCTGACATTGGGCGTCATGCTGCTTGGGGGAAGTGCCCTGGCACAAAATGCCGGCGACAGGAGCGTGTACTTCGTCACCTACTTCTCCAACTCCCTTACGACCGGTGCGCCTGATGAAACCGTCCGCGTCATCAACGACGGCGACACGGGTGGAAACCTGTGGGCCTCGTTCTATGTGTTCGACGACAGCCAGGAACTGCAAGAGTGCTGCAGCTGCGAAGTAACCCCTGACGGATTGCTCTCCGAATCCGTGAACAACGAACTGTTGTCGAATCCACTGACCGGAAAGCGGAACTTCCGCGGCGTGATCAAAGTCCTTTCCTCCTCAACCGGCAACGGCGGGACCAGTAACACTCTCGCATCCGGACTGCGGGGATGGGCCACGCATGCCCAACACACCCTGGGAACCGCCTATTCCCTGACCGAGACACCCTTGGCTGACTCGAACATCACGTCCGGCGAACAGACTCTGCTGCAGAATCTGTGCTCCTACGCAATCCAGCTCGGTAGCGGCACTGGAGTCTGCTCTTGCACACCGGAAGATCACGACTTTTAATCTTCCAACTGTCCGGCGGTAACAACAACCCAAACATCCCGGATGCCGAGTCTACACTCGGCGTCCGGCCGAATTTAAATCCTTCGGATTTCAGAACAAGGGGGAGTTCCCAATGCCAAGCAAGCACTCTTTAATCGCGCTGAGCCTCGCGCTAGCACTCGCGTCATTTTCTATTCCAGCCCTCAGTCAGGATGGTGCCAGTGTTCTCGCCGAAATCGGCGGTCACCCCGTGACCGTGGATGAACTCATGGACAAAGAGGCCGGCAAGCTGCTTCAGGCCCGCTACAAGTATTACCTCGCTGAGAGAGACGCTTTGCAGCACTACATTGACGACCATCTTCTCGATCTGCAAGCACAGAAAGAATCTGTAAGTGTGGATGAACTGTTGAAGCGCCACGTTTCCGTGAACGTCCAGGAGCCGACCGAAGATCAGCTCCGCTTTTACTATGAGGGCGTCCAAACTGACGAAGCCTACGAAGTTGCCCGGCCCAACATCATCGATACGATCCACCAGCTTCGCATGGAGAAAGCCAAGACAGCGTACATAGCCTCACTGAGAGAGCAATACGGAGTGGTGATTGAGTTAAATCAACCCACCGGGCATGTGGATGCCGGAATCGATCCCAGGCTAGGTTCTGAGAAAGCGCCAGTCCAGGTTGTCGAGTTTGCGGACTATGAATGTCCCTATTGCCAAAAAGTCAGCGATGACCTCGTGAGACTGCGGGAACAATTTGGCGACCAGGTCTCACTGGTTTACAAGGACTATCCCCTCCCCATGCACCCGCTTGCCGCGCGAGCCGCTGAGGCCGCCCGTTGTGCCGGTGTGCAAGGCAAGTTCTGGGAGTTTCATGATTCGCTGTTTACCAACAAGAAGCTCCAAGTCTCCGACTTAAAGCAAGAGGCCCGCGCATTGAAACTTGATACCGCGCGCTTCGATCAATGTCTCGACTCCAATGAACAAGCAGCCGTTGTAAAGAAGGATGTTCTGGAAGGCCAACGGCTCGGACTAACAGGCACACCCAGCTTCTTCGTCAACGGTCACTTCATGAGCGGCGCCATCGGATACATGAAGCTCCGGGAAACGGTGCTGCAAGAACTGGCCTCAATGAATGCCAGCAAGAAACAGAGCGCAGCTCTGATCGCGCCTCGCGGCGAGACTGCTGGAAAGTAGGGACCGTGATCGTGCCTCGCGAGATGCGGATTCGCGAGACGCCATCACGGATGTTCCTTCAGGTCAGCCACCGGAGCGCCAGTCTTAAAGGCTGCCATGCTTACGCAGAAAGTGCCGCCCGGCGTTCCTCCGGTGAGGGTGGGCTGATGCGTTCCGGCGGGAAGGCTTAACCCGTACACATAGGTTGGCTTGTATATCCATGTCGCGGGTGTCACGCCCGTTGGGAGAGGGGAGGACGAAAAGCGGGCAATGATGAAATCCGTTCCCGTTGTCGCGATGCTGGGACCCGCCTCCAGCCCGGCTTTCGTCGCGGTTCCGTCGCTTACGTGGGCGCTTCCATCGAGCACCGAAGGCAACGCCAGACCTGAAATTTCCATAAAGGCATTGATGCTCCCCCGCACGTGACCAGACAAGTGGAACTTGAGTTCGGTCACGCCGGGATTGCAATTTTCGCAATACCAAATCTCAACCGGCTTGCTCGAGCATGACGCGCTTGCGCCTTTGACTTGCTTGTATGTGTTTCCTCCGTCTGGCGCGTTGTCGGTAACGCTCAACACCTTGACGTCCGCGGAAAGAAGCTGCGGCATTGCAATGAGGACGCTTCCCTTCCCTGTCGCCTGAACCAGGTCCATGTCCGAGACTTGGCCGGCACCGGCACTTACGGCAGCAAATTGTTGAACAATCGTTTGACCAGACAAATCCATCGTTCCCGCCAGGAACAGCAGGAGAAGAATCTTCCTCATATCTCGCCTCATTTCCATTTTTTCTGCCGTGATGGTGGCAGGCCCAAGCGGGAGAGGGTGCAGCATGAAAAGGCTGCGCGCTTGGGTTGTTGCATATTTTGAGGGAGGAATTTCCAGCTACTTTTCTGCCGCGTCCACCTTAATCTGTGTCCGGTCCGCCGCCATGATGTATGGGCCGCTTGATGCTGTCGCGATCTTGCCCGTCACGCACACGTGCTTCCCCTGATACGCAGCAATCGCTTCTGCCGGGCCATCGGACTGGGCCCCAAACGTCACGAAGTAGAACACGGGATTCGGATCCGGCTGGTCAAGATCGAAGGTTACTGGCTTACCGTGGCCTCCAATGCCGTACTTGGACGTCTTGTTGTCGACCACCTTTCCGCACACGGTGGTGACCTCGCCGACGTGATTCTTTGCGTCGGCCGGCGCAACCTTCGGCGGAGGGGCGCTCTGAGCGAAAGCCAGCCCTATGATCATCATGATTGTGATTGCTGCTTTGATCCTCGACATGCTGTCGTCCTTGGTGTTGGCCCGGAGCCAAGAATGCTGGAGTTACAACTAGCAGTACGGGACTAACGTCCGGAGCAACATCTAAACGCAGATCGTTCAATGCGTCAATTCCACGTTTGGCTAAGCCCAGAGGCGCGACCCAGAGTGCGTAGTCTGTCTGGCTAATACTTTCGGCTAGGCCACCAGGAGGATTGCAACGAGCAGCGGTGAGAAGTAATTCCTTAAAGGCGCTGCCTCAAGCAGTACTCAGCGCAACGGACTCTCGCAAAAGACTTTTGATCACTAGCGAGAGGTCCGACAGAGTTCAAAGCATTTCTGCTTCTGCATTGAATGGCCTGATTGGTCGGCATTGCTCCACTCCCCCGCTGACGATCGAGCGAAATCCCCGAACTGTTGGCGTGAGGTGTCTGTGCGGTCTGGTCGTGTTGCCTTATTCATCCTCGCAGTGTGGATTGTGCTGGCCTCACTTGTATTCGCTCAGGTCGAAGCCCCGTCCTCGTCGCCGGCTACGACTGTGACTGTACCTCGTTTGATCCGAATTACGGGTTCGGTGCGCGATGCAGCTGGAAATACTCTCAGCGGCAGTATCGGAATCAGGTTTGCGCTTTACAAAGATGCGAATGATCAGGTTCCGGTCTGGCAGGAAATCCAGAATGTACAACTGAGCTCTTCAGGACGTTACAGCGTGCTGCTGGGTACGACGAATAACGAGGGACTGCCACTTGAGATCTTCTCCGCCGGCGAAGCACGCTGGCTCGGTGCGCAACCTGACGGACAACCGGAGCAACCGCGGGTTTTGCTCTTGAGCGTCGGATACGCGCTGAAGGCTGCCGACGCGGATATGTTGGGAGGCAGGCCGGCTTCGGACTTCGCCCTCGCTGTCAATCAAAACTCAGTCTCTCCTCAGGCCGCGTCCGTTCCTGTTCAATCCGATTCGGCAAAATTGCGAATCGGCGCCGGAACATTGTCGTCGCTCGCATTGCCAGTCACACCGTGTTCGTCCATCACCAGCGATGGATCTGCATCCGTCAACCAACTTTCAAAATTCACTAGTGCCTGCAATATCGAGAACTCCGCCATCTTTGAATCGGGCGGCAACGTGGGCATCGGCAACACGAGCCCTGCGGGCATGTTGGATGTATCTGGAACGGCGGTGATTCGTGGCTACTTGACGTCTCTTGCAGGTGAGGCGATGGCGCCTGTCGGTGCGGCCACGCCCAGCCAGGCATTCACATCGAGCCCTCTTGATCTCAAAGCGTCCGTCTACAATACGGCTCTCGTCGGGCCGGCCACCTACATCTTTCGCTGGCAAGCCGAGCCTACTGGAAACAACTCCACCAATACCGGCGAAACTCTCAACTTACTGTACGGCGTTACCGGAGATATCGCTGAGACTGGGCTGTCCGTCGCCAAGAACGGAGTCATTACTTTTGCGCCCGGCCAGACATTTCCGAGCCTGGGAACTGTGACGAGCGTCGCCACTGGCGCCGGTTTGACCGGAGGACCGATTACCAAGAGCGGCACGATCAGCATTCCAGCCGGAGGCGTCACAAACAATCTGCTGGCAAATTCCTCCATCACGGTAAACGCCGGTTCAGGATTATCAGGGGGTGGCACCGTCGGGCTCGGCGGCACGGTAACCATCACCAATGCGGCGCCGAGTTTGGGAGGAACCGTTACGAGTGTCGCCGCAGGCACTGGTTTGACCGGGGGGCCGATCACCAAGAGCGGCGCCCTCAGCCTCGATACCAGCTACACTGACGCGCGGTACTTGCAACTGAATGGAGGAACGCTCAGCGGAGGCTTGACCGGAACAACTGCGGCTTTCTCAGGCGCTCTGAGCGCGTCGAACGGAATCTTCGCCGGTCCGGTCAACGCGTCAGGCGTGGTCATGCCGAGCCGAGGCCTTGCGACAGCCCAGGCTGGCCGCAATTCGAACACTCTCGATTTCCTCGCATCGTCGTTCAACAGCAGTAAATCGACGGCAAGCTCTGAGGACTTCCGCTGGCAGGCCGAGCCCGCGGCGAATGATTCCCCCAACCCGTCCGCGACCCTGAACCTGCTCTTCGCGTCCAATGGAAGTGCGCCTGCCGAAACTGGACTCTCCGTTGCAAGCAACGGGCGTCTCACATTTGCACCGGGACAAAACTTTCCCGGCACCGGAACTATCACCCAAATTACTGCAGGGCCAGGATTGATCGGCGGAGGTAGCAGCGGGAGCGTAACTCTCAGTCTGCCGAAAACTTGCGCCGCTGGCCAAACTTTGCGATGGAACGGAACAGATTGGCTCTGCGGCAGCTTCGGTAGCGCCTCCGGTGCAACCGATGGAATCGCTTATTTCTTGAGTCCTACGAACGTGACATCTACAGCGGCGCCTACAGACGGACAGATTCTGATCGGTGCTACGGGCGGCGCGCCTTCTCTCGGAACACTCACCGCAGGGCCGAATATCACCATCACGAACGGTCCCGGCTCGGTAAAGATTTCGGCGCAGGGCGACGCGGCGTTGCCGTATTTTGCGACGGGCGATCTGCACGCGGGCTCCTCCGTCAGCGCTGGAACGAATCTCATCGCCCTGTGGGGATTCCTGCTGCCCTACAAAGTCACCACCTCCAAAATAACCTACGATGTGACGACTGCAGATAACACCGCGAACAAATACAACATCGGCATCTACGACTATTCAGGGAATCTGATCGCGCAAACTGCACCGACCGCCGGAACCACCTTCGCACCATCCGCAGCGTTTCATTCGCTGGCCTGGACCAAAGGTTCCACCACACTGGCGCCTGGTCGGTACTACATCGCCTTCACCACAGATTGCACGAGCAAATGCGCGGCGATCGGGGCCACCGCGACCTACGTCAGCTTCGCCGTTGGTGCCAAGGGCGGAGCATCCACAGGCGGAGCCTTAACAACCACGCTCACTCCTCCCGCGGATAACTGGGCCGTGGGAAATCAACCAACAATCGTGATCCACTAATCGCGTCCTCAGCCCGAGTCGGAGATCTCTTGCACTCCCGCTCTACTCCCCCGGCCACGGCGGTCGAGACAGCCTGCAATACAGAGAGTTGATGTAGCCTTAGTGACGTGCCGGCCACATCAACGGAGCTGACTCTCATGCGCAAGGTCATTTCGACATCAGCCGTTTTCCTCCTTTTACTCGCGTCCTATGCTTGGCCACAGGCCACCAAAACGCCGCCCACGCACCACGGACCGAGTGTCGCTGTCGGCAGCCAGGGCGTGGTTGTTTCCGGACGCCCCGCCGCCACTGCGGCCGGCATCAAGATTCTGGAAGCGGGCGGAAACGCGGCCGATGCAGGCGCCGCCACTCTCCTCGCACTGTCCGTAACTTATGTCGGTGCGTTCTGCGTCGGCGGAGAAGTTCCCATCCTCGTCTACAGCGCTGGCCAGAAAGACAACCAGAAAAGCGTGAAGCTGCTCGAGGGACAAGGCGAGGCCCCTCGCGATCCCAATGCGATCGACTGGTACATGAAACACGGAATCCCCGACGGAGACGTCAAGGCAGCCGCCGTGCCTTCCACCATCGATGCAATCGTCACTCTGCTGAAACTTTACGGAACCAAAAGCTTCGAGGAGGTCGTGCAGCCGACTCTCGCCATTTTGGACGCCGGCGGCCCCACCTGGTATATCGACACCGGCAGCGACAAGAAAATCGAAACCGGTATCAACTGGCAAGCGGATATGGCGGTAACCTTTCGCAAATTAGTCGAATCCGAAAAAGCTGCGAAGGGTACGCGCGAACAGAAACTGCAGGCCGTCTCCGACCGCTTCTATCGCGGCGATATCGCAGACGCGCTCGAAGCCTGGTACATCGAAAAGGGCGGCTTCCTTCGCAAAGCGGATTTGGCCGCGCACAAAACTCCCGTGGTCGATCCGCTCGAAACCACCTACCGCGGCTACACGGTATACAAGACCGGTCCGCTGACGCAGGGTCCTTATCTCTTGCAGACGCTGCGCCTGCTCGAAGGCTTCGACCTGAAAAAGATGGGATTCAATTCGGCAGATTACATCCACACGGTAATTGAAGCCGAGAAACTGGCGCTGGCGGATCGCGATGAGTATTACGGCGATCCGAACTTTGCGAAGGTGCCGATGCAGCAATTGCTTTCCGATCAATACACCGAGATGCGCCGCAAGCTGATCGATCCGAAAAAGGCGTCGCTCGAGCTTCGGCCAGGTGATCCTTACAACATGAAGCCGACCAAGCCACCAACCATCACCGGACCATGGCATGGCGGAACCACCGTGATGTGCGTGACAGATAAATTTGGAAACGTCATCGCGGCAACACCCAGCGGCTTGTCGAGCACTGCCGGAGTGGCCGGACGCACCGGCATTATTCACGGAAGCCGGCTCAGCAGCTTGAACACGTTTGCGGGAACTCCGAACGTGATCCAACCGGGCAAGCGGCCGCGAATCACCCTGAGCCCGACGCTACTTTTTCGTGACCACCAACCCGTGATGGCGATCTCGGTCGCAGGAGGCGACATGCAGGATCAGGCAGCCATCCAGGTCATCCTCAACTATGTCGACTTCGGCATGAGCCCCGAGGACGCGTTCATGGCGCCGCGCTTCTCTACCGATCATTTCATCAGCTCGTTCGGTCAGGACGCAGCCAGACTAGGGAGCCTCTCCGTGCCCAACACAATCCCCGAAGCAGTGCAGGACGATTTGAGAGCACGCGGCCACGTAGTCACCGTCAGCCGCGGCGGAGTAGGAGGAGTAGCGCTAATCGGCATTGACCCCAAAACCAAGCAGGCCACCGCCGTAGGTCCAGCCTCCGGAAAAATAGAGTAGCCATCACCGCAGACAGAGCGCAAAGGAAGTAAGCGGACCCAAAAAGAATTGGCTCCTCAGGTAGGATTCGAATCAACACTTAAACGTAGTTTCAACGAGATGCAGGTCAGCGGATGACACCTAAGACCACGAAAAGCACTCGAAAGCAAACAAACGGAGCGCGGATGGAGCGCAGTTGTCGTCGATTGATGCTGAGCATTTGCATGACTTCAGACCTAGCCGCAACCGCCCGATTCATCAATCGAGGGTGACACTGCCATAGAACTCAGGCTCGGAGATATTCCAGTGCATGTGGAGCTGTTTGAAGACAGCATCGTGCACATCCTCCTCGTAACCAGTGCCGATGGTTGTCATGCCAATTCCAATTGAAATCTTTTCCAGTATTTTTGGGAACCAGCCGGAAAAGCCTTGCAGTGCCGCTTCACCGTCAGCTTTCTCAGTCGGATAACTAAACTTCCGTCTTCCCATCAACAGCGCTTTCACAATGACTTGAGCGGTGCTGCGCGGATATTGTCCTTCCATCTTCTTTATGCCGCTGAAGTCAAGGGGCTGCATCGGTGCTGCCGGGGTAACGAATGATTCTGGAAAGCTCTGTGATTCCAACAAGGGACGAACACTCTCGGCAATCCCATTGGCAACTGTCTTGATGTTGATTAACTCTCCTTGCTTGGTCTGTACATTTTTGTCTTCTGCAACGTCCTTGCGAGACTGCATCGTCTCAAGGATGTCCGTATAAATCCTTCCGAGAGTGACGGACGTTTCGAGATGCTCCAAGAACCACTTGTCCAGGTCTTGGACCTCTTGGGGAGGCTTCTCAATCTTTTCCCAATCGACCGGTTTTGACTTCGTCCAAACGGCCTCAGCCAGGTCGATGAGTTCCTTGATTTCTTTCTTATCCTTCAAACCACGCACATCGACCACTCGGAGCCCATGTGCCATCGTTGTTGCCAACTCCAGAACTCCGGCTCCCATGCTGGCAGAGCCGTATGACTCGGCAGATAGGACAAACAGACTCGATGTGAGGACGGCTGCCACAATTCTCCAATCAATCCCTTGAAGCGGCTCAAAGTAGTTGCATCGCTGGTCCACAGCGGAAGCATTTTCAAAGATGATTGGGCTGAAGACGCTGCCTATGCCCTTCCGCAGCCACACGTTCATTTTGTGGAGCTTAGCCTTCGGCATGTACCACGTACCACCCTTGCTGGTCTGGGCCTGCAATGCGGATTTAATGGTTTGCTTCTTTCCTGCTTGCTTTTTTTCACTCGCGGGAATCTTCTCCATCGCTCTGATGTATTCCAGAGCCCCAGTTCCACGCAGGTCCTGTTCTTTGTCCTTGCACCAGAACACACGCAGAGAAGGTTTCACAGTCTGCTTGTATGCGTCCGCGTCCAAGTCCGCAAGCTGCAGAATTGGCTTGAGGTACTTCGACTCGATTTCATACGTGGTAATGGTCTCTTTCTCAAGATAAAAGAACTGGTTCTGCAATGACTTGAAGCCAAGACCGACCTTCGCGATTTTATCGAGCGTGGTGATACCGAGCTTCACTGAGTTGCTCCAAACAGTTCGAAGTAGCTCAATGGAGCCCGTAGGTATACAGACCAGTTGCGTGGCTTGCTGGGTGCATTCTCAAGAGCTTGCCGTTCGGGGAGAGCAGGAACAGGAGTGAGTTGAAACTTGTCATCGTCAATCGCATCGTCTGCCATCTCTATCGAATCAACCAGGTCCTGGACACGCTCCCAATATCCCTCTTCTTTCGGTTCCAACATCTCAACGAGGCTTTGCTTCAAGGCAACGAATCTGATTATCTCGTCGCCATCCCGTCTGTCATCCTTCCTTCTCTCAGCGATGATGAGCACCGTATTCACTTCGACCTGCGAGAAGAACGATTCAACTCTGGAGCCTACGATCGCAATGAGTTTGAACTTTTCGAGCAGCACTCGCTGAAGCGTTGCTCCGAACTCAGCTGTCAGCCAACTGGAGCTGACAACGAATCCCATTCGTCCACCTGGTTGCAGGAACTCAAGCGTCTTGTAGATGAAGAATGCAAACAGGTCTGTTTTCGAAGCAGCTTTTATGCCGTTCTTGATGGCAGCCTTGAAAAGTGTGTTCTTATAATCTTGGTTCAAATCGTCTTGGTTCTGTGAGCGAAAGTAGGGAGGATTAGCAACGATTGCGTTGAAGGTAGGAATGTCGATTACGACTTTGTCTTGCCCTCCAGCTTTAGCGGGTGGAAATGGAATCTCCTCTCCTACGTATCGCTCGAAGAAGCTGCCAGAGATTACACGAGGAAAATTGTCGAATGCTCCCATGTCCTGGCGAAAGAGATTGATTGACGCCAACTCTGTTGCGAAGGCACTGATGTCGAATCCCCAAACCTTGGACAGCAACTCTCCGTGCGATTGACCTGTCTGTGCTTTGAGGTAATCATACGCACGCATAACGAACGTGCCGCTACCACATCCGGGGTCAAGAATGTTGGCACTTCCTGGGTCAACTGCGAACGCAACCAGCAAGTCGGCCACTTTCGTTGGTGTGTAGAACTGGCCAAGGAGAACCTGCTCTGTGCGTGGGATCAGGTTCTCGAACACAGCACCTAGCACATCGTCTCTCAGCTTGTTCCACTCGTATCGGCTGAGTTCTTCAATGATGGTTCGCAGAACCGTGGCAGCTTCCTGTGAAAACGGAACCAGCGTATCGAGTTCGCTCTCTTTGAAAAGTGCCTCGTAATCGAATCTGCGAACGTCATTCCAGAACGGACGCAGTGAGGCTGGGAGAGGAGCGTCTGAAGGAATCTCCAGCGGCTTCAGACTTGGTTGCTTCCGCTTGAGAGCGAAGTAAAACAGTACCTGTCCAATGAGCCTATAGGCGTACTGGCCTGCTATTGCAGTGTCGATGTTCTGCACGAATCCGAGAAATCCTTGCTCAGCTGCGAGTTCCTTCAGCCTTCTACGGATTTCTGGCTTGGTGGCTTTCTTGCTGAGAGCCGGTATCAGATACGAGCGGAGCTATGGCCGCTGCAAACGCGCTCAAACCAGAAATTGCGAAGATACAACGGCAAAACACGCTCCTACAGCACATTGTTAACGGCAAGCTCATCCCGGCTGCCGGAAATCTCCGTCAAGCACGCACTCCCAACGCGCCGGTTGTGCTCAGTGAGGACTACTACAACGACTTCTATATCTGGCTTGGAAGCCGTGGTCAGCAAGTCTCGGCTGCCTTGTACGAAGGCGCTGGCTCTGCTGGCGGGTACGCTGTTCCGGTTGTCGTGGACGGTCAAGTTGTACCCTTGGCCCCAACGGAAATGGGTGTCCGCACGATTGCAAAAGTCATACCCACTGCAATGGACATTAGGGTTCCCCGCGCTACTGCTTTCAGCACGGCGGCGCCCAAAGCTGAGTCCGGCTCGGCGGACAATTTTTTCGCAGAATCAGACCCGACCTTGGATCAATTCACTCTCTCGGCGTACATGAGTGGCGTGACCCACACTTGCAGTTGGGAGCTTTTGCAGGACGTGCCCACCTTCCAGCAATTTGCGATAACCGATCTGATTCTTGCCATTCAGATGCTTGAAGAATCGTACTTCTGCACTGGCACAGGAACGGGTCAGGCCCAGGGGCTTGTCGGCAACACGGGTGCGGGTGTGACCGGCGTCTTGGTCGGCACCGACAATTACGCAAACGAGTTGTTACAGGCCACATTCGATGTTTTGGGCAAGTTGAACGGCGTGTATCACCCCCGCGCGTCTTGGCTGATGGCACGCTCTACCGGCGTTGTCATTCGCAAAGCCCAGATGATGGCTAATTTGTTTGCTCCTGTGTGGACACGCGAAAACGGGCGGGATTACCTGCACGGTTATCCGGTATGTTTCTCCTCGGCCATGCCCGCGATTGCTGCCGGTAACACCCCTGTTCTGTTCGGTGACTTCGCACAGGGCTACATCATCGGGGACCGTGGCGGTTCTGGAATCAACGTCAAGATTCTGGACCAACCGAAGGCCACTGAGGGTCAGGTCATTTTGCTCGGTTATCGCCGGATGGATGGCCGCGTGCGCCGGAGCGAAGCGATTCAGGCAATCACACTGCACAGCTAAATACTTCGCGGGAGAGAGTCATCCGAGTCGGACGGCTGCTCACGGTTCCCGCAACCCTTGATTGGGTCATTTCAACCGTGAGCAGGGCTCCGACACCCTTAGCCCGGCTTCGTGCAGTGGCCCCACAAACGGAGCCGGGCATTTTTCGCCGGGAGGTTTAGTCGTCATGGAAGTCAATCAAGTCGTTGTCCAAAGACCCATAGCCTCTGACCTTCCTTATCTCGCACAGGGTCCGCTCGCTGAAGCATTCGCAGACCAGAGCAGCGATTTCGCTTTCCTCTATGACCGGGGCACGTTCGCCGCTTGGGTGGGAACGCGCTGGAGCATTGGAGACCCTGAGAATCTCTTGCTCAAGCGGGCCGTCAATAACTACCTGGGCGGACTGTTCTCGCAGTACCCGGAGCCATCAGGCAAGAGTGATTACCGCCGCGTGCTGCTCGATTCGCGTTTTCGTCAGGGTGTCGTGGACCAAGTGAAGCCGTTGCTGCCCGCGTGGAAATTCGCAGAGGAGTTTGACCGGGACCCGCTGCTGCTCGGCGTCCCCGGCAATCAAGTCCTGGATCTGAGAACCGGGACACTACGCGCGATGCTGCGGGAGGATCGCGTCACCAAGCGGGCCAACATCGCGCCGGATGCCAACTGCAAGCCCGTGCGGTTCCTCCAGTTCATGCGCGAGATCAGTTTGGGTGACGATGCACTGAGCGCGTATCTGTTGCGCTATTGCGGTTACGTTCTCACCGGCTACACGCGGGAGCACTGCCTGCCGTTCTGGTACGGTCACGGGGCCAACGGAAAGGGCACGCTCATAAACGTCTTGCAGCACATCCTTGGATGGGAATACGGGACCGCGCTCCGCATGTCTAATCTCGCAGCGAAGAAAAGTGAGAATGACAGTCAGCGGCGCATCATTGCGAAGCTGTGCGGGGCCCGTCTTGCCACGGCGAACGAGGGCAATGCTCAAGTCAAGCTGGACATGGCCCTCTTGAAAAGCCTTGCTAGTAGTGACCTGCTCGCCGGGGCTCATCTGTACGAACGGGAATTTACTTTCCAGCCGTCCCACAAACTCATCATTGCGACGAATCACAAGCCAGAGCTTGAAGTTGACACAGCGGCGCGGCGGCGCGTTCACCTTGTCCCATTCGATGCTGAATTCACCGGGCAGAAGGAAGACAAAGGATTGGAGGACACGCTCAAAAAAGAGTCCCCCGCCATCATGGCCCTACTCGTTCAATCTTGCCTGGAATGGCAGAGAATGGGGCTCGCCGCGCCCGAGCGCGTGACGCGGGCCACTCGGCAATTATTTGAGGAACTGAATCCGATAGGACGGTTTGCGGCGGAGCGTCTTGTGTCAGATGCCGAGTCTTTCCTGTCCACGGAGGAATTGTCTACCGCCTATTCGGGTTTCCTGCGCGACAACGACTATGAGAATGACGTGGACCCTCGAAAGCTGATTCGGCAATTGAAGGAACTGCCCGGAATCAAACAAGCGACACGGGTGGGAACGGATGGCGTCCGCCGTAGAGGATTGACAGGACGTAAGTTGGCAACGACCGACACGGATCACGGATGATCCCTATTCTTTTCTTAGATGACCCATGTCTAGAGATGGGCATGCGTAGTAAGAAAAAAATTAGTAATCACGCGTGATGCGTGTCGATGTTGGAGGACACATGGGAACGTTCTTGAAGCAACCACAGCCACGGGCAAAGAAGCGCGAGCCCAAGAAACCGCGCATCACGTCGGACGAGGGTGATTCACCGTCCGTGGGACAGGCGATTGAGAAGTTTGCCAGCATCGTAAGCACGTATGTGTCTGATGCCCGAAACGGCGAGCACCATGACTACACGGGCCTGTCCAAGATAGCCGCACAACTAAACGGCATTCACAATTCGCTGCGAAGCTACAGTGAAAACGCCGCGAACGGCGAGAACAAGCTAGCTATATTTACGGGGCCTGAGGGGTCCGGCTATCACCCGATCCTGATAGCTCTAGATCCTTGCAGCGAGACAACCGAGAACATCCTCAAGATGTCTGATCGGATCGCTACCGCGTTTGAGCGCATTGCGGACGCAATGGCTGACCATTCACGCGAGCGAGAGGGGGGCGGGGTGAAATGTTGAAAGGACATTCCCAAAGAGGCCCGCAACTTGTCCAGTTTACACACACAATAATTTTTCGATTTTGACACTCTTAGTGCAAATGAAGCACTTCGATGCAGTGTTAAGCAGAGACCGAAATACAACGCAGTCTTAGGCAGTCTTGGGTGTTGGGGAGCATCCAGAATTGAGTATTCCCGATGAACGAATGGCTAACGCTGAATGAGGCCGCCGCGTACCTGAAAATCCAGCCCCGAACGCTCGCACTCTGGGCACGTCAGAAAAAAGTACCCGCTCATCGGGCTGTCCGGCATCCGGCGCTGCATTTGGCGATTCTTGCGGCCTGAGTTGGATGCTATGCTGTGCGTGTCATCCGCTGACTCTGCTGATAAGGAGGCAGCATGAGGGTACAGCGACACGCAATAGGGTCCGTGCGCTATGACAAACGGCGCAAGACTTGGAATTACCTTTGGTACGACGGGGCAACTCGCCGGTCAAAGTTGATTGGCACAAAGCAGCAATACCCAACCAAAGCGAGCGCCTGGAAAGCCGTTGAGCACTTTGAAGTCCGGGCAAAGGAAAACACAAACGAGGACACAGTGCGGGACGTGGTAACACGCTATCAGGCGGAGCGAATGCCCTCGCGTCAATTCCACTGCGCGGGTCTACCGCTCATTCCTTAACAATCACGTTCTGCCCAAGTGGGGAGAGACGCCTATCCAAGACGTGCAGCCTCGTCCGGTGGAATTGTGGTTCCGCGACTTGCCCCTATCGCCCAAATCGAAAACTCATGTCCGTTCGCTCATGCACGGCCTTGTAGAGTTTGCGATGTGGGCAGGGGTGCTAGGCGTTAACCGCAATCCGATCTCGCTTGTGCGGAATAATGGAGCAACTCGGAAAACTCGGAAGGCCCGCAGTCTGACGGCGGAGCAATTTCACGCTCTGCTCAAAGAGCTGCATGAGCCGTTCGCGACCATGGCTCTCTTGTGTGTTTGCCTGGGCCTTCGCATTAGTGAGGCTCTAGCTCTCCGATGGTCGGACGTGGATTAGTTAGGTTCGCGGGTCAGCGTTAGGCGCGGCATCGTGGAGCGGGTCGTGGACGATGTGAAGACGGAAGGCTCCGCGAAAACCTTCAACCTTGCAGGCGATTTGCTGGACCGGCTGAAGTCTTGGAAACAGCTTTCCGATTTTTCGGAAGCTGAGGACTGGATTTTTGCAAGTCCAATCAAAGACGGCAAACTGCCATATTCCTACACGGGCGTATGGCGGGAGCTTGTGCGGGCCGTGATTCCGGCTGGAATCGGGCACATTGGTACGCACACATTCCGGCACACCTACCGCTCATGGCTAGACGCAGTGGGCACGTCGGTGGCCGTGCAGCAAAAGATGATGCGCCATGCAGACATCAGAACGACGTTCAATATTTACGGGGATGTTGTAACGGATGAGATGAATACCGCGAGTAGCAAGGTGGCTCAGCTTGCTTTTCAGAGCGACGGAGTGCAGACAGAGCGCAAGGGAACCTAAGCCGTTGAAAAATTGGCTCCTCAGGTAGGATTCGAACCTACAACCCTCCGGTTAACAGCCGGATGCTCTGCCATTGAGCTACTGAGGAGTGTGGTGAGCCGACGAGAGCCGGCTGCGGCTATCGATTCACATCATAGCATCCTTGGGTCGCTCGTGAAAACAGATTGCGCGCGTCCACTGCTCGCGGCACACTTCCCGTTTCGAAATCGCGCGCCGGCTTTCTGATACGCTTACGAGTTGGGCTGGGCACTCCGCTCGCCACCGCGCCAACCGCTCGTCCGAGGGATTTATGTCAGGAGGTTTGCGTTTGTTCTGGGCACTCTCTTCCCTGTTTCTCGCCGCCGCCGCTGTCCACGCTGCGGACAATTCCAAGTCCGCCAAGAAGTCCCCCGCCGTCTCCACTCCAGCTGAACTTCCGCAGGCTGAGAGCAAGCCCATCGCGGAATATTTTCACGGCACGCGCGTCATCGACAGCTTTCGCTGGCTTGAGGACGGCAAGAGCGCCGAGACGCAGAAGTGGGTTGCCGAAGAAATGGCCTACACGCGCTCTCTGCTCGATCCTCTCCCAGGACGCGCCCGCATCAACACCCGACTGACCGAACTGCTCTCGATCGGCAGCGTCACGCCTCCGCAACTCGCGGGCAAGTATTACTTCTACACGCGGCGTGAAGGCACGCAGAATCAGCCAATCCTTTATGTACGCGAGGGACTCAACGGCTCCGACCGCGTCCTCGTCGATCCCAACGAACTCTCCGCCGACGGCACGGTCGCCCTCGACTGGTACCAGCCCAGCGACAACGGAAAGTATCTCGCCTACGGCACATCTTCCGGTGGATCGGAGATGAGCACGCTGCACGTCATCGAGATCAAGACCAACACCGTGCTCCCTGACACCATCGAACGCACGCGCGCGGCCTCCATCGCCTGGCTGCCCGACAACTCCGGCTTCTACTACACGCGCTATCCCAGCAAAGGCGACGTCCCCGACGGCCAGGAGATGTATAACCGTCACGTCTTCTTTCATCTGCTCGGAGACGACGTCGATCACGACGACAAGATTTTCGGCGAAGGCCGCGATCCCGAAGACTGGCCCAACGTGCATCTTTCCAACGACGGCCGCTGGCTTCTCATCACCGTCGAGCAGGGCTGGACCAAGTCCGAACTCTTCCTCAAGGATTTGCAGAAAGACACTCCGCCCACCCGCATCACCACCGGCAAGGAATTTCTCTACGCGGGCGAAGTCTACGACGGCAAGCTCTACATCACGACCAACGAAGACGCTCCGCGCTACCGCGTCTTCGTCGCCGACGCCGGCGACTACGAGCGCGATCACTGGAAAGAACTCATTCCGCAATCCGACGCCGTGCTGCAAGGTACAGCCGTTTTCGGCAGAAAACTTTTCGCGCAGTATGAACAGAATGCCAGCTCCCAGCTCAAGATTTTTGATCTCGACGGCAAAAAGCTCACAGACCTCACGCTTCCCGCCATCGGCACAGTCTTCGGCTCCGGAGGCCGCTGGAATCGCGACGAGGTTTTCTACGGATTCCAGTCCTTCACCTTCGCCCCTTCGATCTATCGCTACGACCTGAAAGATAACTCGACCACGCTCTGGACCAAGGTCGATGCCCCGTCGATCGATCCCTCGGCCTACGACGTCGCGCAGGAATGGTTTAACTCGAAAGACGGAACGCGCGTGCCCATGTTCATCGTGCACAAGAAGGGATTGCCGAAAAACGGAAAGAATCCCACGCTGCTCACTGGCTACGGCGGATTCAACGTCAGCCTCACGCCCACCTTCAGCCGCACGGCGTATCTCTGGATGGAGCACGGCGGCATCTACGCCGTCGCCAACCTCCGCGGCGGCGCCGAGTTTGGCGAGGACTGGCACCGCGCCGGCATGCTCGAAAAAAAGCAAAACGTCTTCGACGACATGATCGCCGCCGCCCAGCACTTGATCTCCGAGAAATACACGGACGCGAAGCACCTCGCGATCCAGGGCAGCTCCAACGGCGGCCTCCTCATGGGCGCGATGATTACGCAGCGTCCCGATCTCTTCCGCGCCGTCGTCTGCCAGGTCCCGCTCCTCGACATGCTGCACTATCAGGATTTCCAGATCGCGAAGTTGTGGATCCCCGAATATGGGAGCGCCGAAAACCCCGAGCAATTCAAATGGCTCTACGCCTACTCTCCGTATCATCACGTAAAGTCCGGCACCGAATATCCCGCAGTCTTATTTATGACCGCGGATACCGATACAAGAGTCGACCCCATGCACGCGAAGAAAATGACCGCCGAGATGCAGGCCGAAGCGAGAAACGGATCGAGCCGCACGAGGCCGATCTTGTTACGGATTGAGAGTAAAGCAGGACACGGCGCGGGGAAGCCCGTGACCAAACAGATTGAAGAATTTACGGATGTGTATTCGTTCTTGTTCTGGCAGTTGGGAGTGAAGTAAGGCAGTACTCGGTACCCTGTACTTAGTACTCAGAAAAGTCTGCCTCGAACTGATTACTGCTTTTTATCACGCTGCGGATTTTGTTGCGGCGATCAAACCATTCAGGATTCTTCCCAGCTCTGACGATTTCTCCAGAAGGATACCGGCTTCTTTTGCTCCGAGATAGCCAAGATCGCCGGCCAATATGATTTGGGTTTCGACCTCAGCCAGAGAACCGCGCGCGTGATTCAAAAAGTGCTGGAATTCGCTTCGTGAATAGCGGGCTTGGCCTTCGGCGATGTTGCTGGGCACGGATACCGCCGTTCGTCGGAGCTGGGTCTTGAGACCGTAAATCTCCTCCTTCGAAAAGTCGTGCGTTGCGAGATAGATTTCCTTCACCAGAGCCATGGCTTTTTGCCAGGCGATGAGATCACGATAGGATCCAGCCACAATCTTTGCCTCCGAGAACATGATCGCACTGGGAGTGTGGCTGCCGAGGCTGGAGGCTCCAAAAACTGTTCGAGCAATTCCGAAACAGGAAAAGGTGGGTGCTCGGCTTACAAGGCGGCGGGAGCTAACTACTTTACGTTCCCATTTTGGGACGGATATTTTTCCGGGAGAACGGTTTTTGTTGATTTGGGGTGGCGGAATTTCTATCTTAAAAGTATCTAGCCAAATTTGGGTTGGGAATGAATCCTGCGCTGGCTTGGGCGGCGCGGGAGCGGAGGAGTGTCTACGACGATGGGAGCAGCGAAGGAAGAGGCGAAGGGCGGGGATTACAGCGTGATTGTGCCGTGGATCATGGCGATGGCGGATCCGAAGGAGGAGTGGTGGAAGCGAACGAGGAGGAATCCGAAGCGGGCGGGAGAAATATCGCAGATGGCGTTTCTGCTGAAGGCGAAGACGCTGGGATTTGCGGTGGCTTTGCCGTGGGGCGATAGCGAACGGAATGATTTTGTCGTGTGGAAAGAAAATGGTCCGATGTTTCGCGTACAGGTGAAGGGGACGGGAAGACTGCATCGGCGCGGCTATGAAGTACAGCCAGTGCATTCGACGCGAGGCAGGGGAAAGAAGCGATACACGAAGAAAGAGATTGATGTAGTCGCGGCGCATGTGCAGCCGGTGGATGTGTGGTACTTGCTGCCGATCGCGGCGGTGGGGCGAGCGAAGAGTCTGAGGTTCTATCCGGACATCAAGAGTCGAAGGCCCATGTGGGAGGCGTATCGCGAGGCTTGGGAAGTGTTGGAACGGGAGGAGAAGGTACGGCGCGGGAAGAAGTAAGGCTATCAGGCGGGGCAATCGAGGTCAAAGGCCCCACCCTGTCTCGCCCAAAAACGGGGAGGTAAGGATGGGGCACCCGGACTCGTTTTCGTAGTTTGGAGTGGCTATCGCCCGTATGTCTTCGGTTCACAGTCGAACCGGAAGATCGCCAGCCGCACTCCTACGCGATTCTTCGGCGCTTCGGCACCGGATTGCGATGCGATTCATCTCCTGGCACTTTGGGCAAGCGCACTTGGAATATGTCCCTCCAGGCCCCGCACTGTGGCCACAACTGAAACACGTGAATTTTTTTCCGCGCCGGAACATGGGGCGGAACTCGTTGCCCAGCACGCAATACGGGCAACGGACTATCTCTTGCTGCATTCTTTCCGATCTCCCTTCCCTCTCGTCTCGTACTCGAGTCCAACCCTGGCCTTCACCTCGTGCCAGCAGGGGAGGCACGGAACAGAGCAGCAGGTCGCTTCAAGGAAGAGACCTGTGCCCCAAGCTTGCGACATTAGATCAAGCGCGGCATGAAAGGGAATGGCCCAATCGTAGGAGAGAAGTAGCCCGATGGCGGGGGGTTGGCCGATGCTCTCGCGTCTTTCGCGAAAGAGTGGCGTTCATCCCGCGAGCATTCGACGCTCTTAACCAGAATTTACTCGCAGCATGCGAAAGGCGTAGCGAAGATCGGCAGTGAAGTTCATGTAATTTTTCCGCAACAGGATAGACGTGCGGCGGCATGTTTGGTACCGCAAAAAGGAGTCGACCGCCCCACGCACGCTTCCCTATCGTTTCTTGAGTCATGGTCAATCCGCGTCTGATTTAATACGCATATGCCTTCTGCCACAAGCGTTCTTGTAACCGGCGGCTCGGGTTTCATCGGGAGCCATACGATCCTGCAACTCCTGGCTGCAGGACATCAGGTGCGAACGACCGTGCGGAACCTGCAGCGCGAGGATGACGTTCGCGCCATGCTGAGGCGAGGCGGGGTCGCACGGGTCGAGCGATTGTCGTTCATCGCCGCCGATCTTGAAAAGGATGCCGGCTGGCGAGACGCTGCGGACGGCTGCGAATACGTGCTGCACGTGGCTTCGCCCTTTCCCGAGACTGTGCCGAAACACGAGGACGAATTGATTGTGCCCGCGCGCGAAGGCACGCTGCGCGTATTGCGCGCGGCCCGCGACGCAGGCGTCAAGCGCGTGGTGCTGACGTCTTCGTTTGCGGCGATCGGCTACGGCCACAAACCGCAGAGCGCGCCGTTCACGGAGAAGGACTGGACCGACGTCAACGGCGAAGGCGTGGCGCCGTACGCAAAATCAAAGACGCTGGCCGAGCGTGCGGCGTGGGATTTCATCGCTCGCGAAGGTGGCACGCTCGAACTCTCCGTCATCAATCCGGTAGGCGTGTTCGGACCGGTGCTGGGCCCTGATTATTCGACCTCGATCCTGATCGTGCAGCGGATAATGGACGGCGCCATGCCCGGCCTTCCCCGTTTGCATTTCGGCGCCGTCGATGTGCGCGACGTCGCGGACTTGCACATTCGAGCCATGACTCATCCTGCCGCGAAAGGTGAACGATTCCTCGCCGTGGCGGGCGATTTCATGTCGATGCTCGAGATTGCGAAGGTGTTGAAGCGCCGCATGGGTGTTGCTGCGAAGAGAGTTCCGACGAGAGAATTGCCAAATTGGATCGTGCGCCTTGCTTCGTTGCGCGACCCAGCGGTGAAGCAGATCCTGCCTGAACTCGGCAAGAAGAAAAATGCCACCAGCGAAAAGGCCCAGCGCCTGCTGGGTTGGACGCCGCGTTCGAACGAGGAGGCGATCCTCGCCACCGCCGAGAGTCTGGTGCGACTCGGGCTATTGAAGGATGGCGCCAAGAAGGTGGCTTGAGTGCGCACCCATCACTCAGGAGGACCGGGAGTCTTTAAGCCTGGACTGGCCTCATCAGTGGCTTCAAGCCGCATGCTTCTTGTCTCTGACCGCAGGCCTTGAGGCCGTGGCTCCTTTCCGCATCGCACATGAGACGAGTCCTCAGAACGGCCGCCGCGCTCACTCGATGTTCACGTCAATTGGCGGCCGATCTCCCAGTGATGGCCGAAGGGATCGACAACGCGGCCCAGGCGCCAGCCGTGTCCTTCGCCGACGGGAAACACTTGTTTCGCACCTGCGGCAACGGCGCGTGCGAAGACAGCATCGGGATCGGCCACGGTCAGAATGATTCGCACAGTGCCGCCCCCAACCGATTCTGGACTGAAGTTGCCGTGCTCCGGAGACTCGTCGCTGAGCCAGAACTCAGCGCCGTCGACGGAAAGTCGCGCCACAACACCTGCACCGTCTTCTCCACCGAAACGAAAAACTTCCTTGGCGCCAAACGCGGCTTTGTAGAACTCTACGGCTCGAGCGCTGCCGCGTACAGAGAGCCAGGGTGCGATCGTGGTAGCAACGTTTTTCTCCGGCATGGGCTCGCCTCTCTCGCAAGGATGTGATCGAAATAGTGAAACAGATCGTTGTGTTTTGTTGCAAGAACGCAGATGACACGACGAATCATGGGTTGTACTTGAGGTCTGGCTCAGGCAGAATGGAGCGTCTTTCCGTTGACTCCGATGCCGAGGTTTTCCAGATGAGATTGTTTCGTGCGGATGTTCTCTGCGAACTGATTTTCTTCGCTATCGTATGCGTCATTGCAATTCCCGCCGCCGGCCAGACCGCCGCAAGTCCTCTTGTGTATCCGAAAGCGAAGACGGTCGACCAAGTCGATGACTATCACGGAACGAAGGTTGCCGATCCCTACCGCTTGCTCGAAGATACGGACTCGGCCGACACACACGACTGGGTTGAAGCTGAGAACAAGCTGACGTTCAGCTATCTGGACCAGATTCCCTACCGGTCGGCGATTCGCGATCGGCTGCTGAAGCTGTGGAATTACGAGCGCTTCACCGTGCCCGAGCAGCAGGGTGGGCGCTATTTCTACCAGCATAACGACGGCCTGCAGAATCAGAGCGTGCTGCTCGTCGCGGAATCGCTGAACGCTGAGCCGCGCGTGTTGCTCGATCCAAATACGCTGTCAACCGACGGCACGGTCGCGCTCGCGGGTTCGGCTTTATCCGACGACGGTAAGCTCATGGCATACGGCACCGCGACTTCAGGATCCGATTGGACCGAGTGGCATGTGCGCGACGTCGACACGAGCAAGGACCTGGCTGACGACATCAAGTGGGTAAAGTTCTCAGGCGCATCGTGGACGAAGGACAACAAAGGTTTCTATTACAGCCGCTACGACGAGCCAAAAGAGGGCACGGTAATGCGCGGCGCCAACTATTTTCAGAAGCTTTATTACCACCGGCTGGGCACGGCGCAATCGGAGGACAAACTCATTTATGACCGCCCCGATAATAAGGAGCTGGGCTTTGCCGGGGGCGTAACCGACGACGGGCACTACCTGGTTATTTCGGTGTGGCAAGGAACTTCGCCCAAGAACCGGCTCTACTATAAGGATCTGACGCAGCCCGATTCGCAGGTGGTACGGCTGCTCGACGACTTCGACGCGCAATATTCATTCGTCGATAATGACGGGCCGGTCTTCTTGATTCAGACCGACCTCGACGCTCCCCGGGGCCGCTTGATCGCGATCGATGTGCGGCATCCGGAGCGCGCGAACTGGAAAACCATTGTGCCGCAGGGCGCGGACAAACTGGAGTCCGCCAGCGTTGTGGATAACCTGTTACTGGTCGGGTATCTGAAGGATGCGCGGACTGACGTCCGCGTGTACGACCTGAACGGCAAATTCGTGCGCAACGTGGATCTGCCGGGCATCGGCACAGCGGCTGGCTTCGGGGGCAAGCGCAAGGATAAGGAAACTTTTTATTCGTTCACCAGCTTCACTTCTCCGACCACGATCTATCGTTACGATCCGCAAGCGGGCCAGAGTTCCGTGTTCCGCAAGCCAAAGGTCGACTTCGATCCATCACAGTTCGAAACCAAACAGGTCTTCTACAAGAGTAAAGACGGCACGCGCGTGCCCATGTTTCTAACATATAAAAAAGGATTGAAGCTCGACGGCCAGAATCCGACGCTTCTTTATGCGTACGGCGGATTCGACATCTCGCTCACGCCTTTCTTCTCGGTGCCGAACGTGGTGTGGCTTGAGATGGGCGGTATCTATGCGCAGCCGAACCTGCGCGGCGGAGGCGAATACGGAGAAGACTGGCACCTCGCCGGAACGAAAGCGAAGAAACAGAATGTGTTCGACGATTTCATTGGTGCGGCGGAGTGGCTCATCGCGAATAAATACACGTCGACGCCGAAGCTCGCGATTCGCGGGGCCAGCAACGGAGGCCTGTTGATCGGCGCTTGCCTGACGCAGCGTCCTGATCTATATGGAGCGACGCTGCCCGAAGTCGGCGTCATGGACATGCTGCGTTTCCAGAAATTCACCATCGGCTGGGCCTGGACTTCCGACTACGGATCGTCGGACAACGCCGAGGATTTTAAGTGGCTCTATGCTTACTCGCCGTTGCAGAATCTGAAGCCGGGGACGAAATACCCTCCCACGATGATTTCGACTTCAGACCATGATGACCGCGTGGTACCGGGACACAGCTTCAAGTTCGCGGCGACCATGCAGGCGGACGAGGCGGGCCCGGCTCCGGTGCTGATTCGGATTGAGACCAAGGCGGGTCACGGCGCCGGGAAGCCGATCTCGAAGGTGATTGATGAGACGGCGGATGAGTGGGGATTCGTCGCGCACAATCTGAATATGAAGGTGGACTTGAAGTAGAGGCTCGGGCCAAGGCGCTTGGGAACAAAAAAAGGACGCGGTCGTGAGGGCCGGAACGTTGGGGCACCAACACTAGCCCATGACCGCGTCGAGACGCATCCGCTGGCACAGACGCGCTTGGAATGTTACGAGTGCAACTCTAACGTCCGGTCGGGGGACCCACAATACGGTTAATCCTGTAGTCGCGGCTCGGAGCGGTTTCTACGGTATTTACCCGATTCAGCGGTGGCGGGGGATTCGCTACAAACGGTGTAATTTGTTAAGCAGTGGGAGAGAGACTTGCCAACGAGGGGGGAGCATAGGCTCCCCTTTTTGATTGCAGTTTCCTGCCGCTGGGGTTCATTCCTCTCCGATTACTGACTTCGTCGTGGGCAGGCTCCTGGCACAAAAATTGACTTGCGGTGAACCGGGTGGGCTTGCGATTCCGTGATAAAATCCTCGGGCTTCGGGCTGAAAGCCGCTTTGGACGGGCCATTCAGCCCACCTACGTTTTCTCAGTTTTCTTAGAGGGCCACTTTATGAGTTCTTGTGCGCGCCACCTCACTCGTCTGATTTCGTCGTTGTTCTGCTCGTTCATGATCCTGGGCTTCACGGCCGCTGTGCCTCCGTCCGCTATGGCACAATCACAACTCGCGAATCATCTACCCAAGCGAATCGTCGCCGACTACGGCTACTGGAGCAAATATCAGAAGCCGCCTTACGGCCACGGCCAGATTCCTTACAACGAGTTGACGCACATCAATCACGCGGGCATTTCGTTTAGCGCCGATGGCAGCCTGAGCGTGCCCGATGGATTCATCGAACCCGAACTCAACAACCGCGCCCACGCCGCGGGTGTCAAGGTGATGCTGTTGTTGGGTGGCGATTTTGCCGGACTCGAAAGCACGGGTGCGGTGCAGACGCTGGTGGACAACATCGCCGCTTTCGAGAAGCAATACGCGTATGACGGCGTGGATGTGGATTGGGAATATCCCGAGACAGACGCTGATCGCCGCCTGCTCGTGGAGATCATGTGGCGACTGCGCAAGTCGAACCCAAATTACGTGCTGTCGATCGACGCTCCGCCGTGGCAAGGGTACGGATACAACCTGAAGCAGCTGATGAACTCGCTGGACTACGTCAACATCATGATGTTCGATTGCGCCGGTCCGTGGACACAGTATGGCCAGCTCAATTCGCCCATCTTCTGGAACAAGCGCGATCCCGCGCCCTACGAGTGCAATCCCGGCGGCAGCGCCGAGTTGGCAGCGAATATTTTTCTGAAGGTGGTTCCTGCCGCTCAGCTCAATATGGGGACGCCCTTCTACGGCTATCGGTATCTGAACATCAACGCTGAATTCGGGCTCTGTCCGAACTGGGTTCACACCCCCGATCAGGAATGTGATAACGCGGTGATTACCATGAGCTACGCGCCGGCCATCAAGATATTGATCAACAATCCGCAGTATGGCTGGCAAACGTATTACGATCCGGTCGCGTTCGTGCCGTACATGCTTAAGACCGACGGAAGCGATGGCTACATCACTTATGACGACGCGTTCTCTACGTATTACCGGACCTGGTATTCGGATTGGAATCGCGGCCTGGGCGGGATGTTCATGTGGTCGCTGGATGCGGATTACGATGGGCACTCGCAGGACTTGCTGGGCGCGATGTACGCGGCAACGGTCAGCCAACACTGATTTGTGATCGTTTCCAGGGGTTCTAGAAAATCGATTTTACCCAATATGGGAAGACGGTTGTTCATCCCTCACCAAGTGGGTTTGACCACGTCTATCCAACGTGTTATAAATGCCCGTTTTGCGCTGGTAGACCGGGACTAGAGCCCTATTTCTCTAGGCCGTTTTTGCGGTTGCTTTTGTTTCGAACAGCGCAAACTCCGACGCGGCCAAGCTTCAGCACTCCTTCAGGTCTTGCAGTGGAAGCGTGTTCGGACCCCGGAAGCAATATCTGATGCTCGATTGAGCGTGTTCACGGTCACAGCAATCCGGATCGTGGTTCGCGATCATGGATATTGCTGCCGAAAGGCAGTGCCTAAACACGTTTTGCAATTTTCCTTAAAACTGTCATCGTTCGGAGGACTTCTTATGCGCATCTGTCTCGCCATCGCTGCGTTTTCGCGCCGCATGGCTCTGAAAATTTCGGCTGCGGCAGCGCTGCTTACCGTCGGCGCCGCTACTGCTTTTGCTCAACCTTCCGGCGAAGCCGGCGGGGAAGCTTCCCTGAAGCTGCCCGATCTTTCGCAGGTCAGCTTTTTCCACGGCGCCATTGACGGCCACAAACTGCTGCTGATTGGCATTCTGTTCTGCCTATTCGGGCTGGGCTTTGGCATGTTCATTTACATGCGCCTGAAGAACCTGCCGGTGCATCAGGCGATGCGCGAAATTTCGGAACTCATTTACGAAACTTGCAAGACCTACCTGGTTACGCAGGGAAAATTCATTCTGTTCCTGTGGGCATTCATAGCCGTCATTATTGCGGCGTATTTCGGATGGCTCTCGCCGGTACCGGATAAGTCGGTCGGGCTGACGCTTCCGATTATTCTCGGTTTCAGTCTCGTCGGCATTGCCGGCAGCTATGGCGTGGCGTGGTTCGGCATTCGCGTGAACACGTTTGCGAATTCGCGAACGGCGTTCGCTTCCCTGCCGGGTAAGCCGTTTCCCGTTTACCAGATCCCGCTCGAGGCCGGCATGAGCATCGGCATGATGCTGATCTCGGTTGAATTGCTCATCATGCTGATCATTCTTCTGTTCGTTCCGGGCGATTATGCTGGACCGTGTTTCATCGGCTTCGCGATTGGCGAGTCGCTGGGCGCGGCGGCGCTGCGAATTGCCGGCGGCATCTTCACCAAGATTGCCGACATCGGCTCTGACTTGATGAAGATCGTTTTCAAGATCAAGGAAGATGACGCGCGCAACCCGGGCGTCATCGCTGATTGCACCGGCGACAATGCCGGCGACTCGGTTGGACCTTCGGCCGACGGTTTCGAAACCTACGGCGTCACGGGCGTGGCGCTGATCACCTTCATTCTTCTCGGCGTGAAAGATCCCAGCGTGCAGGTGCAGTTGCTGGTGTGGATCTTCGTCATGCGCGTCATGATGCTGGTGTCGAGTTCGTTGTCGTACTTCCTGAATGGCATTGTGGCCAAGGCGAGATACGGCTCAGCCAACGAGATGAACTTCGAAGCGCCTTTGACTTCGCTGGTCTGGCTCACTTCGATCATATCGATCGCGTTGACCTACCTGATTTCCTACTTCATCATCCCCGACCTCGGCACGGATGGTTCGCAGTGGTGGAAGCTGTCGACCATTATTTCGTGCGGCACGCTGGCGGGTGCACTGATTCCTGAACTTGTGAAGGCATTCACTTCGACGGAGTCACGGCACGTGAAAGAAGTTGTGATCTCGGCGCAGGAAGGCGGAGCGTCGCTCGGCATCCTGTCGGGATTCGTTGCCGGTAACTTCTCCGGCTACTATCTCGGCCTCGCAATGATGTTTCTGATGGCAATTGCCTATCAGATGAGCACGCTGGGCCTCGGCGCGGCAGCTGGAATGCTGGCGCCTGCAGTGTTTGCTTTCGGGCTGGTTGCGTTTGGCTTCCTGGGCATGGGACCCGTCACCATCGCGGTGGATTCCTATGGTCCGGTTACCGACAATGCGCAGTCCGTGTATGAGCTTTCTCTGATTGAGGCTGTGCCGAACGTTGAGGCTGATCTCAAGAAGAACTTCAACGTGGCCGTCGATTTCGAACGCGCAAAACATCTGCTCGAAGCCAACGACGGCGCAGGAAATACGTTCAAGGCGACGGCGAAGCCAGTGTTGATCGGCACCGCGGTCGTCGGGGCGACAACCATGATTTTCTCCATCATCATGGCGTTGACCAACGGACTCACCGACGCCGAAGGCGTGACCAAGCTCTCGCTCTTGTACGCGCCATTCTTCCTGGGACTGATTACTGGTGGAGCGATGATTTACTGGTTCACGGGCGCATCCACTCAGGCCGTTACCACGGGCGCTTACCGCGCAGTCGAGTTCATCAAAGCTAACATCAAACTCGAAGGCGTGGAGAAGGCTTCCGTGTCGGACAGCAAGAAGGTGGTAGCGATCTGCACGCAGTATGCGCAGAAAGGCATGCTGAACATCTTCATTGCGGTATTTTTCGGCACTCTGGCCTTCGCCTTCGTTGATCCGTTCTTCTTCGTGGGATACCTGATTTCGATTGCGATCTTCGGGCTCTACCAGGCGATTTTCATGGCAAACGCTGGAGCCGCCTGGGATAACGCCAAGAAGATTGTAGAAGTCGAGATGAAGCAGAAAGGAACGCCGCTGCACGATGCAACGGTGATTGGCGACACGGTTGGCGATCCATTCAAAGACACGTCGTCAGTGGCGCTGAACCCGGTCATCAAATTCACGACGCTGTTCGGATTGCTGGCTGTGGAACTGGCGGTGAAGTTGGCGGCGGATCAGGGGACGACCTTGACGCGAATCCTCGCGGCAGTGTTCTTCGTGGTGTCGTTCTTCTTCGTGTACCGGTCGTTCTACGGAATGCGGATCAAACAAGGCGCCGAGTAACTTTGGGCTGGAGACATCAACGCCATCCGGAATGTTTCCGGATGGCGTTTTTATTTCTCACCCCTGTACGGCTGGTGGATCAGCGCCAGTACAGGTCTCGGCGGTCCTGATGCAGATCGCGATATTCGCGGTGCAGCTCGCGACGCTCGTGGCGCGCAGCGGCATAGTCGCCGCGCCGGAGATCGCGGCGCAACTCGTGGCGATCACGGGCTATTTTGGCCTCGTCATGACGAATGTCGCGCCGCAGGCCGCGGTCGCTTGCCAGCGCCGGGGCGACACTCATTCCCACCAGCAGAAGCATTCCAGCTATCGCGCGTTTCATATCATCCTCCAGCCGCATTCCGCGGTTAGAGGATTGAACACGCGAGTTGGGAGGGAGTTGCGGAGGTAGGAATAGCTTTCGAATGAACGACTTTCCTGCGGAGACAAGCATCACGGCACGAAGAGCCTTTATCGCAAAGTTCGCTAAGACCGGCCGCAAAGGGCGCAAGGAAAACCAAGCCGTGACGCTCCTTTGCGGCTCTTTTCTCCATGTCATGGCTGGATGCGGCACGAAGAGCCTTTATCGCAAAGTTCGCCAAGAACGGCCGCAAAGGGCGCAAAGGAGAACAAGCTAAGAGCGTAGAACTTGGCGCTATGAGTCCCTCTCAGTTCGGGCCCTTCATTTTATCTTTCACGCTCTTGGCCAGCTTTTCGATTTCTTCGGCTTTCTTGATCACATCGAGGGAGAGAACGTTTTCGTCTGACTTGTCCACGTACGCCTTCAGTTCAACGGAGAGTTTCAGCAGCTTGTCGGTGTCGGACTTGAGGGCGGCGACGCGCTCCTTGGCCGCTCTTTTTTCCATGTCATGCTGTATGCGGGCTTGCGCTTCATCTTCGCCTCCCGGAGTCACGGGATATTCCCGGATGGGCGGGGGCGACGATTGCTGCTGCGCTTTCGAGATCAGGACAAAACTGAAGACGGCAAGCAGGCACAAGGGCAACGTCCAAACGCGGAATCTTGATCGCACGGCAACCTCGCAAGAGAGCCAGGCAGCACTTCTCCACGAAAATTATACTTCGGGGGAAAAAGAACTCACCACAGGGGACACGGAGGATACACAGGAGGAAGCAAAGGCCAGAGACTGGCTCTGGCCTTTGTGATTCAAGAGTTCGTTTGAGTTACAGCGCGCTCATGTTCGCGAGGAATTCGCTGTTGCCTTTGGTCTTGCTGAGCTTGTCGATCAGCAATTCCATGGCTTCGACCGGCGACAGAGGGTTCAGCACTTTGCGCAGAACCCAGATGCGCGAGAGGTCTTCCTTCGGGATGAGCAGCTCTTCTTTACGCGTGCCCGAGCGTTGAATGTCGATGGCCGGGAAGACGCGCTTGTCGACGAGTTTGCGCTCGAGGATGATTTCGCTGTTGCCCGTGCCTTTGAATTCTTCGAAGATCACGTCGTCCATGCGGCTGCCGGTATCGATCAGCGCGGTGGCGATGATGGTGAGCGATCCACCTTCTTCGATGTTGCGGGCCGATCCGAAGAAACGCTTTGGGCGCTGTAGGGCGTTGGAATCGACACCGCCGGAGAGGACTTTGCCGCTCGGAGGAACGATCGTGTTATAGGCGCGCGCGAGACGCGTGATGGAGTCGAGCAGGATCACGACGTCGCGCTTGTGTTCGACGAGGCGCTTCGCTTTTTCGATCACCATTTCGGCGACCTGGACGTGACGGGCAGCGGGTTCGTCGAAGGTCGAGGAGATGACTTCGCCTTTTACCGAGCGCTGCATGTCGGTGACTTCTTCGGGGCGCTCGTCGATGAGGAGAACCATCAACACGACTTCGGGATGATTCGCCGTGATCGAGTTGGCGACGTTCTGCAGGAGCATGGTCTTGCCGGCGCGCGGCGGAGAAACGATAAGGCCGCGCTGTCCCTTGCCAAGGGGCGTGAGCAAATCCATGACGCGGGCGCTGGCGTTCTCGCGAGTGGTCTCGAGTTTGAGGCGCTCCTGCGGATATAGCGGAGTCAGGTTATCGAACAGGATCTTGTTGCGAGCCTCGTCGGGCGACTCGAAGTTGACGGCTTCGATTTTGACGAGCGCGAAATATTTTTCGCCCTCGTGAGGCGGACGAACCTGGCCGCTGATGGTGTCGCCGGTCTTGAGATCGAATTTGCGGATCTGAGACGGAGAGACGTAAATGTCGTCGGGGCCGGGGAGGTAGTTGTAATCGGGAGAGCGGAGAAAACCGTAGCCGTCGGGCAGGATTTCGAGTACGCCTTCAGCGAAAATATGGCCTTCTTTTTCGCTTTGCGCCTGAAGGATCTTGAAGATCAAGTCCTGTTTGCGCATACCGCTGGCACCGGGAAGATCCAAGGTCCTTGCGATCTTGGTCAACTCAGTGATGTTCTTTTCTTTCAGTTCAGCAATGGTCATGATTCACCTAAACCCGTGCACTAGAGCGTATTCAGTAGTGTCAGCGGGAGATTTTCAAAAGGAGGGGACTCAGGAAAGACGCAAGTAATACCAGGCAGGAAGGCGGGGCTGGGTTAAGCAGCCCGCCGTTGTGCCTCAGCAAAATTCTCTGGTTCCGACAAAACTTCTTGCCGCTCCGCGCCTGCGATCCGGTCCAAAACGCCGTTCATGGTTTCCTGGATTCTGGTGCTGGGCCGGTGGAACTTCCGCGTGGCCTTGGAGGCAAGCTGACAGAGCATATAACGATTCCGAAGAGTCTGTAAAGCATCAAACACACGATCAGAGCGCATGTGTTCCATTTCTCCTTACTTTATGATTGTGGCCTTGCGCGTTCGTCCTTTCGCCACGGGAGGTGACCAGAACCCCAGAGTCCGGTCTAAGTCACTGATTCCTAGTAGGTTGTAAAAGGAGTCTAGCGTAAAACTCACTTTGAATAGATGCGTGACAGGACCCCGAAGATGCTCAAATTTCTGGACGTGGCTCGCAGGCTGCAAACGATTTGAAAAAAGCCCAGAAGTTTCCGGATGTCCCTGGAACTGGCTAATGTATCTGCACGGAAAGGAGAGGTCAAGTATTTATTTGTCAACCTGGGCTGTTGGGCTAATTTTTCCGCACTGGGGAGTTTACTTTGTTATAACCCCCACCCCCTCCCCCTCGATCTATTAGAATCAACAGGTTGGGGGAAAATCTCTGAAAAATCCTAGAGCTGGAATCACTTAGGGCTAAAATATTCTATCCAAAGAAGTTACGGGGGTATTTGGTTGTCAAGGAGCGGGAGGTCTTAGCCATAGAATCGGGGTCGGCGAGGGGCAAAGTCAAGGAGAAAGAGGGCTGGGACGACGAGCGCGTCCCATTAGGGGAATGAAGTTATGACTGGCGTACGAATCGATTCGTGGTTGTGGGCGGCGCGGTTTTTCAAGACGAGGACGATGGCGAAGCGCGCCTGCGAGCTGGGGAGGATCGTCTCCAACGGGCAGACGGCGAAGGCAGCTCGGGAAGTAAGGGTCGGCGACAAGCTGCGAATTACGAACGAGGGCGGCGACTTTGAGATTGAAGTACTGGCGCTGAGTGAGGTGCGGGGACCGGCGTCGGTGGCGCAGACGCTGTATCACGAGACTGAGCAGAGCCGGGAGTCGCGGGCAAAAGTGGCGGCTGAGCACAAGGCGATGCGCGAGTTTGAGACGCTGCCGCAGGGCCGGCCGTCGAAACGCGATAGGCGGCACATTATTCAGTTCCGCGGGCGGGGGTGAGCGGACGGCGACTGGCGCGAGACCGGTGCCTCCCTTGCCGTGAGAGGCTCAAGAAAGCACTCACCACGGGGGACACGGAGGGACACAGGGGATGGAAGCGCTACGGGGCCCAAACCAGACTGTACGCTGAGAGGTTCGTTGAGCGGAGGACTACGAACTCCACTCGCTGCGGCTGGCCGGGTTGAATGAACGTTACATCGACTTCTGCATTCTTACCGGGCACTAGCTCCGGCAAATCCACTTCTTTCAACTCCACCGGAATGTTGCCGTCGCCGTAGAGAATTGCGCGGATTTTGTAGCCGCGCAGCGTATAGCTCGGCAGAGTGGCGCGGGTCTTCAGCGACAGATGGAATTCGTTCGCGCGGCGCTCGACGACAAGCGCCGAGATTGGACTTGACTCATCACGAAGGACTGCATACGAAGGCTTCCGTGCGCCGTAAACATCGACCACTCCGTGAACTCGTTGCTGCAGCGGTCCGACGCCGCGGTCGCCCATGTGGGTGCGGTAGTCGTTGTAGCAGAAGAAAATTGCGCCGCCGATGAAGTCCTTGGATCGGATGATTTCGGTGTGGGTGCGCATGATCTCGATGCGTTTTGCGTCGCCTTCGGGACGGTCGGGCGTGCAGGCGCAGTATCCATATTCCGAGACGACAATCGGCTTTCCGGGAAAGGTCGCGTGCAGGGTGCTGAAATGCTGGTCTAGATCCTGGAGGCTGCCGGGAAACCATGTGCCGAAATATTCGTTGGTCTCGATGAAGTCCATCAGCCCCGCGGCGTCGCGCTGGGGAGTTTCCAGAAGCGAGTTCGAGGCGTAAGAACAGAGGCGAGCAGGATCGAGGCGTTTGGCCTCTTCGAGCATTCGTTTCGCGAACTGGTACGCGGCGGGATTCTGGCCATCGATCTCGTTGCAGAGTCCCCAGGCCACGATGGACGGATGGTTACGGTCGCGTTGAATCATTTCGCGCAACTGTTCAAGACCGTTTTGCATGAGGTCGGGGTTGGGTTGCGATCCTGTGTCGGCGAACGTGTCCGATCCCCAGGTAGGAATTTCGGACTGCATCAGAATGCCGTGGCGGTCGCAGTAGTCGAGAACGCGGCGGTCTTGAGGCCAGTGAACGCGAGTGAAGATGCAGTTCAGATTCCTGAGGTCGCGGTGATCGTGCTCGATCCAGTCGGAGGGCTCGGCCATGCCGAAGTCTGGATTGCTGCCGGCCATGCGCTCGACTCCCATCAGGCGCACGGGCTCGCCATTGAGGTGGAACTTGCCGTCTTTGATAGCGAATTCGCGCACTCCAAAGGTCGTTTGATATTCGTGTTGCTGCTGGCCGTTCGAGAGTTGAACTTCGGCGCGATAGAGATGAGGAGCGTCGAAGTGCCAGAGCTTGGCGTGGGGCAGCGCGGCGCGGAGAGTCAGAGTCTGAGTCGAGCCGGCTTCGATGGATAGCCTGGGGCTGGATGCGCTGGCGGCGATGAGTCCAGTTTCGTCGTCGATGATGCGGAGAACCGCGGTTCCCGACCATGACTTCGCGCTGGTGTTTCTGCAGAGAGCCGTCACCGTGACAGCGGCTTCAGGAGTGGCCAGGTTGGGGACGGCTTCGACGGAGACTTGTTCGATGAATGCCTTGGGTGTGACCAGCAGGTGCACGGGGCGATAAATGCCTCCATCGTTCGCCCAATCGCTGGATTGGCCGCGAGGCAGCATGTGGTCGTTGAAGGCGTTGTTGACACGGACGGCGATGATGTTGGGCTGATCCCAGCGAAGCAGGGTTGTGATGTCGAACTGGAAGGCGGTGTATCCCTTGCGCGTGTGCTCACCTACCAGCTCGCCGTTGATCCAGACGGTGGCGGAATGGAAGACGGCTTCGAATTCGACGCGCACGGCGGAATCGCGCCATTCGGGGAGAACGTCGAAGGCGCGGCGATACCACGTGACCCCGCGGTGATTGGAGAAGGCTGGCTCGATCTGCCAGGTATGCGGCACGGTGACTTCGCGCCAGTGGGCGGCAGAATAGTCGGCCGCAGACCAGAGTTCCTTCGTTCCGACATTGCCGGAATCGATCTGGAAGCTCCACTTTCCGCACAGACTCACCGTGGATCCTGATCGGGTCGAGCATGGTGTTTCCTGCACCTCGGCTGTGCTCGCCAGCGCGGCAGCGGCTACGGCGGACTGTGCGAGAAACTGGCGGCGGGAGGACATAAGCGTGAGCGCGGAGACGCGTCAGTTAAAACAGATCGCTACCCGAGTGTCAACCGTGTCGATTTGCGGTCAACGAGCGAAGAGTAAACGCTTGAACGCAAAGGGCGCTAAGGTTTCGCAAAGGTCGCAAAGAAAAATCTGACGCAGCTGGCCTGTTCGGCGAGCCACAGGCGGGTGTGATCTAGATCACAGACCGGGGAAAGGGTGGGCTATTAGCGTTGAGATGGATCCTTTTTATTGATCGTGAGGGCATCATATGGCGATTTCTTCTGTTGCTTCATCCCGTGTTTTGAACCCCGCCCTGGAGTCGAAGATCATGTCGGCGGCTGAAGCGGCGGCATTAATTCGGTCTGGCGATCAGATTGGCATGAGCGGGTTTACCGGGTCGGGCTATCCCAAGGCGGTACCGGTTGAACTGGCGCATCGCATTGCGGACGCGCATCTCCGCGGAGAGAAATTTCAGGTGAGCGTGTTCACCGGAGCATCGACTGGGCCGGAGCTGGATGGGGCGCTGGCGATGGCGGGGGGAGTTCACCTGAGGCTCCCGTACCAGTCGGATCCGGAGACGCGGAAGCGTATTAACGCCGGCGAGATGGATTACATGGACATTCATCTTAGCCACGTGGCGCAGTTTGTGGAGTACGGATTTCTGGGCAAGATGGACGTGGCACTGATCGAAGTCACGGCGATCCTTGAGGACGGGCGGGTTATACCGAGTTCTTCGCTGGGAAATAATAAGACGTGGATCGAGTGTGCAGAACGCGTCATTCTGGAAGTGAACTCGTGGCAGCCGATGGCGCTCGAAGGCATGCACGATATTTACTACGGACTGGAAGCGCCTCCGAATCGCGGACCGATTCCGCTGTTGAAGACGGGTGACCGGATTGGATCGCCGTATCTGAGGGTTCCGGCGGACAAGATTGCCGCGATCGTGCTGACGGATTCTCCCGATCGCAATAGCGCGTTCAAGGCGCCGGACGAGGCGTCGAAAAAGATTGCCGGGCACATTCTGGAGTTTCTGAGTTGGGAAGTGAAGAAGGGGCGGATGACGGCGAATCTGTTGCCGCTGCAGTCGGGCGTGGGCAACATTGCGAATGCCGTGCTGTTCGGGCTGGAGGAGGGGCCGTTCCAGGATCTGACATCATATACGGAAGTAATTCAGGACGGGATGATTCGTCTGCTGAAATCGGGGAAGGTGACATCGGCATCGGCAACGGCATTCTCGCTGAGTCCAGAGATGCTGAACGAAGTGAATGCGGAGATGGCGAGCTATCGCGAGCGAATTGTGCTGCGGCCGCAGGATATATCGAATAATCCGGGGATCATTCGGCGGCTGGGCGTGATCGCGATGAATGGGATGATCGAGGCCGACATTTATGGCAACGTGAATTCGACGCATGTGATGGGATCGCGCATTCAGAACGGGATTGGCGGGTCGGGGGACTTCGCGCGGAATGGATATCTGTCGATCTTCATGGCGCCGTCATCGGCGAAGAAGGGGACGATATCGACGATTGTGCCGATGGTTTCGCACGTGGATCACACCGAACACGATGTGCAGGTGCTGGTCACGGAGAATGGGTTGGCGGATCTGCGGGGATTGTCACCGAAGGAACGGGCGAAGCTGGTCATCGAGAAATGCGCGGGCCCGGAATACAAGCCGCTACTGAAAGATTACTTGTCGCGAGCGGAATCGCTGTCGTATGGGAAACATACGCCGCATCTGCTGACGGAGTCGCTGAGCTGGCACAGCCGGTATCTGCGGACGGGGAATATGTTGCCGAAGGAAGAGAATTAGCTTCTAGCTTCTAGCTTCTAGCTTCTAGCTTCTGGCTTCTAGCTTCTGGCTTCTAGCTTCTGGCTTTTGGCTCCGGCTTCGGCTTTCAGGGATCATTCATCCGGGATTCCCAAGGGAGTGTCTCGCGAAGTTTCTTACGCCCGTCCAGGGCTTGTTCACTCCACCCATCCCTACCCATGGCTTAGGCCATGGGCTGCATTCTTGAGCCGCTTCGCGGCTGCGTTGGACGCCGGGGGGGAAGTTCAGCTCCTGGCGTCGGCAACTGCAGAGGGTTAATTGGTCTGCGGCTTCGCGTCGTCCGGTTTGGCGTTATCTGGTTTGGCGGGCGGAGTGTCCGCTGCTGGTTTTGCTGCGGGCGCGGCAGCTTGCAGCTTCGCGAGCGAATCGTCCACTCGCTTCTTGAAATCGCCGAAGTCATTGTTGACGAGTCCGCTAAAAGCGGACTGGACCTGCATCTCGCAGGCGTTGTCTCCCTTGCTGTTGAGCACGACGGAATTGATGCGCTTGGCCGTCAGAGTCCCGCCGATATTGAAGGACGCGGTCATCTCGTTGCTGTCAATTCCGATAATCCCGTACTTGCCTGAGTTGCGCAGAGTGTCCTTTACCGCGGGCCACAGGGTCGCGCAAGAGACCGTGTAATTTTCTTTGTGAGTCTTTGCCAGGGCGGGCCCAACCCCAATTAGCAACATAAGAGCGACAACGGTGAATCGTCTCATGTGTGTTGTTCTCCTTTCAGTGAATAGGCGAAAATCTGCCGAGCCAGGGAAGGCTCGGCAGCTAATTGTGGGCCCTTTCAATCCTGGAAAGCAATGCGTTCGATCACACGATCAGTTATCAGTGTGGTGATGGCTAGAGTGATCTTCCGCCTCTTCGCCCGGCTCGCTGAGCCAACGCTTGATGCTGTGTTCGTCGACTTTCAATTCGACGACGGTGGCTTCCGAAGGTTCGACGTTGACGATCATCATGCGCATCTTGCCGTCGGAGGGATTGGCGTAGATGAGAGTCGTCTCGGCAGTTGCGTTCCCATCGTTTCTAGAACGGACGCGGACGAACGGGTGCCAACCGTCGCCAAGAGAGTTCTCGACTATACGGCGAACGTCGTCGGGATCAGCGTTGGCATCGAAGTCTTCGAAGATCGCAAGTTTCATGCCGCTGACGCCTGACGGGCGGGCGAAGAACATGGCGACACCCAGCAAAGGGACGTGCATGTGATGGACTCCGTAGTGGCCTTCGATGGCGCGGACTACGCCGCGGAAGTCGTTATCGCCGGCGAAGGCGAGGGCAGATGTGCAGAGAATCAGGAGGAACACTCTGAGCGGCTTCACTTGTGGTCTCCCTTCTCGGCCTTCGACAAACTCCGGCGACTTAGTTTGGGGATACCGAACTCACCACCTAGATCGGCTAACTGGTCGACTTCGAGCGGGCCGACGATGTTCACGTAGGTGAGTTCGCGGGCCTCAGCGGCGATGATGACGATGCCAGCCATCTTTTCGTTTTCCAGTTTGAAGAAGATGTCGACGTTATCGCCGTCGTGATCGCTGCGAACGCCGACTACACGGGACCACGTGGGACTGCGAAACTGGGAGCGCAGGGCTTCGACGTCGGCTGTGGAGTAAGCGCCGTCTTTATCGAACTCGAAGCTGCGAACGTAGATGCCTTTGAGGTTGGCGACGAGCTTGGCGCATTTCGCCTCCTCGGGATCGTCGGCGGAGAGAAATTTGCTGGCCCAGTGGAGCATGGGGCCGTCCATGGTGACTTCGACGGTTTCTTTGGCTTTGGCGGAGAGCTTTTCGACGTCGGGGGGAATCTTGGCGTCTTGCGTTCGCGCCGCAATTGAGGACGCGACAAGAAGTGCGAGGATGGCGCCGTAATATTTCAGCTTGCTACTGCGGATTGCCTTTGTCTTCTTCATCGAGTTACTCCTTGACCTGATGGTTAGTGCTCTGGTCTGTCCTGATCTCGTTGACCTTCGACCTTGCGAGCTGCAACTTGGCGCCGGCGATGTGGAGCGCGATCATAAGGCGTTCCTTGGCGGCTTCTCCTTCGGCGCGTTCGCGCCGCACTTGATACACGTGAACACCCAGCACCATGGAGGCAGCTACCGCAGCGAGGGTCGCCCAGCGGACTAGTGGCCGGGTAAGGAATCGCAGCCAGGAATCGCGGTGGATCGGCTCCGGCGTCGAGTGCTGTTGCGCGGCACGGGCCATCAATCCGTCGGCGAAACCATCTGGGGCTTCCTGACGACGGAGCGCGTTCTTTAGGGCGTCGTCCAGGCGGTCGTTGGGTTCGTTCATAGGAGTCATATCGTTACTTCTCCGATGGTGCGGGTCACCTTTTCGCGGAGCATGGCCAAGGAACGCTGGAGATGGCTTTTGACCGTAGCGAGCGGCATGGCCAGAATGTTGGCGATGTCTTCGGCGCTCATGTCTTCCTGATATCGCAGGATGACGACCAGGCGCGGTTTTTCGGGCAGCGAGGCGACCAATTCGCGTAGCCTTCGGGCCAGGAACAGATCGGGTGATTTGACCGCCGCCGCGGGCTCCGGGGTATCGTCAAAGCTCAACTGCGTCGGCTTGCGCCGACGTTTGTAGTCGATGCAGCGATGAGCGGTCACTTTGCGCAGCCAGAACTTCATGTGGTCCTCGGACTTCAGGGTAAGGAGATTCGCATGAAGCTGGAGGAAGACGTCTTGAGCGAGTTCCTCGGCGGCAGAGCGATCGGCCAGAAAATGCTGGGCGATGCTGAAGACCATGGATTGATGCCGATGCACGATCTCCGCGAAGTCGGTCTCGGAGACGTCGGTCCTCAGTGTTTCCGGGGATTGCTCCGCGGGGATGCGCTCGGCCATGGGCACGGGTTCTTTATCGCCTCAGCTTTGCCTTCACTTGTGCAGCCTCACTTTACATATACGTAGGGGGAGTAGCCAGAGAATGCAGAATTTTGCCAGTTCAAGAGCATTCACCACAAAGGACACGAAGGTTCACGAAGGAAACCTCCTCGGAACCACATTTTGTGCCGTTTACACTTCCCAGGATACTGGCCGGAGTGCCGCAAGGACGTGCTTGGTCTGCGTTCCTTATTATGGCTAAGGGATAGGTCTGTCTGACCTGGTCCACCTTCGCCGATACGCCTTATTGCATCCAAGAGAGGATCATGACTGCTGAAGGAAATCCCGCGCGCGTTCAAGTCATACATTCGGAAACCCGGCCGCAAGAGTGTCGCCAGCTGAATCTGTGGCTGGAGGAACTGGTCGCTCGCAATGGAAGCGACCTGCTGCTGGTGCCGCTGGCCCCTGCGTCCATTCGCGTGGAGGGGGCGCTGGTCACGATCGGCGATCGGACGCTCAGCGGGGAGGAGATTGAAGCCGCGGTGTTGCCTGCGCTGGCGGCTCATGCGCGCAAAGAGTATGAGGCTGACTGCATCGCGGACTCGTCGTATCGAATCGAGGGGGTGGGGAGATTTCGCATCAATCTGCATCGGGAGCGCGGGCGGGCCGCGGCCACCGTACGGGCGCTGCCGACAAAGATACCTGCCTTGGGTGATCTTCATCTGCCGGCGGGCGTGGGGGCACTGGCGAAGTTGCAGCGTGGGCTGGTGATCGTCGGAGGAGCAACCGGGTCGGGCAAGACTACAACGCTGGCGGCGCTGGTAAACGAGATCAACCAGCGGGACGCGCGACATGTGGTGACGATTGAAGATCCGATTGAATATGAACACACGCACAACCGCAGCGTGATCGAGCAGGTGGAGATCGGCATTGATGCGCCAGACTTCCCTACCGCGCTGCGAGCGGCGATGAGGCAGGCACCCGATGTGATTGTTGTGGGCGAGATGCGCGACGCGGAGACTGCGCGCATTGCCCTGTCAGCGGCGGAGACCGGGCATCTTGTCTTTACAACTCTGCACACGACCGACGCGGCATCGACGGTCTCGCGCATTGCGGACTCTTTCCCGCAGGAGCGGCAGCACTCGGTTCGAGCGGAGATGGCCATGGCATTAGCCGCGATGCTGACGCAGACACTGATTCCGCGGAAGAATGGCGGACGTGTGCCCGCGGCGGAGTTGCTGATTGTTGGATATGGGGCGCGGCAGCATATCCGGAAGAACGCGCTGCAACATCTGCATCAGGAGATCACGATCACGCGCAAGCAGGGATCGTTCACGATGGAAGAGTCCTTGGCACAGCTTGTGTTTCAGAATGATCTCAGTCGCGAGGATGCGCTGACGCGGGCGATTCATCCGGAGGATCTGGATACGATGTTGAAGAGCAAGGGATTCTAGGGTGGGGGTTGCATGGTGGGTGTAAAGTGCGGCATCGATGGAGCACACAAGAAGACGAACGCTCATCCAAACGATCAACTACTACGCAGTTGCCGCTCTTGCCTGGAATGAAGCCTGGTCTCCGGTTGTCTTTCCCCTGCCATCTTCGCTGGCGTTAATCTTGAACTGCTCGACCAGAGCGCGCAGTTGTGCCGACATCTGGACCAATTCTCGAGCCGCTTTCTGGGTGTCGCTGGCACCGCGCGATGTGCTCTGGGCTGCTTGTGCTACTCCAGAGATGTTGGAGGTGATTTCTCCACTGGAGCGGGCCGCGTCGCTCACATTGCGCGACATCTCATTGGTGGTCGCGCTCTGTTCTTCGACGGCGGTAGCAATGGTCCCGGAAAAGTCGTTGATCTGTTTGATGACCTCCGAGATGGTGGCGATGGCGTCGACTGCAGCTTTGGTATCAGTCTGAATTGCTTCGATTTTCCGGCTGATGTCTTCAGTGGCCTTGGCCGTTTCCTTGGCCAGTTCTTTCACTTCATTCGCGACTACGGCAAAACCTTTGCCTGCCTCTCCTGCTCGGGCGGCTTCGATCGTGGCATTGAGAGCCAGGAGGTTTGTCTGCTGGGCGATGGAGGTTATGACCTTGATGACCTGACCGATTTGAGTGGAGGAGTCTCCCAGTTTGGATACGGTGGCGGTTGTGTTCTCAGCCACTTTCACAGCGGATATTGCAACCTTGGCGGCTTCGGTGGCGTTCTTCGCTATTTCTTTGATGCTGGCACCCATTTCTTCCGCGCCGGTAGCTACGGTTTGAAGATTCTGGCCAACGTGCTGCGCGGCATCGGAGACTACATTTGCCTGAGCCGAGGTTTCTTCGGAGTTGGCAGTGATCTGTTGGCTGGTGGAATCCAGTCTCTCGCTGGCGGCGGATACTTCGTCTGTCGTGCTTCGCACCTGGATCAGAGTCTCTCGAATCTTGTAGACGAAATCGGCGAACGCCTGTGCCAGGCCTCCTATCTCGTCTTGTCTGTTTTCCGCGATCGAACTGTTCAGGTCGGCATTCTCCATCCGGTTTGTCAGATGCTTTACCGGTTGCACCACGAGACGGGTGATCAACAGGTACTGGGCCACAACGACCAGGAGCGACACCACGATCACGCAGAGGATGACCATCGCCTGCGTGCTGCGAAGTTTGTCGGTCACGTCGGACTGGGGATAGGCCGCTAGGAGGTTGTATCCCCATTTGTCGAAAGGCTTCAACAATACAGTCCATCGGGAGGCTTCGGCGCTGTCCAATCGTTTGGCGAGTTCGCCTTCACTGATGTGCCCGGGTTTGAAGAGGACTTTGCCATCGGCGTGGAGGAGGGCGATGTAGCCATGATCCAAGATCCTGGTGTTGGCGATGCGGTCGCCGAGATCGCCAACTGCAGTCAGCGGGAAACCGACGTACCAGATTCCGACTATCTGGTTTGAGGCATTGTGCATGGGCTCGTATCCGGTCATGTACGGCTTGCCGAGAATATCGACCACTCCGTAAAACGACTGGCCCCGCTGAATTGCGGCAAAGGCGCGGCCTTTGGGATCGAGGGGTGTTCCGACGGCGCGCGAGCCGTCCGGTTTCAGAACGTTCGTGGAGATGCGGACGAACTGCTCTCCGTTCTTGACAAAGAGAGTGGCGCTACATCCGGTCAGCTGCTTAAGATGATCGACCAGCGCAAAGTTTCCGACTTGGGACGAGCGACCCAGATATAGGTCGGGAATAGACGAGGTTCCAATCGCCGCGGACTTTCTGATTTCCGGCGCGCCAAGGCGTTCGCCCTCCTGCAGCAGAACCTTCATAGAGGAATGAACGGATTGCGAACTGAGATTGTCGACGGTTTCCAGCACGGTCAACATAGCGTTCACCTGGTCTGTGGCCGCTTGGTCGGCTCGGCCTCGAACTTCCGTGCCCAGAGAGTGGGTAGTTATCCAGCCGAGAACAGAAACTCCAAAGACTACTGCAACCGTCGTCCACAGCATGAATTTCGATGCAAGCCGTTTACGCATGGCAATTCCTCGATAGCTATCTGTTGGTATATCGGCCGCTTCAGCCTTCAGCCTTAATCCGGAGGGACCTGACGGTAGTCCGTGCCCGTTTTGAGTGGCGCACGGTGGACAGTCTCTTCTACGTCCAGTACGTGCGATCCAGGCTGCGGTATTGGATCGCTTCGGCGATGTGTTTGGGCTCGAGGTTGGTGGCGTCTTCTAAATCGGCGATCGTCCTCGCTACTTTCAGGATGCGGTCGTGAGCTCTGGCGCTCAGGCCTTGCTGGGTCATGGCGCGTTCGAGTAGGCGTTCGCAGTCGGCAGAGAGTTCGCAGTGGACGCGGATGTGGCGGGAGGACATCTGGGCGTTGCAGTAGAGCTTTTCGCGAGAGTTGGCGAAGCGCTCGAGTTGCTTCTGGCGGGTGCGCAGGACGCGCTCGCGAATCTTGGCCGAGCTTTCCGGTTCGACGGTCGAGCGCATTTCTTTGTAGTTCACAGCCGGGACGTCGATGTGGATGTCGATGCGATCCATGAGCGGGCCGGAGATTTTCGAGATATAGCGCTGGATCATGGGCGTGGTGCAGTGGCAGTCGCGGGAGCGGTCGTTGTGGAATCCGCAGGGACAAGGATTCATGGCGGCGGCCAGCATGAATCGTGCGGGGAAGGTCAGCGACATCGAGGCACGGGCGATGCAGACGGTGCCGTCCTCAAGCGGCTGGCGGAGAACTTCGAGCACGTTGCGCGGAAATTCCGGGAGTTCGTCGAGGAAGAGCAGTCCGTTGTGGGCGAGCGAGACTTCGCCGGGGCGCGGGATGACGCCACCGCCGATGAGTCCGGCGTCAGAGATGGTGTGATGCGGTGAGCGATACGGACGCTTGCCGACCAGGCCGGTGCCTTGGTCGAGGACTCCGGCAACGCTGTGAATCTTGGTGGTTTCGAGGGCTTCTTCAAACGTCAGGGGCGGCAGGATCGTCGGCATGCGTTTGGCGAGCATGGTTTTGCCGGAGCCGGGCGGTCCGATCATTAGGATGTTGTGGCCTCCGGCGCAGGCAATCTCGATGGCACGCTTGGCGGTTTGCTGGCCACGCACTTCTTTGAAGTCAACGAAGAATTGCTGCGACTCGCGGAGGAGCGAGTCTCCGTCTGCCTTGATTGGAGCGATGCCGTTGCCGGAGTTGATGAAGTGGATGACGTCGAGCAGCGAGCGTACTGGATAGACGTCGACGCCGCCGACCATGGCGGCTTCTTTGGCGTTGGCCTCGGGGACGACCATGCGCGTGATCTTGCGGCCACGCGCTTCGATGGCGATCGGGAGCGCGCCACGCACACCGCGAACTCCGCCGTCGAGGGAAAGTTCTCCCACGAAAAGGCAGTCGGGGATTTCCTTCTTGGTGAGGCCGCCGTAGGCTCCGACGATGCCGAGCGCGATGGGAAGGTCGAAGCCGGAACCCTCTTTCTTGATGTCGGCCGGCGCGAGGTTGATGGTGATCTGCGTAGGCGGGATGTCGTAGCCGCAGTTCTTGAGGGCGGCGCGAACGCGATCGCGGGATTCGCGGACCGCGGCGTCAGGCAGGCCGACCGTGTGGAAGTGGTCCTGATCGCACTTGATACCGGAGCAGTCGACCTCCACTTGAATAATGTTGGCGTCGATGCCGTAGACCGCGGCGCTGAGAGTTTTGTAGAGCATGGACTGCTTACGGTTTCGATTCCCCGCTTCTCGCAGGAAATGCGCATCCGAGTTCTTGCACTTGTCTCATAAATGAGCGTAGCCGGGGAGCGTTGCCCTCAGCGGCTTAAAGCCGCACTAATTTGTAGGCCTCTAACGGAGCGCCTCGAAGCCGCGCCCTTCCCAAATAATCACGAGACAAGTCCTAGTGTGTGCGGAGATTTCAGAATCCCCACCCTAACGCCGCAAAAGACGCGGCGTCAGGATGGGCCGCGCAATTTGCACCGGGCACACGAAGTCCTGATCTTCCAGGTACCCACCTTACGGATTCGGGCATAGCATTGGCTGTGACGGATGTCACCCGGGGCTGTGGAAAAACGGTGTTCCATTCTTGGAACTTCAACGCGAGTCACCGACCAGTGGCGGACGGTCCGAAATGGAACCTCAACCTTCCTCTAGGCTTTCGTTTTCATACACATAACAAACGAGCATCCATGGCAAGTTCGCGTACCAAGATGTCCAACAGCGAGGTTGTCCGACGGGCTTGGAATAGAATTAGGATGCTTGCAGGTTAGGACGGCGAATTCCCTCTCATGACCCCGGACCCCGCTCACTCCTCGCGCGCGCCTCGCCCTCCTGGAAATCTCGAACGCGAAGAATCTCAGCTGTGGAGATGGGCCTTGCTGTTCATGGTCCTGCTGGCTGCGGCGCTGGCGGCGCTGATGTGGGAGCGGCTGGAGAATGTCCCGTACTCGCTCCGCGCGATTCCAGTCGGCATTCTGGTGCTGTCGATTCTGTTCGCGGTGTATGCCTACGGGCGGCGGCAAGAAGTCAGCGAACTCAAAGGGTTGTTGCGTGGACTTCAGGAGCATGTGGGGGCTGCGCCCTCCGAAGAACAACTTGACCAGCTCAGCCAGGTCATCATGCGCTCGCAGCGCAGCTTCAAGGAGCTGATCGATTCCTTTGATGAGCCGGCGTGTGCGTTGTCTCTCGACGGAACGCTCCGAACGGTGAATAAGCGCGTCGCCGAGCTGACGGGGCTGCCTTACTCCGAACTCGTGAACCGGAAAATCTATGACTTTATCGACGAGCCGACGCGGGAGGAAGTAGAACGCGGGCTGGGGCGATTCCTTGAGAAAAAACGCTGGGCGGGAACGGCGCGCCTGCGGCTGAAGAACAGCACGCGCCCTCTTTATTTTGATTGCGTGCTGAATGGAATTGTGAAGGGCGACGAGGTCGTCGGCGCGAGCCTGCTGGGACGAGATATTACCGAGCAGCGCGAGAAAGAACTGCGATTCACGGAATTGTTCGAGACTTTGCAAGAGGGCGTGTACTTCAGCACGCCGGATGGGCAGTTGCTCGATGCAAATCCGGCGCTGGTCAGCATGCTGGGGTACGAGGAGAAGCGAGACCTGCTCTCGGTTGATCCCGCGGCTTTGAATTTTGATCCGGGGAAGCCGGTGCTAGGGCGGGCGATCGACGACCGCGGCGGCGTGCGCACACGCGAGATCAAACTTCGGAAAAAAGACGGGACGGCAGCGATGTTTCTGGATTCCTCGCGAGCCGTGTGGGATGCCGCGGGCAACATCATCCGCTACCAGGGAACGCTGGTGGACATTACCGAGAAACGGAAGATGGAGCGGCAACTGGCACAGCAGGAGGAATTCCGTGCGCGGCTCTTGGAGAGCTTTCCGGACCTGATTCTGGTGGTGGATCTCGAGGAACGGTACACATTCGTCAGTTCGAGGGCCCAAGACCTGTTGGGGTGTCAGCCTTCCGACATGCTGGGTAAGAAGATTTCTGAACTGGAAGATCATTCGCCGGATTTGGCTTCGCTTTACCACGCGGTTGCTTCGGGCCAGCAGGCCTTTGGCGCGGCGGAGTACGGAGCGCGACACCGCGATGGGAACTGGCGCACCATGCGCGCGGCGGGCAGCCAACTGGTCGACGGCGAGGGAAAGATCAACGGTGTCATTATTTCGGTGCGCGATATTACGATCGAACGAAAACTGGAGCAACAAGTCGTACAGAGCGAGCGGCTGGCGGCGATGGGAGCGATGATCGGCGGAGTCGCGCACGAGCTGAATAATCCGTTGACCAGCATCATGGGCGTAAGTGAACTGTTGCAGGACACCGAAACCAATGAAACATCTCGTAAGCAACTGGCGATGCTGCAGCAGCAGGCGCGGCGTGCAGCGGAGATCGTGCAGAACTTGACTTATTTCTCGCGTCCGCCGGCGCCGGGGAAAAGCAGAATCAACCTGGTGGAAATTGTAGAGCGCACGTTGAACCTGCACGCGTATTCGCTGCGCAAGAACAACATTACGGTCGACTTCCTGAAAGAGTTGGGGATGCCTTACGCGCTAGGCGATCCGCACCAGTTGATGCAGGTGTTCCTGAACCTGATCGTGAATGCGGAGCAGGCTATCCGCGAGGCGCGCGACAAGGGGACTCTGAGAATTCGCGTGGGCAAGGGAGATGGCACGGTTTGGGTGAGCTTTCACGATGATGGCCCCGGCATCCCGAAGGAAAATCTGCCGAGCATCTTCGATCCGTTCTATACGACGAAGAGGCCCGGGCGCGGGACCGGCTTGGGGTTGAGCATCTGCAAGTCGGTCATGAAGGAACATAGCGGGAGCGTGGAAGCCGCGAACGCTCCAGACGGTGGAGCGGTATTTACCGTGACGTTGCCCGTCTCGGTGATGGCGTAGTCGAGAGCATTTTTCCGTTCTTGCTGTCTGCAAGAATGATTCGGTTATTTCGGGCCAGTCGATTTCCCCTCAAACCGGTCGTAAACAAGCGCTGACGGTTTTCCTGACGAATCGCGCTTAACTACGACATCCTCCCAATACGAGCGATCGACGAAATCGTCAGGGCTTACCGGAATGAGAGGTGACAATTCTCCGGTCGGCCAGCGCAAAGATAGTTCCCGATCACTAGCGATCAAGGCGACCTGCGCGTTTGGCTGGTAGAAGTCGGCGCCAAACTGAAAATGGCCCGCACAGGTCTTCAGTTCCGCAGGAGTCGGGGCAGGATCACGAAATCGAAACGGCTCGTATGGAAGTCCGAGCGACAAGGCGGCGACGTCATAGCCGATCGTGGTAGTGGCCGACGAATAGATGTTGCTCAGCACGACGACCGTCATTCGAGCACGCGGCAAATAGAGAACGAACGACGCGAAACCTGGGGCGCGTCCGTTCATGTAGTACGCAGTCTCGCTGAATCGCGGGTTCTCGCTCTTGAACCATCCGTAGCCGACCTTCTGCGAAGTGTCGAGTATCGCATCGCGCGAAGCCGCGCTCAGGAGATGTCCCTGAAACGACGCGGCGACCCATCGCGCCTCGTCACTCGCGGTCGTGAACACCGAGGCATTGCCGCTCTTGCCTGACCAGTAGATCGAGGTGGCCGGCTTCAATCCAAAGGTGCCCTCGGGTTCATAGCCGCTGGCGACATACAAGGCGTGAGCTTCGGAATCATCGTCTACGCCCGATTCACTCAGCCCTGCGGGACGAAACACGAGTCGCTCGACGGCCGCGGCGAAAGGCAGGTTCGTCTTCTTCTCTACGATGAGAGCGAGAACGTTGTAGGCAGAATGCTCCTCATGCAGAAACTTCGTGCCCGGTTCGAAGAGGAGAGGTTGTCCTTTAATTTGGGCGACCAGGCTTTCAGGGGTTTGATGATGTTGAAGGATTTGGTTGTAGTCGGGGAGGGCGTTGATATCGGGCAGTCCCGATCGCTCGGTGAGGAGATGGCGCACTGTGATCTTGTCGGCTCCGGGAAGTCCGGGAACGATATCTCCGACGTGGTCATCCAGCTTGATTGCCCCTCTGTCGACGAGCCGCAAAACAGCGGCGGCCGTGAACTGCATTGACATGGATGCAATGTGGAAGCGGGTTGCAGGCGTGTTCGAGATCTGCCGCTCGCGATCGGCGAGGCCATAGGCCTTTTCGAAGACAACCTTCCCAGCCTTCTCGACGAGTACGTCTCCGGCAAAGTTTCCGCTGCGTACGTAGGGTTGAAGGTAGGCGTCAATGTCCGTTGCCGTGGCGTTGCTTTGCGCACGGGTAGCCTCGGCACAGAGAGCGGTCATGATGAGAATCGCCACACCGAGATGTGTCCGCATGGTGTGCCTCGTGCTGACAATTGATGCCGCGAACAGCCGGATGCCGAGTGCTGCGCTTCGCGCTGGTTTGCCGGCGTCGGTCGTTCTGTGGATTTCTCAGCGTTCGACGGCCATTGCTACGGCGTTGCCTCCGCCGAGGCACAGGGCGGCGATGCCTCGCTTCACATCGCGGCGGATCATTTCGTAGATCAGTGTGACCAGCACGCGCGCACCGCTCGCGCCTATGGGGTGCCCAATCGCTACGGCGCCGCCGTTGACGTTGACTTTGTCAGGATTCAGACCGAGTTCGCGCATCACTCCCAGCGCTTGCACTGAGAACGCTTCGTTCAGTTCGTAGAGATCGACATCTTCATTCTTCCAGCCAGTCTTCTCCCAGATTGTGCGGACGGCACCGACTGGAGCCATCATGACCCATTTGGGTTCGACGCCGCTCGTGGCTTGCGCAACGATGCGGACCATCGGCTTGGCGCCGAGTTCACCTGCGCGCTTCGCACTGGTGACGACGACGGCGGCGGCGCCGTCGTTCACGCCCGGCGCGTTGCCGGCGGTGACGGTGCCGTCTTTTTTGAAGGCGGGCTTGAGTGCGCGGAGAACTTCGATGGTCGTGTCTTCGCGCGGGGATTCGTCTTTGTCGAAGATCGTGGGGGGCGCGCCCTTCTTCTTCGCAGGAATCTCGACCGGAACGATCTGCGACTTGAAGCGGCATTCCTTGATCGCCGAGACCGCTTTGCGGTGTGAGTTGACGGCGAACTCGTCCTGCTCTTCGCGCGAGATGTTGTATTTTTCAGCAACGTTCTCGCCGGTGATGCCCATGTGGTAGTCGTTGTAGATGTCCCACAGGCCGTCGTGAACCATGGAGTCGACGACCTGGCCATTGCCGAGGCGATATCCCTTGCGCGCTTGCGGCAAGAGATAAGGAGCGTTGGTCATCGATTCCATGCCGCCGGCGACAACGATTGCACTGTTGCCGGTCTGGATTGCTTGCGCGGCGAGCGCGACGGATTTCAGTCCGGAGCCGCAGACTTTGTTTATTGTCATGGCACCTGTCGCGGGAGAGAGCCCACCATAGATCGCGGCTTGTCGCGCAGGATTTTGTCCGAGGCCGGCAGAGACGACGTTGCCCATGATGCACTCGTCAATCTGCGCAACCTCGACACCAGAGCGCTTCACGGCTTCGCGCACGGCGATGGCGCCGAGTTGCGGCGCGCTGAAATCCGAGAGACTGCCTTGAAATTTTCCGACCGGCGTGCGACAGCCGGAGATGATGACGACATCGTCAAAAGAGGCCATGAATCAAGCTCCCACGAAGATTCTTCCGCTTTTCATTATAGATGCGGCAAGGCTGGAACGCCTGCCGATGAACCTTGCGTGCGGTACGCGCGTGCGACTGGCGACTGACGGCTGATGATCTGAGGATGAGTGAGCGGTGACGCAGATTTCGATACGATCTTGGGAAGCGGCGTCTCGAAATTGGTGAGCTGCGAAAAATTTGGTTGACTTTTGCCATGAGAATTCGCTCGCGTGACTTTGGTACAACGACTTCACAGGTCTTGCATCATCATTTTTCTCTTGACTTCATTTTTCATTAACTCTATGTTTCAACTAGTTGCAACAAAACACCGTTGCAAATTTTCCATGAAAAATGGAAGGGAGAATAGAACCAATGGCAACCAAGAAAAAGGCAAAGAAGAAAAAGAAGCACTAAGAAAGATCAGTACGAAGTCAAAAGGGGACGCGAATTGCGTCCCCTTAGTTTTTTGGGTCGAAGCCGCTAGGAAAATCTAAATCGCAAAGAACGCTAAGAACGGCCGCGAAGGACGCAAAGAAAACCGGGGTGCGTCACGCTTCAGTTTGCTTTTGCGGCGCTGGATACTTTCTGAGGAATCCGCTTCTCTTTCTCAGGACACAGGCTCCGGTAGGCGCAGAAGTTGCAATGGATGCCGGGTTTCGCTTCGAAGATGCCGTCCGCAATTCCCACCGCCGCTGATTCCACACGCTGGCGTGCGGCCAGAAGATCTGACTCCGTGCGCGTAGTGATGACCGGAACGTTCTCTTCCAGGTTGTGAAATATCAGCGCTCCGACCTTGTATCCCCACTTTTCTTTCGCGGCGATCGCATAGAGAGAAAGCTGCAGGCTTTCGTCGGCATTTTCCTGATCGCGAGCCTTCCCTGTCTTGTAATCAACGATGGCCACGCTGCCGTCGGGACGGTTGTCGATCCGGTCGATGCGTCCGGTGACCAGAGTTTCCCCCACATGAATCTCGAATGATTCTTCGGTGTGCAAGACCTGGGGTGCCGCAATCGTCCGGACAGAGGCGAGGAATTCGCGCAGTTGTGAGATTCCCTGCTCCTCGTACAGTTCGTGCTGGTAGGCTTCCTGAATCTTGGCGTCGGCGAGATCCGTGCGGAACAGGTCAATCAATTCTTCATCGGACTTGGCCCGGCCAAGTTTTACGGAATCGAAATAGGTTTTCAGGACGCGATGAATCGCGGCGCCGTATTGCATGGCGGCAGCAGGCTTGGCGGGAATGCGCCAGTCGCGCTCCAACTTGAAGCGCAGTCCGCAGCGTTCGTAGGTGTCGACGGCAGAGGCACTGAGGCGCTTATGCAATCCATCGAGCACCGGCAATTCAAACCAGGTGTTGGTCCGGGACTCGTTCGGATAGAGCGGAGACGTGGCAGCGGCCATGTCGAACGTCGCTTGCGCGCCTCCGGCGGGGAACGCACGGAACCATGGAGCGACGCTGCGATTCGCCATCAGTTCGCGAATGTACCCCGGCGGCGTCTTGTCATTCTTCCCGGTGCCCTCGCGCGCGTAGATGCGCAGCGTATCGCGAGCGCGGGTCATGGCCACGTAAAACAGGCGGCGCTCTTCCTGGTTGTGCAACGACTTGTCGTCCGCGCTGGTGGTGGAATCTGGATCGTGCAGTTCGTGTGGGAACGCCACTAGTGTCTCTTTGTAGTAGCAGGGAAACGCGCCCGAGTTGGCACGCAGAATGAACACGTGGGGGAACTCGAGTCCCTTGGCGCCGTGCACCGTCATGAGCCGCACGGCATTCTCAGTTTCGTTCGCGAGGAGAGGAATCACACCGCCGGCTTCGCGGAAATATCCCAGATAGTCGACGAGTTCTTCCAGTTCGGTTGTCTTGTTGACCTTCTTCTTCTCCCACTCTTCGACGAATTTTAGCGCCGCCTGCAGAATCGGCGATGCGGCGTTAAGCGCAAACTCCTTCACGATAACGTCGAGCGCGGCGCGGGCCTTCGCGTTGCGGCGGCGGATTTCCTCGCGAGTGCGCTGAATCGCAGCAACGATCTCCGAGCCGCCCGGGACCCGGTCGAGCGCAGAAAAGAGAGGGATCACCTTTTTTTCGCGATTCTCGCGGGCAATGGCGCGCATCTCCTGGCGTAGTGCCTCTGGGTCGGCGCAGAAACAAGGCAGGGCGGCAACGCGGAAAAGGCTGACGTCATCGCCAGAGTTAACCACGGCGTTTAGGCATGCGAAGAGATCGCGAGCCTCGGGCGTGTCGGAAATGTCCATGCTCTCGATGACGAATGGAATGTCAGCCTCGGCTAATTCCTGGACGACTTCGTCGCGCTGGTAGTGAGAGCGGTAGAGAATGCCGAAATCCGACCACCTGCACTTTGCCTTGTGACGCGCGTCGCGAAGATAGCTGACCAGATCGGGCCCTTCGGAGTCGCGGCTCGCGAGGATGACCGCCGAGACTGGCGGTCGTGGCAATGCGATTCCGGATTGCTCCGCCTCTTCGTCGCGAGCGGATTGCAGCGGGGCCCGACGGTAGGCAAGCACCCCATCGGCATGCTTCGCGAAGACGGGAGGATTCTCGTTGATCAACGCAAAAGCGGTGCGCAGAATCGGAGTGGTCGAGCGGCGGTTCTTATCGAGCACGACCAGTTTCGCAGATGGAGAGCTGCGGTGAAAGAGTTCAAACGCCTCACTCGACGCTCCGCGAAAACGATAAATGGACTGGTCGGGATCGCCGACCGCGAAGATGTTCCCGTCAGTTCCAGCGAGGCGCGACAGAATCTGGATCTGGGCAAAATTGGCGTCCTGGAATTCGTCGGCCAGGATAAAACGGGCGCCTGAACGGGCTTCGGCAAGGACGTTTTCGTCACTGTGCAGCAAGGCATGGGCGCGCGTGATCATGTGGCTGAAGGTCCCGAGATTTTCTTCCTGCAGCCAGCGCTCCATCGTTGTGAACACGCGTGCAATCTCGCGGCAGCGACCGAGAACTTCGGCGTCATCGAGGGCCGTCTTCGACTTCACGACTCGGGGGATGGGAACTTCCTTGCGCTCCAGACGCTCGACGTATTGGGCGTACTTGGCTGGCGTGACCAGTTCATCGTGACAGCGGCTGACGAACTCCAGCAGGTCGTTCAGGAATTGGCCGATGTTGGCGGCGCGGATGTAGTGTTCGAGATGAAGGTCGCGCATACGGCGGCGCAGGTAGATCCAGAGATCTTTCTCGTCGAGAACACCGAAGTCCTGATGAACGCGCTTCAACAAGCCGAGGCAATAGTCGTGGAACGTGGCGGCGTTCACTTCTTGGCCACCTAGCAGTTTGCGCAGGCGGTCCTTCATCTCTCGGGCGGCGTTGACGGTGTAGGTGAGAGCGAGAATCTCGTGGGGCTTGGCGTGTCCCTCGCGGACCAGTCGCTCGATGCGATAGGTGAGGACAGAGGTCTTGCCGGTGCCGGCGCCCGCAACGACAAGCATGGGACCGCGCACGTGTTCGATAGCTTCGCGCTGGCGATCGTCGGGAGTGAAGGCAGCGGGACGGGAGTTCGACTTCGGAGACGGCATTCGGGTCAGGATACCACTTGCGTCGGAGGAAAAATGGGCGCCTCCACTTCCGGCGGCGCTACGCCGTTTGGCGATACGCTGGGCGTAATTCGGAAATCGCGACTGCGGTGGCGGCGATGGCGGCGGTTTCGGCGCGGAGAATTGTGGGGCCGAGGGACGCGGAGATCCATTTGTCTTCTTGGAAGAGGTGCAACTCTTCTTCGGTCCAACCACCTTCAGGGCCGATCGCCAGAAGGACATCTTGTTCCGCTGATTGGAGGACGTCGCGCAGTTGAGTCTGGGCCTCCGATTCCGACAAGACAATTCTTGTTGTCGCAGGCAGGCTTATCGCATCCTGCACCTTGATGGGATCGGTGATCTCGGGTGGCACGGAGCGGCGGGATTGTTCGGCAGCTTGCAGTGCGATTCTCCGCCAGCGCTCCGTTCGCTTGGCAGCGGCCGACGCCAAGTGTGCATCAGTTCGGCGCGCGATCGCGGGTACGATTCGCGCGACGCCGAGTTCGGTACATTTCTCGATGGCCCACTCCATGCGATCGAATTTAAAGATTGAGAGAACGAGCGTGATATTGGCGGCAGCCGCGGCTGGTACTTCCTCTGCCAGTTCGAATTCGATACGGTCAGGGGCGATCGCGGTGATCCGTCCGCGGCGGACAGTAGAACCGGCGGCGATATCGAACTCTTGCCCAATGCGAGCGCGCAGGACGCGGACGAGGTGGTCGGCGTGAGCGCCTAGGAGGGCGGCATGGTTACCGGAAACTTCGTCGGCGATGAATCTGCGGCGGGTCATGCGGGTAGAGTTGCAGCGGCTGAAGCCGCAGATTTCCGACCGATTATGGCATCGCTAAAGCGATGCCCCGATACGAACCGGCTATCCGAAAATGTCTTTCATCTTGCTGAGCAGCGAGCGCAGAAGGGGCTGGTTATCGACTTTCGATAGGGCGTCGAGTTCCTGCAGCAGTTCTTTTTGCCGCTTGTTCAGCTTGGTCGGCACCTGGACGAGCACCTGCACGTACAGATCGCCCTTGCCGTGGCCGCTTAGAACGGGCACGCCCTTGTTGCGGATGCGGAATGTTGCGCCGGGCTGCGTGCCGTCAGGAATCTTCAGAAGGTGCTCGCCTTCCATGGTCGGCACCTGGATCTCGGCGCCCATCGCAGCCTGCGCCACGGAGATTGGAACTACGCAGTGCAGGTCATTGCCTTCACGCGCGAAAAATGGATGTTCTTTCACGTGCAGCACGACATACAGATCTCCGGCTGGACCGCCGAACTGGCCGACCTCACCCGCACCAGAAAAACGGATGCGTGTTCCGTCTTCGACGCCAGCGGGAACCTTGGCATCGACGGTGCGCTGGCGGAGGATGCGGCCTTCGCCTTTACACTTTGCGCAAGGATCAGTAATGACGCTGCCGGAACCCTGGCAGGCAGGGCAGGTGCGCGCAATGCTAAAGAATCCCTGCTGGTAGCGGACCTGGCCGCGACCGTTGCACGACCGGCAGGTCGTAGGACCTTTACCGGGCGCGGCGCCGGAGCCTCGACAGTCTTCGCAAGCTTCGTGGCGGCGAACGGTGACGCGCGTTTCCTTGCCGAAATATGCTTCTTCAAACTCGAGAGTCAGATCTTCGCGGAGATCGGCGCCGCGCTGCACGCGGCTGCGACGGCGTCCACTGCCGCCGAACATGTCACCGAATCCGAAGAATTCTCCGAAGATGTCGCTGAAATCCTGGAAGACTGTCGGATCGAAGCCCGCCGACTGCCCGGAGCCGCCACCGAGTCCGGCATGTCCATAGCGATCATAGACGGCGCGCTTTTCTGAATCGGCGAGGATGGCATAAGCCTCGCTTACTTCTTTGAATTTTTCTTCGGCGTCAGGATTATTCGGATTGCGGTCAGGATGGTACTGGAGCGCGAGTTTGCGATATGCGCTCTTGAGTTCCACCTCGGTGACCGTGCGCGTGACGCCCAGCACTTCGTAGTAATCGCGTTTAGTGTTTGTGTTCAGAACTGGCCTTTCCTTCGATTTGCAGCGCCTGAAGGCGCGTCTGATTTCTCTTTACTGATGCGATGCGTGAAGGCATCGCCTGATACGAACCGTGAATGCCCCAGCATACGGCAGACCGCTTAGACGCCCTAGTTTCCGGGGTTCTTCGCGACCTTGACCATGGCGGGACGCAGCAGGCGGTCTTTGAGTTTGTAACCGCGCTGCAACTCTTCGATCACCTCATGGTCGGCCGCTTGGGAGGTCTCCACCATTTCGATCGCCTCGTGGACATGCGGATCGAAAGGCTCTCCCTTGGCAGGAATGGCACGCACCCCCAACTTCGCCAGCGCATCCTGCAACTGCTTGTAGATGAGTTCCACGCCGCTGCGGAAGTCGCCTGGTTCGGACTTCACTTGCAGGGCGCGCTCGAAGCTGTCCATGACCGGCAGCAGCGGCTTGATGGAATCCGCGGCGGCATAGTCGCGGAAGTCCTGCTGCTCCTTTGCGGCGCGTTTGCGGGCGTTATCGAATTCAGCTTGCGCGCGGGCCAAGCGGTCGAGCAGCGAATCGCGCTCCGCCTTGAGTTTTTGCAATTCGGCTTCTGGGCCGGAAGCCGCGCTGGCAGAGGCTCCGCTTACACCCGCTCCGGAGGGAGAGTCGTCACCATCGCTCGGAGGAAGCTCGTGCTCTAGATCAAGGCCTGGCATTTCTGTTTCCGATTTTCCATTCGATTTCTTCATAACTGCTTGCATTACTCCGATTCATTCAAGATCTTGTCGAACAAACGCGCGATGTAGGACACCGCCGTGATGGTGTGCTGGTAGTCCATGCGCGTTGGACCAATCACTGCGAGCGAGCCCATCACTTCGTTCCCCGCGTGGGCGGGGGCTCCGATCAAAACAAAATTCTGCATCGACGGGAGCGCCTGATCGAGGCCGATGACGACGCGTACCGCCTCTTGCTTCACATCGAGGTAGGCGCTGAGAAGCTGGATGACTTTTTCTTTCTCTTCGAGCGTCTTCAGCATCTCCTGCAGGCGCTCGCGGTCCTGTTCGCCGGTGACAAGATTCGCGGCGCCTTCGACGAAGACGACTTGCGACCCCTGCTCTGCCGTGAGCGCACCTTGCTTGTACAACTGCTCGATGGAGTTCATGAGGCGATCGTATTCGCTGCGTTCTTGATCGATGCGGCGACCAAGTTCGGAGCGCATCGATTCCATCGTCCAACCGCGAAAGTTCTCGTTGATGTAACGCGCGGCCAAGTCGAGATCGGACTGCGAGAGATCAAGACGCAGCACGCGATCGCGCACCAAGCCCGACCGTGTTACGAGCACGGCCAACACTTTCTGGTCGCCGAGACGCGAGAAGTACACGTGCTCCAGTGCGTTCTTCGGACCGCTGGTCGCCACGGTCACGCCAACGTTGCGGGAAATCAGTGAGAGCACATGCGAGGTGCGTTCCATGAACTCCTGGACGTCGGTGATGCCGGCGAGCGAGTCGGAGATCATGGATTCTTCCTGCGGCGCGAGGCGCGCGTCACCGGAGATTTGTTCGACATAGTAGCGATACGCTTCGGTGGTTGGAACGCGTCCGGCGGAGGCATGCGGCTGCTCGAGAAAGCCGGCGTCGGAGAGGTCGGCCATGACGTTGCGAATGGAGGCAGGGCTCAGGCCTTCGCGGTTTGAGCGCGCGAGCGTACGCGAACCGACGGGCTCGCCGGTCGAGATGAAAGTCTCGACGATGGCGGTCAGAATTTCGCGTTCGCGATTCCCGATGTTAGGGTCTGCAGGCATGCTACGTAATGTACGCTATCTCAATCCCGAGAGGCGGTGACCGAGGGTAGACACGGCTCCCAATCCATTTTACCTAACTATTTTAGATGCAGGAGGATGGGTTTTGGGAGCAAGGGGGGAATTGGGCGGATTCTGGAATGGGACGAGGAGCTCTGGATGGGTCGCAGGGCAGATCCGATGTCGAAGACCTTTTGATCGCAAAGATCGCAAAGAAGGGCCGCGAAGGACGCAAAGAAATGCGGGGGAATCTTATTGGCGTTCTCTGGGGCTTGAATTTGTGGACTTTGCGATCGAAGCTTTCGCGTTTGCCGTCTATGATGGAGCGGAATCAATGAAATCCAAGCCTCACATTGTAGTCATCGGCGCCGGGGCGTTCGGCGGGTGGACCGCGCTTCATCTTCTTGAGCGCGGGGCGCGGGTTACGCTGCTTGATGCCTGGGGGCCAGGAAATTCACGGGCTTCGTCTGGCGGGGAGACTCGCGTGATGCGGGGAACCTACGGTCCCGATCAGCCTTATACGGAGATGGCGGCCCGGGCTTTGAAGCTTTGGGCAAAGTATGAGCGGAGGTCGAAGCGGCAGTTTCTGCATCGCTGCGGCGTGTTGTGGATGGCTTCTGGGCGGGATGATGCGTTTGAGCGCGGGTCGGTAACAGCGCTGCGCGCGGCGAAGATCAAGTTTCAGGAACTGTCGACTTCGCAGATGAAGAAGCGCTGGCCCCAGATCAATTTTGAGGGGATCGAGTGGGGCATCTTCGAGCCGGAGTGCGGATATCTGGATGCGCGGGCGAGTTGTGCGGCGGTAGTGGATGCTTTTGTCGCCGCGGGGGGGAAGTATCGGCAGGTCGCAGTCGTGGCCGAGGGATTGGAAGATGCGTCTCCGTCGAGTATTGGTCTGTCGGACGGCTCACGGCTTAAAGCTGATCGCTTTGTGTTCGCATGTGGGCCGTGGCTGGGGAAGTTGTTCCCGCAAGCAGTCGGCGATCTCGTGCAGCCAACCAAGCAGGATATTTTCTTCTTCGGCACGCCGGCGGGCGATGATCGATTCAGCGACGCGCATCTGCCGGTGTGGGCCGATCATCGTGGACGTTTTCGTTATGGCATCCCGGGAAGTGATCGGCGCGGGTTCAAGATCGCAGATGACACGCGCGGGCCGGAGTTCGATCCGACCAATGGCGAGCGGGTCGTTAATCCTGAGACGCTGAAAGATATTCGCGAGTACGTCGGCTTCCGCTTCCCTGCCCTGAAAGACGCGCCGCTGGTCGAGACTCGCGTTTGCCAGTACGAGCAGACTCCAGACAGTCACTTCATCATTGACCGGCATCCTGCGGCGGAGAGTGTTTGGATTGTCGGCGGAGGATCCGGGCACGGCTTTAAGCATGGGCCGGCTGTGGGGGAGACGGTGGCGGCGTTAGTGCTGAAGGAACGCGAGGCGGATGATCTCTTTTGCCTCCGACGATTCAAAAACATTTAACCACGGGGGACACAGGGGATCACAGAGGGACTCCTCTGAAACCCCGTGTCCTGTGTGGCTAACGGCTTTACTGAATCTGAATCACGCTCGCGGGGGCGGCTGCTTTGATTTCGGCGGTGCGGGCGGCTACGTTTTTCGCGAATTCGTAGATTGATTTTGCGTGCGGCGAGTTCTCGCCTTCAAGGACGACTGGCGTACCTCCGTCGCCGGACTTGCGCACTTCCGGATCGAGCGCAATGTTTCCCAGGAATGGGACGCTGAACCGCTCCGCCATTTTCTCAGCACCACCACGCGAGAAGATGTCCACTTCGTGCTGGCAGTGCGGGCAGGTGAAGTAGCTCATGTTTTCGACTACGCCCACGATATCGACTTTCATCTGGCGAAACATTTCGATAGCTTTGCGCGCGTCCTGCAGCGAAACGTCGGACGGCGTGGAAACCACGACCGCGCCCGTCAGCGGGACGGTCTGCACCAGCGAGAGCGCAATGTCGCCCGTGCCTGGCGGCATGTCGACGATGAGATAGTCGAGTTGTCCCCACTCAACGAGGCCAAGAAACTGGCGGATGATCTGGTGCAACATGGGCCCGCGCCAGATGATGGGCTTGTCGCCGGGATTGAGGAGTCCGACTGAAATCACTTTCAGGCCGAAAGCCTGCAGCGGCTCAATGCGGTTCTCGCCAACCATGCGCGGCTGCTCGTTGACACCCAGCATCAGCGGGACGTTAGGGCCGTAAACGTCGGCGTCGAGCAGTCCAACTTTGTGGCCGAGTTTGGTGAGGGCGACGGCCAGGTTCACCGACAGCGTCGTTTTGCCGACGCCTCCCTTGCCCGACCCGACGGCGATGATGGCGTCGACGCCCGGCAGCGGTTGCGGACCCTGTTGCGCGGGGCCTTGTCCGTGTTGGTGCGGTGTATGTGCGCTCAAAGAATCACACTCCGGATAGGAATTGAGGAGATGAGGCGGAACCCCAAAGATCGATTATACAGGCGGGGATGACCCGAAAACGGCGCCACGGATTTCACGGATTCACACGGATACATCAGGAGGCTGGCTGAACTTGATCCGTGAGCATCCCTGAGATTCGTGGCGGCGCTTTTAGTAGCCTTCGCCTTCCAGTTTCACTTTGCCTTTGAACATGCGGAACAGCAGGGTGAAGTAGCTGAGCGAGAGGATCACGCCGAGGATCCACCAGGTGAGGCCGACGGTCAGACCGTGCTCGCCCGCTGCGGTGTTGTAGATGGTCAGGTTGCGGGCGGGATCGGTGCTCGCCGGCAGGACTACCGGATAGAGCGCGAAAGCGGCACCGACCAGCATTCCGACGATGTAAAGAGAGGAGGCGACGAAGGCCATCTTCTCTGCGCCCTTCTCTTTGCCTTTGAGGATGCCATGCATCATGACGGCGAGCGAGCCATATACGAGCACGGGGATGACAAATCCGATCGGATGATGTTTGTAGTTATCGAGAACGCCGGGCCGGATGGTGACCGTCGCCACCAATCCCACGACGGTCAGAAGCACCAGGAGTGGCCAGACTGCCTTGGCCACGGTGCGGGCACGGCGGTTCAGGTCGTCTTCGGTCTTCACAGCGATATATAAGGAGCCGTGCGCGGTCAGTGTGACCAGCGCGATCACGCCGGTGAGGACGGTGTACCAGTCGAGGATGCCGTTGTTCGCCCCGGTGGTGCCCTGATTGACGCGGAAGTTGGTCCAGAGCGGTTCGAAGAAGTATTGGTCGGGGGCGAGCGGAACGCCGCGGACGACGTTGCCAAGGGCCGCGCCGAAGAAGATGCAGAGGAGGATGCTGGCGACGCAGAAGACGACGTCGAAGAATCCGCGCCAGACGGGATTCTCCATGTGCGCGCGGAGTTCGATGCCGATGCCGCGCAGCATGAGCAGCCAGAGCACCATCATCAGCGGCAGGTAGAAACCGCTGAAGCTGGAGGCATAGAGCAGCGGGAAGGCGAAGTAGAGCGTGCCTCCGGCGGCGAGCAGCCAGACCTCATTGCCGTCCCAGACGGGGCCGATAGCGCGCATGATTTTGCGGCGCTCGTCGGGCGTGCGGGCGGCGCCGAGATAGATGACGCCAGCGCCGAGGTCGAATCCGTCGAGCACGACGTACGCGGCTACCATGACTGCAACGATCATGAACCAGAGTGTTGACATTGCGATCCCTCGTCGATCTACTGCAAACCGTTTTAAGAACTTGTCATTCGAGCGAAAAGAAACCCGATTCGTTCTGACTCAGGCAAACAGCAGGTTCCTCGTCGCTTGCGCTCCTCGGAATGACAACGCTTTACTTGCGCCCTCGGAACGACAACACCCGACTTGTGCTCCTCGGAATGACAACGCCCGAGGAGAGTCTTACGGCATCACTGAAGCGATGCCCTGATACGAACCCTAAAGGCCGAGCTACTCAGTGTCCCCCGGCTGGCTGGGCTTCTGGGCCCTGTTCGATTTCACGGCGCACCAGGAACAGGAACAGGATCCCTAGCACCATGTACATGCCCATGAATCCCAGCAGGGTGAACATGCCATTCCCTGCCGAGACTGTTTTCGAATATCCCTCTGCAGTGCGCATGAGCGAATAGACCAGCCAGGGCTGGCGTCCGATCTCTGCGGTGATCCAACCCGCGGTGTTCGCGATGTAGGGGAACGGTAGGGAGAGCAACAGAATCCAGAGCATCCAGTGGCTGGAGAACAGCTTGCCGCGCCACAATAGAAATGCCGACACAACCATGATGGCGATGAAGATCGTGCCCAGTCCCACCATGATGTGGTAGCTGAAGTAGAGCAGGGCGATGTTTGTCGGCCAGTCATCCTGCGGGAAGGCGTCGAGTCCTTTGACTTCGGCGGTCCAGGCACGATAGGTCAGGAAACTTAGTGCATTAGGAATGACGAGAGGGTTATCGATTTTCTTTGCATCCACATCGGGCTGACCGACGAGCACGAGCGGCGCCCCGGGTTGCGTCGCGAACAAGGCTTCCATGGCGGCCAGTGTTACGGGCTGATTCTGCGCGATCAGGCGGCCCTGACCATCACCGGTGGGAAACAGTTGCAGCACGCTGAAGATGAGTCCTGCGATAACGCCTGTGCGAACGAAGATGCGTCCGTGCTCCTGGAACTTGCCCCAGAGCAGGTAGAACGCGCCGACGGAGGTCATGACGAATGCTCCGGTGATGACGGCGCCGGACATATTGTGAGCATATTGCCACCATGCCCAGGGATTTAGGACGAGTGCCCAGAAGCTGCTGAGTTGCACGGATCCGTCTGCAGCTTTCACATATCCCACGGGATGCTGCATCCAGGCATCGGTGGCGACAATGAAGAATCCGGAAAGCCATGACCCGAGAAACACCGCGACGGCCGACCACCAATGGCCACGAGGGCTCAACCGCTTTTCGCCATAGAGAAACAGACCGAGGAATGCGGATTCCATGAAGAAGGCGAACATGCCTTCCATGCCCAGGGTCTGGCCGATAACGCCTCCGGCAAAGCGCGAGAAGTGCGACCAGTTCGTGCCAAACTGGAATTCCATCGGGATTCCGGTCACAACGCCGAGGACGAAGTTGATGCCGAAGATCCGAGCCCAGAAGCGTGCTGCCTGGTGATACCGCTCGTCGTTGTGGCGAAGCCCAAGCGTCTTCAGGATCACGATGAGTGGGGCGAGCCCCATCGTAAGTTGCGGAAAGAGATAATGAAAAGTGACGGTGAATGCGAAGTGCAGGCGGTGAACTAAGAGGGCACTATCCATGAAGAACCTCGACCCAATAAGCTAACCAGTTCTGAACGGCCGTTATGTGATTCGAATCACACTCGACTTGAAAACTTAACGTGCCTTGCGGCGGCGTTCCAATTCGGCACGGCGAATCTCGCGGCGGCGGCCAGCGTCGTCGTAGCGGCGACGCTGCTCGTCAGTTTCAGGGATGACTGGCGCCACCGCCAGACGCTTGCCTTCGCCGTCTATAGCCACAAAAGTCAGGTGTGCAGAGGCCACGTGTTGTGCCGTATCGGCGATGTAGTCCTCGACGAAGACCTTGACGCCGACTTCCATGGAACTATGGAAGACGCGGTTGACCGACGATTTCAGGATGACGAGATCGCCCACGCGAACCGGAACCAGGAAGTCGATGTGATCGACGGAAGCGGTAACGACGTAATTGCGCGAGTGGCGGTGCGCGGCCATGGCGCCGGCGAGATCGATCCAATGCATGAGGCGGCCACCGAGCAGAGCAGCGAGCGGGTTAGCGTCGTTGGGAAGAACAATCTCGGCCATCTCGGACTGCGAATCCCTGACCGGACGGGGCACCAGCGCGTCTTGTGTCATGTATGAGTCTCTTTGCCGAGCCGAGGTTTGTCAGCTCGCTTCTAGGATTTCTTTTTCAGGTACGCGTCCAGAAAACATTCGGCCATCTTCTGGATGCGCGGATCACCGTGCTGGCGCAGCCACACGGTTTGCGCCAAGTCATATTCGAGATCTCCATGTTCGACCGGAAGATGATTTCGCTCGCAAACGTAGTGCAGGGAGAGAAAGCGGGCCGGGGATTCTGCATTACGATTTGCCACGCCTCTCTTGGTCACCTCCGCAGGAGCAGTTACGGCGAAGCGGACTGCGTCGCAGGGTCGCTCCCGCGGGGCCCACGTGCAACTGTTGGCGTAACCCAGATTGCAGAAAGCTTCGAGGATGTGCTGGGCGGGTTGCTCGCACTCATGGCCGGGAGCGGTGCAGTGGCCGCGCCATCCGCTGCCGAGAGGAAGGCGCGCGGGATGTGGCCAGCTGCCGTTTTCGAGCTTCTCCACGGGCATGAAATACGGACAGGCCAATTTGCGGTCCTTCTAGAACAGAATTGTCTGGACCGGCCATTGTAATCAGTTGCGGGAGGGCTGGCGAGTTTGTCAGAGCAATAACCACAGAGGACACGAAGGTTCACGAAGGAAAGCGCGAACGCGGCGCTGCCGAGTGTAGTAATCTCGTGGGGCGAATCGTAATTGACCCTATGGACCGAATCGCTGCTCTCAATGAAATCCTGACGGAGAATCCGAAGGACGCGTTTGCGCGCTACGGGCTTGCCATGGAGTACTCCAAGCAGGGCGACTTTGACCGTGCGCTGGCGGAGTTCTCGATTCTGCTGGAAAACCATCCCGAGTACACTGCCGGATATTTTATGGCGGCGCAGACGCTAGTACGGGCAGAGCGCGTCGACGACGCGAAGAAGATGCTGAACGACGGCATCGCCTCGGCGCGGCGCACGGGAAATCTGCACGCGCAGTCGGAGATGGAAGCAATGTTGGGGGAGTTGGGGTAGAAGGTTTCAAGGTTTCAAGGTTTCAAGGTTTCAAGGTTTCGCGAATCACGATTCGAACGTTTCACTTTGAAACTCTGAAACCTTGAAACTTTGAAACCTGCATTCCCTACTTCGCCATCCTTCCCATCGCCCACTCGACCACGCCTGGAAACAACTGATAAACCTTCACGGGGATATGCATCGTCCAGGGGACGATGACTTCGCGCTTGCCTTTCAAATATCCGCGAAGAGTGGCGCGGGCGACGCGCTCGGCAGTGACGCCTCGCACCGTGCCGGGGCGAACCTTCTTCAGTTCCTTGCCTCGAACTGCGTTTTCACCGAAAGCAGTCTGCACGAAACCGGGACAAACGGTCAGCACGCGAATTCCGTCCTTCTTTAATTCGACTCCCGCAGCTTTGCCGATCGCATTCAGAGCGAACTTGGTCGCGCTGTAGGCAGCATGAAACGGAAGGGGAATGTGTCCCGCGACGCTGGAGATGTTGATGATCGTTCCTCCACCCTGCTGTTGCATCACCGGAATGACGGTCTGCATTGCCGACACGGCGCCAAAGAAATTTGTCTCGAACATATCGTGGCACGCCGCCATGTCCATCTGCGAAACCGAATCCAGCAGACCGTGGCCGGCATTGTTGATCCATACGTCGATGCGCTTGAAATGATGAAGAGTGAGGGCGAGAACGCGGTCGATCTCTTCGGAGTTGCGCACGTCGCAGGAAAGGGCGACAGTGCGATCGGGAAAACCAACGCGCGTGCGAGCCGCCTCGGCCCGGGCGGTGTCACGCGAGAGCATGACCACGTTCGCGCCTTGCTCTGCGAAGGTTTTGGCAATGGCCTCGCCAATGCCCATTGAAGCTCCGGTAACGACGACGACTTGCCCTTCCAGTTCCATGTTCGCGTTGTATTCTCCACGAAGCAGCAAGTCAAGACGCGGACGTACCGGAGAATCTTGTTCCGCAAGGCTATCGTACAATCGAAAAGCTACTGTCTAGCACGCTCCGACTGGAGATCGCGTGGCGCTTCTTCCCCTGTTCCCGCTCAATGTTGTACTGCTGCCCGGCAGTCCGCTGCCGCTGCATATTTTCGAACCTCGATACAAGGAGATGATCGGCGAGTGCAGGGCTAACGATGCGCCATTCGGCGTGATCCGGGCTACCGAAGAAGGGATTGCAGAGATCGGATGCACCGCCGAAATCGTTAGCGTCACGAAAGAATATTCTGACGGGCGGCTCGACCTGGTCGCAGAAGGGCGCAAGCGATTTGAAGTGCTGGAACTGAACCAAGAGCGATCGTTCCTGCGGGCGGAAGTATTGCTCGTGCCCGATGAACCGGGTGTTCCTGCGCAAGAGCAGAGGGCGCGGGCAATCGAGTTTCATCGCCAGATTCTTTCGCTGGCTGGCGCGGTTCAGGATCTGTCGGACGCGGACCAGAGCGCGCTCTCTTTCCATCTGGCCGGGTCGCTGCCTCTCGATTTGGACTTCAAACAGAAACTGCTCACCATGCGATTGGAAAGCGAACGCATCGAAACGGTCGCGAGGTACTTTGAATCCATTCTCCCAAACCTTCAGCGCGCGGCGCGGGCACGCGAGAAGGCTGGGGGGAATAGGCACGCGCATTGAGGGCGGGCGTTGGGTCTTGGGTCTTGGGTCTCGGGTCTTGGGTCTCGGGTCTTGGGTCTTAGGTTTTGGGCGCCAACCTCAGACTGGACTCGGTGGTTGAAAACGCGCGACCGGCGCGGCGCGTATAATCGGGAAAGTTTGTTTGTGGGGGTTCCTTTCATGAGTCTTCCGCGCACGCTGGGTGATCTGCGTCGTAGTGTTTTTTCCGAAGAGCGTCTGCGCACGCGCCACGTTAAGGATGAACTGCGCGAGAACCTGACGGCTCGACTGCGCGCGAATGGGGATACCCCGGTATTTCCTGGGATCGTCGGCTACGACGATACGGTGGTGCCGCAAATTATCAATGCGATTCTCTCCCGCCACAATTTCATTCTGCTGGGACTGCGTGGGCAGGCGAAAAGCCGCATCCTGCGGGCGCTGACGACGTTGCTCGATCCGCACATGCCGTATCTGGCGGGATGCGAAGTACATGACAATCCGTATGCGCCGATCTGCAGGCGCTGCCGCGAAGAGGTTGCGCGCCTCGGAGAGGCGACGCCGGTCGCGTATCTGTCGCCTGATGAGCGCTACGTGGAAAAGTTAGCGACGCCTGACGTGACGATCGCCGATTTGATTGGCGATATCGATCCGATCAAGGCGGCGCGCGGCGGACACGAGTTGTCGAGCGAACTTACGGTTCACTATGGTTTGCTGCCGCGCGCGAATCGCGGAATCTTCGCGATCAATGAATTGCCGGACCTGGCAGGCAAAATTCAGGTTGGCCTGTTCAACATCATGCAGGAAGGCGATGTGCAGATTAAGGGATATCCCATCCGGCTGCCGCTCGATGTGGCGCTGGTGTTCAGCGCGAATCCGGAGGACTACACGGCGCGAGGCAAGATCATTACGCCGCTGAAGGATCGCATTGGATCGGAGATTCGCACGCACTATCCAGCAACGGTTGAGGAAGGAATTGCGATCACGGCGCAGGAGGCTTGGACCCGCCGCAACGGGCATCCGATGCACCTGCCGAATTATGTGCAGGAAGTGATTGAGCGCGTGGCGTTCGCGGCGCGCGAGGACAAGAAAATCGACAAGCGGTCGGGTGTGAGTCAACGACTGCCGATCTCGGCGATGGAGAATGTGATTTCGAACGCGGAGCGGAGGGCGATTCGCAACGACGAGAAGATGGTTGTTCCGCGCATCAGCGACGTGTATGCGGCGCTGCCGGCAATTACCGGAAAACTGGAACTGGAATACGAAGGCGAGATGAAGGGTGCCGATCATGTGGGGCGCGAGTTGATTCGTACTGCGATCGCCAAGACTTACGACGAGTACTTCACCGGTGCCAACGTGCAGCAGATCGTGCAGTGGTTCGATCTGGGCGGCGAGATTCGGTTGTCGGATTCGATTGCCGCGGTCGAGGCGCTGGACAATCTGAAGGAGATTCAGGGCCTGGTGGATAAGCTCGGTCCGCTCAGCGTTTCACAGAAGGACAGTTCCGAGGTGCAGGTGTCGGCGGCGGAGTTCATCCTGGAGGGTCTGCACGCGCACAAGCGGATCGGCCGCAGCGAAGAGCGCGTGTTCAAAGCCGGAGAAAAAAAGCCGGAGCCGGTGCGCGAGAAATCGATGGAGCCGGAGGATAGGCCGTACCGGCAGAGAAGGCAGTTTAATTAGAAGCAGCTCCTAGCTTCTGGCTTCTAGCTAAACCAGGTCTTGTCTAGAAGCTACCAGCTAGAAGCTAGCAGCTGTTTATGAAGCGCATTCGTTATTCCAAATACGTGCCTGATCCCGCGGGCGAGATGAGCATGGAGGATCTGCTCAGCGCGCTCTCGGATTACCTGCTGCAGAGCGGGTTTCAGGATTCCATGTGGTATGAGATGCCGGACGGCGAACATACGCTCGACGAATTGCGGCGCGCGATCGAGCAGGCGCTGATGGACGGCGAGATGTTCGATGAGAAGTTGCGAGAGCAGATCGAGCAGATGCAAATGGACGGAAAGCTCGACGAGTTGATCGAGCAACTCATCGCGCGGATGCAGCAAGAGGATTACATTTCGGTCGACGAGCCCCATGATCCAGCGCGGCAGTCGAGTGTGGGCGGACAGACTGGCGAGGCGCAGCAGGCAAAGTTTGAGATCACCGACAAGAGCCTCGACTTCCTGGGATTCAAGTCACTGCGGAACCTGCTTGGATCGCTCGGGAAGTCGAGTTTTGGACGGCATGACACGCGCGATCTGGCTACGGGAATTGAAGCCAGCGGGTCATCGAAGACGTACGAATTTGGTGACACGCTGAATCTTGACATCACGGCGACGCTTTCGAACGCGATCCAACGCGAAGGGCTGACGCTACCGCTGAATATTGAATATTCCGATTTACAGGTGCATCAGTGTGAATATCAGTCGTCATGTGCGACCGTGGTGATGCTGGACTGTTCGCATTCGATGATTCTTTACGGGGAAGACCGCTTCACCCCAGCGAAAAAAGTGGCGATGGCGCTGTCGCATCTGATTCGAACGCAGTATCCGGGGGATTCGCTGTCGCTGGTGCTGTTTCATGATTCGGCGGAGGAAGTGCCGCTGTCGCAATTGGCGCGGGTGAAGGTTGGGCCGTACTACACCAACACGCGGGAAGGGCTGCGGATGGCGCAGCGAATCCTGCAGCGGCAGAAAAAAGACATGAAGCAGATCGTGATGATCACCGACGGCAAGCCTTCGGCGCTAACGCTGGAGGATGGACGGATTTACAAGAACGCTTTTGGGCTTGATCCTCTCGTGGTCAGCCAGACGCTGGAAGAAGTTTCGAAGTGCAAGCGGGCTGGCGTGTTGATCAATACGTTCATGCTGGCGTCGGATTACGGGTTGGTGCAATTTGTGCAGAAAGTCACGGAGATGTGCCGCGGGAAGGCCTACTTCACGACGCCGTATACGCTGGGGCAATATCTGCTGATGGATTACATGTCGCGGAAGACCAAGACTATTCATTAGTCCGTTTCTGGAGCCGCAGGCGCAGACGTCCGCTCGGCAGTGGAAAAAGAAATCCTGGACGAACGGGTCCGGGGCTCCACGTTTTGGGTTGCATCCCCTGCAATCCCTTTCTAACTGATAATCTTTTCTAGACAACATGGCGAACTGTATTCGATGTGGCCGGCAACTTCCTCCGCTTACGTTCGGAAAGAAGATTTGCCAGTGGTGCAAACAACACGAGGCGGCCCAGCGCGGCGAAGAGGGCGACGACGAACGGCAGATCGTCATGCCAGCACCATGGGTACGGCGTGGGGAAAGCACGATATCGCTAACCCAGGTGCTGTTCGGGATCAATGTGGCGGTCTATCTGGCCATGGTGCTGAAGTCCGGCTCGGTAGTCGACTTTCCGGGCGAGACGATGGGATTTGGAGCCAACATCGGACCTTATACCCTATCGGGAGAGTGGTGGCGACTGGTGACGTACATGTTCCTACACGAGGGCATCCTGCATATCGCATTCAATATGTGGTGCTTGTGGGATTTAGGTGCACTCGCCGAATCGCTGTATGGACGCTGGACTTACGCGGGGATTTATTTCGTCACCGGCATTGGCGGAGGGCTCGGGAGTATCATCTGGAATCCACGAGCGTTTACCGTCGGCGCGTCGGGGGCCATTTTTGGATTGGCAGGCGCGCTGGTTGCGTCGTTCTATCTGGGTGAGTTTTCGCTGCCGCGGGTTGCGATCGGGGGAACGCTCCGCAGCCTGGCGATCTTTGTCGTTTTCAACCTGTTTTTCGGAGGCATGTTTGGCGGCATCGACAATGCTTGCCATATAGGAGGTTTGGTCAGCGGATTGGGTCTAGGCGCTGTGATCGCAAAAATGGCACCGAACCCTGAACATGCACACCGACGGGTTGCGCTGTTCCTGGTCTCGATTGCTGTTTTCGGGGCCTGCGCCGTCGCTCTGGCCCATCATTACGGCTTGCCACTCCGTCTCGGGCGATCTCCCTTCGAGCCCTAGGCTCGACCCCGGCCCGATTCAGCCGTTTGTGATCTCCTGTACGGCCCGATACGCCTGGTTGATCGCTTCGTCGGTGTAGGCGTAGGCTCCGGCGTCAGCGTTAGCGATGGCGATGCGGCCATGGGGCTTGCGGGCGATCTCACAGGGGGTTACGCCACCTTCCAGCCAGAACTTGTCGAACAATGAGTTGTATTCGTAGGCGTAGCCGTGGGGCCAGCGATTGACGGTGATGGCGGCGATGTCGCGCGCGGGATCGAATCCACCCGGCCCTAGAGCGCGGGCTAGCTGATCACGAATCTTGCGCTCCATCGTATCGAACGTGGTCATGAAGAGCTCCATGCGGCCCATGCGGTGCTGGTCGCGCGCGGGACGGCCGGGATGGCACGCTGCCTTCATCATGTGAACCACGATCGGTTCTTCCGGCTTGCGCGCGCACTCGTATCCACCGATGCTGACGGGCAAGTCCAGGTTCGCGAAAGTGTGATACATGCCCGGGGAGTAGATGGAATTGGCTCCCACTTTCTGAAATGACGTCCAGTTGCGGATAGCGACGTTGGTGTAAAGCAACGGAACTTTCTGGGCGGAGGCCAGCGCTTCTTTCTGCGGATCAGGAAGTTCTTCGCAGATGTATGGGATGACGACGTGCCAGCAGGCGAGGATCGAGTTCTTCGCCTTGGCAGTGTAAACCTTGCCGCCGCGGGCATACGTGACTTCGACTTCCTTGGCACTGGCAGCGTCGCCGAGATGCTTTACGCGCACAGCGGTGCTGTTCAGGCGAATGCGCACTGGAGAACCAGGGTCATCTAGCTTCGAGTAATTTGCTTTTGCAAGGACTACGTCGGTCGCCGAGTTGCCGGGAATCACGCTGGGAACCAGTTTGCGAACGAGCAGGCGCGCGATGCTGGCATTACCCTCGGGAAAGTGGAAGAAATACTTCTCTGCCTCTTCGTTCGGGATGGCATCGCGGTTCATGCCCTTGCCTGGCGCGGGATCAAGTTTTAAGCCACCAAAACCGGGAAGATCGAATCCCCATGCGTCCTGGGCCGCGACTGCGTCGATGCCAACGCCAAAGAGCGGATGAGGAATCGCCTGGTACATCTTGATGATGTCCTCGTGAACGCCCGCGACATCTTTCAGAAAGCTCGCGTAACTTATGCGCGCGAGCTTCGCCTTTTTCTCCTCTGACGTTAATCCGGGAAAGTAATCTTTTGGATCCTGATATAGGCGCTGCAAGTCGATCTTCGCCTGATCGGCGATGGGAGCCTCGGCAAGAAACTGCTTCATCAATTCCGTGGAAAACTTCGAGGCATCCTCGGCCTCATCTCCGCCGCGAGGGTTGGGATTGACGACGAGTTTGTCGGCGCCGAAGGTTTCTTTGTCGAAGAAGATTTTTGAGCGCAGGCCGTTCGAGCGATAAATCTTCTTGTCGACATACTTGGGATAAGAAGCAACGTCGATACCGAGTTCCTCGATGACTCCCTTGGCCACCGCGCTGTAAGGTGCGGGGCTCTCGATCGAGAAGGTACCGCCGAAACCCAGGCGGAAGGCGTCGTTCACGCGAAACTCGTTGCGCTTGGCGTGTCCGCCGAAATCGTCGTGGTTGTCGAGAATCAGGATGCGTGACTTTGGGCCGGCAGCTTTGCGATAGAAGTGGGCAGCCGCCAACCCGCTGATGCCTCCGCCGACAACGATCAGGTCGTAAGTTTCGCCCGTATCTTCGGGCTTGCCAACAGAATCCCAAAAGGTGCCGTCGCGCAGACTGTGGGCCGTCTCGAACGAACCGGGATGGCTGCCTCGCATGCCGGTGAGCGCGGGAGGATAGTAATTGGGAGACTTCTCCGGGGCATCATCGGCGAAGAGATGCCACGGCATCATCGCTGCGCCTGCTGTCACCGCGACGCCGTTGAGAAAGTCACGGCGCGTGATCTTGCGATGCATTCCCAGTTCGCGGTCCCTTGAATCTTGCACGATCTCCTCCCGCGGCTACGTGTGTTGAGTTTGCGGCGGCGCCTACGAGGGCGATCCGTCTTCGGACTTCTTCACCGCTAACTCGGCGCCCTGAAAGCCGATCTTGCTGTGCGTTCCGTCGCAGAAGGGCTTGTTAACCGAGCCGCCACAGCGGCAAAGCGAGAACGCGGGTTTGCCTGTGAGGTCGAACTTGTTGCCGTTGACGTCCACCAGTTCGATGGTGCCTTCGGGAGCCTCAACGCGGTACGGTCCGTTGGGCCTGACAGTGATCTTGACCTGTGCCATGGGGCGATTCCTCCAACCTTACGGGTTTCTAGTAAGCATACGAAGATATCACTAAGCCGATGCATGTGTCTTCCTGTGCGAAGCCCTTGGGCGTAGGATTGGCTTATCTCTGCAGGGAGTGCGGCCCTCGGAGGATGAGCAAGGAGTGATTTATGAAATCGAAGTCTCTGCCCTTCATCGTTTTAGCTCTGTTACTCGCAGCCGCCGGTTGCGGCGGAGACTCCCCGGGTTCCACGATGACATGCACACCATCAACAAGCCCTGAATTCATCTACGTGCTGAACACTAGCGGCACCACAGTTTCCATGTACAGCGCTGACTCGTGCACAGGTGCACTAACCGCGACGACACCGGCCACGGCCGCGACTGGAGCTAACTCCTTCGGAGCGGAAGGCATGGCGATTGATCCTTCCGGAAGGTTCGCCTATGTGGCGAATCTCATGTCGAACGCGTCGGATCTTGCTACCATCTCGATGTTCACCATCAACAAAAGCACCGGCGTGTTGACGCCGACAACGCCGGCCACCGTCCCAACGGGATATTTTCCGCAAGGAATGACGATTGACCCGTCTGGCAAGTTCGTCTACACAGCGAACAGCGATGACAACACGGTTTCGATGTTCACCATCGACCAAAGCACTGGTGTTCTGACACCTACGAACCCTCCGTCGGTCGCAACAGGATGGAGCCCGATCACGGTGACGGTGGATCCTACGGGTAGGTTCGCTTATGTGTCGAATCAGGATGACGACACAATCTCGATGTACAACGTCAACTCGACCACCGGAGTCTTGACGTCGATGACGCCTGCAACGGTGCTAGGAGATGGCTTCGCGGTCGTGGTCGATCCATCGGGCAAGTTCGCTTACCAGCCCAGTCCGGATTTCAACTTAGTATGGCAGTACACAATCGATTCCAGCACCGGAGTCTTGACGCCGAATACACCCGGCGAAGTAGCAGCGGGAAATAATCCTGCGTGGGTTGCGGTGGATCCCTCCGGCAAGTTTGCCTTCGTTACGAATCGCCTGGACAATACGGTTTCGATGTTCACCATCGACTCGACCAGCGGAAGGCTGACGCCAAATAGTCCTGCGACGATCGCCGCGGGGACGCAACCGTGGCCGATTGTAGTCGAGCCTTCGGGAAAGTTCGTCTACGTGGGAAATGAAGACAGTTCCTACGTATCGATCTACGCCCTCAATAGTAACGGCACTTTGAAGGCCGCAGGAGGCGCAACGACCACAGGTGGCGCATTCTCGGTAGGTTTCTCGACTCCGCAATAGAAGGGCATTTCTCGAGCAACTCTACGCGGCGACGGAGCGGACCGTCATCAAACTCCGGTAAAGCTGCAGGTAGTCTTCGATCATGCGCTTGGTGGTGAAGCGCTCGCGGGCGCGCGTGTAGGAAAGTTCGGCATAGGCGCGGCACATCGCCCGGTCGGCGTTGAGCAGGCGAATGCTTTCGGCCAGGCTAGCTGCGTCGTTGGTGCGGAAGTAAAGAGCAGAGTCTCCCCAGATCTCGCGGAAGCTCGGAATATCATTGGCGACAATCGCACAGCGCGAGAAAGCGGCTTCGAGAACAGGCATGCCCAGCGGTTCGTAGCGCGATGTGGCCGCGAAGATCGACGCGCGGCTATAGAGAAGGCGGAGTTGCGCTTCGGTCTGCGCGCCGCGAATCGCGACGGAAGTTTCCGCAGTCGCTACCTTTACATCGGCGCGAATCGGTACTCGGGGCACAGGCACGGTTTGTTCGGCACCGACAATGCATACCGGAAGCGGATGCTCGTGCTGAGTGAGCAGAGAGACTTGCTTGCCGGCATCGACCAGCCGGCCGACGGCCAGCACGCAGTCGTCTTTGCTGACGTACGGATTGAAGAATATCGGATTGCGTCCCGGGTATATGACAGCGTCGCGTCGGGGCTTCGTGTAGCAGCTACGGACGCGGTCCAGCATCCAGGCGGAGGGTGCAACCACGGCGTCAGCACCGGCTATGCCACAGAGAATCGTGTCGCGATACCACTTGAGAGTGCGGCTCGATCTTGGCGCCCGATCCTGAACGGCCTGCGTCCAGGTGATCAGGTCGCCGTGTGCCATCACGACTCTCGGGACATCCACGGGAAGATTGCCGTAGCAAAACTGATTGAGATGGAGAACGTCAGGGCGAAGTTCCTTAATCAATCCAACGAGGAACGAAGACGACTCGGGCAAGTCTTCCTTGGCCTCCTGCATCCACTCGAGTCGGAAGGCTGTGGGACGATAGTCGAGGCCGTGCAGATGATCCATCCACGTCGTCTGCTCGGGGAGCGGAATTTCGCCGAAGCTGACCAGCGTGACGCGCACGCCCCGCGTGACCAGGCCGGTGACGAGTTCGCGAGTGTAGGTCCACGCTCCTGAGAGCGTATCGGCAGTGACCAAGACGTGCACAGAACCTCCGGGGAGACGCGGGCGGAATGCCGCATGGGACGCGGAAAGCCGCCAACCAAGTGCCGTCCATTCTAGTGGGAATGAGCCCGAACGGGAAGTGATTTCAGCGGGGTGATCGCAAGGCCTTGCAGAAGGCACAGCATTCGTTCTCACGTTACAGTCATTCATTCTGCTCGATTGCCCGTTTCAGCGTGGCGAGTTGGTCGCGAAACCGGAACCTTTCAGAGCGCAAAATCCATGGCAGCATCAACCACATCAAGCCATGCGGGCGAATGTCGCAGATGTAGATCACGTTAGTGCCGGAGCCAGCCGGTTCGAGGATGTACTCAAACACGCCGGTTATTCCTAATCGTGTGTTGCGGTGGCCAAGTCGGTGTGGCGGTTCGTAGCGCCATACTTCCGACTCAAGCTGCAACATCTTTCCCATGACGTCCATCGTCATTAGAATCTTTGAGCCCGCCTGGACGGGTCCGCCGCCGATCACTTCCATCCGGCGCACCATGTTGCGCCAGCGCGGGGCGGTGTTGAAGTCCAGCATAAAGTCGAAGACCTGTTGAGGCGGCCGCTCGATACGTTGGGAATAGCGAAAAGCAAGCATTAGTCGCTGTCCTCCAATTCGAAGATGTCATCCACTTTCCGCTCGAAGGCGCGGGCAATCTTCATGGCCAGGGGAAGCCCAGGGTCGTACCTGCCGGTCTCGATCGCGTTGATCGCTTGACGGGAGACGCCCACCCGCATGCTCAGTTCCGCCTGCGACCAGTTTCGTTCCGCGCGTAATACACGGAGAGAATTTTTCATCGGCGGTAATACCATTCCGCAGCCAGGATCGCCAGCCCCCACGTACCCAGCATCACGAACCATATGGTCCTCAGCAAAATGTAGTCGATGAAGCCAGCGCGCTGCAGCATATCGGTAGTGAAGATGAACAGCCCGGTAGCGGCGAAGGCGCCTGCAAGAGCAATCAAATGGATGCGGCGAGTGAATTCATCGTGGATTCGGATGAGCTTCACAGTTGCCAGCTGCCATGGAATGAAGCCGAGCACTGCGATGATCACAGCTCCGGCTCGAAGCTTCAGACTTGCGGAATGACGGCTGAAGATACTCGACGCGACTGCATAGGTAACTCCCCAGAGGATAACCGTGCCAGATACGCGTACTAGTAAGCGAAGTCCCGAGCCACTCTTCTGGTTGTGCGACATTAGGTGACCTCTATACACGACATAATGTAATGCATAGGCTACATTATGTCAAGCATAGATTACATCATGCAGCCTTTGGCGAAATACGAGATCTTCCCATGTCGGCGAACGGAACGGGGACCAAGCGAGACGCACCTCAAACAGACAGTGGGGGATCAGATCACCTGCAGGCGCATTCGCAGCTCCCGTGCCAGATTATCGATGGCGCGAATTTTTTCCGCGGCGGGGACGGGGACATCTGGAACCAACATTGCGAGTTCGCAGGAGAGTAGCATGGCGGTGAGCGTCTCGCGCATTTCGCTGTGCATTTGCTCGGCGACAGCACGACGCGCGGCGGTCTCTTCGCGCTTGCGGCGATGCAGGGCCGAGCGCACCTCGCGGACCAAACGCTCCATTCCCGTCACGGCGAAATTAATATAGACCGGAAACGCGGTGCCCAAATGTTCGACCATCTGATCACTTTCGTCGGGCTCAGTCTCGAGCAGAAACTGATCGATAACAGCGGCCGAATAGGTTTGTTCGCGCAGGCGTGTGGCGCCCTCCTGCAGGTTTTGAGCCCAGTGCGTTTCCTGTCCGGTGGCGGCATTCAGGGAATCGGCGCACTGTTGGCCCCGTGCTGACGGCGTAATGAGTAGGATCATGCCCTTTCCATTTGCACGTCTGCCGCCACAAGGCTCACGCTGAAAATGCAGCGCTTAGCGATTGAGGCGGCAGGAAGCTTCCCGCTGCGGAACCCAAGCCCCGGGCGCGAGTTCGGAAATTGGACGCTCAGGAGTGGTATTCCTGAGCGGCGTAGTCCTTAAGCTTGCGGTAAAGCGTGGTTTTTCCAATGCCTAAGAGGCGGGCGGCTTGCAGCTTGTCGCCGTTCAGTTCGGTGATCGCGCTCAGAATCGTCTGCCTCTCAAGTTCTGCCATGGGAATGATCTTGCCGCGCCCGTTGCCGTCTCCGTTAGACGTTTCTTGGACAGGCAGATTGGCGATTTCGCGGGGCAGATCCGTCGTGTGAATCAGAGGCCCGCTGGTAAAGGCGTAGGTGCGCTCAAGGCAGTTCTCCAGTTCGCGAACGTTGCCCGGCCAGTCATAAGCGAGCATAGCCTTGAGGGCGTCATCGCTGAGCACTTTCTCCTGCCCGGAAGTCCGAACCATGCGTTCCATGAAGTGAGCGATCAATAAGGGGATATCCTGACGGCGCTCGCGCAGCGCTGGAATGCGCAGGCTAAGCACATTGAGCCGGAAGTAAAGATCGCGGCGAAACGTACCTTGGGTGACGGACTGTTCCAGGTCGCGATTGGTGGCGGCAAGGATACGGATATTGATCGGCAGACGGCGGGTGCTGCCCACCGGTCGGATCTCTTTTTCCTGAATCGCCCGCAGCATTTTGGCTTGAAGATCGACAGGAAGTTCTCCAACCTCGTCGAGGAAGATGGTTCCTCCCTCGGCCATGGCCATGAGTCCATCCTTCGACTGATTGGCCCCCGTGAAAGCACCTTTGACGTAGCCGAAGAGTTCGCTCTCGATCAGTGTGGGAACGAGAGAGCCACAATCCACGGGGATAAAAGGCTTGTCGCGGAAAGGGCCGGAGTAATGAATGGAACGGGCCACCATCTCCTTGCCGGTGCCGCTCTCGCCGAGGATAAGCACTGGATGCACACTATTCGCGGCCTTGGCGATGATGCGATAGAGCTTCTCCATTTCCGGAGCGTGGCCCACAATGCCGCCGAATCCCTGCTTGGATTTCACTTTCTCGCGAAGCAGACGGTTCTCTGACTTTAACTTCAGGTGAGTCGCTACGCGCTCGAGCAACAGCTTCAGTTCGTCGGCACTGAAGGGCTTGGTCACGTAGTCATAGGCGCCATTTTTCATGGCTTGCACTGCCGACTGCACGGTGCCATAGCCGGTCACGACGATGACCACTGCCTCGGGACGGCGCTCCTTGATCCGGCGCAGGGCGTCGAGGCCTCCCGCGCCGGGCAGACGCAGGTCAAGCAGGACAGCGTCAAAGGACTGGGTGTCAAGTAGACGGTACGCATGCTCAGCGGAGTCTGCCACATAGGCAGTGAAGCCCAGCGACAGCGCGACTTCGCGACATGCGTCGCGGATCGACCGTTCGTCGTCCACGATCAGGAGGTTAAGAAAATTGGCCGCTTCAATCTGCGGCATGGAAGTAATCGGACTCAGAGCTGCTGACGTCATAACGTTTTTATTCCTTTTCTACGGCTGGGAGTGCCCCCTCAGATTTGGTGCATTTCGTCACTTGCAGAGAATTCAGAGCCGCGTCCGGAACCAGCGGCAACAAGACGGTCACGCGTGTACCACAAGCTGGCGCGCTGTCTACATGGATCAAGCCGCCGTTGCTAGTCACGATGTCGTGTACCGTCGCCAATCCGAGCCCGGTGCCCTTGCCGCCAGACTTGGTGGTGAAGAAAGCTTCAAACAGATGAGCCCGCGTGGTGGCATCCATGCCGCTGCCGGTGTCGGCTACCACGAAGAGCGCGCAAGGAAGCAGTGCCGCGCTGGTCGAGCCGGATTCGGTAAGAACCTGCACCATGCCGTTGCGTGTTTCGACGGTGATTGTGCCGCCCGAAGGCATGGCGTCCCTAGCATTGAGGGCAAGATTGAGAAGAATCTGCTGGACCTGAGTCGGGTCCATTTTGACCAGACCCAAGTTCGGATCGAGACGGAAATCCAGCTGGATGTTTTCGCCGATCAGGCGAGCCAGAAGGTTGCGCATGCCTTCAGCGATCTCGTTCAACGAAAGCAGCCGGGGCTCGCTGTTGGTGGGACGCGCTACTGCAAGTAGTTGGCGCACGAGGCCGGTAGCCTGAAGGCCAGCCGTGCGAATCTCTTGAGCATATTTGCGGACCCTATGGCAGGGCTCGAGGTTGGCCAGGAGCAGATCACAATACAGAAGCACTCCTGTCAGGAGGTTGTTGAAGTCGTGCGCCACGCCGCCAGCAAGGCGGCCCACGGCCTCTAACTTCTCGGCTTGGCGGAGGCGCTGCTCAGCTTCTGGGTCCTGACTTGATTGACTGGCGCGGACCGTTTCGACAAGAGCCAAAGCGTAGTCCGGTTGGCCATTCGTCCCATCGACGCGCCATACGGTCCATCGCTCTGAGCGGCGGTCGGCGTCACTCCGATTCGAATCGATTTGAAAGCTGTCACGGCCTCCGTCGAACAGTTCGCGAAGCAGTCGTTTCCCCTCGCCGGGGTCTTGAGGATGAATGAGGTCGACAAGAAGAAGTGGCCGTTGCGAGTTCGACCGGCCGCCAAGCATCCGTTCCAGCGCGGGATTCAGCGCAGTAATGTTGCCTTGGCGCTGACATTGTGCCAGGCCAACGGGGGCGTTCTCGAATTGAGAGGACAGTTCCGTTTTCGGAGACTGGTGCGTCCATGCGAATTCAGCGGCAGCGTTCATACACCTACTCTGCTCGGGATTATTCCCGGAAGGAACCGGAAATCCCGTCGCTTCAGACCTTAGTTTTCCCGGAATGGAAATCGGCTGGATAGCTCGTCATTGAGTTCGAATCCCATTTCGGAGCCCACTATAGAGAAATGGGTCTGTGCACCAGAAGGGCAGATGTCACTAAAACGGGAAATCTTTCTGTGGAAAACTCCGGCGGAATAGGTTTCCGAGGCGTTCAGCGGCCGGAAACGACCTGTTGGGGTGCGATAGAGACGGGTTCCGCCAGCCGGAAAGTGAGACGGCGGCCTTTTTCCAGGGCGACTGCCGAAGGATTATTGTCCGGAGCTGTGCCCCGAGCGAAGAGGCTAGAGGTTTGAAGCGGGAGGTCCTTCCCTGCCACAGCAATAGAATCCAGGGTCAAACGGACATAGCCACGGTTCCGCTTGACCTTCGAGGCGTGGGCCGATTCCACCCGACCGGCAACGGTTGTGCCGCGAGCAACGAGGGTATTCCCGTCACTGACGATAGGTTCGTCCAAGATCGCCTCAAATGTGGCCGTGGCTCCCGAATTTTCGGTCGAGACGGGGTTTTTCAAGCGAACAGTGACGAGAGTGCCTGCAGGAAGGCTTTCGATGTCACGAAACGGCAGTTCCGATTCAGACTTCTGAACATCATTTTTCTTGGAAATCGAGGTAACGTTCGCCCCGGAGGCGGTGGCGCTCCCATCTTCGTGAAACGGAACCTGTTGGTCGGGCGACGTCGAGGCATCGTCACCCGGTATTCCGGCGGGTCGCGAACACCCCGCGAGCAGCAGGGAGAGCAGCATCGGCCAGATTGTGAGATTTTGCAGCCCCCCGAACCGGCTCATTTAGAATATCCTCCGCCCGCACCTCTTCTGGAGGAAGTGGCAACTCGAATACCAGAGGCGGGCCCTTGGAATCAACGGCTTGCCGGTGGCAAGTGAGGAACCCTGTGTAGATTCTGCTCAGAGCAGGCACTGAAAGAATGATTTCGGGTAGCTTGATCGGGAACCTGGAAAATCTGACCGCGCAAAGAAAATCGCGGAGAGCGCTTTGTCTACGCTCTCCGCGAAGGGTGATGCCACCAGTTACGGCTCGATTATTTCTTCTTGGGAGCCGCTTTCTTTGGGGCCGGCTTCTTCATTTCGCTTTCTCTGCCACCGATCAGACTCAGAGCATCCGCGGCATTGAAGGGGAATTGCCGAACCGACGTTTCGGTCTGACCTGCGGAATTCAGCGTGACATCTACCCGGCGGTTGCTGGCCAGCAGAATCACGTTGATCCTGGCCATGGCGCGCTTGCGCTCCTCGGTCGTGATCTCGGTATTCTTGTTGACTGACTCTTTCACTTCCGCGAGGGTCAGGTTCTGCTCTTTTCCGAAGGCCTTGGTTTCAATGTCTGCCTCAGGAACGCCCTGCTCGATCAGGAAGCTCTTGACCCGAGCGACACGACGTTCGGAGAGTGCCTGATTGAAGGTGACAGAGCCGCGCATATCGGCGTGGCCTTCCAGCGTCAGGTGGGCGTCTGGCTTGGCCTCGAGATATTTCTTGAAGTCCGTCGCCAGGGCGATCAGGGTCTTCTGCTGGCTGGCGAGCAGGCCGGCGTTCGGATCCTTCGCAGGCGGCAGGTTCGTGGGGAAGTAAACGCTGTGCAGCGCCAAGCGGGCTTCGAGGACTTTGTCGACCTTCGGAGGCGGCGGATTTTCTACCGTCACTTCGGTCGTGGCTTGTCCTGTAAGGCCGCGGGAGTCGGTGCAGGTTGCGTTCACGGTCAGTGAACCGGCCGGAACACCGGCGGTGTTCAGAGTCGCGGATGTACCGCTACCGGAAACCGAGCCAGCTGTCGAAGTCCAGTTCGCGACGGAAACGGGAACGCCGTCTGGGCTGGTGCACGAGGCTGAGAGGTTCACGCTGCCACCCGTAACCAGACTGGTCGGGCTGGCGGACAAGGACATGGTTGGCGGATTCTTCGGCGGCAACGGCTTCACGGTGTAAGTCGCCGAGCAACTCGCCACGTTGTTTTTCGTCGACTTCGGGTCGGTCACGGTCGCTTTCGCCGAATAATTTCCCGGAGCCGCATTGTTGGTGTCGATGGTGGCGGTCGTGTCTTTCGCGGTCAGAGTGCCACCGTCGGCAGTCCAGGCGTAAGTGACGGTATGCTTGGGATTGAAGTTGCTCGCCGTGACTGTTGCCGTGATCGGCTCGCCAACCATCACTTCGGTGGGCTGCACGCTGCAGGAAGCAGCGGGAGGAACAGCTTCGGCTCCGCCCCAGTTGAACACGATGCCGGTACGCAATCTCACGCCGTCAAAGGAGGGACGTTGCAGGTTGGGAAATACCGGACTTACAAAAGTGGCATAGTTGTGGTGCGCCCAAACGTAGTCCGCCTCGAACAGTCTCCACGCGAACTTTTTTCCGATCGGCAGATCCATGCCGCCGCCAACGATCACACCGATTCCATTGTTACCCGAAATCGAAACGCCATTGTCATAGGTGACGCGGTTGTAGCTGAACATTGCATGCGCAAAAAATGCCGCATTCTCGGTGCGCATCATGAAGCGTGGTCCGGCGGATGCCGTCCACTCGGAAGCAGAGGACGGCGTGTTGCGGCTGTATCCGAAGTCGGCTTCGAGACCCACGTGGGGATCGAAGTTGTAGGTGACCGCGCTGCCAATTCCCTTGGCCATGTCAGGAAGCTTGAACGCCGTTGGGTTCGTGGGATCCGAACCGAAAGGCACGGTGGCTCCGGGATGCATCCACTGATAGCCGACAAACACATCTATTTTGGGCGTGGAGTCGTTCTGCGCAATTGCAGAACTCGTAATGAAAAGCGAGGTTAGAATCGCGAACAGGCTTACCACCAGCAGGCGGCTTGCGCGTGTCGTAGAAACAAATAACATGGAATCCTCCAAATGTGATCGTTCGCCGACTGCCGATGCAACCGGGTGCTCTAGGGAAAAATTTAGCAGTGGCTACGGATGATGAGACCTTACCTTGGGAACGGAGAATTCTATCGCACCCGCAGCTTAAAGCAAAAGCGTAGACTTGAAGAATTGCCAATGTGGATAACGGAGCGTTCATTCCTCGTCTCAAATTGACATTCGAGCGAGCCGCTTAGGACCGGCACTCAGCCGCCGTTCAAGACCTTGCCGGGCGGGAAGCTGGCCGCGTATTGTGGGGATTCTGATCTGCAGTTCAAACGGACCAAGTCAGGCTGCAGATAGGGGTTCCCGGATTACTTGAGGTAAACGAAAGAGCTAACGCAAGCAAAATGAGCCACGAAAAAGTATTGATTGTTGAGGACGAGGAAAACGAGCGCTCCGGTCTCGCGGAACTCGTGTCCTCGTGGGGCCTCCGGGTAGAAACGGCCCGCGACGGCGTCGAGGGACTGGACAAAGCGACCCAGTGGTCGCCATCGATCGTCATCACTGACCTCAAAATGCCGCGGATGGGGGGCCTCGAATTGCTGGGGCGCCTGGCGGAGCAGGACCAAACCATCGCCGTCATTCTCGTCACGGCCCAGGGGACGATCGACAGCGCGGTGCAGGCCATGCGCATGGGTGCCTATGACTACATCACCAAACCGATCGACACCAACCGGCTGCGCACGATTCTGGCGAACGCTTCTGCCCTGCTCGGAACGCGGGCCGAACTCGAAGCCACGCGGCGCCGCTTACGCGACGCGGGATCGCTCGGACGCCTCAGCGGCGCCTCACGCAAGATGCAGGAGATCTTCCGACTGATTGAGATGGTTGCGCCGAGTACTGCATCCGTGTTGATTACCGGGGCCAGTGGTACGGGCAAAGAACTCGTGGCGCGCACGATTCATGACCTGAGTCCGCGCAAAGACCGGCCGTTCGTCGCCATCAACTGCGCGGCGATTCCTGAAACCTTGATGGAGAGCGAAATTTTCGGGCACGAAAAGGGCGCGTTCACGGGTGCGCTTGAACGCCGCACCGGTTGCTTTGAACTGGCTGAAGGCGGAACGCTGCTGCTGGACGAAATCGGGGAGATGCCGGTCGGAACTCAGGCCAAGCTTCTGCGTGTTCTCGAGGATCACAAGTTGCGGCGCTTGGGAAGCAAGGTAGAGACCGCCGTGGACGTGCGGGTGCTCGCGGCAACAAATAAGGTGCCTGACGAGGCGGTTTCCAGAGGGGAGCTTCGCAGCGATCTGTATTACCGGCTCAACGTGTTCAACATTCACATGCCTCCGCTGCGGGAGCACAAAGAGGATATTGCCGGCCTCGTGCAGTTATTGCTCGGCGAGATGGGAACCAAACACTCGCGCAAAGTGAGTGCTGTAAGTGAGGCGGTGCTGAACCAGTTCAACGCCTATTCATGGCCGGGAAATGTGCGCGAGTTACGGAACACGATCGAACGCGCGGTCATCGTTTGCGACGCAGGCGTCATCGAGACTAAGCATCTTCCGCCAGGATTTGGACAGGCTCCGCTGCGAACTGCGGCCAACGATCCTGATGCGGTACGGCTCGGCGTGGGCACAACCGTCGAAGAAGCGGAGAAGATGCTGATCCTGAAGACTCTGGAAGCGACCAGCAACAACAAGACGCGGGCCGCGGAGATTCTTGGGATCAGCCTTAAGACGTTGCATAACAAATTGAAGGAGTACGGCAGCGCAACCGCGGATGGAGCTGCCGGCAAAGAAGAAGCCCCGGTGAGTTAGCCCAGCGACGCGCATCAGGTCTTGACCAGCGGTTTGCACATTGCTATCTATGCTGCGCCGAAAAACCATCATCGTCCTGATGATCACCTTCATGGTGACGCTAATGGTTTCGGCATTCTCATACCTGTACATTTCACAAATTGTCCGGCTGCGACTCGATAACGCCAACGAAACCGCGAAGCAGCTCGCCCACCAGCTCGCGTATGCAGCGGAAAACGACCTACCCGATTTCAGCAGCACGAACGTCGACACCAGCGATCCCGTCGCAGTGCGGCGCGCGACCGTAGAGTTTCTGCAGACCGACATCGATCTGAACAATATGCTGCAGTACGCGCGCGGAAGCTGGGCCTTCCTGATGGATGCCACCATCATTGGACCAGAAGGCAAAGCTCTGCTCGACACAGACGTATCAATGGTTGGAAAGGTCGTTTCTGCACGCCGTGATTTCCAGGAGGTTGTGAGTTCCAAATTTCGCGATCAGATCCGCCTGGTCTACGGTCCTCCAGTGGTGTACGACGTCAGCTATGACCTGCGGTTGAACGGTCAACCATTTGGCAGCGTGCGTATTGGAGTTTCCCCGGTCTTTCTGAAACGAGAGATCAACTTGAAACTCATGCAGGCGATTTACTCGTCAATCGCTCTGATATTTCTTTCGCTGATTCTTTCTGCGGGGATCTCCAACCTGGCTCTCGGCCCGTTAAAGGAGATCAGTCGGAACTTGGACAGCATGGCTGCTGGCGAACCTGATCAAATTGCCGATGGTGGTCCTTCCCGACACGACGAATATGGTCTCGTGACCCTGAAGATTGCGAATCTGGGACGCCAGATTCGCGACAGCAGGGAAATCTTTTCCGCCCTCAAAGACAACGTGGATCAGCTCATGGCCAAGCTGCAAGATGGCTTGATGCTCTTTGCTCGCGATTCGAGGGTGGTGCTCGTCAGCGCGCCGGTGGAGGCTTTCCTCGGACGTCCTCGCGCGGATTTGCTTGGACGGACCGTGCAAGAGGTATTTGACCGGCATTCTCTTCTGGGGACAGCGCTGCTGGATTCGTTCGAGCGCAGGCGTCCGCTGTCGGAAAGGGAGTTTGAGGCGGCGGGGGGAAAACGAGTTCAGGTATCTCTTGACTTCGTGCACGAGAAGAATTCACAGATTGGCGCGCTACTGATCATGCGCGATACCGAGTCTGTACGCCGCATCGGCGACGAGATTGAGATGTCGCGGCGTCTCTCCGCCAGTGGACGCCTGACGCGGGGCGTTGCGCATGAAGTGAAGAATCCGATCAACGCGATCGTCCTTCATCTGCAACTGCTTCAGAACAAGCTGGCGCACCAGGAGCCCGACACGCGGCGTCACATGGACATCATCGACAGCGAAATTCGCCGGCTGGACCGCGTTGTGCAAACGCTGGTTGATTTCACTCGACCGCGCGATCTTCATCTGGAAGAAGTCGACCTGCGCCGGTTGATGGAAGACGTTGCGCAACTCGCCGCCCCGGACGCGGAGCAGCACGGGGTTACCATCGAACGCCACATGCCGGAGCAACGACTGCCGATCAAGGTCGACGTGGACCTGATGAAGCAGGCGATTCTCAACGTGGTGATCAATGGAGTGCAAGCCATGCCCGCAGGAGGCCTGCTCACAATCTCAGCGCGGCCCGAAGGACCGGCTGTCGTCGCCGAAGTTCGCGACGAGGGAAGCGGAATCCCGCAGGATATGCACGATAAAATCTTCGAACTTTATTTCACGACGAAGAAAGAGGGCAGCGGCATCGGCCTGGCGCAGACGTATCAGATTCTGCAATGGCACTATGGCTCGGTGGACTTCGAGTCCGAGGAAAGAATTGGTACGACGTTCCGATTCCAGATACCGCTCGCTGCGCCTCCGGCAATCTCTGCGGGTCGCGAGTACATCACTGGCACCACGGCGTCTCAGCACGGAGATTGACCGGGCGCGGCAGTGTGAAAATCGTTGCAGTCTCTGTCGGCCTTCCAGTGAGTCCGAAGAGGTAGAATGAAGGGGATTCTGCAATTGGGCCCTGGAACCCGGGAATGACTCTGGCCGCAATTTTCCTCGTCAGCATTTCTTGCACCCTGCCGGCGCAGCCGCTGGCGGTGGCGTCCGTGCATCCAATCGCGCAACAGCAGGCTCCGGCGGACAAGACGACCGGTTCGACAGGAAATACAGGCCAGAGCGGAACAGCGCCAGATTCAGCAACTCCGCCCCAAGCGACTCCTTCCACCGCAACGCCGGCGCAAACTACTTCAGGTCAGACGCCGCAAACAACACCCCCGAAGCATCGCCGGAAGAAAAAGACGGCGGGCGCGAATTGCGCCAGCGCACCCACGACCAACGACCCCACGCCCGCGAGCAGCACGCAGCCTGGAGCTGCGCCGAAGGATCCTGCCAAACCACAGAGTGGGAACGCTCCCGGCGCAGAAGCCACGACACCCTGTCCTCCGCCGAAAGTGATTGTGCGTCAGGGAGGAACTTCAGATCCCAGCATTCAATTGGCGGGAGGAGCGGTCGGCGATCAGGCAGCCCAGCAACGGGATACTGCCAATCAGATGCTGGAAGCGACGGAAGCCAACCTCAAGAAAATCTCCGAGGCCGAACTCGATGCGAACCAGCAGGACATGGTGAAGCAAGTCCGCCAGTTCATGGAGCAATCGAAGAGCGCGGTAAAGGCTGGCGACTTCGACCGCGCTCGGACGCTCGCGTGGAAGGCTCAGCTTCTCTCCGAAGAATTAACCAAGCCACCGAAGTAAAACGGAAACCTTCCGGCTCTCACTTTCCCTTCGCGCGTGCTGCGTTGACCTTGGTCAGCAAGTCCTGCGACATGGATTGCAAGGGGCCGGGAATCTTCACCGCCTCCGTCAGCGCCTCGCGAGCTTCGGTCAGCTTGTTCAACTTGCCGTAGGCATAACCTAGCCCGTAGAGAGCGCGCGCATACTGTTGATCATCCTCGCCCTTCAGAAGCGTTGCAGCAGACTTGAGTTCGGAAATGGCGGAGGTAGTCTTGTCCTGTTTTAAATAAGCCCAGCCGATCGTGTTGTGGGCGGCGCCCGCCGAAAGCTTGCGTGTCTTGTCGGCGTCAGGAGCGTCTGCCTTCGCAACTTCGATTGCCTTTTGCGAGTACGAGATTGCCTTTGCGGCGCTGCCGGGCTTGCCGTCGTCGGCATAGTAACCTGCCAGCAGTAGCAGTGCCGGCAAAGAGTTCGGATTCACCGCGAGAATCTTTTCTCCGTATGACACCAGCCGGGCATTGTCTTTCAGTTGACTGAGTGACTCGAGGGCGAGATTCGAGACGGTTTCCTGATACTTCGAGTCCGGAAACGCCGTCGAAAACTTCTCGATGAACTCCATGCGAGACCTGGGATCGGTTTCGCTCGAGAGGACGTTGAGGGCAGACGTTTCAAGAAAATCGCAGTTGCTCTGTATCGAGGACTTGTCGTCGTTCACTTTACGAGCAAACTCCTCGTCACTCATTCCCTCGGGCTTGGGCTGCTTTGCGACCGCAGTGCAAACCTCGCCGCCTTTGACGGCGTAATCGACGAGCTTGGCGTTGTTCTTCGCCTGCAGCGCGATGTTCGCCTGCGACACGACGATATCAAGGTCGTGCGGAGATCCAGCCAGCGCCTTGTCGCCGTAGTCGAGGGCTTTCTGCAGATCGCCGGTCGACTGGTAGGCTTGCGAGATTTGCCAGTTTCCGTAGGCTACCGCTGCCTGATTCGCGGAGAACTTCTGGACGAAGTCTTCGTACAGCGCCACTCTCTTCTGCGGATCCTGCTCACTGGAGATGGTCTGGAGCGCCTTGTCTTCGTCGGTGCCGGCGGCGATTGTGATGTGGTCGACCTGGGCGGTGGCGCGAGGAACGCTAAGAACGATAGAGAAAGAGAAGAGCACAACCAGAATCAGCGGTGCGCTGCAACGTCTCATACTCTCCTCCGTTGTACGCGGGATAGGATTCTCTTTTTTCGAGCAGGCGAATCCTAGCGCCGAACGGAGCTGTGCGCAAGGGCGGAGATCACCGCCGAAGCAAACCTAGAATCGCTAACCACGAAGGACGCGACGGTCCACGAAGGAATCGCCCAAAGCTCCCCAGCGATACTTGTGTTCTTTATGGTTCTCGCCATTTACACGCACATGCCGTTCCTCGGCTAAAGTAGAACGATGCGTGAGATTTTCGGCCAACGTCCGCTGCGCTTTGTTTTCGCGGCGAACTTGATTTCGATGTTGGGCAGCGGGATGAACTCTGCCGCGGTCGCCTGGTACATCCTGCAGGCCACACATTCCGAGATGGCGCTGGGCACATTCGCGGTTCTGCAGACTGTTCCCGCTATGCTCATGCTTCCCTTCACCGGCGTGATTATCGATCGGGAGGATCGCCGCCGTCTGGTGATGTGGCTCGACGCCGTGCGCGCCGTGATTATCGTGACGGTGGCCATCCTCGCATTCCGGCATCGTGTCCAGGTCTGGCAACTCTACCTGATGAACACGCTGGTCGCCGCTGGTTTCTGGATGTTTTGGCCAACGATCACCGCGCTCATCCAGGAACTCACTCCCGAGGGCCAGTTCGTGCAGTCGAATACGTTTCTGCTCGCGGGCGTGCAGGGTGGATTTCTCATCGCAGGAGCGCTCGTCGGATTCATGTACGACCACATCGGTCTGGGTGGCGTATTGCTAATTGATGTGTCGACTTATGTCGTTTCGTTCCTGTGCTACTTCGCCGTGCGCAAGGGACGCCACGTCGTGCTCCGACCCGAGGAACTCCGCGCCGACATTCGTGCGGCTGAAACCCAGCTTCAGGTTTTCTGGCGCGAGATGCGCGAGGGCCTGCACTTTTTGCGGGACCATCGACCCGTGGTTCTGTTAGGCATCAGCTGGGCTCTGTTCTTGGGGGCAATGATCACCGGAGTCGTTGTCACGCCATCGCTGAGCGACCGTGTCTTTCATGCGGGCGCCAAGGGCTACGGCTGGCTCAATATGGGATGGGGCGCGGGAGCGTTTGCGGGGGCGTTTTACGCGACGCCGGCCATCGCACTACTCGGTGGCCGCCGCGCCATTGCCTTCTCGATGGCGCTGCTGTCGGTTTGCGTGGTGAGCGCTCCGATCATGCCGTTTCTTTATGTCGCGATCCTCGTTTATTTCGTGATGGGGTCCGCACGAGGCGTCGGAGGCGTCGCCATGAACACGAGCTTGATGGAAATGGTTCCAAAACACTTGATGGGGCGCGTGCAGAATGCCTTTTACTTTGCCGGAACATTCCTGCAACTCGTGCTCGCGATCGGCGTGGGGACGATGGCGCACAAGGTGAGCTTGGTGGGGGCGTTCGCAATTCTGGCGTGCGTGTACGGCTTGTCATTCGTCGCGGCGAGCTGGCCGGTGGAAACCGCTGTGCGCGAAGAAGTCCCGGTCAAATGAATTCGGTCTACCGCGGAGTCACGGAGACACGGAGAAGACGAATTACGCGGGATCGTGGATTGATCACGACAATCCACCCCCGCTGAGACAGAACGGGGTATATCCAAAAGCTCCTCACTCCTCCTAAATTCTTCTCCGTGTCTCTGTGTCTCCGTGGTAAATCGCACTCCCGCCCTGTTATTCTTTCCAATCCTAAGGAGCACACATGTCCTCAGAGCTACAGGGCCGTAACGGCGTCGTCTTCGGAGTCGCGAACAAACGCTCGATCGCGTGGTCCATCGCCACGGGACTGCACGCTGCCGGCATGAAGCTGGCCATCACCTACCAGAACGAGCGCCTCGAGCAGGAAGCCAAAGATCTGATTCTCTCGCTGCCGGGCGCCGAAGCCTACATGTGCGACGTCTCCAAGGACGAAGAGATCGCCAGTCTCTTCGCCAAACTCAAAGAGCGTCACGGCAAGCTGCACACACTGGTGCATTCCGTCGCCTATGCGCCGGCGGACGAACTCAAAGGCGACTTCATCAACACGACGCGAGAAGGCTTCCGCGTTGCGCTCGATGTCAGCGTCTATTCGCTGATTGCCGTGGCACGCGCCGCGGCGCCGCTCATGGAAGAGGGCGGATCAATGCTGACGATGACCTATTACGCTTCTGAAAAGGTGGTGCCTCGCTACAACGTGATGGCCGTGGCGAAGGCTGGCCTTGAATGTTCGGTGCGATACCTGGCGTATGAACTGGGGAAAAAGAAGATTCGGGTGAACGCGATTTCCGCCGGTCCGATCAAGACGCTTGCAGCGCGCGGCATCGCAGGCTTCGGCGACATGCTCAAAGGACACGAGGAGCGCGCTCCGCTCGGTCGCCGGGTCGAAGTCGAAGAGGTCGGATCGACGGGAGTTTTCCTCGCATCGGACGCGAGCTCCGGCATTACCGGCGAAGTGATCTACGTGGATTGCGGGTATAACATCATGGGCTTCTGAAGGCATTCTGCAGTTGTTAACATGGAATTCCGAGATCGCTATTCCGAGTTTGCGGACCGCTTTGGCACTGTTGCGAAGGAATTCTGTTCCGCTGTTGATTCCGCGTCCAGAGTTGACCGGCTTACACTGCTGACCGAGGTCTATAAGGTGCTTCCGACGCTCATTAATGAAGCGATCCGGCTCCCGGCCACGGAGCTTTCTGACGACGACGTGACCGAAGAGAATGGAAAGTCTCTATCCCATCCGAGGACAAGACTGACCGACGAGCAATGGCAGCAACTCTATAGTCTGCTGAAAGAGAAACTAGGCGACTGGGATCTCTACTGGCAAGTTTTTGATCCGACCACCGACAAAGAAGCAGTCTGTGGGTCCCTCGCTGACGACATGGCTGATATCTACCGTGACGTTAAGGAAGGACTAGTCCTTAAAGAGATGCATCTGGCTCAGCCTGAAGACGTTATTTGGAATTGGCGTCTCCTGTACTGTTCTCACTGGGGCAAGCATGCCATCGACGCCTTACTGACGATTCATTTTCGGCTACAACAAGCCCCGGAATGTTAACCGGCAATTCTAATTTTACGCTCGTTCTCTGAAACCCGCTCCAACACAATCTCTACATCCCGCTCCCGCACTAACCGCGAGAACTTCTCTCCCCACTCGATCAGGAGAATGCTGTTCTCTGAACGCAGATCGTCCAGCCCAAGCGTCTCCAACTCACGCTGCGTATCGATGCGGTAAAGATCGATGTGATAGAGATTGGCCCGCGATCCCCGATACTCGTGAATCAGCGTGAAGGTGGGACTGGTGACATCTTCCTCGGCGGCAGCTTCGAACGCGGCGGCGATTCCCTTGACCAGCGTAGTCTTGCCGGCGCCTAGATCACCGCGCAACAACACAAGTTTTGGTGGGGTAAGACTCTCCGCAAGACTTCGGCCGAAGGCGATCGTTTCTTCAGGGGAGTGGGTCGTGACTGCTCGCAGCAGGCTTCCCGCGCTGGTCGTTTCTTTCACACGACCAGTATAGCGAGAGTGTTCACTCTTTCAGCGGCGGCCGAACTCCAGCGCGACCTCACTCAATGAGTGGGAAAGGCGCTCGACTTCGAGCCCAGCGAACTCCGGTCCGCCACGTGATCGAGCGACGTTCGCAGGCGGCGATGGTCGTCATCCTCGATTGCTACAAAACGGAAGGGTTGCAGGACGCCCTCGTCCGTCTTCATCATGGGGCTGAGGACTTCGGCCATGCCGTGCACGGGCCCCGCCTGCGTTTGAAACGCGACTTCTACGAAATCGCCCTGTCCCAGCGAGTGGGTCAAACGGAGGAGTCCACCGGTCACGGAAATGGATTGGAGTTTCGCCTTGGTGCGGCGGCCATCTTCTAATCGGATCGCAGCCAGGACGGAATCTCCTAGTTGAATCCGGGCCGCGCGCCGCGAAGGGTGCGGTTGGGGGAATTGAGTCATAGGCCATCTGAACTATGGCACTAGACCATGTTGCGTAATAGATTACTGAAGCCCGTCGTCCGGATTCCGCACTGGCAGCCTGAACTGAAGGCATCGAGGCCTTGCGTTATGAGGCGGTTAGCCCGTGTTAACTAAATGAATAATGTCCCACAGGACGAGAGCATAATCGAGGCCGACCATTTCAGACGTAGGACAATCGTCCCATTTACTATGTCTGAATTCCTCGGAGGCACTCTTGTTCCGCATCATGTTTCGCATCATGTTTCGCATCTTCAGCCTGGCTGCTCTCGCAATGTTGATCGCCGCTTCGCTCAGTTTCGCTCAGGACGCCCCTGCTGCCTCCCAGCCCCCGCTTCGTGTCGCAATTGTGGGTTTGGTCCACGGACACGTACATGGATTTCTCGGCCAGTGGCGGCACAGCCCCTTGATCGATATTGTCGGCGTCGTCGAGCCAGACCAACGCCTACTGTCCCAAGCTGGGGCTCGCTATGGATTCGATCAAGCCATCTTGTTCACCGATCTCGAGAGCATGCTTGCAAAGATCCATCCGCAAGCTGTGCTGGTCTACACGAACACGTATGATCATCGCCGCGTGGTGGAAACGTGCGCGCGTCATGGCGTACACGTCATGATGGAAAAGCCGCTCGCCGTCAGCCTCGACGACGGGTTGGCGATCGAGAAGGCCGCTCGCGAAGGCAAAACTCATGTGCTGGTGAACTACGAGACTTCCTGGTATCGGAGCAACCACGCAGCTTACGACCTCGTGCATGAGGGCGCGATTGGTGACGTCCGAAAAGTCGTCGTGCACGATGGCCACAACGGGCCGAAAGAAATTGGGGTTGAACCGGAATTTTTGGCCTGGCTGACCGATCCCAAGCTCAACGGCGGCGGAGCGCTGTTCGACTTCGGCTGCTACGGCGCCGACTTGATGACTTGGCTGATGAACGGCGAACGTCCGCTGACTGTCACCGCTGTCACGCAGCAGATCAAACCCGAGATCTATTCGCGCGTGGATGATGAGGCAACGATCATCCTGACGTATCCGAAGGCGCAGGCGATTATCCAAGCTTCGTGGAACTGGCCCTTCGGTCGGAAAGACATGGAAGTGTACGGACAGACTGGATCAGTAGTCACGGTGCAGCGCGACGACATCCGTGTGCGGCGAGGCGGAGACAACAGCAAGGAAGAACAGATCGCCGCGAAGCCCGTGCCCGCGCCTTATGACGATGAACTGTCCTATCTGCGAGCCGTAGTACTCGACGGAGCCAAGGAAGACGTTCTGTCGTCGCTCCAGACGAATGTAACCGTGACGGAAATTCTCGATGCAGCGCGGCGTTCAGCAGCAACGGGAAAGACGATCCATTTGCCACCAAGCAGATGAGATTGTCATCCTGAGCGGAGCCGACGCTTCGCGAAGCGAAGCGTCGGCGAAGTCGAAGGACCCCTCGCCTGCCTTTTCCACCTTTACCGTCTCAGGGAGTTTTCACGATAAGCCGTGCCGGCGAATGCGTTGAGTCGGCACAGAAATAACTCAGAGCATGGGGATCCTTCGACTCCGTGCGGCCTGCGCTTCGCTCAGACCGCCCTCCGCTCAGAATGACAAGATGGAGTTTATGACGTGTAATCACCCATCCCAGCGCACAAATTTTTCGTGCGCTGTTTTCTGCGCTCGCCTGAAAGCCTCCGGCAATCCTCGCAGCAAGTCCGTCGCGACTAAAGAATGTTCGCCAACCGTTTCACGCATCACGTCACCGGCTAGTCCGTGAAGGTGAACTGCCGCAAGCACCGCCAACAAAGTGTTGTTCGGATTTTGTGCTGTCGTCTGCTGAGCAATCATGGCCGCAACCATGCCGGTGAGAATATCTCCGGTGCCTCCGGTCGACATCCCGGGATTGCCTGTGGTGTTAGCCCACGCTTCGCCATCGGGCTGAACCACAAGCGTGCGATGCCCCTTCAGCACCACGATCAGTTCGTGCTCGCGGGCAAACCTCCGAGCCACGCCCAGACGATCCTTCTGCACGTCGCCAGTGGAACAGCCCGTCAGCCGCGCCATTTCGCCTGGGTGCGGAGTAATGACGAGGGTCCGTCCCTTGCCACTCAGTTCGTTCGTGCAGCCCTCGAATGCGTTCAGGCCGTCGGCATCGAGAACAACCGGAATTTCGCTCTTGCTCACGAGCGTTCGCACCAGCTCAGACGTTTCCGGAAAACGCGAGATCCCCGGGCCAATCGCCAGCACGCTCTTCCCTTTCGCGAGCGCATCTAATTGGTCGTTCGCGCTCACCGCGATTGTTCCCGCGCTGGTCTCGGGTAGCGGCTCAGTCATTAACTCCGGATGAAACCCAGCAACTGTCGGCAGCGCAGACTTCGGAGTGGCGACCGTTGCCAACCCTGCACCCGCTCGCAAGGCCGACATCCCAGCCATCGCAACCGAACCCGCTTTGCCGACTGATCCGCCAATCACCAAAACGTGCCCATAGTTGCCCTTGTTCGACTCCGCCGGCCGCTCCGCAATCAACGGTGCGAAGTCTCGCGCAGTCGTCACGTTGAGGTGCAGCGACGAAATGATCGCCTCTTCGGGCGATCCGATGCCTGCCACGTACGTCGGCCCATCAGTGAGCAGGCTGAAAACATGGGCCGGACGTGCGGCAGTGAACGTCACGATCGAGTCCGCGCGCGCGATCACTCCTTTCTGCGGCGTTGTCGCATCTGCATCCGCCCCGGATGGAATGTCGACGGCAATCACCGGCGACGGGCTCGAGTTCATGATCTCGATCGCGTCAGCATAAATGCCCTTCACGGGCGGCGTGAAACCCGTGCCCAGAATCGCGTCGAGATACACGTCCGCGGGCAGAGAGAGCCGCACGCGGTCGCTCTTCAACTCTTCACTGGATGCCACGGTGATTGCAGCTGTAGGTAACTTCCCAAACATGACGGCCGCATCGCCCTTCAGCTCCGCGGAATTCGCCAGCAGAATGACCTGGACTGTCTTGCCCTTCTGATGCAATCGCCGTGCCGCCACGAAACCATCGCCGCCGTTGTTGCCCTTGCCGCAAAAGACGACGATCCGCCGCGCCGCGCCGTGATGCGCAAGCACATGCTCAGCCACGGCGGCGCCGGCGTTTTCCATCAATGTCAGGGATGGCACGCCGAAGCGCTCGCTGGTGGCGCGATCGATAGCGCGCATTTCTGCCGCAGTGACGATCTTCATCGGATTTCGAGTCTCATGACGACGAGGCCGTCCGTTCCAGTTGTCGCAGCTGCGCGGGCTCGCCCATGGCGATCAGGTAATCGTCGGGCTCGATTCGCTCGTCGGGCGCGGGATTGAAGCGCATGCCCTCGTGCCGCTTGATCGCCAACACGATCACTCCGCGTTCCTGTCGGATGCGCGAACTCTCAATCGTTTTCCCGGCAAAGGCGGAATTCTGTGTGATATGAATCTGCCCGATCTCCAGATCGATGCCGAGGTGCGTTGTCGCGGTATCGAGAAAGCTGACCACATGCGGACGCAGGAGCGACTGTGCGATGCGCTGCCCCGCAAAGGAATATGGAGAGACCACGGCATCGGCCCCGGCAGTGAGCAGATGTTTTTCCGCGCCATCTTCGCTGGCACGCGCGATGATCTTCAGCTTAGGATTCAGCCCGCGCGCGGTCAGCACGATGTAGAGATTCGTAGCGTCCGTGGTGGTGGCGGCGATCAACCCACGCGCTCGTTCGATCTGCGCCTGCCGCAGGATTGCCTCTTGTGTGGAGTCTCCTGCTACGACCAGCCAACTCTCGGAAGCGTAACGCTGGCGCTTGGTCTCAGCGTTCTCGATGATCACGAAGGGCACGGGCTTGCGCGCTAGTTCGCGCGCCACGCTCCGTCCTACGCGCCCCATGCCGCAGATGATGTAGTGGCCGTCGAGGCGTCCGATTTCGCGCTCCATGCGCCGCCTTCCGAAGAAGCTTTGCAGCTCGAATTCTAGCAAAGCCTGGCTCAGTGCCCCGACCCCCAGCAACAGCAACGACACGCCCGCCAGAATCACGAATACGTTGAAGACGCGCCCCGCGTGGGAGAGCGGATGCACTTCCTGATATCCGATAGTGGTCAGCGTCGTGACCACCATGTAGAAGCCGTCGAACCACGGCCAGCCTTCGATGAAGTGATAGCCCGCCGTCCCGATCGCCATGACAAGCAGCAGTAGCGCGCCGATCGTGCGGAGATTGCGGAAGGCTTTCATGGGGATGCAGTGGCCAGTGGCTAGTGATCAGTGACTAATGATCAGTGATCAGAAAGACAAACCGAAAAACCGAAGTTCACCGATCACTAATCACTGATCACTAGCCAGTGACCAGCGAGCACTGACCACTGTAGAACAAAAAAGCCCTCCGCGCAGAGCGGAGGGCCCGGAATCAAATCTCGCCATCAAGCTTCCGGCGTTTTCCCGGCTGCCAGCGCCTGCACTCGACTGTGCTTCCGGCTGTAAGCAAAGTACACAACCAATCCAATTGCAAGCCACCCGATCAGTCGAATCCAGTTCCACATTCCCAGCTTGGCCATCATGTATCCATTCGTAATCACGCCGAGGACTGGAACCAACGGCACCCACGGAGTACGGAAAGGCCGCGGTTGCGAGGGATTCGTGTACCGCAACACCATCACCGAGATCGAGACAATCACGAAGGCAAGCAGCGTCCCGATATTTACCATCTTGCCGATCTGGTCGATCGGTGTCACGCTGCCGACCATCGCTGCCAGCAGGCCCACCAGGATTGTGTTCTTCCATGGGGTACGGAACTTCGGATGAACAGCAGCGAAAAACTTCCGGGGCAACAGCCCGTCATTGGCCATCGAATAGAGCACTCGCGTCTGCCCGAGCAGCATCACCAGCATCACGCTAGTCAGGCCCGCCAGAGCACCCAGGGTGATGATGTTCGCCGCCGTGGTCGCACCCCGGTCTAGGAAAGCGACCGCAACTGGCGCTTCAATGTTGATCTGTTGCCAGGGCACCATTCCGGTTAGCACTCCGGCGACGGCAATGTACAAAACCGTGCAGATGGCGAGCGAGGCGATCATTCCGATCGGCAAATCGCGTTGCGGATTCTTCGCTTCCTGCGCCGTGGTTGAAACCGCATCAAAGCCAATGTAGGCGAAGAATATGTAAGCCGCACCCGCTCCAACGCCGGCGAAGCCATTGGGAGCGTATGAACTCCAACTCGTTCCCCAGTTGGATCGATCGATGTAGTGAGTACCCAGCGCGATCACGAACAGAACTACCGCCACCTTGACCACAACGATGCCAGCGTTAAACCTCGCACTCTCCTTGATGCCCACGACCAGAATCGCCGTGATCACCAACGCAATGAGGAAGGCCGGAAGGTTGAACCCGATTTCCACCCCAAACAGATGAGGCGCGGCGAGCAGGTCGTGCGCCCGCTGCACCAATTCAGGAGACTGCGCGCTTATGATTGCAGTGACTTTATCGAGAAACGCCGGCGAGGTTGTCCCCAGCGAAGGGTTCGCCGCCGCCGCCATTTGCCGCGCCACCATGTTCTCCGCGGTCTTCAACGCAGTCCAATAATCGTAGGAGAGCCACAGCGGCATCTTAACGTGGAAAATATTCAGCAGTTCGACGAAGTGGTTCGACCATCCCGAAGACACCGTGCTGGCGCCCATAGCGTATTCCAGCGTCAGATCCCATCCGATAATCCAGGCCAGCAGTTCGCCCAGCGTAGCGTAAGCGTAGGTATAAGCGCTGCCCGCCAGCGGGATCATGGCCGCAAATTCGGCGTAGCACAGGCCTGCAAATGCACATCCCAACCCCGACAAAACGAACGACAACGAGAGCCCAGGACCGGCATAGTGCGCGCCGAGTCCCACCATGACAAAAATGCCAGCGCCGATGATCGCGCCCACGCCCAGCGCGGTGAGCTGAAAGACTCCCAGCGTACGTTTCAAGCTGTGTTCGCCTGTCTCGCGCGCCTCTTCCATCAGCAGGTTTAGCGGCTTGGTTGCAAACAGATTTGCCATCCGTCGTTTTCTCCTTGGGCCGTCCTTGAGACTCAGGCGGACGCCGCGCCCGCCTTCCGCGACCACGCGTAATAGACCGGAATTCCCAGCAGCACCACAATCAGTCCCGGCCACGTGTATTGCGGTTTGTAGCGCAATAGTACGACATCAATGAATAAAGCCATGACAATATAAATGATCGGGAGGATCGGGTAACCCACTGCACGATAGGGACGCTCGGCATCGGGATGCGTCCGCCGCAGGACGAACAAGCCGACAATCGTCAAAATGTAGAACACGAGCACGGCAAAAATAATGTAGTCGAGAAGCTGTCCATAGCTGCCGGAGATGCAGAGCAGGCACGCCCAGACCATCTGCACCATGAGCGAGACTGCGGGGGTCTTATAAGTAGGATGCAGTTTTGCCACGTTGCGGAAGAACAGGCCGTCTTTGGCCATGGCGTAGTACACTCGCGCGCCCGAAAGAATCAGCCCATTGGCGCAGCCAAAGCCGGAGATCATAATGGCGGCGGCCATCAGATATCCGCCCGCCGAACCGAACATCTGCGTCATGACTGCGGTGCCAACGCGGTCTTCGGCGGCGTGTTTGATTCCCCGGACGAGAATCGTCGCTCCACCTTCGACGCCATCCAGCGGCAGCGCGCTCAGATAAATAAAGTTGCAGGCAATGTAGAGCGCGATCACCACTCCCGTGCCCAAAGCGAGAGACAGCGGCAGGTTGCGGCTGGGATTCTTCACTTCCCCGGCGGTGAAGGTCACGTTGTTCCAGGCATCGGCCGAGAACAACGACCCGACCTGCGCGACCGCAAGAATCGTCAACGTTCCCACCATGACGATCGGGCCGCCCACTCCGACCTGAACCGCATGCTGCGCGCCCAGTCCGGCGTTGTGCCAGAAGTTCGGCCCAAAATTTGCCGCAAGCGCAGTTGCGTTACGGCCGAGAGCGAACCCGAATACGGCCAATCCCAGCAGGGCCGAGACCTTGGCCGCAGTAAAGATGTTCTGAATCAGCGCGCCCGTCTTCACTCCGAAAATGTTGACGATCGATAGAAAGATCACCAGCAGGATCGCCATCAGATTCTGAGTATTGATGCCGACATCCATGTTGCCTAACACCATAGGACCGACATGAATCGGCGGGACTTTCCATATATGCAGAAGCCAGTGAGTCGAGGAGATCGAAGGAACGAAGACTCCGAGGAACTTGCCAAAGGCGACGCCCACCGCGGCGATGGTGCCGGTCTGAATGACCAGAAAGAGCGTCCAGCCGTAGAGGAATCCCCAGAGAGGCCCGAGCGCCTCCCGCAGATAAACGTACTGCCCGCCGGCCCGCGGCATCATTGCGGCCAGCTCGCCGTAACTAAGCGCGGCTACGATGGTCATAAATCCGGCAACGGCCCAGGCGCCAATCAGCAGCGCGGGAGAATCCACCTCACGGCCAATCTCCGCCGACACGATGAAGATGCCCGAGCCGATCATCGACCCCATGACCAGCATGGTGGCGCTGGTCAGGCCGAGGCCTTTGACCAGTTCTTTATCCTGATGGCTGTGAATGTCCCAGTCGCTGCCGGGTTGCGTGGTTGTGGGTGTGCTCAGGAATGGCTCCAATTTTGTCGATAGTGGTTCGTCGTGCGTCGGTAATCGGCAGTCGTCCGTCGTTGGCTAGTTCGTCGTTACCAACTGTCATCCTGAGGAGGGCGCTTTTCGCCCGACGAAGGACCTATGCACTCTGCTCGCTCCCAGCAAACTGCATGGGGTCTTCGCTTCACTCAGAATGCCAAATTGTTTTAGTCAACGGTCAATGACCTGCGACTAACGACGCTTCCGACCCCTGAGACTTTACCCTAATATCCGCAAAAATTCCTCTGCTGATTTGCGAGGCTCGCGGACCAGGTCGGATATTACCGCCACGGAATCCGCGCCAGCATCAATGACCGAAGCGGCGTTCGCCCGCGTAATCCCGCCAATGGCGACAAGAGGCTTACGAGTCAAAGCCCGCGCCCGGCGCACGCCTTCGAGGCCAACGACAGGATCAGGATTCGCCTTACTGGAAGTCGAAAATGCAGGCCCGATCGCCAGATACTCCGCGGAAGTCAGGTTAGCCTCGGCCAGTTGTTCGGGATTATGCGTCGAAACGCCGAGCCAGAGATCCGGACCGATAATCTTGCGAACCGATTCAGGAGACAAATCTTCTTGCCCGACGTGCACACCATCGAAGTCGGCGGCCAGGCAGAGGTCGGCGCGATCGTTCATGATCAGCCGGATTGGAATATCGAGAAGGGGGTGCCCGACGTCTCGCCGACTTTGCGAGACGTGGGGACCGGAGACGACTCGTCTTCTCAACGCCCGCGCCTGCTCTAGCATCACCCGCGCGTTCCCCGACTTATTCCGATACTGAATCAGCGTGCAACCGGCCGCGGCTAACTCTTCCGCGGCAGCGAAAAGCGCTTCGGCGCTCGTAAAGCAGTCGGAGTCGAGAATTGGATACAACCTCGGAAGCTGAATCATGCGCGCATTCAATCTACTATCGCGAAAGCTCGCAAATCCAATTAACTTCCCAGGTCTTGCCACCATCGGGCGAGTAGGACTGCTCCATGCGCGCCGACTTGGGGGAGAGATCGAGCCAGACATAGCGCACCAGGATTGTGCGTCCCTTGAGGGTTTCCTGATGGAAAAACTCCCCGCGCTTGCCTGTAAATCCGCCGACCACCGGAGGCGTGTCGAGGGTGCCTTGGTCAAGGTCAACGAGGTAGATGCTCCACTGGCGCGTATGGGGATTGTAGAGTCGCAATGTCTGCGCCTTGATATGGAGCTTCCCGTCGGTACTGCTTACGTTGAATTCTTCGAAGTTCGCGTTGCTGTCGAGAAGCTTGTGATGGTTGGAAATGCCGTCGTACTCAACCCAGACGTTCGAATTGTTCAAGCGATCGGGAAGCCTGCGGACATGCGCCTTCCAGTCGCCAATGAGGAAGTCGAAGTCGTGAGAGCCATCGCGCTGCGGCAGGTTTGCTGGGTTGTCAGTGGTCTGGGCGTGAAGCGGGAGGCACAGCACAACGCAGATCGAGAGCAGCGCAAGTTTGCGGGATCTCATCAGGATTCATCCTCTCACTTGATGGATGCGCGGCAATCGATTTCGTTAGCAGATGTTGTCGAGCCTGAGACGCCCGCTCTATAGGCCAATCTGATTCGGAACAGCACACAGGAGCAAATTGTTCTCGCTCACTTCCCATTTTTCTTCAGGAATCGCTCAATGAATCCCGTATCAATCCTCCCTGCCCGGAAATCCTCATCCGCCAGAATCTTCCGATGCAGCGGGATCGTGGTGTACACGCCCTCGACGATAAACATCTCGAGCGCCCGCGACATGCGCGACACCGCTTCGTTGCGATCCTTACCGCGCACGATCAGCTTGGCAATCAGCGAATCGTAATACGGAGGAATGACTCCCTCGGCGTAGGCGGCCGTATCGACGCGCACGCCAGTCCCTCCCGGAGGATGGAATGCCGTAATCTTCCCGGCCGACGGTGTGAACTTCTCGGGATGTTCGGCATTGATGCGGCATTCGATGGAATGTCCGCGATGGATGACCGGCCCGAGCAGCACGTCGCGCATATTGGCTCCGGCGGCAATCATGATCTGGCTCTTGACGAGGTCGACGTCGGTGACCATTTCCGTGACCGGATGCTCCACCTGAATGCGCGTGTTCATCTCGATGAAGTGGAGGCGCCGGTCCTGATCCATGAGGAACTCGATCGTGCCTGCGTTCGTGTATCCGATGGCCGCCAGCGACTTGCACAGCACCGCGCCGATCTGGTCGCGCAGTTCAGGAGTCACCTGCGTCGACGGAGATTCCTCGAGCAACTTCTGATGCCGCCGTTGGATGGAGCACTCGCGCTCACCCAGGCTGACGACGTTGCCATGTTCATCGGCCAGCACTTGAAACTCAATATGCCGGGGATGCTCGACGTACTTCTCCATGTAGAGATCGCCATTGCCGAACGCGCCCGCCGCTTCCGCTTGCGCCGCCTTGAACAGCCCAGGCAATTCCTCTTCGTTCCGGACGATGCGCATCCCGCGCCCGCCTCCTCCCGCCGAGGCCTTCACGATGACCGGAAAGCCCACCTGCCGCGCCCACTCGATCGCCTCGCCGTCCGAGGCGATGATCCCGTCCGAGCCCGGCAGAATCGGTACGCCCGCCTGCTTCATCGCCGTACGTGCTTTTTCCTTTTCGCCCATCAAGCGCGTCACTTCCGGACGCGGACCAATGAACTTGATCCCGCTGGTCTCGCACACTTCAGCGAAGTTCGCATTCTCGGCCAACAACCCGTAGCCCGGATGGATGGCCTCGACGTTTGCAATCTCGGCCGCGCTGATCACAGCAGGAATATTCAAATAGCTGAGCGCAAGCTGCGGCGGCCCAATGCAAATCGCCTCGTCGGCAAAACGTACAGGCAGTGAATTCCGGTCGGCCTCGCTGTAGATGGCGACCGTGCGGATGCCGAGTTCCTTGCAGGCGCAAATCACGCGCAAGGCAATCTCTCCGCGATTGGCAATCAGAATCTTCTTAAACATGAGTAAGAGCTATGAGCTATGAGCCGTGAGCTATGATCTTCGACCTTCAAGGTTCAACCTCGAAGCCCACAGCTGGCAGACACAAAAAGGCGCGGCTGAGCGCGCCCATTCAATGCGTTCAAAATCACTGCTTCGGCCTGATTACGAACAGGTCCTGCCCGTATTCGATCGGCTGTCCGTTGACCGCGAGCTTCTTGACGATCTCCCCGGCGACGTCTGACTCAATCTCGTTGAGCAGCTTCATCGCTTCGACGATGCAGAGCACCTGCCCCACTTCCACCATGTCTCCCGGCTTCACAAATGGAGGAGCACCGGGCGAGGGCGCTTCGTAGAACGTCCCCACGATGGGCGACTTCACCATGTGAAGGCCTTCTTCCGGAGCAGGAGGCGCCGGAGCCGCAGCAGCCGGCGCGGCTACGACCGGAACGCCGCCCAGTTCATGTGCCGCCGGGGGCGCTGCCGGGACTGCATAGTAGCGCGGGTCGCCGTGGGTATGGACGGAGGTATGCTCCCCGGCCCGCTTGATCTTCACTTTGACATCGCCGCGTTCGAGTTCGAACTCGGCAATATCCTTCTCGATGAGGAACTCTATGAGTTCTTTCAGCTCTTTTTGATTCATGTACGGTGGGACTGCTTGCCGCTCCCGCCCGCGCCCGCAAACCGGCGCGCGAAGAAGCCGGGCGTAGTTCCTTGCCCGGCTGATCCATTTACAGCTTAAGAAGACTACACTGCTAAAAAGTCTTTACTCGTCGGCGTCAACACGTCACAGCCACCAGCGGTGACTGCCACCATGTCTTCGATCCTTACGCCCCATTTGCCGGGGAAGTATACTCCCGGCTCGATCGTGATGACCATCCCCGGCTGCAGGATCTCTTTTTGACCGGCTGCGACCCTGGGGACCTCGTGGATCTCCAGCCCGACCCCATGCCCGGTCGAATGGGTAAAATAACGCCCTAACCCAGCCTTCCGCAATACCTTACGGGCTGCCTCGTCGACTTCGCCAACAGCGATACCGGGCCTGACCGCGTCAATCGCCGCCTGCTGAGACTCCCGGACCGCTTCATAAGCCCGGCGGGCATCCTCCGGAACTTCGCCCGAAGTGGCGTTCACCCATACGGTGCGGGTCTGATCGGAACAATAACCTGAAAGTATAACACCGAAGTCGCAGACCACGAACCCGCCCCGGGGGATCGCCTGATCCGAAGCCCGACCGTGGGGCAACGCTGAGCGGGCTCCGGCTGCGATGATCGTGGAAAATGACATCTCCTCGGCTCCGGCCCGGCGGGCGGCGAACTCCATCTCAGCCGCGACCTCGGTCTCCTTCACGCCAGGACGCAAAACCTCAAGCGCACGGTCGAACAATTTCGCGCCCAAATTCACTGAGGCCCGGATCTGCTCCAATTCGTCGGCGTCCTTAACCATCCGGGCGCGCTCGACCAAGGAGGACGCATCCTTCAATCGCACGCCCGCGGGCCGCAGATCGCTCAGGCGCTTCTTGTCGGCAACAGTGACATGCTCGGCTTCCAGACCCACAGTCCATCCCCGAGCCCGCTTGCGACGCTTCCCCAGGAATTCTCCCAGAGCCTGCAGCGCTGACTTCCGCGCGATCACCACCTTGGCCGATTTCACTTCTTCGTGCGCCTGCGTGTCGTAACGGAAGTCGCTAAAGAAGACGCTGCCGGCTTCTTCTACGAGCAGCAACCCGGTGCTGCCGGTAAATCCACAAAGGTATCGGATATTGGGAAGATGGCTGATCAGGAGGGCATCGAACCGCGTCGTCGCGAGATGCTCCCTCAATTTCTTCTGGCGCGCCTGGAAGTCCATTGCAGGGAGTGTACCAGCTAGCAGTGAGCAATGAGCAGTGAGCAGTGAGCAATGAGCAACGGCGCACCGACATTAGACGTTAGGCTTGAGAATACCTGTACCCGACTGTTCATTGCTCACTGCTCATTGCTCATTACTCATTACTAAAAACAAAACCGCCGTCCTGACAGGTTCTTCAGGACGGCGGCTTCAATCTTCGAACTCGCTGCTGACTCGGACGCTGCTATGTCTGAATGATTCGCGGCGTGATGAAGAAGATCAGCTCCTGGTTGGAGGTCTGAACTTGTGTGTGCTTGAACAGGTTGCCCAAGTATGGGAGGTTGCCCAACAACGGCACCTGCGTAATGTTGATCGAATTCTGCGTTTGAATGACGCCGCCGATCACCACCGTGCCGCCGTCGGTCACCAGCACTTGCGTGGTGGCCTGTTCGGTGACCAGTTCCGGATTGCCTTGTACTTGCTGAGCGAAGTTTGGCGTGGTGTTTTCCACGTCGACGTTCAGGAAGATGGTGTTTTCCGACGTGATCTGCGGAGTAACCGTCAACCGCAGGAAGGCGTCGACGTAAGTCACGGTTGGAGGTCCACCCAACTGCGCCTGCGTCACGATTGGTACGCGTACACCCTGCTTCACGAGCGCTTGAATGTTGTTCTGGGTAACAATGCGTGGCCGGGAAAGCACTTTCAACAGGCCGCGCGATTCAGCCATCGAGAGGATGGCATCGATGCGCACGTTGTTGCTGGCGTTCACGAAGCTGAAACCGCTCGAGGGCGAGGTCGATCCCAAGTTCGAGAACAGCGGGATCGAAGATCCCGTGGTGCTTCCCGTTCCTGGCACTGTGATATAGCCAGGGGTAAGGCCGCCGACAGTCGTCGGGGACGAGCCAGCAGCCTGGTTTCCACCAATCGCGCTGTGGCCGTTGCCCCAGCCGAAGCCGAACTGAGTACCAATGTCGCGCGCGAACTGCCGGGTTGCGGCCACCACGCGGGCCTCGATTTCAACTTCCTGCGTCTTGCGGTCCAGCTGTGTCAGCAGGCGGTCGATGGTCGGAATCACTTTTGGAATGTCGTTGATGATGACGGCGTTGGTGCGGTCATCCGCCACAACGTCACCGCGCTGCGAGAGGAACTTCTTTACCGTGATGATAACGTCTTTCGCCTTAGCATAGCTGAGGAAGCGGGTCACAGAAACTTTTTCGACGGCCAGAGCTTCCGATTCAATCTGCGCCCGGCGGGCGTCGGCTTCGCGCTTCAGAGTCTCCACCGTGGCGATGCGCAGGACGTTGCCTTCCAGTTCACGCGCCAGGTCATTGTTCTTGAGCACGATGTCGAGCGCCTGATCCCACGGTACGTCATCGAGGACAACCGTGAGGGTGCCATGCACGTTTGGATCGAGCACGACGTTCAGTCCGCTGATTTCGTGAATGAGACGGAAGAAATCCTTCAGGTCGACGTCTTTCAGGTTTACCGAAATCGGCTCACCCGTATACTTCGGACCCGTCGAAGCCGGCTGCTGTCCAGCTTGCGCCTTCTGCTCGGCAGCAAGGTTCACTGCCGGAGTGATCGAAGGAGACTGGCTCTGAGCCGGAGTCGCATGCAGGCTAACCGGAAGCAGTTCCGCTGCGGTCTTGTCGGAGAAACGGGCGGCGGCTTCCTGAGCCCGAACCGTGGGCTCGTCGGCTGCGTCGGTTTTCTTGACCTCAGCCGCAGCTTCGTTCTTAGCCTGATAAGAGGGCTCAACGAAGACAAAGTCAGTCGGTGAAACCGGATTCTGAGCCGTCGGCTTGGTCGACGACGGGGTGGTCTCCGCCTTCGGCGCCGATTTCGTATCCATGACCCGCGGAGCGAAAGGCGACATCGGATGCGCCAGTGGAGCGGGGGCGCCTCCGCCCTCTCTGCCACTCAGGTCGGCGGTAACGGTCTCCGATTGAGGAGCGGAATTCGCCTTGGCTGCCGCGCTCTCGTGCAGAGTGAGCACCAGCTTCCCCGCCGGACCGGGCGTCAGGTCATAGGTGCAGGCCTGGTCGAGATCGACGACGATGCGCGTGGTCGGAGGCGTCTGTCCATCCGTGCCGATGCGCACGCCCTTGACCCCATCCGCGCCCACCGCAATGCGGCGCTGCCCGGTCGCCATAACGGTTCCCGGCAGATCCACCACCACGCGCGCGGGCGAGTCCAGAGTGCTGAGCTTCGGCGTGATTGTGCCGCTGGATCTCATTTCGACCCGGATGTCGTCCGTGCCCCGGACTACGTTGACTCGATCGAGCTGGTTCGGTGTCTGGGCACTCGCAGCCCCCACCATTACAACAACGGCCAGCAGCGATTCGAACTTTGTCAGCAGTTGCTTTCGCATTTCGCCTCTCCCCAACCCGCAGGCCTGGGGCCCGCGTGTCCTTCTTCAAACTTGAGTTCGGCGGCTCGTTTCCGGGTCCGCCGTCTTGCCTAAACTGCCGGCGTGAAGATTCTCTTTACCACTTCCCGCGTGAACGGCTTGCCCAGTTTGTCTTGCACCGTCTCCTGGAACACCACCGAATCACCCGTGATCCTCACTACGTAGCCGTTGAATACAGGGTCGTTCTCGCGCAGAAAATACGCCTTGTTCAGGTTGTTGGTGACCACAGCGATAAAGCCGTTGTCGGACTTCACCACACCGCGAAGATTGATGTTGCCGATCTCCAGGCACTTCTTCCCTGTCGAACATCCCGAACCGTTCTGCTGCACGACCGGGCTGAAGAACGGATCGCGCTTCCCGTTCATCGCCCACTTCTTGTCTTCGGGCTTCGGCTGCTTGGAGTTGTCCCCGATCTTGCTGGCATCCGCCGCAGCGGGTGTGCTCTCCGGGAGCGCAGGCTTCGTCTCTTTCGCGACTTGCTGCTTCTCTGCGGACTTCGGAGCAGGCTTGGCCACAGGAGCAGCGGCTTTCTCTGCTACGACGGTCTTCACTTTCGCTGGGGCAGCAGTTTTCGCGGGAGCCGCCATACTCTTTGCCACGGTCTTCGCTACGGTCTTGGTTTCAGGTTTCGCGGCAGCCTGTTCTCCGGGCTCCGCTCCATTCTGTCCATGCAGAGTCAGGATGATCTTCTCGCCCGAACCGGACAAGTCATAGGACAGAGCCTTTTCCAGATCGACCACAACGCTGGTTGTCGGAGGCGTCTTGCCGTCCATCCCGATGCGCACGCCTTTGACTCCGTCGCTGCCGACGGGGATCTTGGTCTGCGCCCCGGCCACGACTGTCTCCGGCAGTTCCACGACAACGCGGGCCGGCGACTTCAATTTGCTGACCCTCGGCGTCACCGCTTCACTCGTATTGATCTCGATCTGGATGCCGTCCGCGCCCTGCGCCACGTTTACCTTCTGGAGCTGGTTGTGCGAGGCGGAAGCCGCGACTGTCTTCGGCGCGGGAGCCTGAGCCGGCGCCGCCGGGGCTGACTTCGCTCCCGGAATCGTCGCTGGCTTCACCGCGGGAGCCGGAGCTCCCGGCGCGGGCTTGGCTGAGGCCGGTACTCCTGCCGCATCCAGCGCCGCGTTGGTGTCGTTGGCCTGCTTCTGCTGCAGCGACTTTGCAATGCTGCGCGCGTTGTCGATGGCGTCTGGATTCTGGGCCACAGACGTGGCCACTATCCCGCCCACCATCATTGCCGTTGCCAAAATGCCTGTCGTCAGCTTCATCGCTGTCATAGTTATTCCTACTTCGCCGCCGGCGTTCCGGGCTTAGCCCCGGCTGCCGCGACTGAAGGTTGCAAATCGTGACTGAAGTATGTGGTCGCCGTGAACGACGCCACCACGCTCTCGTTCGGCGCGTACTGGTACTGGTGCTTCACAGCTCCGCCCGGGTTCCGGGTCGACGCCACCATCAGATTGCCGACGTTGACGATCCGCTCCAGCTTGCTCACCCGGTCAAAGAAGTTGAGCGTCGAATAATACGGTCCGTCGAGTTCGAGATCGAACGGGACTTCCGTGTAGTACTGCTGCGGCTTCGTGTCTTTTGACTTGAAGCGCCGCAGTTCCACGCCCGCCTTCTGGGCCTCGGCGTCCAGCATGGTGATGAACTGATCCAGCTGCTTCTCGTCGGGGACGATGCGCTGCTCGATCTCCAGCTGCTGTTTCAGCTCGGCCAGCTGCTGCTCGATCTGCTTCAGCTTGGGCCGGTAGGATTCGAGTTCGTTGTTTTCCCGAATTTTGTCTTCGAGAGCGTGCTGGGCGGTGGCATTCTGCTCGGCCTGACTCTTGAACACCGTGAAGTACAGAGCCGCCGTCACCACGGCGCCGCCGAGAATCACCGCTCCCCACTGCTTGATGCCTGACAGTTCGCTAAAATTCGCCATAGGTCCGCCTCTTACGACTTTCCTTTATCGCAGTTCAACTTGAACTGGAATGCCTGCATGTCTTTGACTTGCTCGTCCTGCCAGGTTTCGTCGATCTCTACATTCCTGAAGTAGCCGGTCTTCTGCAGGTTCGCAATCAGATTGGCCACCGCATCGGTGCTCAACGCCGTACCTTCCAGTTTCACAGTCGTGCCGGTGTCGTCCATCTTGCTCAGCCACACTGCTTCGGTGTTGTTCACCGTCTCGCCCAGCATGGCCATCAAGTTGACCGGGCCGCCGTTCTGGGCCGCGCGCAGGCCGTCGATCACGTCCACGCGCCGCTTGTAATTGTCGGCCTGGCCCTGGCGCTCGAGGAACTTGGCCTTCACGTCGGCGAGTTCGCGGTTCTTCATTTCCGCGGTCTTCATCCGCACCGCGATCGCCTTGCCCTGATGATCGAGCCGGTACCAGTAGCCCAGGTTGAACAACCCGGCCAGCACGATCACCACCAGGACCTTCAGCTTGGGCGATCCCATGTCGCCCATTTCCATCGATGGCATCGATGGACCGCCGCCGCCCCGCTTACTTTTGCCCTTGGAATTTTCGAGCAGATTGATTTTGATCATAGCGATTCAAAGCTCCTCAGGGCCAAGCCCACCGCCACTGCCATCTGGCCGGGATTTTGCTCGACCAGTTCCGCTCCGTGCCCTTCCACGGGAGGCGTTACCCGCTGGAACGGATTCAACAACTCAACCGGCATCGAGAACTCTTGCCGCAACGCTTCTACCAGGCCCGGAACTTTCGACGATCCCCCCGCCAGATAGATTTTCTCGATGTGCTCGCCCGCCGCGCTGGCGCGGAAGAAGTCGAACGTCTTCTGAATTTCCAGCACGATGATCTCGGTGACCTGCTGCAGGATCGGCTGCTTCGCGTCTTCGCTCACCGTTCCCACCTTGTTGCCCAGCTTGAGCGACTCAGCATCGTCGAAGCTCAGGTCCAATTCCTTCTGCAGCGAGTCGGTGTACTGATGGCCGCCCACGCTGACGTCGCGCGGGAACAGCGGCGTCGTGCCTTTCACGATGTTGATGTTCATTACGCTGGCGCCCAGGTTCAAGAGCGCCACCACCTGGCCTGGCGCCGGCTGGTAGTTGTACTCGTAGCAGTTCTGCAGGGCCAGCGCATCTATATCGACGATAGCCGGGGTGCGGCCTGCCATCGAGAGTACGTTGGTGTAGTTCAGAATCTTGTCCTTCTTCACCGCGACCAGCAGGACGTCCATCTGCGGAGTGCCCACTTCGTCGGAGAGAATCTGGTAGTCGAGGCTGACATCGGCCAGATCGAAGGGAATATGCTGCGCCGCTTCTTTCTCGATGGTCTCGGCCAGTTCCTGGTCGCTCATCGACGGCAGCGAGATCTTCTTCACGATCACCGAGTGTCCGCTCACCGCGGTAGCCACAGCCTTGGTTTTGATCGCGTTGTCGAGGAACAGCTTCGAGATCGCGCTCGACACCGTGCCCGAGTCCACGATCATCGAATCGACCACGATGTCGCTAGACAGCGGCTCCAGACCGAGGTGTGCGACTTCAATCTGCCCACCCTTCTTCTTCAGCTCCACTGCCTTAATGCTCGAGGAGCCTACATCCAGGCCAACAATGGACTTCGATCCCAATCCAAACATGTGCCCACCTTTACTGTGACCCGGCAGCTTTGGCCGCTGCCTTCGGTTTGCGTTTCACCTGCGGTTCCATCTCGCTCGACTTTTCTTCCATCCACTGATCCAGCCGCGATTTCTTGAAGCGCCAGCGGTTGCCCAGCTTGAACGCGGGAATCTTCTGCTCGCCAACGTACTTGTAAAGCGTGTCCGGACTCACGCCCAGATATTGCGACGCCTGGCGAATGTTCATGACTTCTCGCGAGTCGGCCATAGTTCCTTTGCCCTACCGCTTATCCATTCCCTGCTCCGGTTTCCCCGGCCCGCAGGTTTCTTCAGGAGACTGCCTCGCCCTCAACTGCCGCTCCGAGGGCTTTCGGTGTCCCGAGCATATATCAACCCTGAAAAACCCCGGCTCGGAGCGAATCTCCGTGTTTCTTTGGGTTTTTTGCCTGTTTCTTGGAATTACAGGGAATCTGGACCGGAGGCAGAAACTACATACTGTAGACACGCAAGGTATATCCACAATTACTGGTAGTGGTCATGCATCTAGCACACAGTCACTCGCAGAACGGTAACTGAAGTACTAGGCACGGTACGGAGGTACTACGTCGTCCGGTGAAGCTGCTGCATTCGCGGACTTTAGCTCGTTCGCGATACGAGCTGGTTGGGGTTACTGTACGTCGGAAACTTTGCCGTTCAGGAACGTCACCTTCACGTCCTTATACACATAAATCTGTTTTGCACCTACGTTGAAGATTTTCTCGGGCTTGCCCAAAGCCGCTTGCACTTGATCGGTCGTCATTCCCAATTGAATGGTCTGCGGCTCGGCTTGTTGTTCTTGCTGTGCAGGCTGTTGTTGTCCTCCCTGTTGTTGCTGGCCTGCATCATTGCCCTGTCCCTGCTGATCCTGGTCGCTGATCGCGAACACTTGCCCAATCGTATCTTCCACTTCTCCCGCGTTGGCTTTTTCCAGATATCCCTTCGCAAATTGGAAAACCACTTCGCCCTTCATCGAAGTTGGAGGATTCACTCCGTTGCAGGAGTCGCAGGCTACGACCGTGAATGAGATCTTGGCCTTGTCCAGGTTGACCTCAATCTTGGCGGGATAAACTTTGTCCCCAACCTGGTAGTACTTGGAGACAGACTTCACCATGCCGGCGCAAAACCCGACAGACGGATGCAAGCTATTGTCCTGGAATTTTGCTGGACACACGGCCACCGCTTTCCACGGAACGCTAAGCACTCCACCCTTTTGAATGGCGAGCAGAGTGCCCGGTTCGACGACGGCGATGCCGCCCGAATCCGATCCCATCTTCACCAGCTTGTACTGCGCGTTCAGTTGTTCCTGCAACGTGACAGTTTGTGCGCCGGCAATTGACGCCAGGAGCGTTGCTGCGATCCCGAGAGCAACGAATAAACTGCACGAGCCTCGACTCATACACTCCTCACGGCTTTGCGCCTATTTATCGCGCGGGTCAAACGCATCGTGCAGGCAGAGACCATCCGATTTGTTGAACGGCTCACTGAACGTCGGAAACTTTCCCGTTCATGAACGTCACTTTCAGATCTTTGTAAATCCAGATTTGCTTCGCGCCGAGATTGACGATCTTATCCGGCTTGCCGAGAGCAGTCTGCACCTGATCGGTAGTTTGCCCCTTCTCAATCGTCTGCGGCTCGGCCTGTTGTTGCGGCTGCTGCGCTGCCTGCTGATCCTGTCCGCCCTGAGCCCCCTGCCCGCCTTGAGCATCCTGTCCGCCCTGCTGTTGTCCCTGATCCTGTTGCTGCTGCGAATCGTCGCTGATGGACAGCAGTTGGCCGATCGTGTCCTCGACATCTCCTGCGCTCGCTTTGGCGAGAGATCCCTTCGGAAACTGGAAAACCACATTCGCTTTGTTGTACGTCGTCGGATCGGTCTTGTTGCACGTATCGCACGCCACGATGCCCATCGTCACCGTGTCCTTATCAAGGCTGACGTCGATCTTCGTCGGGTAAACCTTGTCGCCCTTGGCAAACAATTTCGTCGTCTGTCCCTGCGACGCCGTCTGCGAGAAGTGTCCAAAGAGCGCCTTCTTCCCCGACACCATCAATCCGTTGGGCGGATGCACCGCACCACCTTCATATTTATTCGTAAGAGCGGTCTTGTCCGAATAGGGCACACCCAGCATGCCACCTTTTTGGACCGCCAATAGGGTGCCTTCCTCCACGACCGAATATCCGCTCGTGTCTGATCCCATTTTCACTACTTTGTACTGCGCTGCGAGTTGCTCCTGCAGCGAAACACTTTGAGCGCTGGCGCTCAACCCCGGGAAGGCCATCGTGCACGCGACCAAAACGACGGCAGGAATCATTCTTTTGAACTGATGTCCCATGACTGAAATTCTCCTCTCAAAATCTGCCCTCTGTCGCGGGGGATCAACAGCAGACACGATTGAATCGGAACCCTGAGTGTGCAGTTCTGCAATGAACCGCGCGATGAACCAGAAAGACAGCGAGCGTCACCCCTATGAGGTGACGCCCCTGTGGTAGTTGTGCGGACCGGAACGGCGTATTTACTGGGAGCCGCCTCCAGCATCCTGTTTGACTTCCGTCTCGGTTTGATCGGCAGCCTGCTCCTGATCTTCGAGAGCCTTGCCTGCGCTCTTGTCCGGATCAGGTTCGGGAACATCGCCTTTCACCGTAGCCGTGTCGGGAGCCTTCGGCAAACCGCCGGTGCCATTCTTCTTCGCCAGCTCGCCCATGCCAGCGGCAAGCTGCTCCTGGAAATGGTTGTGCATTTCCTGGAGATCGTCGACCGAGACCGCCACCTGCTTGCCCGCGCCGCAGTCGCCCTTCTTACTGGCTGCCACGCTCACGTTCACATTGTTGTCGCCATCCGGAGTGTCGGTGAGACGCGTGATCACATCGCCCGCTGTCAGCGAGCATTCGTCCCCATCGGCAACGACGCTCAGATCATCGTTCACCACAAAGGTCCGCCGAGCGGGATCAAGAGCCGGCGGTACTTCTTCCTTCGTTGAGGCAGTGGAACCGCCACCAGAATTACCGGAGGATGCGGCACCCTTGGACGCGTCCGCCTGATCTGCTGCGAGCTGCGCTTTCACTTCTTCCGCAATGGCCTGCTTCACTTCAGGACTCAGCGCAACCGGGCCGGAATTTGCCGGCGCCGAAGGCGCATTGCTGGCCTGCAAGTCATCAGAAGCAGCCGCGGCATTGGACGCGTTGGCCTCAGCATTCGCTGTATAGGCAGCCTGCAGACTCGCCGCCACCAGATAATCGGTCAGCCAGAAAGCGGCCGAAGGATAGACCGGATACGGCTGGAAGTATGCTCCGTAGTAGCCGTACCAGGGTGCTCCGCCCCATCCCCAGCCGTAGTAAACCGGCGATACCCACGGGTTATAAGCCCATCCGTAGTACGCGGGGTGATACCAGTACGGATGGTACCAACCGTAGTAGGGACGTCCGCCCCAGTAGTAGCCCCGATACACTCCCACGCGGTACGCGCCATGGTAGTAGTAAGTCCGCGAGTAGTAGCTGCGGCCGCCGCGCACCACATAAGCGCGCTGCACGTAGCCGCCGCGGCGCCCATAACTCACGACGCGCGCTCCATTGTGCTCACGCACGATCGTCCGGCCACCGTGCATGTTGTGCTCAATGTGCATTCCGTTCCGGTTGACGGACCGAATCTGCCCATTGGGACGCAGATGTGCCGATCCTCCGCCCTTGAGGGAAACGTTCCTGCCCGGAGGCGTATGCCCGCCGTGCCCGGCATTCATCGTCCCGTGCCCACCCGCTACGTTGCCGTGGGTTGTCGTTCCCGTGTGCGTCGTAGTGCCGGTGTGCGAGGTCATTCCGCCACCGTGGGTCGTCGTGCCCGTATGGGTTGTGGTGGTATTGTGCGTCGTGGTCGCGCCCCCGTGGGTCGTCGTACCAGTATGGGTTGTCGTTCCCGTGTGCGTCGTTGCGCCGCCGGTGTGAGTCGTCGTCCCAGTGTGCGTGGTCGATCCCGTATGGCTCGTGTTTCCGCCGTGACTTTGGGGCGCGCTAGCGTGACTCGGCGCACTCGCGTGACTTGGCGCACTCGCATGGCTGGGCGCGCTGGGATGAGACGGCGCACTTGGCTTGTGTTGAGCCAATGCGAAGGCTGGCACGACCATCATCACCAACAAGGGAAAATATTTCCGCAGACTGCTTCCATTTGTCTTGAAATTCATCGCAGACTCCTCGAATCCAAAGATCTCTTATCCGGTCGCAAACCCCCAGATGCAGGCCAGCAGATTGAACGGCACAGGAAACAACTCGTCGCCTCCTCCCGCCCCAAAAGAAGGCCAACACGAGTCCCAGACACGACTGCCGAAAGCGCCTAGAAAGGTATCCTGCGGCGGAGCAACGTTACCAAAATGCGGCTGCACGCGCAATTGTTTTCTCGGGCGTGGTCTCCTTCCTCGTAACGACTGCCCTGCGGTAATCTTGTTCTCTCTATCGGAGGAACGTTTTGCGATATCTCGATCGTTTACAACCTCTTGCTCTTCTCGTGATGCGCCTCGCGCTCGGCGTCATTTATGGTGACCCACGGCTATCACAAGGTCTTTGGAGGCTTGCACCACCATGCTCAAGTCGTTGCCGGAATCGGGCTGCCGGCATGGTTAGGCTATGTCTCGTCTTTCACAGAGTTCCTCGGAGGTCTCTTGCTCCTCGTAGGATTCTTTACCCGAGTCGCCGCTCTCCTTGTATGCGGAGACCTGATTGTGGCCATCTGGAAGGTACACTTGCACAATGGGCTGATCGGATCGCCCGATCGCCCCGGTTATGAACTCGCCCTGGCAGCTGCCACCCTGGCCTTCGCCCTCATCTTTTTTGGCGGAGGTCCTATCGCAATCGATCACGTCCTTCGCGGCGGGGGCAGCGGTATTTCGAAGAGGTAAACCCATACGGCGAAAATAGGTTTCGACACGCTCAGGCGCAACTTATTGCACGGAACTGGGTTCTATCAGGGCGCAGGAATGCGTCCACATCAAGCAGGGTTACCGGGAAAGATAACAAGAATCTTTACGTTTCCCGTGCGGCGAATTTGAATCTCGGCCCTGGTGAAATTATGATGAATGGTGCATCCATGCACTTGCATCCAAACGGTTTGGCGGTCGCATCTTACCGTCAGCATCGATCTTGAACGGAGGTTCTCTTGAAAAAACTTGCCTTCCTCGCGACCGTCTTTTCTTTCTTTATGCTGGCCAACTTCGCTTCAGCGCAGCAGGCTGACGCGATGTTTGGCTTCGGAACGCTGGTGTCTCCGGGAGCTGACGCGTGCGGCTTTTCTTCGTCTGCCCAGAACTTTGTGTGTCCGGAAAAGGGTGGGCTCTACACCAATATCGGCGCTGACGTGATCTTCCACCGGCGCTTGGGTGTCGGCTTTGACGCTACATGGAAAGCTGGCCAGGGCCAGTATGGCGGCGACGGCGGTCAACCCTTCCGCCCGATCCTGTTTGATTTCAACGGCGTCTACCAGCCTCGCATCAACAAAAAGGCCGGACTCGATCTCATGGCGGGCATCGGATGGCAGACCACCCGCTTCTACGGATACCAGCCCACCAGCGGCTGCGTTTATTTTGGCGCCTGCTATCTTAGCTCCAACCACTTCCTGATCGACGCGGGAGCCGGCCTTCGCTACTACGTCTGGGGCCACGTCTTCGTTCGCCCCGAAGTCCGCTATTACAACATTCACAACAATACGGCCGACTTCAGTTCCGGCAACGTTATCCACCTGGGTGCCTCAATCGGATACACTATCGGTCCAGACTAAACAGCGGCTGGCGCGGACGGCTAATCCGTTTTTCTTCGGGCTGGCGGGGTGCTTTTCGCGTGCCCGCCTGTAGCCGTCCGGTATGCTGTTTCCGAACACCAATCACGTAACAGGGGGCTGGATTGAGAAGGTTCCTTTCGCTCACGTCTGTTTGCACGATCGTCGTACTTGCGGGAATTGCGAGCGCTCAGCAGATTAACGTTGCCGTCGGCGGCAGCACGCTGTTTTCCACCAAATCCAACAGCGCATCGCTGGCTTATCCACCACCTCCCGAGAGGGGCGGATCGTATGCCAGCGTAAATGCCCAGATCATCTTCAGCAATCGTTTCGGCTTCAGCGCCGAGGTGGCGGCCCGCTCGAAGAGAGACCTCTACAACAGCTATCAGGAATATCGCCCGGTGTTGTATGACCTCAACGGAGTTTTTGCTCCGCGCCTGCCATGGCGGAATGGCCGGATGACCGCCGACTTTATGGGCGGCGTGGGCGGCCAGACTTCGATCTTCTACAACCAGTTCGCCGTTTGTGGCTCGTCCAACGCTGGAAATTGTCCCATCTTCGTGAACAGCAATCATTTCCTGCTGCACCTCAGCGGCGATGTCCGCTACTACTTCTTTCGGCACTTCTTCGTCCGCCCTGAGGCTCACTATTACTACATCGTGAACAACTCCGAGTTCCACACGGGCAACGTGCTCCGCCTCGGTGCCTCGGTCGGATACACCTTCGGTCCCAGATAGACTCGGTGCAGAAGGCTCTTCATATAAAAAAAGGCAGCGCCACATTGGCGCTGCCTTTGAACTTTAATGCAGTCGAGTCTACGGTTCCTGTTCGCAGATCTCGGCTTCGTGAATCGCAGCGTTCAGGTGTTCGATTGCTTTCATGCGATGGCCGTGAAAATCAGGCACGGCAGCTTCCAGGTGATGTTTCGCATTCCGCATAGCCTCAAGCCCTTCTGTGATGTGCGGATGCGGAGGCGGTACCGGCGCGACTGCGGGCGTCGCTGGAGCCACTGCAGCAACGACTGGTGCGGGCGCCTTCGGCCCGGCAGCAGCCACCGGGAAAGCCAGCGTAAAGAGCAGTGTCGCCATAACCAACAGACTCAGAAACCCAATCTTCTTCATGCGTTCCTCCTCGTCCGACTTTCGGCTCGGACGCAGCCGGTATGATTCATTTGCCAGCCACGGGCAATTCCCGCCCGCCCCGAACGGGGCCCGCGACACCCGCACAGTATAGCGGCACATTCCGCTGCTGCCCTTGTGTAAAAGTTAACTCGGAAGGTGCTCCATTCATTTTCCCCGCCGGCTTCGCCACCACCAGAATCCCAATGCAAGGAACACCAGGACGACGACCGCCACGTCGAACCGCCTGATATCCCGCTCCAGTCGGCCGAAGTGCCGTCCGAACAGATAGCCTGCGCTCGAAATCGCTGTCACCCACATGGCCGCGCCCAGGAAGTTGTAGACAAGGAACTTTCGCCACGGCATCCTCAGCACGCCCGCCATTGGCCCCGCGATAATCCGCATTCCGAACACAAAGCGCGCAAAGAAAATCGTGACCGCTCCGAATCGCGCGAAAAGATTTTCTCCTCTCGCCACCGTCTCATTCTTGATCCGGAAGAAAGATTGATAACGTACCAGCAGCGGGCGTCCGCCATAGAATCCGAGAGCGAAGCCAAGATTGTCGCCGAGCGTGGCGGCAATCGTGCCTACGACGATGATCCACCGAAGTTGCAGATTGTGCTCCGAATAAGCCAGGAAACTCGCGAGCAGAAGAATTGTCTCGCCCGGGACTGGAACGCCGGCGTTCTCCAGCAAAAGCGCCACCGCCACAGCCCAATAGCCATACTGCACCACCGCATTCCGCAACAAGTCGACAATGTGGTGGGTCATGATGGAGAGACGTGATATCTATTTCGACAGTCCTAGCTCGTCAGAAACTGTATCAGCGCCCGGTTGAACTCTTCCGGACACTCTTCGTAAGGCAGGTGCCCAACACCAGGAAAGGCAACCGTCTTCACATTCGCAAAATGCCGCGCCAACGGCTCCATCGACGAAAAATACACCGCAGGATCTTTATCGCCCCATATCAACAGCGTGGGGATCGCCGCCAGCTTCGGCAACAGCTTTTCCTGTTCTCGAAGATCCGCGGTCCAGGTGCGAACAATGCTCAACGCGTGTTCGAATAGTCCAGGAATCGCGAGCGGCGCGCTGTAGCCCTCAAGACTGCCAGGTGGAATTTTCTTGGGATCGCCGAACATCCGCCCATGCCAATACGGATACATCGCCGATACGCGTCGGACCCGCACCGCAGTGCGGAATAAAGTCGCACCAAACCTCGAACCGAAAAACGGCGCCAGCCACTTCCCATGCCTGGAATAAGGATTTACCGGCGCGACCAAGATCAACCGCCGCAGTTTGGGCCCCTTGCCGCCTACGCACTCTGCAGCCACAGCCGTCGCGACGATGCCGCCTCGCGATGTGCCTAAGAGATCGAACGATGTGAGCCCAAGATTTTCGGCAAACCTCACGACTCGCAGTGCCGTCGCTCGCACCGAGTGATCGATCCCCTTGGGTCGATCGGAGAATCCCGCACCCAGAAGGTCAGGGGCAAACACGGTCGCGTAGGGTGCCAGGGCGGGCATCGCATAACGCCACGAAAACGAATATCCCATCAATCCGTGGAGCAAAATCAGCGGCGGCCCTGATCCCGCCCGCAGATAGCGCATGCGCGCGCCATCGAAATCCATCCAGCATTCCTGAGTGCCCTCACTCGAAGGTGAAGCCAGGCGGCCCGACATCTCCTGAACGCCAGTCATGAGCATCACTTATAAAAAAAATCTTTACCGCGCCGGGGACAACTCTTTCACTACCAGGGGACTCCTATTGAGTGAAACAAAGCCTCTGTCGCTTCACTTGGGGAGCTTCGGCTCCCCGTTTTTTGTGGGAACCGAGAACGCTCCGGATGGCTCATCCTGATGGCTCTTACGCCGCTTTCCTCTTCTTCCCCAACAACTTCTTCAACACTCGAATCCCCTTGTCGACGTGCTTCTCCTCCATCAAGAACGGCGGCAGGAAACGCACCACCGTATCCTGCGTGCTATTAAAAAGGACTCCGGCGGCCAAGCCTTCATCGACGATCGGCCGAGCCGGAATGTCCAGCTGAATTCCCTGGATAAAACCTCGGCCCCGTACTCCAACCGCCGCCGCGCGTTTCTCGACCACGTCTTTCAATTGCTGTTGCAAGTAAGCACCAACTTTATTCACATTTTCGAGCAGTTTCTCGTCCTCCACAATCGCAAGAAACTCCAGCGCAACGCGGCACGCCAGCGGACCGCCGCCGAACGTTGTGCCGTGTTGTCCCGGAGAAATCGCAGTCGCGAATTCTTCCTTCGCGATGAACGCACCCAGCGGCAGTCCCGCCGCAATCGGCTTGGCAATCGCCACAATGTCCGGCGTAACGCCAAAAGTCTGAAACGCGAAAATCGTTCCCGTACGCCCCAGCCCGCACTGAATCTCGTCGAAGATCAGTGCCACCTTGTGACGATCGGCCAGCGCGCGGCACTCGCGCAGAAATTCCACCGAGCACTCGAAGATTCCACCTTCGCCGAAAATCGGCTCCAGCACAATGGCGCAGGTGTTGTCGCTCACCGCAGCGCGCAGCCCTTCCAGATCGTTCTGCTTCACGAACGTCACATCTTCGAGCAACGGCTCGAATCCCTTGCGGTGCTTGTCCTGCCCGGTAAGCGATAGCGCCCCAAACGTGCGCCCGTGATACGACCCTTCCAGCGCCACAAGTCGGCTCTTCGCCTCCCCGCCCGCGCGATGCCCCGCCAGCCGCGCCAGTTTGATCGATCCCTCAATCGCCTCCGTCCCGCTGTTCGAAAAGAACGCGCGATTCAATCCCGAAAGCGCGCACAACTTCTCCGCCAGCGGCCCCTGATATTCGTGGTAGTAGAGATTCGAAACATGCACCAGCTTCGCCGCCTGCTCTCGAATCGCCTTCACGATTCGCGGATGCGCGTGCCCAAGCGCGTTCACGCCCAGACCGGAGACAAAATCGAGATAGCGTTTGCCCTCGATGTCGTAGAGAAACACGCCCTTCCCGCGCGTCAGCACAACCGGATAGCGGTTATAAGTGTGGAGAAGAAACTGCCGCTCACGTTCCGCGATTTGTTCAAAGGTATTCATAGGAAGACTAATTTTACCGGACGGGATGGGTGCAGCGGACGGTCTGTTGGAATTTTGCAGCACGAGCGGACATCGAACGATTCGTACCTCGGCTGCTTCAGGCGTTACGTCGCGAAAGCTTTAGCCGTCTCCACGAAACTCGCCGCTGGCGCCGCCGGCAAGGCGCCGATCTCCGCCGCATAACGATAAAAGAGCTGCAATCCCTCCAGGCAGCCCGCGTCGAGTTGATAGTGGATATTTTCCGTCAGGTATCGGCGAACGTCAGCTTCACTCGTGCCCAACCGCAGCGCCCATTCCTGCCCAATCCGCGTGAGGCTCGAAGGCTGCAATCCATGATCACGAGAATTGCGAAACACCGCCGCGAGATCCAGCGACGGATCGGCCTCCGCTAGCGCCGCCCTGCGAACCGCCCAGAATGCAAACACAAAAGGCTTCCCCGTATGGCGAATCCATTCTTCCGCCAGATCGACCGTGTGGTAGCGCTTGCGATCAATCTTCAGCGCCGGGTCGCCAATGAGCAGACCGGCATCGTGCTCCTCAAGCATCTTCTCAATGTCGGGAGCCATCGCAGTATAGGTTCTCTCCCCACCCAGCCATTTTTCGAACAAAACCTTCGCGAGCGCGACCGATGTCATCGACGAAGTATCTAATGCGACGGTCCGAACCTCTTCTAGAGGCCGCTTGCTCACCAGCAGAATCGAACGCACCGCCCGTCGCGAGGCGATCGCGACGTCGGGTAGAATCTTCAGCCCGGGAATCTCCGCATAGGCCGCCGCAGGAATGATCCCGATGTCGGCCGTCCCATCGGCCAGCGCTCGCGCGCATGCCGAGGGTACGGTGTAGGAGATATTGAACTGCCGGCCAACGTCGCCGTGCTCGAAGTCCCACATCAAGGGCGCAGTATTAAGGTAGGAGATTGCGGAAATATGTAGACGTCTCATGCCAATTCGGTATCTTTCCACAATTTTAACAAACCATTGTGACGTATGACCTTGACACGCTTCTTCGGCGCTCAGTACAGTCCGCTCGGAGTGCATCGTGTCCATTGCTGTCGCATCCCCCGCCGCAACTCATCTCCTGGAGTGGCTTGCCATTTCGCTCACTCCCGGCCTCGGACCCACCAAGTCGCGCAAGCTAGTCGAACACTTCGGATCTCCCGAAGCCGTCTTCCGCGCCTCATTAACCGAACTCGAAAGCACCGGCATTCAAGCCGTTTCGGCGCAATCGCTGGCTACCGGAAAGTCGGCTGAACTCGCGCGGGAAGAAATCGCGAACGCAGCTGCGGCAGGCGCGATCCTGCTCTCGATGGACGATCCCTCGTACCCACCGCGTTTGAAAGAAATCTACGATCCTCCGCTGATTCTTCGCGCACGCGGCAACGTCGAGTGCCTGACCAAGCCGGGCATCGCCATGGTCGGAACGCGCCATCCCACGCCCTACGGCTCTGGCATGGCCGAGCGCTTGGCGGCTGATCTCGCGGCGCAAGGCCTGGTCATTATTAGCGGCATGGCCCGCGGAGTCGACACCGCCAGCCATCGCGGCGCGATCTCGGCGAAAGGCAAGACAGTCGCAGTGTTTGGCACGGGCGTCGACGTCATTTATCCCAAAGAAAACTCGCGCCTCGCCGAACAGATTCTGGCTTTGGACGGCGCATTGATCTCCGAATTTCCTCTGGGCACCTTCGCCGCTCCTCAAAATTTTCCCATCCGCAACCGCATCATCAGCGGCATGTCGGTGGGCGTTCTCGTGGTTGAAGCCGCGGAATATTCCGGTACACGCATCACCGCGCGCTGCGCCCTCGAGCAGAACCGCGACGTCTTTGCCGTGCCCGGCAACGTCACCAACAAAAATTCCTGGGGACCGAATACGCTCATCAAACAGGGCGCCAAGCTGGTTGCGACCTGGGAAGATGTTTGGGAGGATCTCCCTACAGAAGTACGACTTGCGCTGACTCCGCCCGCCTCGCCTGAATCCGAAGGCACCTCGTCCGCATCTCTATTCCCGGACGAAGGGCTCCCTCCTCACGAAAAGCGAATCCTGAGCCTGCTGAAAGCCGACGAAGCCACGCACATCGACGAACTTGTCGAAAAGCTGGAGAACGACTTGTCGTCCTCCGAAATCTTCGCCGCATTATTCGAACTCGAGCTGAACGGCAAAGTCCGCCAAATGCCTGGGAAGAATTTTGTAAAAAGCGTCTAGCTTTTGGCTCTTAGCTCTTGGCTTGAATCCTGGAGCGCTTTGAGGAGGAAGTAATGAGGAACTACCGCGACCTTCGCGTTTGGGAGGAGGCTCACAGGCTGACTCTGTCTGTCTACAAAGTGACGCAGACTTTTCCGAAGGAAGAGCGTTTCGGCTTGACGAGCCAGATCCGCCGAGCATCGGCTTCGATCCCCGCGAATCTCGCGGAAGGTTGCGGACGACGATCCGATGGAGAAATGGGTCGATTTGTTCAGATCGCGATGGGATCAGGCGCGGAGCTTTCTTATCATCTCTTGTTGGCAAAGGACCTTGGCTTCGTCACAGACGAACAGTACGGCGAACTGGACGCAAGTTTGGAAAAGGTAATGCGTATGCTATCGGCTCTTTCCGCAAAGGTCAGAAATCCATCGGCTGCGTAGGGGTTTTGAGCCAAGAGCCAACAGCCAAGAGCCAATAGCGTTTTTCGCAGTAACTTGTTGCCTTCCGCCCATTCGTGCTAGCTTCGAAAACGGAACTCGCAGAAATAGAGGATACATTGTCAAAAGGTTTAGTCATTGTCGAATCGCCGGCCAAGGCGAAAACGATTCAAAAATATCTTGGCAAAGGCTTCAGCGTCGAGGCTTCGCTCGGCCACGTCAAAGATCTGCCGAAGAGCACTCTCGGTGTCGACACCAGCAACGATTTCGAAACCGACTACGTCGTCATTCCCGGCAAAGAAAAAGTTGTCGCCAAGCTGAAGAAGCTGGCCGCCTCGGCCGACGCCATCTATCTGGCGCCTGACCCGGACCGCGAAGGCGAAGCTATCGCCGCCCATCTCGCGTTTGAACTCGACGACAGCGACGGGAAAAAGAAGAAGGCCAAGAAAGCAAAAAAAGGAGAGCCCGAAGCTCCGCCCCGTATTCAGCGTGTCACCTTCAATGAGATCACCAAGCGCGCCGTGCAGGCCGCTTTCGAACATCCCCGCGCCATCGATCAGAACCTGGTCGATGCGCAGCAAGCTCGCCGCGTGCTCGACCGCCTCGTGGGATATCAGGTCTCCCCGCTGCTCTGGGATAAAGTTCGCCGCGGCCTGTCCGCCGGCCGTGTGCAAACGGTCGCCCTGCGCCTGATCGTCGAGCGCGAACGCGAGATCAAAGCGTTCGAGAAAAAAGAATATTGGACGATCGACGCCAACCTCGCTGCTGCCAAGCCGCCAGCGTTCGACGCGCGATTCCTCGGTAAAGGTGAGGAAAAGGTCGAAGTCACCAACGGCGAGGACGCCGAGAAAATCCGCGCGGCCCTCGAAAAAGCAGAGTGGGTCGTACGCTCGGTCGACAAGAAAGAGCGCCGCCGCAACGCCGCGCCTCCTTTCACCACCAGCAAGCTGCAACAGGACTCTTCCCGCAAACTTCGTTTCAGCGTGAAGCGCACCATGATGATCGCGCAGCGCCTGTACGAAGGCGTCGAACTCGGTGAAGAAGGATCGGTCGGCCTCATCACCTACATGCGTACCGATTCCACCCGTGTCGCGCCGGAAGCGATTACTGAAGTGCGTGAGTTTGTCGGAAAGGAATACGGAAGTCAGTACCTGCCCGAGCAGCCCAACACATTTAAAGAAAAGAAGGAAGCGCAGGGTGCGCACGAGGCAATCCGCCCGACCTCGGCGATGCGTCAGCCCGACCAGATCAAACAGTATTTGAAAGAAGACGAATTTAAAGTCTACAAGCTGATCTGGCAGCGCTTCGTTGCCTCGCAGATCAATCCCGCGGTCTTCGATCAGACCACTGTCGACATCGACGCAAGATCGAAGACCGGCAGCGACGTTTTCTGGTTCCGCGTAACCGGATCGGTTCTCAAGTTCGACGGATTCCTCAAAGTTTACGAAGAGTCGAAAGAAGGCAAAGACGAAGAAGACGAGGAACTCAAGCACAAACTGCCCGCGCTCGAAGCCGGCGAAAAGCTCACGCTCAAGGAACTGAAGCCAGAACAGCACTTCACCGAACCCCCGCCTCGCTTCAACGAAGCCTCGCTGGTGAAAGAACTCGAAGAACGCGGCATCGGCCGTCCGTCGACCTACGCCGCGATTCTCACCACGATTCAAGAGCGCCAGTACGTGCAGAAGATCGGCGGCAAATTCACGCCCACGGAAATCGGCCTGGTAGTCACCGATTTGCTCGTCGAAAACTTCCGCGACATTTTCGATCTGCAATACACCGCGCGTCTGGAAGAAGAACTCGACGAAATAGAAGAAGGCAAAGAAAAGTGGCAAGACGCCATGGCCGACTTCTACAAGAAATTCCAGAAGGATCTCAAATATGCCGAAAAGCATATGGAGAACATCAAGCGGATGGAGAAGCCCACAGATGAGAAGTGCGAACTCTGTGGCTCGCCGCTGGTCATCAAGTGGGGAAAACACGGATCCTTCTACGCCTGCAGCACCTACGAGAAAGACGATCCCAACACCTGCAAGTTCACTAAAGAAAATCCCATCAACCTGCCCGACCTCGACTCTGCCGACGTGCAGGAAACTGGAGCAGCCGAGGAGTACTGCGAAAACTGCAGCCGCGTAATGGTCCTGAAGCGTGGGCGCTTCGGCCAGTTCATGGCGTGCACGGGATATCCCGACTGCAAAACCACGCGCCGTCTCGACCAGGGCAAGAAAGTTCCAGACATTCCGCTCGATGAGCTTTGCCCGAAGTGCGGACGCAACATGATGATTCGCCACGGCCGGTTCGGCGAGTTCACGGCCTGCAGCGGATATCCAGAATGCAAGTACGTCAAGCAGAACTACATTGGCGTGAAGTGTCCGGATTGCAAAGACGGCGACCTCGTCGAAAAGCGCGCGCGCAAGGGCAACACTTTCTACGGTTGCGGGAATTATCCGAAGTGCAAATTCACTTCGGCCCATAAACCGATTGCCGAAAAGTGCCCAAGTTGTGGCAGCGAATATCTGGTCGAGAAAAACCTGAAAGCCGGCCCAGTGATCGCCTGCCCCAACAAAGAGTGCGACTACGAACGCCCGGCGCCACCACCACCGCCAAACCCCGAAGCCGCGGCCACGACCGCGTAGAGAAATTGAGTAATTGAGAAATTTGGTAATTCCGAAGATCTAAAATTACTCGATTTGCAATGACTCAATTACCAAATTCCCCAATTACTCAACTCCCATGAGGTGGTTACGATGTCGAAGAAACCGACCATTGCAGACGCTCAACTCATTCTCCAACTCTACGATCTTCGCCGCGAAGCCGAGATGCGGAAAGCGCGCAGCTGGTGGGGAGGTGAATTCTTCCCGCAAAGCGCCGACGATTTTCTGAAAGTTGTTTGGGCGGCCGGTACACAAGAAAACGCCTGGCTGCGCCAGGTCAGCGGCTACTGGGGAATTGTTGCGTCCTTTGTTTTGACTGGAGTCTTGAATGAAGAATTATTTCTACAGCCCGGCTTCAGTGGCGAGTTGTTCCTGATCTATGCCAAGGTTCATCCCTTCGTGAAAGAGCTGCGCGAAAAACTCAACGATCCCAACTTCTTCGTTCAGATTGAAAAGGTAGTCACGCGCACGAAATGGGGAAAGAATCGCCTTCAATTCATGATGAAGCGCGTCGAGACCATCAGGCAACGGATGGCCGAGGCCAAACGCAACGCATGACATCTTGCAGAATGGCCGCACGATGAATCATTCGAGTTGCGGCCTTTCCCGTACTCGCTGGCGTTTCCCGTTCTGGCCGACACTGAATGCAAAGATGCGAGTGCCTCCACCGAAGACCTTCCCTCTTTCTGTTATCCTAATCGGTCGTGCGGATGATCTGGTGGTTCCTGATCCTGGGCGTTAGCACGCTCGTCGTAGTGTGCGTTGCCATCGCGTTGTATATGCGCCTGCGCCGCCACTTGCGGAAAACTCAGGCCGCTCACGGCGAGGCGTCGACTGAAGTCGAGCGCGAGCGCCACGCGGGAACCATCGAACATTAGCATCGAAGAGATCGGGAGGAAGCATTCATGGACAAGTCCTCGATTCAAATATTCAACACGCCGCAGGAGCGCGCCCTTGAGGCTTCGCGGCAGGTTGCCCTGGTCGTCGGCGCCAGCCTCTTTGTGGCGTTGTGCGCGCACATCACGATCTCGCTGATGCCCCTTACTCCCATTCCGCTGACGGTCCAGAACCTCGGCGTTTTGCTGGTCGGCCTGTTGCTCGGAAGCCGCCGTGGATTCGCAGCGCTCATGCTCTATCTCATGGAAGGCGTGGTCGGCTTGCCCGCGTTTAGCCCGATAGGCACCGGTGGCATCGCACAGTTGCTTGGACCAACCGGCGGATTTCTCATGGTCTATCCGTTCGTCGCCTTTCTTGCGGGCTACATCTTCGAGCGGAGATCGAAGACCTTTCTGCATGCCGTGACTGCGGGAGCCCTCGCTGAAATCCTTCTGTTTGTCGGAGGCTTAAGCTGGCTGTACGTCTTCACGCACTCGCTGGAGAAGGCTGCCTATCTGGGCTTGTATTGGTTCGTCGCCGCGGAAGTCATAAAAGTGATGTTCGCCGCCGCCATTGCGACGCGGTGGACCAAAGGCGCAGTGAGGCAGTAGCAGGCAAGATTTACGTCAGCCTATGCCTTCAGGCATAGCGTGGGTGATTAAACGATATTCGCGCCTTTAGGCGCTGGAGCGCAGAGTCGGCTTGGCCGCGAACTACTCTGTGGGGAGTTCCGAACAAAATGACCACCGTATCCGAAACAAAATTGCCCGGCAGCAATACCTCTGCCCAGGTTCGCGAAATTACCGTGGCGCACAGCCCGGATTCCGACGACGCCTTCATGTTCTACGGCCTCGCCACGAACAAGGTCCGCACTCCTGGCCTGCGCTTTACTCACACGCTCTGCGATATCGAGACGCTAAACCAAAAGGCTCGGGAAGGCGTCTACGACGTCAGCGCAATTTCCTTTCATGCTTACCCTTACGTTCAGGATAAGTACGCGCTGATGGCCTGCGGCGGCAGCGTGGGCGAGGGTTACGGACCGATGATCGTCTCGCCCCGCCCGTTTACCGCGAGCGAAATCAAGACCAAGCGGATCGCGGTGCCGGGCACGCTCACCACCGCCTACCTCGCGCTTCATCTCTTCGCTCCCGGAGTCGAAACCGAAGTCGTCCCCTTCGATCAAATCATTCCGCAGGTGCTTGAAGGCAAGTATGAAGCTGGACTGATCATTCACGAAGGTCAGTTGACCTACGACAAGTCGGGATTGCACCGCATCGTCGATCTCGGCAAGTGGTGGCAGAAGGTGACCGGCCTGCCTTTGCCTCTCGGCGGCAACGCGATTCGCCGCGCTTTAGGCCCGGAACTCATGCCCGCAGTTTCCGCTGCTCTTCGCGACAGCATTCAGTACGGACTCGATCACCGCGAAGAGGCTCTCTCGTACGCCATGCAGTTCGCGCGAGACCTAGACACCCAATCCGCCGACAAGTTTATCGGGATGTACGTAAATGAACGCACGCTCGACTACGGCGCCGATGGCCGTGAAGCCGTCCGCCGCCTGCTCGACATGGGCCATAAGGCCGGCATCATCGGCCCGGAAGCACGAGTGGATTGGGTGTGAGAACTTTTCGCTTAGCCCTAGGCTTCGACAGTGACTGATCGAGCCTCGTGACGAAGTACAAAACCCAAACAGCGAACCCGACCGCAATCGGCGGGAATGCCAGCGACTCAAGCCAACAGCCAAGAGCTAAAAGCCAAGAGCCAAGACTTGCCCCAAACCCTCCTCATCGACGCTGACGACACGCTCTGGGAGAATAATATTTACTTCGAGCGCGCCATCGCCAGCTTCATCTCATTCCTGAATCATCAGAATTTTTCACCCGAGCAAGTGCGCGCCGTGCTCAACGAAGTGGAGCGTGAGTGCATCGTCACGCACGGCTACGGACTGAATAGCTTCTCGCATGCGCTTGTAACAACTTTTGAACGCCTGAGCGTCGCTCCGGTCACCCCGGAGTCGCGTGCGCAAATCGAGAGCTTCACGCATAAGATCATCGATCATCCGATCGAAATGCTGCCCGAGGTACCTGAGACACTGCAATACCTGTCGCAGCGCCATCGCCTGATCCTCGTCACGAAGGGCGCAGTTCCCGAACAGAGTGGAAAAGTCGAGCGCTCAGGACTAAAGCCGTATTTCGCTTCCGTAGAAATCGTGGCCGAGAAAAATCCCGCCGCTTACGCTCGCGTCGTCGAACAACACCAACTCCAGCGCGACTCGACATGGATGGTCGGCAACAGTCCGAAGTCCGACATCAATCCCGCGCTCGCCGCTGGTCTGCACGCCGTCTTCGTTCCTCACGGGGACACGTGGATTCTCGAGCACGAGGAGATCAATCCCGCACCTCCGCAACAGAATTTGCTCATCGTCGGCCGTTTCGCCGAACTCCGCGAGCACTTCTAGGTGTCGCCGAGATGCCATACAGAATGTGCGATGTCATCCTGTGCGAAGCGAAGGATCTCTGGAACTGCTCTCGGCCCTCCTCAACCGCTCGACAATCCCAGGCATCCTGAAATCAAACTCCCGTTGAAATCGCCCCGCATCCAGCAATCGCGGATTCCCCGTTGCATAACTCTCGCCCAACCGCACGCTGATATTCGAGTTCAAGGTCTCCACTTCGCGCTTCAGATGATCGACCGCGATCGATTCGCAAGGCGCGTTGTACACGCCATGTTCTAGATGCTCACGTTGCAGTAGCGCCACCAACATTCTCGCCACATCATCGACGTGAACTATTAACAACCTCTCCGCACCGACATACGGCAACGTAATTTCAATCGGGTGCTGCACACCAAGAAATTCAAAAATCTCACTCCTCCACGCCGACGAGGTCGACCGCGAGCCCGGACCCACCACTCGCCCGATCCGCAGACTCACGAATTCCAAACCGTGACACTCGCGATACGCCTCCCCCAGTTGCTCCACGTAAAGTTTCGCGGCGCCGTAGAGATCCTCAGGCGCCCCGCGATCTCTCTCCGAAACGATCTGTTCCGCGCCACATGTCCCGTAAACGCTCAACGAACTCCCGAACACAACCCGCCGCACACCGAACCGCTGCGCCATTTCCAACAGATTGAGGCTTCCGTCCACATTCACCCGCGTCGCCCGCACAGGATCCTTCTGCGCTGCCGTCGGTAGAACCGCTGCCAAATGGATGACTTCTCCAACCCGCTCACTCTCGAAAACTCGGCGCACCTGATCAGCGTCGCTGATGTCACACAGAATTTCGCGCTTTGACTCGCAGTCATTTTCAGCCGTCGCCCGAGCGCTCTGATCTATGGAAACAACGCGATAACCTTCACGCTGTAAAAGTTTCCCAGCCGCGCGCCCAATAAATCCGCGGCCTCCCGTCACCATCACCGACCTGTCTTTACCCGCGTCCATGGCCCTCTCGTGGCGGAATCAGCTCTGTCACTGTGTTTTCATTCTGGTCACCGCATCAAGGTAACCAACAACCGGCTCTCGCTCCGCGTATTTCTCGCGTGTTACCCTCATCTTGCTCGGCGATCTGGCTCCCACTTCGTCAGTGGCGATTCAGACTAACAATTTACGGCGGCTGTTGCACACGGTTGAGGCGCTCTCGGAGCTCGGGCCCGCGCTTACGGCGGAGCGTGAGTTCTCGGAGACTTCGCGGCTCATGCTGTCTGCCATTATGGAAGCGGCAGGCGCACGCGAAGGCGCGCTCTTCCTCTTCAACGACAAGCCCGCCATGCTGACATCGGCCTCGGCTCAGGGATTCGCCCTGATGCCCGACCCGGCCTTCATTCCTCTCCTTCCAAAACATGTGCACGCGCTGACTGCGGCTCGTGGTCCCATCGTTCTCAACTCTTCCACATATTCGGTCTTCTTGAGTTCGAATGGCAACGTCGCCCCAGAACTTTTCAAGTGTCTCGCCCCGCTCAAGGCAGGTGGACGCTTGGCCGGAATCGTCGCTCTCGGTCGCCGTCCCGGCGACGCGCTCTACGAAGATAGCGAACTCGACGCTCTCGACCTCCTGTGCAGTTACGTCGCATTGGCCGTTCAGAATCACGCCCTCACCCAAAGCATCGCGCAGCGTGTCTCGGAAAATCTGCGGCTCATGGCTTCCCTGCACGGCTTTTACGATAACGCCCTCGAAGCCTTCGCCACCGCGATCGACGTGAAGCACGTCAACATTCACGGACACTCGTTGCGCGTTGGACGTTACGCCTCGGCCATCGGCGAAGCCATGGGAATGGAATCGGGCGAAGTTGCTGCACTTCGCAGCGCGGGATATCTTCACGACATTGGAAAAGTCGCCGTCGATCGTCGCCTGTTCGGCAAAACCACCGCGCTCGATCCCGACGAATTTCGCGAGATGGCTGACCACACTACCGTCGGCCACCAGATCGTCAGCAGCGTGCAGTTTCCGTGGCCGAAAATTCCCGAGGCCGTGCGCTGGCATCACGAGCGCAGTGACGGCTCCGGCTATCCCGACAAGCTCGGCCAGGACGATTTGCCCATGGCCGTGCGCATCGTCGGTCTCGCCGATTCGTTCGACGCCATGACCAGCATTCGTCCCTATCGCGCGCCGTTTTCCGTGGGCAGCGCCCTGAGCGACCTCGTCCGAATGGCTCCAGAGAAGTTCGATCCGAATGTGGTGCAGGCCCTGCTGATTCAAGTGCGGCGCGACGCCGTCGGAAGTAACCGCACTCCTCTGCTCGACGGGATGTCGGTCAACATCGCCGCCAGTGACATCGATCAACTCGCAGCCGCTTTGCAGCACAAAGTCTCGCGCGGCAAGGTGTACTCAACCAAAGAACTCGGCTCTTAAAGTTCGAGGCCTCGCATTGATCTCCCGATCCAAAGCGTCCGTTCTGCTGTTCGCCGTTGCATTGGTGATCGCGGTCATCGCGCTCCTCCTGCCGCCAATTCCGCAACCACTCGCTTACCACAACTTCGCAGACCAGCGCGGTTGGCTCGGAATCCCCAACTTCGGGGATGTTGTTTCCAATCTTGCTTTTGCCATCGTGGGGGCGGCCGGCCTCATCTTTCTCTTCGGAAAGCGGTCACCGAAGTTCGGTGATCCCGGTGCGCGATTTCCCTACACGGTTATGTTTGCGGGACTGATTCTCACCGCCATCGGGTCGGCCTACTACCACCTTTCGCCCGGCAACGCCCGACTGGTCTGGGATCGCATCCCAATCATGATCGTGTTCATGTCGCTGGTCTCCGCGGTCTTCATGGAACGTCTTAGTGCTCGCTCCGGCCTTCTCCTCTTCCCCGTGTTCCAAATCGTTGGGATTGCTTCTGTGCTCGTATGGCGTGCTGGCGATCTGCAAGGACACGGCGATCTGCGTTTCTACGCTGCCGTGCAGGTGTACTCCATTCTCGTTCTGTTGCTCGCTCTACTTCTTCCCCCCAGGTACACTCGCGGCTCTGACTTCGCAATCGTGGTTGGCTTCTACGTACTCGCAAAGATTCTGGAGGAAGGCGACCGCCAGGTTTTCGCGTTCGGCCACGTGGTTAGCGGCCATACGCTGAAGCACCTTGCCGCCGCATTGGCCGGCTACTGGATCCTGCGCATGCTGAAGAAAAGGGAATTCGTCTCCGATTCTCCTATAAGCGCGACTGCCCGGTGAGCGTGAACGCGTCATCGATTGGCTACCCCCTCCGAAACCCTTCTCCAGCAAGGACTTTCACCGGAGCAAGGAATCATCGTCGCTAGCAACTTTTCCCACCGTATGGGTTCATAATCAGGGAGACCTGTACCTTCCCGGAGTATTCATGCGATCGAGCCTCGCCAAGCTCGCCCTGTTCCTACTTGGCTTGAGTCTCGCCTGCGCTGTCCCGCAATTACTCGCCAAGAAAAAGGAGAAAGCTCTCGCGTCTTCCGCCGATGAACAGAAACGAGCCGTGCACGCGCTCAACCGCCTCGCCTTCGGCCCGCGACCCGGCGATGTCCAGCAAGTCATGGCGCTGGGCGTCGATGCCTGGATCGATCAGCAACTTCATCCGGAAAAGATTTCTGATGCCGCCGTCGAGTCACGTCTCGCTCCCTTTCGAACGCTGCACATGAGTTCGAAAGAGATTGCCGAAGAGTTTCCCGACAATCAACTGATCCGCCAGATCATCGACCGCAAACGTCCCCTGCCTTCCGATCCCGCCAAGCGCGCGGTGTATCAGGTGCAAATCGCGCGCATGGAGGAAAAGAGAGAGAGGAAGGCGGAAGCCGCCGCTCAGCCTCCCACTGCTGCCGATGCCATGAAGGCTCCAGCGGAAATTTCAGCGCAAGCCAGCGCCGCAGATGCAGCCACGACCGCCAGGACCGCCGAGGAACTAGCTGCCGCAGCGAATGCCAGCGCCGACACGGGGAACGCATCCAGCACTCTGGCGGATGGCAACGCAATGACCTCTCCCAATCCTGCGGCGATGGCCAACAGTGCGATGGCCAGCGATGCGTCGACCGCGCCCCCGGCGGAAACAGAACCCATCGCCAAAGCTGCGCCGGTTGACGATCCCGAGGCGCGTCTCCGCGAAGAGCGCCTCTACGCCGACCTCAAGGTTCAGGGATTGATCGATGTTCCTCCCGCGCAGCGTTACAAGACCGTCATCACGATGACTCCGGTCGAGCAACTCGCCTTCGCCGATGCCCTGCGCGGCGGCCAGAGTCAGGAGTTCCTTGCGGGCCTCGATCCCAAACAGAAAGAAACGCTGCAGGCCATGAATAACCCGCAAGCTGTCGTCGTGGACGAACTCGTCCAGGCGAAACTCCTGCGGGCCGTCTATAGCGAGCGCCAACTCGAAGAGGTCATGACCGACTTCTGGTTCAACCACTTCAACGTGTTCGTCAACAAGGGCGCCGATCGCATGCTGCTCACTAGCTACGAGCAGGATGTAATCCGTCCGCACGCGCTGGGAAAGTTCGAAGACCTTCTCGTGGCCACGGCCAAGAGTCCGGCGATGCTGTTCTACCTCGACAACTGGTTGAGCGTGGGACCGGAGTCGATGCAGGCGCTCGGCATCCCCGCGCGCCCGATGGGTCCGTATGGACCGTACGGTCGCCCGCGGCGCTTTCCTCCGAAGCCAAATGCCAAACGCAAGAGCGGCTTGAACGAAAATTACGGCCGCGAGTTGCTCGAATTGCACACGCTCAGCGTTAACGGCGGCTACTCGCAACGCGACGTCACCGAGGTCGCCAAGGTTTTCACCGGATGGACGATCGACAAACCCTACGAAGGCGCCACGTTTCGCTTTGACCCGCGCATGCACGAGCCGGGTCCGAAATTTGTTCTCGGTCACCGCATCAAGTTCAAAGGCGAGGACGAAGGCCGCGAGGTTTTGCACCGCCTCGCGACAAGTCCGCAGACGGCTCACTTCATCTCTCTGAAGCTGGCTCAACGTTTCGTCTCCGATGATCCACCGCCTGCGTTGGTCGATCGCATGGCGAAAACCTTTCAGAAGAAGAAAGGCGATATTCGTGAAGTCCTCTCGACATTGTTCCATTCGCCCGAGTTCTGGGCCGACGGCACCTATCGCGCAAAGGTGAAGACGCCACTCGAGTTTGTCGCCTCCGCTGTTCGCGCCACCGGAGCCGATATCGATGACGCCATGCCGCTGGCCCGCCAGCTGAACACCATGGGGATGGCTCTCTATGGAGCGCAGCCGCCTACCGGCTACTCGATGAAGGCCGACGCGTGGGTGAGTTCGTCAGCGCTGCTGAACCGCATGAACTTCGCGCTGGCGTTGACCAGCGGCAAAGTCCGCGGCGTCAAAGTGGACGTGACGCAGTTGGCCGGGGGGCCTCCACCGCCAACAGATGCGGCCCAAGCGCTCTCGGCTCTGGAAGCAAAGCTGCTCGTGGCCGACGTGTCGAAGCAGACGCACGATTCGATCGTCGCACAGATCGAAGCGCCAGCGAAAATACCGGTGAATGATCCGCAGAACAAGAGTCAGCAGAATAAAGACCTGCAAAATAGAGATCTGCAAAGTAAAGATCTGCAAAATAAAGACAAGAAAGCCCAGCCCAAGCCACCCGACGCCAGCACAATCGCCGGATTGTTATTGGGTTCGCCGGAGTTTCAGAGGAGATAATCTCGTCTTAGCTGTCGGCTCTTGGCACGAGACTCATCACGATAACCGAAGCCAAAAGCTAAGAGCCAAGGGCCAGGAGCGCTTTATGTCGATCACGCGTCGCATCTTCCTTCGCAACAGCGCACTCGCCGTCGTCGGCACCGCTGCAGTCCCAAGCTTTCTCACGCGCGCCGCGTTTGGCGCGGTTGACGCAGGTATCGGCAACAAGCGCCTCGTCGTCATCTTCCAGCGCGGCGCGGCCGATGGATTGAACATCGTCGTCCCGCACTCCGAGCAGCAGTACTATGCGATGCGCCCGAGCATCAATATTCCGCGAAAATCGGTGCTCGACCTCGACGGCCACTTCGGCCTGCATCCATCGCTCGCGGCATTTCAACCCCTCTGGCAGCAGCGTCACCTCGCTATCGTTCACGCCGCCGGATCGCCCGACACCACGCGCTCCCACTTCGACGCGCAAGACTTCATGGAAACCGGAACTCCCGGCGTAAAGTCCACTGATGACGGATGGCTCAACCGTTCGCTTCACAGCATGCCGGCATCCTCTTCGCCATTTCGCGCCATTGCCCTCGGCCCCTCCGTCCCCCGCATCCTGAGCGGCTCCGAGCCCACCGTCGCAATGAACAACATCAACGACTTCTCGGTTGGCGGTCGCGGCGCCAAGCCATCTCTCGCCTCCAATGCCTTCGAGGCCATGTACGATCACTCATCGGACTCCGTGCTCCACGGCACCGGCGAAGAAACATTCGATGCCGTAAAGATGCTGAAGGCGGCCGATCCCGGGAAGTACAAGCCCGCCGCAAACGCCAACTATCCCAAAGGACGATTCAGCGACAGCATGCGCCAGCTCGCTCAACTCATCAAAGCCAATCTTGGCGTACAGGTCGCATTCGCCGACATCGGCGGATGGGATCATCACGTCAACGAAGGCTCGACCGAAGGCCAGCTCGCGAACGTGCTCACGGACTTCTCGCAATCGATCGCCGCATTCTGGAACGACCTCGGCGATCTCGGCGAAGACACGGTGGTCGTCACCATGTCGGAGTTTGGCCGTACCGCGCGCGAGAACGGCAACCGCGGCACGGACCATGGCCACGCCAACGTCATGTTCGTTCTCGGTGGCCCGGTGAAGGGTGGCAAGGTCTACGGCCGCTGGCCCGGTCTCGATCAATCGCAACTCTACGAAGGTCGCGACCTGGCCCTGACGACGGACTTCCGCCAGGTGATTGGCGAAGCCGTCGATCGCCACATGGGCAACAAAAATCTGGCCAACGTGTTTCCGGGCTACGACAATCAGCCGGAGAAATTCCTGAAGCTGCTGGGATAGTACCGCACTAAATTTCCACCAGCACGTCCCCGCCTTCAATCTTCACTGGATAGACCGCGACCTTGGCGCTCGCGTTGTGCGCCGCCTCGCCCGTCGTAGGATCCCACTGCCAGCCGTGCCAAGGGCAGACGACTTTGCCCTTCTCGATCATTCCTTGCCCCAGCGGGCCGCCGCGGTGCAGGCAGACGTTATCCATTGCGCTGATCGCGCCGTTCACATTCGCGATGCAGATGGTCATCGCGCCGCAGGGAAATTCCTTCGCAGAATCGACAGCGGGCAATTCAGATTCGGTCGTGAGTTTGATGAAGGCCATGGCGTAGAAAAACAGCATACAGCATTCGCGCCAGCCTTTTCAGTTTCGCCAGCGAACCGCGATCCCAAAGACATCGCCTACTTGAGGGCGTAAAGATTCCCATCCGCACTGCCGACATAGATAACCGAATCGACCACCGCCGGGGATGACAGGACAGTGCCCACAACCATCATCTTCGTAACGCCGGTGACGATGTCGTCATAGAAGTCGGACGCGAACGCCAGTTCATAGTTGGGAGTCCCATCGGCCTTCGTGTATTCGGCGCCATGTTGTTTCGCGCCATCGGTTTCGAACGTCCACGCAGTCTTCTGATTCGCGAGATCAATGGCGATCAGCTTTCCATTGTTCGTGCCCACGTACAGCATGTCGCCCGCAATCGCAGGAGAAGAAAACATGGGCCACTTCTGAAAGCTCAGCGAGAAAATCGGCGCCCCACTCTTGACGTCGACGGCGTGAAACAATCCTGAATCGGAGGTCGCGAAATAGACCTTGCCGCCTTTCACCGCGGCAGAACCGATCACCCACGACCCCTGGTTGGGAAAGACCCACCTCTTCTCGCCAGTGGCGGCGTCGAGTGCGTAGAAGTTTGAGTCGCGGCATCCGAAGTACACGATCCCATCAGCCACCGCCGCCGACGCTTGAATGCCCACCTGATTGTGAGTGTCCGGGTCCTCTCCAGTCTTGAAGCGCCATCGTTGCTTCCCTGTTGCCGCGTCGATCGCGTAGAAGTAGCTATCCCAACTGCCAATGAAGACCACGCCACCCGCAATTGCCGGGGATGCGTGAACCACGTCGCCAGTCTTGAACTTCCAGTTGAGCGCTCCCGACGCCGCGTTGAGCGAGTACACATTGCCGTCGCCGCTTCCAAAGAACACGGCGCCATTCCACACTGCGGGCGAGGAAAGATAGAAATCGAACGGATCAGGCATGCTCTCCACGACCGGCTGCGAGCCGTGCAGATGCGTGCCTGCGAACCGGCGTTCCCCGCCGGTCTGAAACTTCCACTTCAACTGTCCCGACGCGGCATCGACGGCATAGAAGTTGCCATCGTAGGCGGTGAAGTAGACCACACCGTTGAGCACTGCCGGCGACGAAACTACGCGGCTCTTGGCATCGAACTTCCACTTCGATGTTCCCGATTGAACGTCGACCGCGTAGAGACTCCCGTCCGTGCTGCCGATGTAAACCACTCCGCCCGCCACTGCCGGAGAGCCGATGACGAACCCGCCCGTGTGGAACTTCCATTTGACCGTCGGAAGCGTGGTCAATGCCGCGCTGCTGTAGACGCCGCTGTGTTCGAGGTTCCCGCGGAAGAGCGCAGCATCCTGCGAGACGGCAACAAAGGAAACGCAGAGCCAGCCCGCGCACAACAAGACACTCTTGAGCCGCATTGTGGAACCACCTTTCATTCGTGGAGACACGACAGCGCACGCCGAGCACGCATTGACTTAGACGCGAGGAGGAGTGTTTGGTTTGGGAGGAATGAACGGGAGTCGCAGGTTGCGTCCGCGGGATGACTTGAGCAAGCCGTAGCCAGACGAAGCGTCCAAGATTCTTCCACTGACAGCCGACGGCTGAGAGCTGACAGCTATTTCGGCTGCAGCGTTTGCGCGATCATGACCTGGCGCTTGAAGTTCTCCACCATGTTGGGATCGAGCCGGACTTCCGTCGGCTTCTTCGCCAGGGTCATGGTGTCGATCTTGTCCTGCAACTTCAGCAGCGCGTAGAAAAGGTTCTCGGGCCGCGGCGGGCATCCGGTGACGTATACGTCGACCGGAACAACCTTGTCTACGCCCTGCAATACCGCATACGTATTGAACGGACCGCCGACCGACGAGCATGCGCCCATGGAGATCACCCACTTCGGATCGGGCATCTGGTCATAGATGCGCTTCAACACTGGGGCCATCTTCAGCGTGACCGTGCCGGCGACAATCATCAGATCGCTCTGCCGCGGGCTAGGACGAAACACTTCCGAACCGAAGCGCGCGATGTCGAAGCGCGCGGTGGACGACGCGATCATCTCGATTGCGCAGCAGGCCAAGCCAAACGTCATCGGCCACACCGCCGACTTACGTGCCCAATTGAACACGTAATCAACCGTGCTGATCATGAAATTCTTTTCGAACTTATTCTGCAGCCAGCCCATGTTTGTCCTCGGTTGGTCGTCCTCGGTTTAATCGGCCTCGCCAGGCGCCTACACAGGCAGTCTAGGTGGGGCGCGAAACCGTGTCAATCGGGGCTTGCCGGGTTCACGCCCGCACCGCGAGTCCACCATTGCCGACCTTAGCAATCTTTGCATTCGGAGAAGATCTCGAGGACAAACGTGTTCGACGATGCCAGGATGTCCGCATACAAGTAGGTTCCAGCCACACCGCCGTTGAAGCCGAAGTAATCCGTATCGCTCTCGAACCCGATTCCGGAAAGGGCGCCGCTGGCAGCACACCGGCCACCGTTCGTGCTGAAGCTCATGCTGCTGTTGCTGCCGCTTGCCGAGAATGTGAGCGGGCCGTTCCGTTTCGTCCGGCTGTTCCTCCTGCAGGTCGTTCTCCCGGCGGCACCCTAATACTTTCGTTTCTCCAGTTTCATCGATAGAAATCCGATTGTTTTTCCAAGGGAGAAAACATGCCTCGAAAAGCACTCTTGCTAACCCTTCTGTGTTTGTGCGCCGCCGGACTGGTAGCACAAGATCTGGAGAGCCTGCAGATCCATGGATTTGCGACACAAGGGTTTCTCTACAGCACCAACAACAACTATCTGACGATGAAGTCGAGCGATGTCAGTTTGCAGTGGACCGAGGGTGCCATCAGCCTGAATGACGCGGTTACTAACAAACTTCGCGTTGGCATTCAGGTTCATATGTACCAGATGGGGCAGATTGGTGGTCCCCAGGTGTTGGTCGATTGGGCGTCGGGTGATTACAAGGTGAACGACAGCCTGGGCTTTCGCGTCGGTAAGGTCAAACTGCCGTTTGGACTGTTTAACGACTCTCAGGATGTGGACACGTTGTTTCTGTGGGTCCTTCTGCCCCAGTGTAACTATCCCGACGACAACCGTGACTTCAACCTGGCGCTGTTGGGAGGCATGGTTTACGGGCGGCCGAGCCTCGGCCACTACGGGCGCGTGCAGTACGGAGGATACGTCGGAGAAGACCGGCTGGATGCGAATGGTGGCTACGTACTTCAGCTTTCACAATATGGCCTCACCTTTCCCAGTCCTCCGAGCGGGAAAGTCGTTGGAGGGGATTTGCGCTGGCTCACACCCGTGCAAGGCCTGTCCATCGGCGCGAGTACACAAAGGCAGGGTTTAGATGGGAGCGGCCCGCAGGGGACCGTCCACATTTCGCCGGTCCTCCTGACGGGCTACTACGCGGAGTGGAAAAAAGGGAGGTGGTATTTTGCCGGAGAATACTGGCGAATGCCTATGACCGTCTTGGCGCAGGTCGAAACGGTCCCGATCGCGCAATCAGTCGATCCGCGGTCGTGGTATCCGATGATCAGCTATCAGCTGACCAGGAAACTGCAATTGGGAACGTACTACGCCCACGAGGTCAACAAAGCGGGCAACACGGCGCAGCCGCAGAACTACTCGAAAGACTGGGTGATGTCGGGCCGCTATAACTTCAACTCCAACTTCTACGGCAAGCTTGAAGGGCACTTCCTGCACGGCAACGCGATCGGCTACTACGAAAGCGTCAATCCGGATGGGCTCAAGCCCAACACCGCAATGATGGCAGCGCGCATCGGGTTCACATTCTAAGGAGGAAACATGAGAAGCATGAGAAGCAAAACTGCAACTCGCGTTTTCATCCTGCTTGTGCTCTTGGGATGCGCGCGGGTGTGGGCGCAAGACGTCACAATTGTTGCGAACAAGGAAGTCAAGGTTTCTCAGATTAGCCCGGCTCAACTCCGCGATTTGTTTACGGGGACGCGGTCGCGGTTTGGCGACGGGTCGCACGCGCTGCCGGTGGTACTGAAGGGCGGTCCAGTCCATGAGGTGTTTCTGAGAAATCATGTGGGCGATTCGCCCGACGAATTCCGCAACCGCTGGCGAAAGATGGCCTTTACGGGGGAAGGATCGATGTTGAAGGAGTTCGTATCCGAGGCCGCGCTGCTCGAATATGTTGCCGCGACACCGGGGGCAATTGGATATGTAAGCCGGAAGCCCGAGGCATCGAACGTGAAGGTCCTCGAAATCACTCACTAAGGCCGGGCAGCACCCAATACTCGGAGAGTGAATCGGCTAATGAAGCCGCAACGATGAGCCAATAAAAGGTACCGGCCCTCGCAAGAATAAAGTAAGCACGGCGAAGCCGGATGTGGGCGATTGTTCACCCAGTTTCACGCCAGTTGGGACGGACTCTTCAAATAACGGTCTACGATTGCGTCCGCGGTGCGGTAGGTGAGGGCCAGAAGGGTAAGCGTTGGATGGGCCGACGAATTCTGCGGAAACGTCGATGCACCGAGGACAAACAGGTTTGGAACCTGCCAATGCTGCGAGTATGGGTTGACTACCGAACGTTCCGGAGAAGTCCCCAGAATGGTTCCACCCTGAATGTGAGTGAACTGGTAACGGTTTGCGTCGTAGTTTTTCAGGCCCGGGAATGAGCTGACGTCCTTTGCTCCCATGGCGCGGGCAAGTTCGACCGCTTGGGGGGTCACAAACTCCGCCATCTTCCGTTCGTTGTCGCCCCAGTTGATCGTGAACCGCAGCAGTGGATCCCCGAAACGGTCTTTGTAGGTGGGGTCGAGGTCCATGTAGTTGCCTTTATAGGCGAGATGCTCGCCCGAAAAGGCGATGGAGCCAGTTCGGTCGTAACACTCAAGCGCTGCCTTCTTCCAATCCGATCCCCAACCGGCTTTCACACTCGGCGGAACGATGCCGAAATTCGCGATCGGCCGGTAGCCCATGCTCATCGCCGCTAGCTGTCCTCCGCGGAGAAAGGGAAGTCCGCTGTGATCGTACAAGTCGCCATCAAAATCACTGATGCAGACGCCAGCAGCCCCCGAGCCCATGAACCGATTCAACGGCTTCTCGAAAAACGCGGTGGCCGCGGCCATCGACACCTGATGCGTGAGGTTTCGCCCCAGTGTGCCTTTTCCAGTCTGGGCGTTGTAAGGCTCTCCAATGCCGGAAAGGAGTAACAGGCGGGTATTGCTGAGGGTCCAGGAAGCGAGGAACACTAACTCGGCTGGTTGAAAAACCTCTTCACCCTTATCGTCGAGATAAGTGACGCCCTGTGCTTTCTTGCCGCTGCCTGCGGCGCCACAGATTACGCGGCGGACCGACGCTCCGCTGCGAATGGAAATATTTTTTCGCTCCTCGATGAGTGGCAAAAGAGTGTTGGTCGGCTGCGCCTTAGCGCCTACCATGCATCCGAATCGTTCGCAAAATCCGCAATAGAAGCAGGCCGGACGCGAAATTCCGTCGGGGTTGGTGTAGGGTTCGCTCAGATTGGCGGCTGGACTCGGATACGGATGGTAGCCGAGCGATTTGGCGGCGTCGCTGAAGAGCGCAGAAAAATATGGAATCTTAGTGGGTGGCGTCGGGTAGTCAGCGCTCCGCCAGCCTTCGAAGATATTTCCGCCGGCGATCTTTTTCCCCTTGATGTTGCCGGCTTTGCCGGAGATGCCCAACATCCGCTCGGCGCGCGTGTAGTAAGACTCCATCTCATCATAGGTGACGCCCCAGTCTTGAATGGAGTGATCGGCGGGGAGTCGCTTGGCGCCATATTTCTCTACGGTTCGTGAAAACAATTCGAAACAATCGGGCAAATAACGGGGAGTTATCCCGTTCCAATGCTCGCCCGCGCCACCAACACCGGAGCCGGGAAGAAAGGATCCGTACTGTCGCATCGGCAAAGCGCGCTGCGCGGAATCGTGCCGAACTGTGATTGTCTCGACGGAGAGATCCTGCATCATGTGAACACGTATCGCGTAGTCCAGTTCATCCATGGTGCCGGAGTAATCTCCCGACTCACGATCCTTTCCGCGTTCCAGTACGACCACCGATAGACTCGAACGAGAACCAAGTTCCTTGGCCATGAGCAAGCCGGTCCAGCCGCCGCCTACGATGACGGCATCCACCGCGCGCAAGGTCTTCATTGCTCGTCCTCGCTTGGACGAAAGTTGCTGCCCGATGTCGTACGCAAGCTGACCGGCTTGGGACGAAATGCCTCACCAAAATGCTTATCCACGTCCGCATCGTTGCTCATCCGGGGTCCCGGATAACCGATCAACTGCCAGCCGATCATATCGATATTTCCTCCGTGGAGAGGATCGCAGAACATGCCCTCGATGGTGTTCCGGCGCAGGAGTGAGAAAAACAGAGTGGTTTGGATTTGCTTCAGCTTGTTGTCCTGTTCGGCGAGTGGCAATTGATCGAAGCTCTTCAAGTCTTTCAATCCTTCGCGATAAACCTGCTGCGGTGTCGCTTTGCCTTGGTAGCCGAATTCGGCAGGGGCGTTCTCTTCGAACGGTCCCTGAGTGTAGCGATAGCGATCCCGTCCCCACGGCCCGGCTAATTGTCTGTCGATATAGACGGCGACGCCAGCTTCCTGCGCTCCCGGACCGGTTTCGTCGCTCGGAAAGATTCGTGAGGCCGCGGCTGCGACGATCATGGCTTCCGGCTGAGTGAAGAATCGAAGCGGAATACGAACCAATTGTTCGGTTTCCACGAAGAGACGGAAAGGTTTGCGGTCCAGGGAGTAGACGAGCATACCGCCAATGCTCGTCGCCGAAGCGATGAGGAACTCGCGGCGTCGCATAGCGCAACAGCATACCAGAGCATGCTCTTTGTGCAGATTAAGCTGTCCTGCCAATTCCACATGGTCAATCTTGCGTGTGTCCGTGTTTTGCTGATCGGAGAAAAGTTTACCGGCGGCCGCTAGTCGGTCAGACTAGTAATCCCGTTAACAACAGCTATTCGGATGGTCCACGACTAATGAGAAGTGAGGGCGTACAACGAATTCTTCTTTGTTTCTGGCGCCAATGAATCGGCATCGGCGTGCATGAGTCTTGCTTCCTCAGGCAGAAACGATAGCTGCGACATGAGTGCAAGCCGCGTCTGTTCGATTCCCCAATGCGCTTGCATGATTCCTGCGATCGAATGCGCGTGGGCGCCAAGCAGTAAGTGACCTAATTCGTGCGCTATGACGCAGCCCAGGACTAAGGCCGTGTCGTTCTTGTTGCTCTCGCCGCTCGGCATCCGAGGCAGGTAGTCGTAGTAGACCGCGGCGAGATGGTCGTGAAGAATGGCATAACCGGAAATCGTACCCTCAAACTTGTTTTGAACCGGGCCTGTCATCATCGCCAGCATAAACACACGGCCGGGCCCTTTCCGGCAAGGTTCATCTCCCGTCGGACAATCTCGCCAGATCACCGGCACCCCAACTTGTTCAAGGATTCTGCCAGCTTCCTTCTCTGCCTTCACCAGTGTTTCAGCCGGTGCCTTCCTGAAGTTGAAGACCAGAACGGTAATGGAAGGGCCTTGGTCAGTCCCCGACGCAACGGCAGTTGAAGAAAGAGTCGGGCCTATCAGCGCTGACATGCCCACGAGTAAGAGGCCTAGTTTGAACTGACGGCCGGTAGAACTGCAGCTTCCGACAGCCTTGGATCCTCCCGTGCTGCGGTTTGTTTTCATGCCATCCTCCTCCGCAGTCGCCCGCGGTGAGGACAGATTGTGCCGGAACGCTGGCTACCTCAATGTCTGGAGAGTTGATTGATGGTCAAAGAAAGATTGGAAAAAGATAAGTCGGCAATTCATTGAAAATACTAGCCTTAATTAGGAGCGTTAGAAGCCACCGTCGGCTCTCCTGTACTCACTGCCATAGCGTCGAGTGCTAGACTGGCGTACGACATTCGAGGTGCGTGGGTGATGGACGCAGTCTCCACACCGAAGGTAGTACGGTTTGGCACCTATGAGGTGTATCTACGCTCGGGAGAAATTCGAAAGAATGGATTAAAGGTGAGGCTCACCGGCCAGCCTTTTCAAATCCTGGCTATCCTGCTGGAGCGCCCCGGCGAACTGATCACCCGTGAAGAATTGCAGAAGCGTCTGTGGCCGGGCGACACGTTCGTTGATTTCGATAGCGGGCTGAATGCTGCCGTCAACCGCGTACGCGAAGCGCTCGGAGATTCTGCGGACAACCCGCGATTTGTTGAGACCCTCCCCAAGCGCGGCTACCGCTTCATTGGGCACGTGGAGAAACCCCCACCAGAGAATTCCGCCCAATCCCAGCCGCTTGTGGACAACGAGCGAACCGCAGTCCCGCGCCGCGGTAGGAAAATTGGAATCGCGACCGGATTAGTGATTCTGCTAGCAGCCTTTGGTTTCTTGTTTCCTCCCATTGCCCGCCATTTCCGTCACCCTCAGGCACAGCTACTTGAAGCAGTCCCCTTAACTGCTCTGCCCGGCCAGGAGATCTCTCCCAGCTTCTCGCCCGATGGCAGCCAGGTGGCATTTGGATGGAACGGCGAAGACAACGGGGTTGGCTTCGACCTGTATGTCAAAGTCATCGGCACGGATAAGCCACTGCGGTTGACGAATCATCCGGCTCCATGGCTCGGTGTGGCGTGGTCCCCCGACGGACGTTCGATTGCCGTGAACCGGCTGGACACAGAGGACCGGGGCATTTTTCTTGTTCCGGCGCTGGGCGGGCCAGAACGAAAGCTGGCTTCCACAAATAACTGGAACGCCATTTGGGCCGCCGACGCTGCCCTTTCCTGGTCACCCGACGGAAAACAACTCGCCTTCACAGATCACTTTCCTTTGGTGGGATACTCGACGCAAATCTTCTTGCTCTCGCTGGATACGTTGCAGCGGAAGCGGGTGGAAACCGATTGTGATTGGACCTTTGGGCCAGCGTTTTCCCCGCTTGGAGACTCGCTCGTCTATCTCTGTCTCCGAGATGATGGGGACTACTCTTTGAATTCGCGAGACCTTCGAGAAGGCAAGAACACCCGACTTTTCGCCGGAGTCCTGAGGATCCAGGGCCCCACGTGGACCCGCGATGGCGCGCGCGTTATTTTCTCTTACGGTATCGGTTCCACTCCTTTCGCAGGCGCAGGCGGGAATCTGTGGCAGGTTACGCCTGGACGTACTGAATCTCGGGAGAAAATGCCGTTCGGGCACGATGCCACTTCCGCAATTGTCAGCTCAACCGGCAATCGGCTAGCTTACGTGCAGACTCAGATCAACGGAAATATCTGGCGGGTAGACTTGAACGGTCCAAAGGCTAGAACCCGCATCCTCGTGACCTCAACGCGCGAGCAATATGACCCGATTATTTCACCGGATGGCCGAAGGATCGTCTTCAGGTCGAACCGTTCCGGTAGTGACGAAATATGGGTATGCGACAGCGATGGCTCCAACACTCAGCAGCTAACCTCGTTTGGCGGCGCGCTGACGGGAACACCCCGCTGGTCGCCAGATGGCAAGCAGATCGTCTTTGACTCGCGGGCGGGAGGAGAAGCCAATGTCTATGTCATCGACGCGAACGGCGGGGTCCCCAGGAAAGTAGAAACCGCAACTCGGATGAATTCCTTGCCCAATTGGTCCCGTGACGGGAAGTGGATTTATTTCGCGAGTGGTTTGACCCATTCGAAACTCACGCTCTGGCGGGTGGCTGCGACCGGTGGACGCGCGGAACAATTGACCAAGACTCCCTCCATCATGGCGATCGAGTCGCCCGACGGACAATATGTTTATTTCGTCCGCTTCACCGAAGGAACGTTCCGGTTATGGCGCATACGGCCGGACGGCTCCGGAGAAACCATGGTGAAGGCAATGCCGCCCCTGAACTCGGACGGATACGAATGGTGGCCTTTCAAATCCGGCATCTATTTTTACGCCTACAAAGACGGTCGCGCGGAGATTGATTTCCTTGATCTAGTTACCTCGCGAATCCGCCGAATCTACACACTCGATAAACCTCCCGCACCTTGGCTGGGCGGGCTTTCCGTCTCACCTGACGGCAAGTGGTTGCTATATTCACGAATCGATGAAACCGCCAGCGATTTGATGTTGGTGGAGAACTTTCATTAAAGCTCGCGTTTCCGGCTATTTGATACGCTGGCACAATGATCGTCATCCAGTCCCCAAGATTGCAGCTCAGCCAGTTCCAGATGACGGACGCACAGGAGGTTTTTGGATGCATCACGCCCGCCATCGCCAGATTCATGCCATGGGAGCCGCCATCGTGGATCGAGTACGTGACGCGATGCGAGAAGAGAGCGCAGGCTCCGGAACCAAACAATTTTTCTTTCGTCATCCGGCGACGCGACAACAACGAATGCTTAGGCATCGCCTCGTTCGAGGATGCCGATTCTGTTTCGCCCGAAGTCGGCCTCTGGCTCAAGGAAAGCGCCCATCGTCATGGTTTTGGCCGGGAAGTCGTGGCCGCACTTGTTGAGTGGGGACACACAACTCTCGGCAAGGAAAGTTTCATCTATCCAGTGGCCCTCCAAAACGTCCCCAGTCGGCGCATCGCTGAGAGTCTTCACGGCGAGATCATTGGCAACCGCACGAATCCAAAATACGACTCCGTCGTTTACAGGATTCCCTTCTACGAGTCGCCATATTCTCAGTTCTCCTGAACGGTACATCGAGGGTCAGCGGGTGACCCATCCGTTCGCGCTGCCGGCGAAAGCGTGGGATTCGCGGGAGACCCCCTCCAAGTTTTCCACACCCCACTGTGACATCTAACCTTGACCCTGAAATCTAATAAGCAGATCATCGTCAAGGCGGAGGCGGTGCACCCGGAACTCCCGGGCTGAGCTCTAACTCCTTTGTTTTCAAGATCTTGACCTCTAAACCCTTGGGGCTCAAGATTTTGCAGACCATTTTTGTAAACGCCGCGCCAGTCGCGGCATTCAGAGGGGTGGGGGGAGGGGGGATACCTCCAAAACGTGCGGTTTCCCGAAACGGGCTTGCCAAAAAAATGCCCTTCCGCACTGTCTTCGCAAGTTTTTTTTAGAGGCTCGCAGCCATAGTCGACTCTTGCCGCAGTCTCGCGATGTCTTTCGTTGGAGCGCTGCCGAAGAAGCGACTGTATTCGCGGCTGAACTGGGACGCGCTTAAGTAGCCGACGCGCTGGCTCGCGGTCCCTGCGTCCGTCATGGTCGACAACATGAGCCGCCTCGCCTCCTGGAGGCGCAGCACTTTTTGATAGTGCAGCGGGCTCATCGATGTGACGGATTTAAAGTGCTCGTGGAACGACGACACACTCATGTGCACGAGTTCGGCTAATTCTTCGACCTTCATCGGTTGAGCGAAATTATCTCGCAGCCACGAAATGGCCTTCGCCACGCGATGCACGCTCGACTCGGCAAAACCCATTTGAGCGACGCGAAGACCGATGGGACTGCGCAGAAGGCGAATCAGAATTTCGTCGATCACGAGCGGCGCGAGCAACTCCGCGTCGGCCGCCTGCGGTAAACACTCCATGAGCCGTGTCGCGGCGCTGATGATATTGGGGTCGATGGGAGTGATATAGACCGCGCTTCTCTCCTGCACAGCAGGCACTCCATGCGGATAGACCTTCAAGACCAACTCGGCGATCTTGTGCGGATCGAGATCGAAGCGGAGTGAGAGGTAGGGTTCGGAATGGCTGGCGCGCGTGACCTGGGCCGCAACCGGCAGTGCAACCGAGAAGACGATCATGCGCGACGCATCGTAGTCGTAGACTTCGTCGCCCACGATGACGGTCTTCGCTCCTTGCGCGACGATGCACAACGACGACACGCGCAGAGCATGCACGCATTCGTTGTTGACGCGTGAGAAGCGACTGGCGAACACGCCCGGGACACGCAGATCGAAACTTCCGTCGTGCGGCGCATAAGCCGCGATGAGGCGCGCCAGGCGTGCTGTATCGGGCTGCTCTCTTTCCGCAGCCACGCCTGCCTGGCTGAGAAGTGCAATTTTGCCGTTGGTCTTCACGTCTTCGAGAATACCTCTTTTGGAATCGTCAATGCCCTCAATGTATGTGGACGAGGACTGCGACATCGAACTTTGCATAGTACTTCTTCACGTCGTCGGCTCCATATTTGTCGCGGAATTTCTCGACCACGGACGACACCTGCTTTGCGTCGGTGAGCGGAACGGCGTTGAACTCACTGCCCTCGCCGCGGGCATCGATGCGCATCTTCGGGTTCTTGAGTATGTTCTGGTACCACTGCGTATCCGAGCCCTTCACCGGCAACAGGTAAAGCTTGTCTTCGTCGAGCACAAACCAGACTGGGTTTGAGATGGTGCGTCCGGACTTTCTGCCGGTGACACTGATGTTAATTTCGCGATATCGCGCGAGGCGATCTTTGAGAGTGTCGCCATGCGTTGCCTTAGGGCTCATGCCAATATCCTCCTCTATTTTGCGGAGCGGTATTGCTCGTCGCTGACGTGTTCCATCCAGTCGACGACCTTGCCGTCCTTCTTCTCTTGGATGGCGATGTGCGTCATCGCTGTTGTTGGCGCGGCACCGTGCCAGTGTTTTTCGCCGGGCGAGAACCAGACCACGTCACCGGGTCGGATCTCTTCGACGGGTCCGCCTTCGCGCTGTGCCCGCCCGCAACCGGCCGTGACGATAAGAGTTTGACCAAGTGGATGCGTGTGCCAGGCCGTGCGCGCACCGGGCTCGAAGGTTACACTGGCGCCGGAAACGAGCGCTGGATCGGGCGCCTGAAAAAGTGGATCGATGCGAACGGTGCCGGTGAACCATTCGGCGGGACCTTTGGCGGAGGGTTGTGTGCCGATTCGTTTGATGTCCATCTGTCGATTCCTCGGTTGTTATTCTTCCTCTCGACGATTGCTGTGTGCGCCTGCCACGTTTACGAGGACGTGATAAGCGACGCTGTCCCATGCGTTGTGGATGCTGGTGAAGAGCAACACGAGCGCCGCGCCTCCGACACAGAACAGCGCCTCGCGCGTCAGGTAGGGAGGAGCGAACGCCGACAGCGCGAGGAGTGCGTACGCGGCCAAAGGCAGCGCAACATGAAACAGCCAATCCTCGAACACTGGTTGATATGAGGCTTGCTTCCGCATACGCCGGGAAACGATCAGCGTGTACGCAATTCCGGCGAAGCCCACCAGTCCCCAGACAACCGCGGCGATGGTGATGGTTTGCCACGGAGCATGCAAAAGTGCCGACAAAAACAAAACGACTCCGAAATGAACAATCGTGGGACTGCCAAACGCGGCGCCAGCCTCGGCAGCGCCTGTGGGCGGCCTCACGGCAATCAGAGTAAGCACGACGAACTGCAATCCGATGAGGGCGCCGGCGGCCGATCCGACGATGACATAGAAATTGTCCCACTTGGCGAGTTCTGACATGATTCGTTCATTCCCCGAACCGCTCAAAGCGGTACGCCAATTCTGGGCCTCCGTCTCCTTCATACGCAAGCTGGCCGATAAGCAAGGCGAATGGCTCGGTGTACCGCGCGATTCGCAGCGGGCCGGCGTCGACGGGATCGAAACCCACGTCGCGAATCAATTTCGCTGTCAACTTTTTTGCCTGCTCGTCGTCGCCGCAGTACACGAGACTCGGCCGGCTGACCTTGCGCTTGGCCTCAAACACATCGAATAGTACTTCGCTCGGCACGGTGTTAAACGCGCAAACGACACGGGCATGAGGGACTTTTTTTGCCAGTTCTTCGGCGCCCGAGGACGTCGTACCGACGACCAGTTCCGTGTTGTCGTCATTCATCGGCAGCGAGCAGGTCACAATCACCTTGCCCGAGAGATCACCGGCCTGCTGCAGAACTTCGTCGAATCGCGACCAGTGAACCGCGAGGAGGACGGCCTCAGCGTTCTGCGCGGCTTCGCGCGGAGTGCCGGCACGCCCCTTTGAACCGGCATCGCGCGCTAGCTGCTTCAGTTTGTCCTGACTTCGGGCGTAGCTGAACACGACTTCGTGTCCAGCACGCGCAAAGATTGTTCCGAGCTTGGCTCCCATCAATCCCGAACCTAGAATGCCGATTCGCATGCTGCTCCCCCTTCCTAGTCGAGCGTGGCCAGGCCTCTCAAGAGAGTCTACTCAGATTTAAGAGAAGCCATGTCGATGGAGAAGCGGTACTTCACGTCCGACTTCAGCAGCCTCTCGTAGGCCTCGTTGACTTTCTGGATCGGGATGACTTCAACGTCGGCGGTGATATTGTGTTGTCCGCAGAAGTTGAGCATCTCCTGGGTTTCGGCGATGCCGCCGATGTTCGAGCCGGAAAAACTTCGACGGCGCATGATCAGACTGAGGGCGGAAACACCGAGCGGCCTGGGCGGAGCGCCGACGATGGTGAGGTTACCGTCGCGGCGCAGCAGGTTGATGTAGGCGTTGATGTCGTGATCGCCGGAAACGGCGTCGAGAATGAAATCGAAGCTCTCGTTGTGCTTCTGCATCTCGTCGGCGTTGCGGGAGACGACGACTTCGTGGGCGCCGAGGCGGAGCGCGTCTTCCTTCTTATTCGGTGAAGTCGTGAAGACGACCACGTGCGCTCCTAGCGCATGGGCAAACTTCACGCCCATGTGGCCGAGTCCGCCGAGTCCCACCACCCCTACTTTCTGGCCCTTGCCAACCTTCCATCGACGCAAGGGCGAGTAGGTTGTGATTCCTGCGCAGAGCAGCGGAGCAGTTCCGGCGAGAGGCAGATTCGACGGGACATGCAGGACGAATCTCTGGTCCACGACAATACTTTCGGAGTAGCCGCCGTAAGTCACGCCGCCCAAGTGCTTGTCGGGGGAATTAAAGGTGAGGACCATGTTCGGGCAGAAGTTCTCAAATCCAGCGCGGCATTCGGGACATGTGCCGTCCGAATCGACGAGGCAGCCGACCGCGGCGAGGTCGCCGGGCTTGAAGTTCTTCACAGCAGAGCCGATTTTTGTGACGCGCCCGACAATCTCATGTCCCGGAACGATCGGGTATACGGTGGGCATGAATTCGCTCCACTCGTTGCGCGCCGCGTGCAGGTCGGAGTGGCAGATGCCACAGAACAGGATTTCTATCTGCACGTCGGTGGCTTCTGGATCGCGCCGTGGAATCGACGAATGCGCCAGTGCCGATGTCGCGCTGGCGGCCGAATATGCTTTCACCTTGTTCATGGATTTGCCTTTCATAATCCCGTCATCTTCTCGATGGCTTCGGGATAGCGTGCTCCCTCGACTGTGATCCTGGAAGCTGCAGTTTCGATTTCGCGGAGATCGCAGGACGTCAGATGCACTTCGAGTGCGCCGATGTTTTCTTCGAGGCGGTTGAGCTTGGTCGTGCCTGGGATGGGAGCGATCCATGGCTTCTGCGCCAGCAGCCACGCTAGAGCGATCTGGGCGGGGGTCGCGTTCTTCTGCTTCGCAATGTTACCGAGCAGATCAATCAGCGACTGGTTGGCCGCAAGAGCATCCGGCGCGAAGCGAGGAAGCTTGCTGCGGAAATCGGTGCTGTCGAATTTCGCGTCTTCCTTGATCGCTCCCGTCAGAAATCCCTTGCCCAGCGGGCTATAAGGGACGAATCCGATCCCGAGTTCCTCGAGCATTGGAATGATTTCCTGCTCTGGCTTTCTCCACCACAACGAGTATTCGCTCTGTAGGGCGGTGAGCGGCTGGACGGCGTGGGCACGGCGGATCGTCTTTGCCGACGCCTCTGACATGCCGAAGTGCTTGACCTTCCCGGCTTGAATCAATTCCTTCACCGCGCCAGCGACATCTTCAATGGGAACGTTCGGATCCACGCGATGCTGGTACAGCAAGTCGATGCTCTCCACTCGGAGCCGTTTCAGCGAGCCTTCGACAGCCTGCTTGATATGCTCCGGTTGACTATTCACCGGAGCCGCTCCGGGGCGATTGTCACCACCACTAAAGTCAAAACCGAATTTGGTGGCGATTACGACTTTGCCGCGAAATGGTGCGAGGGCTTCGCCAACCAACTCTTCATTCGTGAACGGGCCGTAGACTTCGGCGGTATCGAAGAATGTGATGCCGCGATCGACTGCGCCGTGGAGAAGGTTGGTCATCTCTTTCTTGTCTTTGGGAGGACCGTAGGAAAAGCTCATCCCCATGCAGCCGAGTCCGAGGGCCGAAACTTCAAGATTGCTCTTTCCAAGTTTGCGTTTTTGCATTGTCAATTCCTTTCCAGAAAACTATGCGTGAGAGGATTTGTCGATATGAGTCAGCTGTAATTGCAATTCATGTGGACTCAATGAGGATAGTCCGTCGACCGTTTACCGGCTTGCCTGTTTCGATGAAGTTCTTGCCTGATTCTCCGAGGATAGTCGGGACCTGAAGGTCCTATCTGACGGCTACTTCCTACCCCTTGCCGACAGAAACAAAATCAAAAGCAAGTTCAAAAGCAGCGGGCGGGGGCGCCCGCTCCACATTCGACGGGGCGCCGCGGCACGATTTGTGCTCTGGACTGATAAAATTATTGGTTCTGTGGATCCCTTATGTCCCTAACCAAACAGCAGGCGCTGGAGATGTTTGAGTCCGATGACCTGATCGGCATCGGGATGGAAGCTGACGCGGTGCGGCGCAGGCTTCATCCTGAGGGCACGGTCACCTACATCATCGATCGCAACATTAACTACACCAACTTTTGCACGGAGTACTGCACGTTCTGCGCGTTTTACCGGCCGCTGAAAGGGCCTGCCGCAAAAGAGGGATACATTCTCGACTTCGAGACGATTTACGACAAGGTCCGCGAGACGGTGGAACTGGGTGGCACAGGCGTGCTGATGCAGGGCGGGCTGCATCCGGACTTGAAGATTGACTGGCACGAGAAGATGCTGCGCGGCATCAAAGAGCGGTTTCCGCAAGTGCATCTGCATTGCTATTCGGCGTCGGAGATTATTGCGATTGCGGAGTACAGCGGACTGTCGATTCGCGACACAATTCTGCGGCTGCGCGATGCGGGGCTCGATTCGATTCCCGGCGGCGGCGCGGAGATTCTCGACGACGAAGTGCGTTACAAGATCGCTCGCCTGAAGTGCCTGACCGAAGACTGGATCAACGTACATCGGACGGCCCATCAGATCGGGATGCGCACGACCGCGACCATGATGTTTGGCGTGGGCGAGAACTACGAGAATCGCATCAATCACTTTCAAAAGCTTTACGAATTGCAGGAAGAGACGGGCGGCTTCACGGCGTTCATCCCATGGAGTTTTCAGCCGCAGCATACAGCGCTGGGTGGACGACATTGGGAGGAAGCTACCGCGGTGGAGTACTTGAAAGTGCTGGCGATCTCGCGGATATATCTCTCGAACTTCCTCAATGTGCAGTCGAGCTGGGTGACGCAGGGATTGAAAGTCTGCCAGATGGGACTGCGCTTTGGCGGCAACGACGTCGGCTCGGTGATGCTCGAAGAGAATGTTGTTCGAGCGGCGGGCGTCACCAACTGCACGACCGAGGAAGAGTTGCGAAGGATTATTCGCGATGCGGGATTCCGTCCGGCGCAGAGAGATACGTTGTACCGGCAGTACTTTTTGAATTAGAGATTCGGGCGCACGGTATTTGTGGTTGCGCGAGATTGCCAGCCGGTTCAGCGTTGGCACGGAAATCCGTTGAGGTCGTCAAAGATCTTCTTCCCCTGTCCGGGACTTTTTCCCCTTCACCCTGATATCACCCACGGCTTGCGCCATGGGCTGCGCTCTATCGCCACTTCGCGGCTTGTGATGAATCACCGCATGGAATGCGGGTAATACACATGTTCGGTGTTGTGCGTTTGTCTTTGGAATCAAACAAAGTTTTGACAGACTCGTTACAAGTTTCCGCAATCGAAATTTTCTTCACGTAATCAAAGTCTTCAACGCGCACAAAAGTGTAGTCGTAACCGGATGAAGGGCATGACATTCGGAGGGAAAGTTCCGTTTGTTTTCAATTTCAACCGGAGGGGGCGCGGAGGGCACGAGGAATCGTGAATCCAAGAAAAGAAAAAGAATGAAGAGGAAGAGTATGAAGAACATGAAGAAAGTGGCGTTATTTCTGCTGGTTGCAACCATCGGAGTGAACCTTGCCATAGAGCGGGCGCACGCGGTGGACGACAGCCAGGTGTCGGTCAATGTCCCATTCGATTTCGTAGTGGGAAAGAGCGTGCTGAAGGCAGGCAGCTACAGAGTCGGCGTGACGCAAACCGGAGTTGTTGATTTCTGGAGTCCCGAGGCGCAGCAGCATCACGTTGCGTTGATGCTCCCAGCATCCGCCTCCAAGCACCAGGATGTAGAGCCGCATTTCATATTCATGCGCTACGGCAGCGAAGTATTCCTGAGTAAGGTCGCGTTGTCGGTTGACCAGAACTACGATGCTCCCGTTACTGGGCGGGAGAAGGAACTCCTGCGCAGCATGCCAGCCGGAGACCGCGACTCTCTGGTGATCCAGTCCGGACGTTGATTTGCGGCGTTCGGTGCCTCAACTTTGGTTACGGCGGCATCACGAGAAGGAGATTCCATACGCTCGTGATGCTGCCGCCAGAGGCAGCGCAGATTCTGGTCACTATTCTGCGGGCCGTTCAGTTCGGTGATTTATCCGTTGCGCGCTTCAGCACGAGCGGCCATGTGTTACCACCCTGTGACCACTTGCCGTCGATCGACGAGAGATCCGCGGCGATGGTGCCTTCGAAGACTCCCCCAATCTTTTGCGCTTCAATCTTCAGCGACGCACCATCGCGCGTGACGGAACTGGTTGGCATGCCGCTCACGCCCTGATCGGGGCTGTCGAGTGTGGCGACCAGGCCGTCGTTGGTATTGACGATGTGAAAGACGACGCGCAATTTAGCGACACCGGTGTCGAGTGTTCCCATCCACGCGCCATCGATGTCGGAGGGCTCGACGTTCTTAGTCGGCGCAACCACACGTTTGAAATTGAGTGGCAGAGGCGTGCCTTGCGACCACGTGCCGGAAATGGTTTTGCCATCTTCGGCGACTTTCCCTTCGTAGGTGCCGTGGACGGCTTCCACGCCGAGATTCAACTTGGAATCTTTGAGCGAGATGGAGCTGACTGGAATTCCGTTGGCGCCCTGATCGACACTGTCGAGGGTGGCTTTGAGGCTGCCGTCGGCCGCTTTCGCGATGTGTAGCACGAGATGCAGTTCACTGGCGCCCGCGCTGAGCGCGCCTTTCCAGTCGCCGGCGATATCTTGCGCATGCGCGAGGGCTGCCACAGTTAACATCAGCGCAAGAATCAAAATTCGTTTCATTCTATTGGGCGCTCCTTGGAACAAGCTCTTCAAGATGCCGTCGGGCAGTTGCCTCAATGCAGTTCACCGCGATGCTCCAACTGTTTGTAGAACACTAGCGAGTAGATCACCGGAACCAGCGTGGCGAGGATGATCACGCTGATCGGAAACCAGAAGGGTGCACGCAGTACTACGGCGAACAGCCCCAGCAGGCCTCCGACGAAGAAAGTCTTGGCGGCAAAGCGGTGGGTGACGTTCCACACGCGCTCGTCCGCGATGGTCCACGGAGTCCGAATGCCGACATAGAAATTTCTGCGGACTTTGCCAAGGACATTCCCCAGGAGCGCAATCAGTAGGCAAACGCCGCCCTCGATGGCGCGGCTCACGTCGAGCGCCACGCCCAGCGCTGAGATCAGCATGAGCAGTTGGAAATAGGCCATCATGGCCACGATCGCGATCATGATGTAGAGGTAGGTTGCGCGGAAGGAATCCACTTCGAACTTCTTCGGAGAGAGCCACGGAAGCGCGGAGAACATCAACACGATCGCGCTCATCATACCGGGGCCCAGCAGCAACAGCATCCACTTGGGACCCGATCCGTTCACATGGCCTTGCGCGCCCCAATGGATGGGAACGATGTTGGGCAGTTGCGGGTAGGCCACCAGCGTGCCCACAAGCATTGCGAGAATGACCGCAGCCGCACCGAGGTAGTAATTGCGATTGGTTTGATCGGCGATGTTCATTTCACGTCTTCTTCCTGCGATGTATTGTGGGCAGGTTCCTGGCCATTGCCCTTGATCAAATCCATGGCCCACGCCATCAGGTCCTGCACGACAGTCGTGTTCAGGGCGTACCAGATCTGCTGGCCATCCCGGCGGCTGGTGAGCAAGTCGGCATCCTTCAATACGGCAAAGTGATGCGACATGGTGGGCTTGGTCATGTCGAAGCGCTCCGCCAAGTCGCCGGCCGTCATCTCACCGCGGCGCAGGAGACTGAGAATCTCGCGGCGGGTGGGATCAGATAGCGCCTTGAAAGCTTTGTTGGAGGACGGGGCCATTGTTAGATGATCGTGTAATTAGACAACTATCTAAATATAAGGCCCCCGCTCCCCTTTGTCAATCCGAAAAAGGCTAAGGCTTCAACCACTAAGGACACGAAGGTTCACGAAGGGGAGGCTCCAGACTCCGCTTGGGACTTGGGTTGATCCGGGATAGAATGGGGGACGGCCGATCCTCCCGGCTGGCTGTTCTCGACGTTCCCGAAGTCATCCATGAAACTGGGCTCTGCATTTCTGGTGATGTCTCTGCTTGGAGCGTCCGCTTTGGGGCAGAGTGCGCCCGCGAAGGTGGGACGCGGGGTGATCGCGGGCATCGTGACGAAGGATCCATCGGGCGAGCCGGTGAAGAAGGCCCTGATTGAGCTGATCGCCGAGAATCAAACCGAGGGCGGGGATTACACGGCGGTCAGCGGGCTCGATGGCGCCTTCCGCATTGAGGGGATCGCGCCGGGCCGATATCGGCTGTTCGCGGAGCGCACGGGATATCTGGAAGTCGACAAGCACCGGGCACGCAGCGAGGGACGCGTCCTGGCTCTGACCGCGGGGCAGGAACTGAAGGATCTCAATATTCGACTGGAAGCTGCGGCGGTTGTGCAAGGCCGCGTGACAGACGAAGACGGCGATCCCTTGGCGAATGCTCAGGTGTCAGTGCTGCGACAGAAATACGTCGCCGGACACAGCCGGTGGGAGCAGGCGGGCGCGGAACGCACCAATGATCTCGGGGAATACCGCATTGCAGGGCTGGCGGCTGGAAGCTACTACCTCTCGGTGAATCCTCCGCCTGATTTCAAGAGCCTGATCGAAGCCGCGGGGGCGTCGGCGGAGACGCGCGGCACGAAGGAACCTGACAAGCCCACAACGTCGTATCAGACGACGTATTATCCGGGGACGGGAGATCGCAGCCAGGCCTCGCCGATCCAGCTGCATGCGGGGGATGAGTTTCCGGCAAACTTTTCTCTGGCGCCGAGTCCGAGCCTGAGCATTCGCGGGTCGGTGGTGAATCTTCCGCCGCGCTCGTCAGCGGCAGTCATGCTGCAGTCGCGCGATTTCAATGTGGTCCTGAACGGCGCGGAGATACGGAAGGATGGCAGCTTCGTGATTCGCGACGTCGCGCCGGGCGCGTATACGATTCTCGCGACGGTCGACAATTCTGCGGTGCCGATGATGGCTCGGCAATCACTGCAGGTCATGAACAGCGTCGATGGTCTGCGGCTGGCTCCGCAACCGGGAGGCTGGGTTCGCGGCCGGTTGCGGATTGAGACTAAAGGCAACGCGGGACAGCTCGATCCTACCCAGATTTTCCTCTCGCTACGCTCCATCGACGGGGATGACGATTCGCTTGGGACTCTCTCGATGGGAGATGGATTCTCCAATGTGGCTCACGTCGCGGCAGACGGCAGTTTTGAGTGGAGAAGCGTTCCGCCGGGAAATTATTATGTGCAGCTCGCGGGCGATACTGGCGCAAATGCGGACCTGTTTCTGAAGGGTGTGGCAGCGGGCGGCCGAGACGCCGATGCTTCAGGGATCAGCGTGAACGGCGGCACGACCGTGCTCGATCTGGTGGCGAGCAACAACGGTGGCGTAGTCGAGGGAGTTGTCACTGACCAGAAAGGCGCACCGGTCGCAAATGCGGCGGTTGTCGCGGTGCCAGAGCCCCGTTTGCGCACGCGAGTTGATCGCTATCACAAAACGACCAGCGACCAGAGCGGACGCTTCAGCCTGCGCGGCATTCCTCCGGGAAACTATACGCTGCTGGCATGGGAGAGCATGGACGGCGACGCGTTTTACAATCCGGAGTTTCTGAAGGCGTATGAAAGCCAGGGAATCTCGGTGCGTTTGACCGAGGGCGATCGGAAGACGATGCAAGTGCAGGCGATCTCTGAGGCGGAAGATCAGTAATAGAGATCGGCAGTAGAACGAGTCGAAAAGAGAAAAGCCCAGCTCATCCTCGAGCTGGGCTTTTTGAGCGACGGGGTTAGTGTGCCATACCTCCACTCTTGCATGTCTTGGAGATGTGCTTCATGGAAGTGACTTCAATCGATTGCGGCGCAGACGCGGCGCCGGTGCTGCTGGGCGCAGCGGAGTCGGAGTTGGGGACGCCGGTAATCTTCACTTCATGCCCGACGTGGTCGGCGAGCTTCGCCGTGTCGCCGGTCAACTGAATGCTATTGCCTTGCTTGTCCGTCAACATGTACTTGCCCGCGGAACTGCTCAGGCAACCTACAACCGTAGTTTGAGAGGCGCTCGCCTGTTGCGAGCCGGTTTGCCCTGTGGCGGGCGCGTCCTGTGCTACGGCCCAGCTGACACCGAGCAGCAGCACTGAGAGTAATAGCAGTTGTCGCATATATGGAACCTCCACTTTTTCGATCCCTATGTTCTATTTGGGCTGCCGTCCCAGCGGAGATTTGGGTAAATGCACGCCGTTCCCCGAGAGTGTCAAGCTTTCGGGGATGCCGCAATACAGCCTTTGCCTGAACTCGTGACTATCGATCTTAGGACCGGCGTCGATCGACTGGCGCAACCTCTTATTTTCCAACAGCTTAGACGAGCATCGCAGCCGAGCCGAGACTCATCTAATGGAGTGTGGGAAGAAACAGGAGGTCGTCAATTATGAAGCTGGCAAGATGGAGCACAGTGGCCGCAAGCTGCTTTCTGGCGGCGCTTCTGTCTGTGCCTGCTTGGGGAGCAAACACAGACAGCAGTCATACCGCAATGCCGGGAACCCTGAACTACGTAGAGGGACAGGCGTCAATGGGTGACCAGACGCTTGATTCCAAGGCGGTAGGCTCGGCAAATTTGCAAAATGGACAGGTCCTCGAAACGGGGAACGGCAAGGCCGAACTTCTGCTGACGCCTGGAGTTTATCTCCGGCTGGGCAGCAACAGTTCGGTGAAGATGATTTCGAACAGCTTGACGAACACGCAGGTCTCCCTGGACCAAGGTGAGGCGATGCTGGAAGTTGATCAACTCTACAAGGAGAATAATATCCACGTTGGCCAGCCCGGAGCGGACACACGAGTCGTAAAGACGGGTCTATACGACTTCGATGCGGCGAACCAGCAGGTGCGCGTGTTTGATGGCAAGGCAATCGTTTCTGCCGACGATCGCAACACCACGGTGAAGAAGGGACACGAGGTCGCGCTGAATTCCGGCAAGATCAAGACCGAAAGCTTCAACAAGAATGAAGTCACGCAGAACGATGACCTTTATCGCTGGAGCAGTCTGCGATCGGAATACTTGTCTGAGGCTAACGTAGACGCAGCCCAAATGTACTATGCGAATGGATGGTATGGCCCAGGATGGTGGGGTGCAGGCTGGTATTGGGATCCGTGGTTTGCGGGATACACCTTTCTACCTGGCAGCGGCTTCTTCTATAACCCGTTCGGATGGGGCTTCTATTCGCCGCTGGTGGTGTACCGCGAGCCGTTTCTAGTTGGCGGAGGGTACTATCACGGCTATCACCACTTTGACGGATCACGTCCGCTCGCGATTGGCCGCGGATTCCATGATCATTCCGTCCGCAGTTTCAGGGGCGGTGAGGGCATGGGTGGCTTCCGCGGAGGCGCGATGCGCGGCGGCGGAATGCATAGCGGCGGGTTTGGCGGTTTCCATGGTGGTGGTGGAATGGGCCGTCGTTAACGCGTGAGAAGAGCTGCTGAAGAGACGAGGCGCGCCTGGGCGCGCCTCTTTTTTGCTCATTTCCCGGCAACAGACGGATTTCACCAGTGATGGGTCTCAATGACCTCGGAGTTTGCGTCGGCAGCTTTGGCATCGTCCGCGTGGATTTTTCCATCATTTTCCGCGTAGAGCGAACGGTGCTGAGCGTCGAGCATCTTGGGCGTCATGGTGAGAATGAAGTTGTCTTTCTTGCCCTTGTAGCCGACGGTGTAGTCGCCGCGGTCCGGATTCACCATGCGCTGGGTGAAGGTTCCGGAATGGACGAGCTGGGCCAGTGCATTCGCATAGTGGCCGTACTGCTTGTTGAATCCGACTTCGGCGCGCATCACCACGCGCATGTAGGCAAGCGCCGCGGCTTCGGAATCCGAGTGAGCCGGATCGCCGTGAAACTTCGGAGTGTAGGCTGAGGCCTGAGCCGCCGGGGCAGGCGTGGGCGTGGCTTCTTGTGCGAATAGCGTGCAAACACCAAGAAAGAATACGAAGATCATGACCGACAATCGCGCTCGTCTTTTCGTATGAATCATTCGAAGGCATCTCCGGAAGAATTCAAGCAGTCTGTTAGCGGGTGCTCTCAATGAGGCTCACCGAGCCTGAAGTTGGCCGCCAATCCTGAGTTCAGGCTTGTTTTTCCATGTTACTCCCGTAATTTCACTTCGGTCACCTTCTCTTTGCTTTAGGCCGAATTATTACTATGCTGAGTAGAAGAATCTAACCCTACAGGGAAAACTATGAAAGCAGCAGTAGCCAGAAAACCAGTCATCAAAATCGCGGTGGTGGAAAGCGACCCATTGCGTTTTGTTGGGTTCCGCGCATTGTTCGACTCTGAGCCCGAGTTCGAACTCGTCTCCGCCGCACTGCCTGAGATCAGCACGCTGCAAGGTATCGATCTCATCCTGCTCGGCAACCGTTCCGGACAAAACCTGTTTGACGTAATGGCCAGCCTGAAGGCAACGCGTCCTGATTTACGCATTATCGTGACCGGTTCTGGAATCGATGAAGAGACTATCCTCAAAGCGATCGCATCGGGGGCCAAGGGATATGTGGACGAGGCCGCCACGCCAGCGGAGTTTGCGCAGGCGATTCGCATCGTGAACCAGGGATCGGTATGGGCCCCGCGTCGCGTTCTGTCGATGTTCATCGAGCGAGTGTCATCTGCCCCGGGCCGGATCTTCCCGGCGGGCCGTGTGACATTCACCGACCGCGAAAAAGAAGTTCTGGAAATGCTGGTGGCCGGACGTTCCAACAAAGAAATTGGCGGCCAGTTGGGAATTGAAGAGCGCACTGTGAAAGCGCACGTCGCAAAGCTGATGCGCAAGGTGGGCGTGCAGAATCGCATTGCGTTGTCGGTGCATGCGATTACGCACTCGCTGGTAACGACAAAGTAGGGCAGTGAGCGGTGAGCTGTGAGTGGCGAGCAGACCGAACCTGGTGGCTCATTGCTCGCAGCTCACCGCTCAGGGTAAAAACGGTAACGTCCGGACACTTACCTTCGTAATCTTGTGGGGCCGGAATGCTTGCCGCATACTCGCCTCACCTACCACAGAACCTGGGAGACGGGGTTGAGAGTGGCGATTAGGGTCACTGCTTTCAGCCCCGCATTTTTTTTGTCCGCGAAGTTCTTCTCCGATTGATTCCTTTACACATTGATCGCAGCGACGCGAGTTGAACCACAACTCTCGCCCCCATCCATGCAACGGACTGACTTCATTTACAATCCAAGTATCTGATCCCAGTGAATCTTGTTGTGTGGTGAGGAACCAATGAAGAAGCTTGTGTTGCTGACCCTGATCGTGTCGCTGTGTGCGCTAGCCATGGCGGCGGATGATGACACGAAAGACTCCAAGGCCACGGACCGCCTTCAGGCCGCTTCGGATGTGCTGAATGAGATTCAATCCACTCCAGACTCCGGCATTCCCAGCGAGATTATGGGTTCGGCCGAATGCGTCGCGGTCGTTCCGTCGATGTTGAAGGGCGGGTTCATTGTCGGCGCGAAGTACGGGCGCGGGTTGGCCAGTTGCCGAACGGCGAAGGGATGGAGCGCTCCGGCATTCTTTATGGTGACGGGAGGCAGCTTCGGCTTCCAGATCGGCGGGCAGGCGGTGGATCTGGTCATGCTGATCATGAACAAGAACGGCATGCAGCACCTGCTGTCGAGCAAGTTTGCGCTGGGCGCCGACGCGTCAGTGGCCGCCGGTCCCGTGGGACGCCATGCGGAGGGAAACACAGACTGGAAGATGCGGGCGGAAGTACTCACCTATTCTCGCGCGCGCGGAGTGTTTGCCGGCGTGAGCTTGAACGGCGCGGTGATGAAGCAGGACAAGGACACCACGCGCGATTTTTACGGACACATGGTGACGTCGAAAGCATCGTTGACGGGCGAGATCGATCCGCCAGCGGGCGCGAATCCATTTCTGACGACGCTGTCGAAATGGGCGCAGGACGCGGCGAAGTAAAGTTGCATTCGAGCCTGCCACTGCGGATTTCGACTTCGGCCTCGCTTGGGCCGCATTGGGGCCGGGATTTGACAATGGATTTTTCGGGTGATAGCGTCACGCTTCCCTGATGCGTCGGAAACTCGAATACGCGGCAGCGTGGCCGTTCATCAAATTGCTGGGCTTGATGCCGCGATCTATGTCGCGGGCCTTCGCGATTGGTCTGGGCCGCGTTGTCTATCTTCTGCATTTTCGCTTGCGCGAAGTCGGCATGCGCAATCTCGCCATGGCGCTTCCGGAAAAAAGCGAGGCCGAGCGAGCCAGCATTTTGCGCGGCGTCTTCACTTCCCTGGGCCGACAACTCGCCGAGTTATGCCAGTTTCCCCGCTATACCCCTGAAAACATCGACGAGGTCGTGGTCTACGACGGGCTCGAGAACTACGAGCGGGCTTACGCTCGTGGCAAGGGAGTGCTGTTCCTGACCGCACACTTCGGCGGCTGGGAGCTTTCTGCATTTGCTCATTCGTTACACGGACACTGGCTGCACATTGTGATGCGGCCGATGGATAATCCGTATCTCGATCGGATGATCGAACACTACCGCACCATGCATGGCAACAAGACCGTCGCCAAGGACGATTTTGTGCGCGGGTTGCTCGCCGCGATGAAGGCCGGGGAGACGGTCGGGATTCTGATGGACACGAACATGACTCCGCCGCAGGGCGTGTTTGTGGATTTCTTCGGCATCAAGGCGTGTACGGCAAGCGGGCTGGCACGAATTGCGCTGCGTACGGATGCGGCGGTGCTTCCGGGATTTACGATCTGGGATGAGGCGTTGGGCAAGTACCGCCTGCGCTTCGATCCCGCGGTGGAATTGATTCGCACTGGCGATCTTGAGGCGGACATCGTTGCGAACACACAGAAGTTTACGAAGGTGATTGAGGATTACGTGAGGAAATATCCCGACCAGTGGTTGTGGGTTCACCGGCGATGGAAGACGCGTCCGGAAGGAGAGCCGCCGCTGTATTGATGGTGCGGATTGGCGGATTAGATCATCTATCACGTGACGTTTGATTGCAGATTGAAGATTGCGGATTGAAGATTGAACTGCAGGTACGTCATTGAGTCTTTTTCAGCCCATCCCGAATGCTGGCAGTGCGGCCGACGCGACGCGACCGCTGGCGGACCGCATGCGTCCGCGAACGCTCGAAGAATATGCCGGACAGGAGCACCTGATCGGGCCGGGCAAGCCCCTGCGCACGCAGGTGGATCGCGACGATACCGGCTCGCTGATTTTCTGGGGGCCTCCGGGCACGGGCAAGACGACGCTGGCCAAAATCATCGCGAACATGACCAAAGCGGAGTTCATCGAATTCTCCGCCGTACTCGCCGGGATCAAAGAAATCAAGCAGGTCATGGCCGACGCGGAACGCGCGCGACAATATGGCACGCGGACGATCGTCTTCATCGACGAGATTCATCGCTTCAACAAGGCGCAGCAGGATGCATTTCTACCGCACGTGGAGAAGGGCAACATCCGGCTGATTGGGGCGACCACCGAGAACCCGTCATTCGAGATCAATTCGGCGTTACTGTCGCGCTGCCGAGTATACGTGCTGAAGCCGCTCACCGAAGATCAGATTGTTTTGCTGCTTAGGCGCGCTCTGACGGATCACGAGCGTGGATTAGGCGAAATGAACCTTACGGCATCCGATGACGTGCTGAAGAAGATTGCCAGCTACACCAGCGGCGACGCGCGGAGCGGCTACAACGTTCTGGAAGTGGCTGCCGGACTCGCACAGAAAAATTCCGCGGGTGTGCGGGAGATTACCGACGAGATCGTCCGTGACGCGCTGCAGAAGCGGATTCTGCTCTACGACAAAACCGGCGAAGAACACTACAACCTGATTTCGGCGCTGCACAAGTCGGTGCGGAACAGCGATCCCGACGCGGCATTGTACTGGCTGGGGCGAATGCTCGAAGCTGGAGAAGATCCGCTCTATGTCGCGCGGCGCGTGGTGCGCATGGCGGTGGAAGATATCGGGTTGGCCGATCCCAATGCTCTTTCTCTGTGCATGGCGGCGCGCGATGCGGTTGACTTTATCGGAATGCCCGAGGGGAATCTCGCGCTGGCGCAGGCCGTGGTCTATCTCTCGGTCGCGCCGAAGTCGAACGCGCTGTACACCGCGTACGGGGACGTTCAGCAGGATGTCGAGCAGACTGCAGCCGATGCGGTGCCGCTGCACCTGCGCAACGCTCCAACGAACTTGATGAAAGGACTCGGTTACGGCAAGGGATATCAATACGCTCATGATCTTGAGGCCAAGGTAGCTGACATGCAGTGCCTGCCCGACAACTTACGCGATCGCGTCTACTATCGGCCGACGAATGAAGGCATCGAGAAGCGCATTCGAGAGCGGCTGGAAGACATCAAGCGGCAGCGCTCGCGGACCTCTGAAGGCCCCAATTCCGCATCGAATTCGCAGCCGGATTCCCCGTCAAAGAAAGAATCTTAGCTCCCGCCTGCGACATCTCATTGGGCAATGGTTAGGTTGTGCTGAAGTTTTTTCGGGGCTACTTCTATGTCTACGTTTTTCACTGCCATTAGCGACGAGACTCTTCCCGTTCGTGCTCTGCCCGCGGATCTTGTGGACGATCTGCAGCGTGTCCAAAAGGCGGCACAGAGAATCAACTCGATTCTTGATCTCGACCAACTTATCGAAAGTGTCGTCAACGAAGTAACCGACTCGTTTGGCTGCCTCGAAGCTGGCATCTACTTGCACGACGAGGACCGCGGTGACATGGTGCTGGCGGGAGTGCGTGGATGCAGCGTAAACGGCAAGGGATTTCGCCTGAAGATTGGCCAGGAGGGAATGGTCGGCTACGTCGCCTCCACCGGCCAGATGCGCTACGCGCCCGATGTGCGAAAAGATCAGTATTACATCGGATGCGAGGAGTCGACGCTGTCTGAGGTTGCGATTCCGTTGCATGTGGGCGAGCGGTTGGTGGGCGTGTTCACAGCATCGCATCCGGAGGTAGATGGATTTCCTCGCCAGCAACTAAGGATTCTGCAGGCGCTGTGCGATCACGTAGCAGTCGCGATTTATAACGCTCGGCGGTTGCAGTCGGAGCGTGCGGAGCGCGCGGCCCTCGATCGCGAAGCCCAGGAAGCGCGGGTGATTCAACAGGCTCTGTTGCCAAAGAGTTCTCCTTACATTCCCGGATTCGTGGTTTCGGGTCTGAGCGTGCCTGCTCGCGCCGTCGGCGGAGACTGGTACGACTTCATTCCATTTCCGGATGGACGATGGGGACTCGTTCTCGCAGACGTCTCGGGCAAAGGCACCGCCGCTGCTCTCCTGATGTCGGCTACGCGTGGCGTCTTCCGGTCTCTGGCCGAGGCATGCTGCTCGCCCGGCGAAGTGTTGACCCGGCTCAACCGGTTGCTGGTTGACGACTTCCCTGCAGGAAAGTTTGTGACGATGGTGTACGCGGTACTCGACCCGGCGACACGTAAAGTGGTTTTCGCCAACGCCGGACATTTGTTGCCGCTATTCACCGACGACCAAGGCGAACACTTTCTCGACACCGAGCGCGGATTGCCGCTCGGGTTAAGCTGCGGAGATTATTCGGAAACACAAGTTACGTTATCGCCAGGATCGAGGCTCGTCTTCTACAGCGATGGGATTACCGAAGCGGTGAACGCGAACGAAGAGGAATACGGTCTGTGCCGGCTCGCGGAACATGTGGTGAAACCGGAGGCGTCGGCGGTGACCATCATCGACGACGTGCGATCGTTTGCCAATGGGTCGGGCGTCCGAGACGACGCCAGCGTGGTATTTGTGGGAGTCGGGCGCTAAGTCATCAGGCGCCGATTCATCGTAGGCGCGCGCGGTGTTCCTGCAGGATGCAGCGGTCCATTACGACAAAGATTCCGGCTTTACGTGCTTTTTCCGCAGCCTTCTCATCGACGATTTCTTCCTGCATCCAGACAGCTGGGACTTTGAGCTGGATCGCCTGATCGACAATCTCTTCGACGTATTCCGGCCGGCGAAAAATGTTCACAATGTCGATTTTCTCCGGTACCTCCTTCTGCGAAATAGCGAGCAGGGACGGGTACGCTTTCTCGCCCAGAGATTCCTCAATCTGGGGATTCACCGGGATGATGCGATATCCGTGGCTCTGCATGTAGGCAGAAACGCCGTGACTGGGGCGGAGTGGATTGTCGGAGAGGCCGACCACGGCTATCGTTTTGGCGCGCTTGAGCAACTCGGTGATGGGATCGGATTGTGGCGAGGAAGCCAAGAGGTCTCCATTCCATTTCCACACTTGCAGTTTATTTCTTGTTGGCAGAGTCCAGTTTCTGCTTATACAACTTGAGAGCGAGCTTACGAATCGTCTCCGAAACATCTTTATTGCCGGAGATGTTCTTCAGATCTGTCGGCAAAATGTATTTCATCAGGCCCAGGCCGAGGTCGAGCGGCGTACGGGGATTCGCCACCAGATTCCGCACGACAATGTAGTTTTTCATGAAGCGCCGCTTAAGCGGAATCTGCCGCAGCACCGCCTCAAGCACATTCTTCTGGCTGGCGAATTTTTCCACTTCCCCGTCTGAGAGCTTCGGCGCTTCGAGCACCGCCAGTGCGACAACTTTCGTGCCGTCGCGAATGAGAAGCGAACGCTCTTCCTTGTTCCCTTTCAACGCCAACTGGATGCGCCCCTTAACGTCGAGGTGACTGATTTTCTGGAGCGCATTCTCGCGCTTGGGAGCGGCCGGCGGCTGGGGCTTGGGCGCGACTTTCGGCGCAGCGGCTGCGACTGGTGCCGGGGTTTCGGCTGGGGCGGGCGCCTCCCCGGTTTCAATCACCGGAAAATAATCTTCTCCGAGTAACTCAACGACGCCACCGATGGACTGGAAGGGCTTGTTTCCCTCCGAAGCGATCTCGTCAGCGTGCTCGTTGATATAGGCCGTGACCGTTTCTTCTTCTGCACCGCCGGCCGAGGGATCGTGACTCTCGACGTGGTCAACCGGATCCGGAGCGGTTTGTGTCTGCTCGGCTTGCGCGGCAGAAACCTGGTGAAGCACAGGCGCCACGCTTTGCTGCGTGGAAGATCCGGGACCGCTCGAAGACTGCCGCAACTCTTCGGCCTCTTCCTTCTTCAAGTAGGGATTCGACTTGAGTGCTACGACCACAGTGGGCGATGAGCGTACGCGCTCGCTCTTGAGCATCACTTCAACCGTTTCGCGCAAGGCCGTGCTCGCGAGCTTAACCAGATCCTTCTCAGGAACAGACGGATTGTTGAGCAGCGCGGGCAGCAGTGCCGGGCGGAGATTGTCGGGTGAAATGAAGTACTTGAGAACTTCCTCTGTTGTTTGAGGGTCAGAGGCCGCGGCCAGAGAGGATTTCTCGTCCCACCCGGCCAGCGTCATGCGCGCCAGATCGCCGAAAACCTTGTTGTGCCGCGCCAGGTAGACGAGGATTTCAATGTTCTCGGCAGCCGGCACTTGCAGCGCGCCGCGCGCAGCAAACTGCATCATGTTAGAGGGCAACTTCGAAGCGCGGACTTGATCGATCAAACGCCCCATAGTTCAGGCCTTGGCCGTGGGTGAAGTTCTGCCGCCGGAAACCGCCGCCTTCCCGGCTAGCGACTCGAGTTCGTTGACCGCAAGCTCAAGCTCTCGCGTGATGCGGTTGCGCTTATGCCGGAGAAATACGTCTCGCAAAGTCCGATAGTACCAAAGAGTGCCTTCGCGTCCACCGTGAAACCGTGACCAGACAGATTCTCCGACGGCGCGGTAATCACTGAGGATGGAGCGGACATTGTTCAGTTTGTCGGCGGCCGAAACCAGGCGCGTATCGGCCCCTTCGGTCTTCAGACGTCGGATGTAGGTCTCCTTGCGCTCGAGCCACGGTGCCTTGGGATAAGTATCGGCATCGGTGCAGCCGTCGACCACTTTTGCGACGCGGTTGCCGAACTTGCGGCGAACCTCTTTCAGCATGGGCGCTCCGCCGCAATCTTCCACCACATCATGAAGAAGTGCGGCGATGGCGAGATCCTCGTCGCCTCCCGCTTCGAGCACCAGGGACGCAACGCCCATCAGGTGTGCGATGTATGGAATGGTCGACGCCTTCCGCGTTTGCCCGGCGTGCTTCTCGGCCGCGAACACGAACGCGCGCAGGAAGCGCGGACCCAGCTCTACCGAGCGATTTCGAAGGTTTGCCTTACTCATCGGCATGAGATCTTAAGACTCTTGTCATCCTGAGGGACGCGTTCTTTGCGGCCCGAAGGATCTATGTATTTTGCCGACAGCACTGATGCTCCGTCCAGGTTGCTGAGATCCTTCGACCCGCAAAGAAGCGCGGGCCTCAGGATGACGAGCGTTAGTAGACCGCATACTCTGTCCTGCCAATCACGACTTCTCTCCGCGGCGGGCCAGCAGATACGCGCGGATGAATGGCTGCAGATCGCCGTCGAGCACGCGATCGACATCGCCGACCTCGGTCTTCGTGCGATGGTCCTTGATCATGCGATAAGGCTGCAGCACGTACGAGCGAATCTGCGATCCGAATTCGATGTCGAGCTTGGAATCTTCGATTTTCTTGGTGGCGGCGCGCTTCTTCTCCATCTCGTACTCGTACAGCTTCGAGCGCAACATGCTCATGGCGCGCTCTTTGTTCTTGTGCTGCGAGCGCTCATTCTGGCAATTGGCGACCAGACCTGTCGCGATATGCGTGATGCGCACGGCCGAATCTGTGGTGTTCACGTGCTGTCCGCCCTTGCCACTCGAGCGGTACGTATCGATGCGGATATCTTCCGGCTTGATGACGATGTCGATGCTGTCGTCAATCTCCGGCGAGACGAAAACGCTGGCAAACGAGGTGTGCCGGCGCTTGGCCTGATCGAAAGGCGAAATTCGGACGAGCCTATGCACGCCGATCTCGCCCTGCAGAAGCCCGAAGGCGTACTCGCCATTGACGGCGAACGTCGCGGATTTGAGCCCGGCTTCTTCGCCCGCCTGATAGTCGTAGAGGACGGTTTCGAATCCCTGGCGCTCGGCCCAGCGCAGATACATACGCAGAAGCATGTCGGCCCAGTCCTGCGATTCGGTGCCTCCGGCTCCGGGATGAATAGTGACGATCGCGTTGCGCGCGTCGTTCTCGCCCGAAAGCAGCGTCTCGGTTTCGAGCTTGTCGATCAACGCGGTCAGCGCGCCGATTTCACGCTGCAGGTCGGCGTCGACGTTCTCGCCTTCTTTGGCGAGGTCGAAGTACGCGGCAATATCGTCGCCGCGCCGCTGGAGGTCAGCGTCAGTTGCGAGCAGGTGCTCCAAGCGCTTTTTCTCGCGCATGACCTGCTGCGAGCGCTGTGGATTCGACCACAGATTCGGGTCGGCGGCCTGCTTTTCAATTTCTGCTAGTTGCGGACGGAGCTTCTCCGCGTCAAAGATACTCCCGAAGTTCGTGGACCTTCTTGCCCAGCTTTTCGTACTCCAGCACCATCTCTTGATTCATGAGGACGTTTCAACCTTCTTGCGGTTTTTTGAGAATGGCAGGCGCATGAGCAGCGCTGCTATCAAAATTATCGCACACGCATACGCGAACCAGTCGCCGTGGCGCGTGTAGAAAGTAGTTACGGAAGTGAGGGAATACGGCGCGACCAGCGTCGCTCGCTCTTTGCGAGGCACTCGCGCAACCACGCGTCCCATGGGATCGATCGACGCGGTCACTCCAGTATCGGTGGCGCTCAAAATCCAGCGATCATTTTCGATGGCGCGCATACGCGTCTGGTTCAGGTGCTGCGCGTAGGCACCGCTGTCGCCGTACCATCCGTCGTTGGAGATGTTCACGAAGACCTGCGCACCGTTATTGGCGAACTGGCGGACTTCGTCGGGAAAAATGGATTCGTAGCAGATGAACACGCCGAGTGGAGTGCCTCCGGCGTCTAATGGCTTGCGAGATGATCCACGTCCGAACTCGCCGACTTCCTTGGTCAAACCGCCGGCGAAAGAAAACAGGCTCGGGAACGGCAGGTACTCGCCGAAGGGCACGAGGTGAGCCTTGTCGTAGCGCGCAGTCCACTCGCCGGCCGGGCTGACCAATGCGGCGGAATTGAAGATCAGTGAGTCCTGCCTCGATGCGCTTGGAGCATCAGTTCCGATCGACCCCGCCACCGTCCAGGTGTTGGCCTCCCGCGCCATATCGCTGACCGCATCGCGAAAGCGAGCATCATTGGTGAAGAACGGCGCCGGCGATTCCGGCCAGACGATGAGATCGACCTTCGTGGTCGCGTTCGTGGCTACAGATTTCACGGTTAAGTCGGTCAGTTGCGTCAGAGTTTGCTGGAAAAACCCAGGCTGCATCCAATTGGCGGAAACCGGAATGTTTTCCTGTACGAGGAGGGCTGCACGATCCGCCTTCGCTGGCGGAGCCTCGATCAATCTCCCTGCCTGCAGTACGGATGCTGCGGCCAGCGCTGCCACCAGCATCGAACTGCGCTTTTGTTTCGGGATCAGAAACGCGGCAGCCAGGGCGACGTTCACGAGCACAATTTCAAACGAGATGCCGTAGACGCCGGTCCATCCCGCGAGACGGCAGAGAGCGACGTTGTCGACCTCGGAGATCCCCAGTAGGTTCCAGGGGAATCCCGTGATTCGCGTACGCGCCAACTCGACGGCGACCCAGAGAAATGGGATCGTTACCAGCGCGCGGCGCTCGTCGCGGGTCGGGCCTACGAGCAGGCTGACGAGCAAGCCGAAGAATCCGTGATACAGGCCGAGGTAGCAGCAAAAAAGAAACAGCGCCAGAGCGGCCGCCGGGGTGCTGAGGCCGCCGTAATTTCGCATCGTGTCGAAGATCCAGTAGCAGGTGCCCGCATACCACAGGATTCCGCACACATAGGCGAGCAGAAAAGCCTGCAAAGGCGTCGCAGGTCGAAGTTTGATGGACCCGGCAACCTCGAGTTCGCCCGCGGGACGCGCGCGCAGTAGGGCAACGATCAGCGGCGCGATCGCAACCCATGAAAGAACGTAAACGCCAGGAAGCGGAAAGATGAGGACTTGCAACACCGCCGACAACACGACCAACAGCCAGGCACTCGGATGAATTTGCCGCACGCGCAAGGATAGCAAAAACAGTTCTCGGTTCTCAGTTCTCGGTTCTCAGTTTCTGGTGGTTGACCTTTTCTGCCAGGGCTGAGCGGACGAATTCCACAATCTGCGGCGTGACATAGGGTGGCGGGGTTACACGGAAGATGGGGCGTTCGGCTACCGGCTTTAGCGAGATGGCTTGCCACGCGGGGGCTGCGGCGCCTTCATGCAGGATCACTGCGCTTGCTCGGTCGAGGAATTCCCTGGCGGAGTTCTTGAAGTCGGCTGTGCTTGGGTCGAGCACGGTCAGATACAGATCCGGCCGCAGGAACTTCAAAACGCTGTTCGATTCAATGATCACATTGCCGGCGGATTCGATGTTCGCTCGCAATGTGGGCATCGCTTCGGCAAGGCGCCCTTGTTCGGTCCGTACCCACAAGGAGCGCCGCGCTCCAGCGACTAGAAATCTCGACGTATCCGATTCGCCGGACCGGTCGCGCTCTTCTGAAATCGCCCACGAGTGATCGCTCGTGGCGCAGTCGCAAGGCTCTCCGTTCGCTGAGCAGACGCCGTGGCCGTACTGCGTGATCTTCACGGCTGTCCAATCGAATTCCGGCAGCGCCGAGATCAGCCCAGCAACGACGCTGGTCTTGCCCACGCTGCGCGAATGTCCGCCGATCACGATCAAAGCCATCAGGAGTTCCTCGAACGGGTTAAGAAGAGCATCCTAGCGGGAACCGCTGTTCAATCTTTCTTCGCGATCCGCGCCAGCGTCGCCAACTGCTTCAGATACTCTCGCAGCGGCTGCGCCGGAGTTCCCCAAAACGCCACACCCTTCCCGCGCAGTACTTTGTTGGGCAGAACGCCGCCCTGCCCGCCGAGCATCACTCCTTCTTCAATGCGCGCGTGCTCGCCAATACCGACCTGCCCGCCAAGGATGACGCCGTTCTCGATCACAATACTTCCGGAAAGCCCGGTCTGTGCGGCGATCACGACGTCTTCGCCAAGTTGGCAGTTATGCCCGATGTGAACCAGGTTATCGATTTTCGTTCCGCGGCGAATGCGAGTCTCGTCGAGCGCACCGCGATCGATGGTCGTGTTGGCGCCGATCTCGACATCGTCTTCGATGACCAACCGTCCGACCTGCGGGAATTTTTCGTAATGTCCAGTCTGCCGGTCGCGCACGTAGCCGAAGCCGTCGCTGCCCAGCACCGCGCCCGCATGCACAATCACCCGATCGCCCAGCGCAGTGCCGGGATAGATCGTCACGTTCGGATAAATCTCGCAGTCACGGCCGATTTTCACACCCGCACCAATGGCGCATCCGGCGGCGACGCGCGTGTTGTCGCCAATTTGCGCCTGTTCGCTCACTACAACCCGCTGCTCGACATACACGCCGGGGCCGAGCACAACCGATGGATGAATCACTGCAGTCGAGTGCGCGCTTCGCTGCTGCGAAGCTCCTTGGGACGCGGATGCTTCCCGCAGCGCGCGAGCTGCGCGCGCGAAGCTGAGTTTGGGATGATGGCTGATGAGTAATGGTCGATCGCTGGCGCTCGAAGCCGCAAATTCCCCGGCGATGACGGCTCCGGCTCGTGACCGGAGTGCCGCCGCCAGATGCTTCTCGTCCTCGACAAAGACAAGATCCTCAGGCGTCGCCGACTCGATGCTGGCCACTCCGCTCACTTCTACGCGGGCGTCTCCAACCAGACGTGCATCCACTGCCGTTGCGATTTCCTGCAGCGAGCGCTTCATGGCTTTCACTGTATAGCAGCGAGGCAAGCGGAAGGAAGAGCAGGTCAATGCCGATCGCGTCAATGCCAATAAAGATCAGGAAGGATCACGCGGAGCGGCAAAGCCCGCTTCTACGGAGCCGTGCAGGTATTTTTGCCCTGGCACATGATGAAGGTGCCTTGGCCTACACAACTGGGGTCGCCTTGGCCTCCGGTCAATGTCCACGTCCCCGTGACAACTCCATTACTCAGAGTGCCCGTGGTTCCGGTGGTCCCGTTCGACGTACCAGTAAGGTTTCCAGTGAGGCTCAGAGCATTGCTGGTCGTCTCCGACAGCGCATTGTAGGTCAGCGTGCCGGTCACCGCGCCGTTCGAAGCGGTTGTCAACGTGGCCGAGCCGTTTGCGGTTACAAAATTCTGGCCAACCTGAAAGCAGGCATTCGAGTTGATGAAGCCAATCTGGCTGATGGTGAGTGGTGCGGTGTTCGCCACTGCAAATGCCGTCACGAAGCTCAGCTTGCTGGCCTCGCCCTTGCCGCCGATCAACTGGGCCTCCCAATTGCTATTGGTCTCCGTATTGATAATGTTCGTTGGAGGAGTATTGCCGCAGCCGCCAACTGCGAGTTCCAATGCCAGCAGGGTCAGGATTGCAAGTTTCTTCATCTACCGTCCTTGAGTTAGGGTCCCTATGAGGATAGAGAGATGCAGGCAGGGCCGTCAATGGATGTAAGACAGCCGTCCCCGGATTACTCCGGGGGCCCTGGGCGACTCATCCTTTCCATTCTAAAAGGGCAATCACTGGCTCATCGGGGGCGGCGCGACCGGGTTCATGGTAAAGGTGCCGTTTCCGCTGCAGTTCGCGGTGGCTCCCGTGACGGTCCATGTACCGGTGATCACTCCGTTGTTGACCGTGCCGTCGAGGGTAAGGGTGTTCACCTCGACTCCGGTTGACATGACGACGTAGTGGAATTTCCCTGAGACCTGACCGTTGAAATTCCCCGAAATCGTGAAGGAACCGCTCTCGGTGGAACTCGGGAATACGCACGGAGTGTTGTTCAGGCTAATGTTGAAACTGGTCGTCCCCAAAGAACCGTCGGCGTTGACGATCAGGTCCGTCATAAATATGAATGTGTTGGCCGACGCCGAGTTCAGCGTTGCCGACCACATCCCATTGATGTTGCCATTGACGTGGGAATTCGACCCGCAACTGGAAAGGACGAAGCCGATCCCGAGCAAACAAGCGACGATAATTTTCTTCATGCGAGGTAACTCCTCACTCTCTCGGACCCCGAAGCGGCTCAGTGGAAAGAACCCGAGCCTCGCATAAAGGTTGCGGTTTCGGCCTAGGGCGCAAACCGACTGACACTGAAGGAGATAGGCAACCCAACGACGACCATATGTACGGCCAGCCCGAGAATCAGGTCGTGGAGTTCGTAGGGGCCCCGGGAATGAAGAGCGGATAGCGGCAGGACAACAAGATTCATAACCTCTTGCACCGCACCACCAAAGAACAATCCGCAGACCAGCGGATGTTCCTTCAGAAAAGTGAGCCTACGGCTTGTACCGTAGTAAATCGCGGCCGCCGAGCAAGCGATAAAGAAGTGGAGAGCGACACCGAGAATGTAGGTGCCCACGCCTCCGTGAAAAGCACTTCGCCCAAGCAGACCGCCGGCAATCACGAGCGGAATGTCCCATCCGAAGAGGACGCAGGCCTGAGTCAGGTCTATAGTCCCGGCGATCAGGCCGCCAGCGAAGATTGCCAACAGCGCGCCGCGATGTTTTTGTTGTCCAGGTGCTGAGCCTTCCATCATTCGATATCGCCTCGTAGTCTTATAAGTTCGCCACGGTCCCACGACAGTACTTCGATCGCCCCACGAAAGTCCTGAGCTTGTTCTGAAACACTCTGAATAGTTCTGAAATGCGGCCGCTCGGGCTGCGGGGCGTTGATACAATCGCCGAAGTCTGATCGACTGAGAACAGAGCCAGGAAACTAGTCCTGCATGGACCTCCGAACCTCCACAAAACTTCGCATCGGCGAGTGGTGCGTGAATCCGGCGGCCGGCCAGATTTCGCGCAATGGAGAGACCGCTCGGGTCGAGGCCCGAACCATGCGCCTGCTCCTTTGCCTCGCCGAGCACGCTGGCGAAGTTGTCAGCATCGATGAGTTGTTGAACCAGGTCTGGGCTGACGTCACCGTCAGCCCGGATTCCGTCTACCAGGCCGTCACATCTCTTCGCCGGTTGCTAGGCGACGACCCCAAGCAACCGACGTACATCGCCACCGTGCCGCGACTGGGATATCGAATGGTGGCGACGGTCGGTCCCTGGACCGATCAGTCAACTGCCGGATCGACAACCGCCCCGGCTCCGCGTAGTAGCGCCAGGTGGACTGCAGCCGCGGTGATTGGCGTGGTGCTCGTTGTTCTCCTAGCGCTCCAGTTCCGCGGTAAGGTCACAACCGGCAATTCCTCAGGATCAACCGTAATCGCCGCGCAGTCGCAGAAGTCGATCGCGGTGCTGCCGTTTCTCGACTTGACCGAGGGGATGAAAGAAGAAGAATTCGCCGACGGCATGACGGAGGAGCTGATCGACAAACTCAGCAAGATTCCAGGGCTGCGCGTGCCGGCTCCAACGTCCTCGTTTTACTTCAAAGGCAAACAGATTCCCGTCGCCGAAATGGCGAAGACGCTAGGCGTGGTATTTGTGCTGGATGGGAGCGTACGCAAATCAGGTGGCAGAGTGCGGGTCGCGGCGCGGCTCATCCGCGCGGACAACGGATACGTGATCTGGTCAGAAACCTACGACCGGCCCTTCGGCGACATTCTGATGGTCCAGGACGACATCGCCGGCGAAGTCACAAAAGCACTGAAGGCATCGATTGATGGCGGCCCTGCTTCGCACTAAGGCCGAAGCAGGAGCCGTCATGCTCGAGCGATCCCGCCTTACTTGATGAAGTAGCCGGAGACTCTCCACTTCCCATCTTTGTCCAGCATGGGGACGATCGTCTCGGTCGCGCCTGCTTTATGTTCGAAGTCGGTGTCGTATTGGATCACGACGTACTCCCCGTCGGGCGCATTCGGCAGTGTCTTCGTATAGGTGGCGCTCTTGAGCTTGCGCGACAGGACCTTTCCCTGCGGCGCGCGAGCTTTCCCCACCGCGTCGAGCCATTGATCTTTGGTTACGGCGGACTTGAACAGCTGCGCAGCTTCGTCCCAGCTGTCCGCATATTTCCCGGAGTCAACGAGGGTGAGCCACGACTCGGCGGATTGCTGACCGAGTTGCTCCGGCTTTTGCTGCGTCTGAGCGATTGCGGAGGCGCATAGCAGCAGCGTGAGTAGAAATGTTGAAGCCAGGATCAGTTTGCTTTGTGAGAATTTAGCGGTCATAAGAGTGCTCCTTCCTAATCAATCAACAAATCGGGGAATCAGAGTCTGGTAGAAGTCCGCGTCATCGCGAAATGCCGCGCGATGGCCGCGCCAATCCGCAGATCAGCAGCGCGATCGATACGCCAAGCAAGAAGCCGCTGGCGAAATGAGAGATGTTACCGCTCGTCCAGAGCCGCAGGCATAGGCCGAGCGCCAGGGCCAGTGAACCTGCGGCCGTGAACAGAGTGTTCCTACTGCAAGTCATGATGCCTCCCAAGGAAGATTCTGTTGTCGCCGTGCGCACAAGAGTGCGCCCGAGCAGGTGTAATGCAACAAGCCTTCGCGGGCGCCAGCGCCCGCGCCATATGAGTTACGCGCCTCGCTTCGTCTTCAACTCCGCCAGCAACTGCTCGATGCGATCTTCCTTTTCGAGCGCGGCCAGGCGATCGTCGATGTTGTCGCCGGCGATTTCCGACTTCGCCTGACTGACAGCTTCCGAGTACGCAACCTTCTTCTTCATGCGGTCAAATGCCGCAGCCTTCGAGCCATCGCCGGACGCCATGCGCGCGTCGCTGGCCTTGCCCACGGCGCGGGCGCGGCGATGCTGTGCGATCAGCACGTCGGCCTTGGCCTGAGCCTCGGTCAGCTTTTGCTCCAACTGGCGCAGAGCGGACTTTAGGTTCTCCACCTGCGCCTTCTGGTCGGCGACCTGCTGCGTAAAGTTCTCGCTGAGTTCGCGATAGCTCTCCACCCGCAGCAACGACGCACGCGCCAGGTCGTCTTCTTTTTTGTCGACGGCGAGTTCGGCCTTGCGCATCCACTCGGCCACTTTGTCCTCGTTTTCTTTCTGCTTTTTTTCGAGCAGGTGCTGGTCGGCGATCGCAATCGCGACCTGCGTCTTGACCTGCAGCAGTTGATTCTGCATGTCGAGAATGACCTGCTTGATCATCTTTTCCGGCTCCTCAGCCTTGTCGATCAAGTCGTTGAGGTTGGCCCGAACCAGTGTCGAAACGCGCTCTAGTAATGCCATGGTGATTCCCCCTTCTTGAATCAGCTACTAGCTTCTAGCCGCTAGTTTGTTGCTTGGATTTCTCAATTCATGCGCGCGATGGATCTGAGCGCACTCGGGACATTCCGTTGCCTTGCCTCGGAACGATGCGGCGCCTAACACCATGCCGATCGCTACGCCGATCGCCAACCAAGCTCCAACGTGGCCGGCGAGCACTCCGAAGACCGCGCCCAGCACGGCTCCCAGGGCAAGACCAAGTCCAGCGTGTTTTGATTTGTTGGTCATAACCTTCACTCCTGCAGCTTCCACTCGCTTCGCTCCGGGACGGGTGAGGCGCCCGCCCCTCCTGCGGTTGAAGCGGGAACGGGCCCCGGCCCGCTCCCGCGCCCCTCGCTAGGCCTTCGGCGAATTCCCCGGCTTCGGGGCCTTGTCGCCGATCTGCCGTACCTTGCCCAGCAACTCTGACAGCGGCATGCCCGAGAGCGTCTCGAACAACGCCGGCACCTGCGCCGCCATCTTGGTGATGTCCCCGGTGATCTTGTTCATGCCGGAGGCATCGCCGTTTCCAGTCGACACGATCGTGATCTTGTCGACATTGGCCAGCGGAGCCGCGAGCGCCTTCACAACCTCTGGCATGCTGGCGAACAATCGATCGATGACCGCTGCCTGGTTGTATTCCTGGAACGCTTCGGCCTTCACGTTCATCGCCTTGGCCTCGGCCTCGCCTTTCTTGAAGATGATTTCGGCTTCGGCTTCGCCTTGCGCGCGAATCGATGACGCCTGGCCTTCCGCTTCCGCAATCAGCCGCTGCTTCTCGGCGGCTGCGAGCGTCTCAATGCGCTGACGCTCGATCTCCGCCCCTTTCAGCACGGTCGCGATCAATTCCTTCTCGCGGCGATTGATTTCCGCTTCCTGCACCTTGACCTGTTGTTCTTTCTCAATCTGCTGCACCTTCACCTGCTCAGCAATAACCTGCTGCTGCATGATGTTGGTCTGAATGTCGTATGCCTTGTCAGCCTGCGCCTGCTGGCGCTTCGTGACTTCGAGGAACTGCGCTTTCTTGACTTCAAGATCGCGCTGCGCCTCGGCCTGCTTGGCAAGAGACAGTGTTTCGGCCAGCACTCGCTCCTGATCTGCTTGCGCCTTGGCTACGGCCGACTCCCGCTGCGCCAGCGCACGCTTGATCGCCGTGTCGCGATCGGCTTCGGCCGCAGCTACGTCGGCGTCGCGCTTGATGCGGGCAACGTCGGGACGTCCCATGTTCGTGATGTATTCGTTCTTGTCGCGAACTTCCTTGATTGTGAACGAGATGACTTCGAGTCCCATCTTGTTCATATCGTCGGCGCAGGTGCCGCGCATGCGATCAGAAACCATCTCGGGCTGCTTCACGATCTCCTCCACCGTAAGTTGGCCAATGATGCCGCGCAGGTGACCTTCCATCACCAGCCGGATCAGCCCCTGGCGCTCGTCGTCGCTCTTGGTCAGGAATTGTTCAGACGCGGTGAGAATCGATTCCGTATCCGACTTCACCTTGATCTGCGCGACAGCCTCCACCGTCACCGCGACGCCCTGCTTGGTGTAGAGATCCTGCTGCGGCGCCACGTCGAACGACATCAGTTCGAGCGAGAGCTCGCGGCAGACCTGCACCATAGGCAGAACCATCTTGCCGCCCTTCACCACATGTGTTCCACCCAGGCCATACACAATGAGTGCCTCGTGCGGCCCCGCTTTGCGATAGAGCCTGGCCATGCCGTTAATCAAGAACAGAAGGACCATCACCGCAAGGCCAACAAAAATCCAGATCACTACCACATTCGAAAGTCCACTGAACATAACGCCTCCTGTTACGAATGCAGTGCAAGAACTTTAGTTCCGCCTGAGTCACGTAGCGCCGGGGAGTGGGGGCCCACTAACTCCGAATGGGCCGGCGGCGGGTTCAAATTGAACTTCACAATCGAGTAATTGCCATAGCACAGAAAACCCAATAGCACATAAGAGACTGCCAGCACCGGCCACGAAGCCTCCGGCTTGAGGGCGCGCGCAATCAGAGTAGAAAGAGTGAATAGAATCAGCATCACACCCATGATGCCGAGCCCCAGCATCAGCGACCCTTCGCGCGACGTGTATCCGTTCGGTTGCCACTTCGCGTCGAAGTGCACCGCCATGCGCGTGGGCAGCTGATCCCACGCTCTCCAGTAATTCAGAGCGGTGGCTGGAAGCGCTACCCACATCAGCCACGTCAACGGCTTGAACCAATCGCGATTCATGCGGTCTCCTAACTAGCGCTCGGCCGAGGCGTCGGCAGTCGTTTCGTCCTCTCCGGACATCTCGCTCCACAACCGAACGTAGGCAATTCCCTTTTCGTAGCGTGTGACCACAACTTCCGTTCCCTTGGCGATCGCGCTGCCATCTTCGCTGCGCGCGCCGCACACGCGCCGTGTCCCCATTTGCGAATAGAGCAGTTCGCCAGTACCACCCTCGCGAATCGGGACGCACAGTTTGCCCAGTACGCCGACCATTTCATAGTCGGCCGGATCCATGGTCTCGTCGTCCGACATCAGCACTCTGCTCAAGACGACAAAGATGATCCCGCCTCCAACCACTCCGCTTGCCACCGACAACATCAATCCCAAGCCCACCCAGATTGTCGAGAAGCGCGTGAGGAGATATCCCGTGCCTCCAAACCACGCCAGAAACGCCGCGAGCGACGGTGGATTGAACGGCGAAACATTGCTGCTGTGCGACGTTCGGGTCGCTCCAGCCGTATGGCCGTTGGCCGCCGCCGGCGCATGACCCGCGCCAACATATGCAGTCGATGCCGCTGTGACAGGGCCGTGGACGACCGGCGCATGCCCCACTCCGTGCCCGTGAAAGTGCGGCAGGTGCAAACGCCCCAACCGCGAACTGCCGAACACGAACGAAAAGAAACTGAAGCAGAAGCCGACCGCGAAACAGATCAAATAGAAATCGGACCAATCGAGTCTTGTCGAGGTCATCGAATTCGCCTCCCTTCCGCATCCATCTCAGCTCGCGATGTCCGGCGATGGTTGCCGTTCGTCGCGGCGAGTTCAGGGCGTAGCGCCTCCAGGAGGCGATCGGCCAGTCCCGGCGTGTCGAGAATCGCTCCCAACAACAGGAAGCAACGGCGCGTGTCTTTTTCGCGAGCGGCCTTGATCAGCACATTGCTGACGTCGGGATCGCTGGCAAACTTTTCCGAACCTTGTAATAGCCACACGTCGAGCTGCCCCTCGGTCGTGCGCAAGTCGGACGTCAGTTCGGCGTGGTAGCCCTCCGGGTCATCCACCAGGAAGCCCGGATGCACCTTAAAGAACTTCGCCAGCAGCGCGCGCGAAGACTGCGTCATGTGCGGGCGTGTTCCGTTTTCGATCTGCGAGAGATAGGACTGGCTGATGCTGCTGCCCTTCCCAAGCTCTTCGCGGATCGCGCGCACCAGCTCAAGCTGCGTCATGGGACGGCCCAGACCGCGCAACGATCCTTCTACTTCGCGCAGGTACCGAATTTTCTCGCCCAGCTTCACAATTTCCGCCCCTGAGGTATATTCCAATTCGAGATATTTATATTGCAATTTGCGATTATTGTCAAGATTTGTATAGTCCGCCTTTTCAATAAGTTATGAGGTCTAAATCACGACTTCATGGAAGATTGCGGAGAATCGTCTGTCTCAGGCTTATACAAGCGAGCCTGATAAACGGCTGGAAAAATCTCGCTCGGGGACTCGGTTCGCACGAAGCTTCGCACCAGTTCCGAGCGAGAGAAGTGGCCCAGGCTTAGGATGCGAATCAATTCGTTCTTGGAAAAACTCTCCCAAGCGCGGCCACGTCCCCAGGGAAAACAAGTTGCTTCGACCGCACAAGGTCCGAGACCTTCACGCTTACCAGATTCGATCTGCTCCCGCAGCCAACGAAGGTACAGAAGTTTTTTCTCCAACGCCTCATGCGGGTCTTCACGAATCACGACTCCGCGGATTTCAGGAAAGTCCGGGCGCAAGGTGTGAACGTGCCCATGCCCTTCCACCAGAACTTCGATGTCGAGGCTGAGCAGACGCTCGAGCGTATCGATCCACTTGCGGCTATCGACATCCGGATTCGGAGTGGCGAAGTAGCTGCCCATGAAGGCATCTCCGGCAATCAGGACTTTCTCGCGGCGATCGTACAGGACAATGTGATCATCACAATGCCCGGGCGCCTCGATGACTTCCAGATCTCCGTGAATGGCATGAATGCTGTCCTGCAAGACCTCAAACGGCGGCCGAAGCGGCTCCGGTTGTCCAATGATCGCGGCCCGGACCCAGGGCAGGCGCCAGGGAGATTCGAGCAATCTGGCCGTCTGCGCAGAAAGATAGAGCGGGACATGCGCGGTATCCGCAGCCCAATTCAGGTTGCCGACGTGTTCTTCGTGGTGATGCGTCGCGACCACTGCACAGATTCGGTCCTTCGGAAACTGCCGCAGGTGTCGCGCCAGTGAGCGCCGCATCCGCGGCGAGCCCGGATCGACCAAAAGTCCGTCATAGGAAATAGCAGTAAATAGTTCTCCAAAGAGAAGCGGGACCACGTCACAAGGAATGCCTCCGAGAAACAAGACCGACAGTTTTCCACCGGGAAAATCAATGCGGCGGCGGAACGTGCGAACGTGCGCACTCCATTGACCGAGCGCGTCGCGAACACCCGCACCGACGATCAGGGGCAGCCGTATTAACAGTCCGATCAGGTAGCAACTCCAAAAGGTCCCAAAGAACGAATTCTTCTTCACCTCGTCGGGACGCGCCACCCGGCATGCTCCGCCCCGGCATTTGCTGACCGCATAGCGATTGCGCGCGACGAAGCGATAAGCTGCATGCCCGATCCAGCGAAATGGAGCGAATTGGCCTAGCCAGCCAACGAGGAATGTTGAAGGAAACAGCCGCGCCAGTTCGGCGACGGCATCCCACCCGCGGCGCACTTCACCGCCCGGTGTTACCACGTGCAGCTCTCGCAGGCAGTCATCAATCTTCAGGCTGGGATGAATCAGGGGCAGCAACTCGGGATCGATTGGAAGCGCGGCCACCTTCGCGCCGCGGTCGAGAAGCCTCAGCCATGAAACAAATGCCTGACAGATTTCGCACTGTTCATCGTAGATGGCGGCATATTGGTCTGGGCGCACACCGGCGTGACTAGCGGAAGAACTCGATGTGGAGACGGCAGGATGCGAGTTCACGTCGATTTCTCGTCGGCGATGGAAATGTTGCTTCGCAGCGATTCTGGCAGAAGGCCTGTCGACACACCAGCGATTTCGGTCCCGAGGCACAACGAACGTCATCCGTCGATTTCCGATAGAGAGAGGAGGCCCGGAGTTTCTACAAACCCGCTTCGATCCTGGATCGTGGGTCAAGATAGTCGCGTAGCGCGTCGCCGATGAAATTAAAGCTCAGCACGGCCAGCATGACCGTCAGCGCGGGAACGACCACAAGATGCGGAGCATTGAACAGATACGCGCGGCCGTCGTTCAGCATGGTTCCCCAACTCGCGGTTGGCGGAGGAACGCCGAGACCGAGAAAGCTCATGGTGGCTTCGGCCAGGATCGCTCCAGCCATGCCGATCGCGGCCTGCACAACGACCGGCTGAATAATGTTCGGCAGAATGTGGCGAACGATGATTCGAAAATCGCTCGCTCCCAGCGCACGCGCGGCCTCCACGAATTCTCGTTCGCGGGCAGCGAGAACTTGTCCGCGGACAAGGCGCGCATAACCGACCCATCCTCCGAGAGACAGCGCGAGCACGAGATTGAAAATACCGGGACCGCGGAAGGCGACGAACGCGATCGCGAGCAGAATCCCTGGGAAGGACAGAAACGCATTCATCAGAACGACATTGACGAAGCGGTCGATCGCTCCTCCGTAATATCCGGCGATGGAGCCGATCACAAGTCCCAGAAAGAGCGAGGCCAGCACAACGCAACTACCGACCAGCATCGAGATGCGCGCGCCGTAAATGGTGCGCGAGAGCATGTCGCGGCCGAGTTCATCGGTGCCGAACCAATGTGCGCGCGAGGGCGGATCGAGACGCGCAGGCAGGCTGATGGCTGCGGGATCCTGCGGCACGATCCAAGGCGCGAACACAGCAAAGATCACGAACACGACCACCAGCACGCATCCAACCGCCGCCAGCGGATTGTGGCGCGCATTCCCGGCTACCTTGCGACGAAACGAGATGGCGGCGGTGGACATAGATGAAATATTAAATTGCTGACCTGCCCTTGAGCTCACTTGCAGATTGTGTTCTCATTAGAAATATCGGGACCACGTGCCCGCTCCGCACGCGCGCCAAAACCTCCAACCCTTCAGCTTACATTTCTAAGGAGGAAAATCATGAGCAAAGTGTCGTACATTCCCAAGGACTACAACACCATTACACCGTACCTGATTGTGAAGGACGCAGCCCGGGCCATCGAGTACTACAAGAAAGTTTTCGGAGCCACCGAACTCTTTCGCATGAATGGTCCAGACGGCAAGGTCGGTCATGCCGAACTAAAAATCGGCAACTCGCATGTCATGCTGGCCGACGAAAATCCCAGCATGGGCCAGGGACACACCAGCGCGGCCACGATCGGCGCGAGCCCCGTGAGCCTCTACGTATACCTTCCCGACGTCGACCAAGTCGTACAGCGCGCTGCGGCCGAGGGAGGAAAAATCCTGAAGCCCGTAGAGGACCAGTTCTACGGCGACCGCTCCGGCTTCTTGAAGGATCCTTTCGGACACCTATGGGGTATCGCCACGCACGTGGAAGATGTTGCCCCAAAGGAACTGGAAGAACGGATGAAGAAGGTCGGACAAGCAGCATAGGGTGAACCGGCTAAGAGGCGGGGCGCATGCCCCGCCTTTCGTGTATCCCGACGGCCTATTCCTCGAGCGCCTTGCGAAGATCTTTCATCAGGAACATCAACTGCATTTCGTGAACCGGCGAAGCTTCAAACCCAAAGTGCTCATAGAATCTTCTCGCCTGATCGTCGATTGCGTGCACGAGGACCGCACGAGCTCCCACGATATCTGCGGCGTGAGCGATTCGCAGAAGTGCATCTTTGAGAAGAGCCTTTCCCAGCCCCGTTCCTTTTTCGTCCTTGTCGACCGCAAGCCTTGCCAGAATAATGACCGGGATCGGGTGCCGGGCAAGCCCTTTAGCGATACGGGTAGGTGCCTCTTCCAACGAGACACTGCCGGCAGAAATGGAATAGTAGCCGACCACCGATCCGTCTCGGTGAACCACGTAGGTGCGCGCGGATTCATTTTTCTGGTTGACCAACGCAAACCGTTTCAACCAGTCGTTCAGAGACTCGTGGGCCGCGCAATCGAAGCGGCTGACGTCGTGCGACTCCGAGATTGTCTCCACGCCCGATAGCGGAGGTTTAGGATGCGGCATCAGCGCTCGTCAAGGATCGTGGACTCGGCAAGCAGCCGCTTGAGCCGTGGCTTGGACTTTGCTGGGCGATCGAGGGCTTCGCTGAACTTTTGCCAGGCAGCGGAGCTGACCTCGAAATTCCTGGCATCGGCTATTTCCTGTTGGGCTCGAACGCAGGCGCTCTCAAGGATGAAGTTCGTGATGTTCACACCGCGTCGCTCGGCGCCGAGGCGAATGAGCTTTGCTTCCCGTTCACTGAGGCGAACGTTAAAGCGCTCAGTACGTTTTTTCTTGGCTCCTGTTGCGGGCATGACTCCCCTTGTCGTACGTACAGTAGGCTCACATGTACATATACTGTACGTCTAATACAAAGCAGCGTCAAGCAGGCAATACTGGCGGGCGCGATTGCCTTACTGCCGAATTCTCGGGTTCGCCACCGAATACAGCACATCCGTCAGAAAGTTCACCGCAACATAAGTCAGCCCAATCGCCAGGATGCAGCCCTGCACCAGAAAGTAATCACGATTGGAGATAGCGTCGATCGTCAGTCGGCCGATGCCGGGCCAGGAAAAAATCTTTTCCGTGACGATGGCGCCTGCCAGCAGAGCTCCGAATTGCAGGCCCAGAACCGTGAGCACCGGAATCATCGCGTTACGCAGCGCGTGACGATAAACGACCGTGCGCTCTGGGAGTCCTTTGGCACGGGCGGTGCGGATGTAGTCCTGACTGAGTTCCTCGAGCATCGAAGTGCGTACCATGCGCGTCAGGATGGCGGCGAGCGCGCTGCCCATCGTAAGGGCGGGCAAAAGGAGATTGGCGAACGATCCGGCGCCCGAGACCGGTAGCCATCCGAGCTTGATCGCGAAGAGCAAAATAAGGATCGGCCCCAACGCGAAGTTGGGAAACGATAGGCCGAAGAGGCTGACAACCGACAGCACGCGGTCGTCCCATCGATTGCGGCGGCGTGCCGACCGGACTCCGGCCGGGATCGAAAGAACGATCGCAACGAATAGCGACGCCAGCGTCAAGCGCAGAGTGTACGGATAACGCTGCGCGATCATCCGCGTCACGCTCTGGTTGTAGCGAAACGACGGGCCCAGGTCGCCATGCAGAACGCCTTTCCAGTAGTGGACATATTGCTCGCCCAGCGGCGCGTCGAGGCCATACAGATGCCTCGTGGCAGCAATATCAGCCGGCGGCGCGCCTTCGCCCAGCATCTGCTGGATGGGATCTCCGGGGACGAGGTGAATGAGCAGAAAGACGAGGCTGACCACCAGCCAGATGACCGGGAGGGTATAGAGAACGCGTTGGAGGACGGGTTTCAGGTTTCAGTTCTCGGTTCTCACCAGCAGGTCGTCAATCCCCGCCCTGTCGCGCGGCTTCCGCTTCGCCCTCTGTTTTCGCGGTCTTCTCGATTCTCACTCGAGCGATGCGGTGGCCTTCCAGTTGCTCAACGGTGTAGCGCCGGCCTTCATATTCAAAGGAGTCGCGCAGCTCCGGAATTCGCTGCAGGCGTGCCAGGATAAATCCGGCTAGCGTTTCGAAACCAGCATCATGGGGCAACGTCAAGCCGTACTCGGCGTCAAGGTCGCGGATGTTGACCGACCCCTCGAGCACCAGCACTGACTCATCTTCCAGCGCAGGTTCGCTGGGTGTCACATCGAATTCGTCCTCGATGTTGCCGACTAGCTGTTCGAGGATGTCCTCGACCGTGATCACCCCAGCGGTCGATCCAAATTCGTCAACCACTACAGCGAGATGACGCCGCCGCTCTTTGAACTCCGCAAGCAATTCCGCAAGCACCTTCGTCTCAGGGACCACCAGCACGTCATGCATGATCTGGCCAATCTGCATGCGCGAGATGCGCGTCGAGGTCGTCTGGCCGAGATTGCTCAGGCGCAAGCGCATCCAGCGCATGAGGTCTTTGTAGTAGAGCACTCCGACAATGTGTTCCGGCCCGCGCTGTGGGTCGTAGATCGGGATCCGCGAGTGCTGACCCTCGACTACGCGGGCCAGTGACTCGTCGAGCATAAGGTCAGACGGCAGAGAAAAAATGTCAGGACGCGCGACCATCACCTCACGCACGGTGATGCTGTCGAGTTCGATAGCGCTATGGATCATCTCTTCCTGAAACTCAGGAATCTGGCCGAGCTGGCGGCTGGCGGTCACGATGAGCTTGAGTTCGTCCGGAGAGTGGACTGCTCCGCCACGGCGGGCCGCTTGCGCGCCAAATACGCGAAGCACCAGGCCTCCAGAGCGGCGCATGAAAAACAGCACCGGGCGGGTTAGGGTAAGGAAAGCCTCCATGGGCGCGGCCACGGCGAGGGCAATTTGCTCAGCGCGCTGCAAGGCGAGCGTCTTCGGCACCAGTTCGCCCAAGATCACATGCATATAGGTGATCAGGGTGAAGGCGATCGCGATGGCAATGCCATGGGCGTAAATGGCGACGTGAGGCAGGCGCTGGACAAAATGCAGGTTCCCCACTAATCCCGCGACCATGGGTTCGCCGATCCACCCAAGCGTGAGGCTGACCATGGTGATGCCGAGTTGAACGCCGTTCACGACCTCGTCGAGATGCTGGTGAAGGCGCTGGACGATGCGGGCTCCAATGCGTCCAGCTTCGATGAGTTGCTGAATACGCGTATCGCGCACGCTCACCAAAGAAAATTCGGCGGCCGCGAAGAAGGCGTTGGCTGCGACCAGGAGCAGGATCAGAAAGACCCGGAGCAGCACAAAGGCGATCATGGATGGGTAATTCTAACATTTGAAAGGCAGTTGCCAGAGGGCCGGTGGACAGTGTTCACTGCCAGTAGGCAGCCGCAGCATTGAGGCCCTGACTAGGGACCTTGCTCCCCAACATCGTGATTACGCGTATCTGGGGTCACAAAAATCCGGCGCCGAATCGGCTATCCTTTTAACGGGCCGCTGGTCTAACTGACAGGCGGCATAGGAGTTGGGCAACCCGCCGGTCTTTTTCACCTTCTAGCTGAGAAAATCATAGGTTCCCAAAAGTAAGGAACAAATAGAACTCTGGCCCCGTACTAGAGACTGAGGGCGGCGGAATGGCTCCCAATCTCCACTTGGCGGCATCTACAGGAGGCGTCGTGAACGGTAACGGAAATAATAAGAAGAAGCGTCGCAAATTAATCATTTGGTGCAGTGTGGTGGGCGTCATCGTGCTGCTGATTGCAGGTGGAGTTTTCGCGGCGACGCGCGGCGGTACCAAGATTGATCCCTCGAAACTCGCCAAAGTGGAAAAAGGGGACTTGGCCAAGAGCGTGGTCGCGACTGGCAAGGTCACGCCCATTACAAAGGTCGAAGTGAAATCGAAGGCCAGCGGCATCGTCAAGAAGCTCCTGGTGGACTACGGAGATCACGTCAAGAAAGGACAGCTCCTGGCCCAGCTCGACAAGATTGAAATTGAAGCACAGGTCGCGCAGTCGCGGGCCGCACTTGAAGCTGCCGAGGCGAATTTGAAGAGTTCGCAAGCCGACTTCGAGCGCGCCAAGGTCGACGCGGAAGGTCCGGATGTACCCGTTCTCAAGCGCGCATACGACCGCGCGATCGGCATGGCCAAGGACGGCGTTGTTTCCGCCTCCGCCCTCGACGACGCCCAAAAGAATTACGAGATGGCGCTGAACAAGCAGAATGTCTCGAAGGCGCAGGTCACCGTGCTGAAGGCGAAGATCGCACAGGCCCAGGCGCAGGTAGTAGAAGATCAGGCCAATCTCACTCAGCTCGAAGAACAGCTCAGCTATACCGACATCGTTTCGCCGATCGATGGCATCGTGCTCTCGCGCGACGTCGAGATGGGCGACGCGGTGAGTTCGATCCTCGTGTTGGGATCGTCCGCCACACTCGTCATGACGCTGGGCGATACCAGCGAAGTCTACGTAAAGGGCAAGGTCGACGAGAGCGATATCGGCAAGGTGTATCTGGGACAGCGCGCCCGCATCAAGGTGGAGTCGTTCAAAGACAAAACCTTCGAAGGCAAGGTGACGAAGATTTCTCCGATGGGCGTGGAGAAGGATAACGTCACAACGTTCGAAGTGCGCGTCTCGATCCAGAACCCGGGCGGCGAGCTGAAAGCCGAGATGACTGCCAACGCGGAAATTATCCTGGAAGAACACAAGAACGTTCTGCAGATTCCGGAAGGCGCGATCATCTACGACAAAGACAAGAAGGCATCCGTGGAGGTTCCCGACCCGAAGGGTAAAGACGGCAAAGATAAAGTGGCCGTCAACATCGGAATCTCGAACGGCGCGAAGACCGAAGTACTGAGCGGGCTGAAAGAAGGCGATCAGGTCGTACTGCAGTAAGGAACGGCGGTGTTGGGTCTTAGGCATTGGGTATTAGGTGTTCTGCCTAATACCTGTCCCCTAAGACCCAACACCGTTCTTGGTGTTCCCCATGACTCTCTCCGAAATCCTGCGCCAGGCGCTTGCCACATTTCGGGCTCACAAGATGCGGACCTTCCTCACGATGTTTGGAATCGTATGGGGGATCGCATCGGTAATCATCCTGGTGGGACTCGGACGCGGCTTCAGCGTCGATCAGAAGCGGCACATGCAGACGCTGGGCAAAGACCTTGTCATCATGTGGGGCGGGCGAACCAGTTCGCAGGTAGGTGGCCGCGCCGCCGGACGCGAGATTCAGTTGCACGTCGACGACGCTGAGTTGATTCGCAACGAATGCTATCTGGTGAAATTCGTCAGCCCGGAATTGCGCCGCACCATTCCAGAAGTCAGCCAGTACAATCTCGCCAACCGCGGCGTGGTCGGGATGTGGCCTTCCTACCAGGATTTTCGCTCGCTGCAGATTTCCGAAGGACGCTTGATTACTGACGACGACGAGCGCGAAGGACGCCGCGTGCTCATACTGGGATCGAAGGCGTACCGTCAGCTCTTCCCCGGTCAGCCCGCCCTTGGTGCGACGATACTCGTGCAGAGCGTTCCGTATCTCGTGGTCGGCATTCTTCAGGAGAAAAAGCAGAACTCGAATTACAGCGGCCCCGACAACGACTACCTGTTCGCGCCGTACTCGGCAATCTCGCGCGATTTCCCGCCTCCGACCAAACCTGGCGCCGGCATTCAGCGTGGATATCTGGATGACGTCGTTTTCGAAGTGGGCGACCCCGAAGAACATGAGGCTGCGGTCTTGCAAGTACGGCACGCGCTTGCTCGCGTTCATCACTTCGATGCGCTCGACAAAGATGCGCTGTTCATTTGGGACACGATGGAGGGCGCGAAGATGCTCGACAAGATCTTCGGTGTCGTGACTATCTTCTTCGGCTGTGTGGCGATCGTCACCCTCTGCCTGGGCGGCATCGGCGTAATGAACATCATGCTGGTCTCGGTAACCGAGCGCACGCGCGAAATCGGCACTCGCAAGGCAATGGGCGCCACCAAGCGCGACATCCTGCGGCAATTCTTTGCCGAATCGGCCATGCTGACGATCGTCAGCGGAATCCTGGGACTCAGCTTCGGCATGGGAACGTGCGCTGCGCTGGAAGCCTTGCCCCTGCCCGACTTCGTCCCGCATCCCATCGTTTCCTGGATTTCGATCGTTGCTTCGATTCTGACACTTTCGTTGATTACCGTGACCGCGGGCATGTATCCCGCCCAGCGCGCCGCGGATATGACACCTGTGGAGTCACTGCGATATGAATAACCAAACTCTCCGTACAGCTACTGTGTCCAGCCGGTCCGTGCTGAGATCGTCTCTGACGGCCGCGCTGGTCGTGCTTTTCGCATCCACCATGGTTTTCGCTTCTTCCACGCCCGCCGCCACGTTCGACCGAACGTTACAGGTAAGCGGCCCCGTCGATCTCGAGGTGCTCACTCACTCCGGCGATGTCACCATTCGCGCCGGATCTGCGGGGACAGTTCAGATTCACGGCAAAATCTTCATGAGCGACCGCTGGAACATTCTGCCGGGCGTCGGCGTCGGCGGGAACCGGCAAGATGTGCAGACGGTGCAACAGAACCCTCCCATTCGGCAGGAAGGCAACAGCATTCACATCGACTACGTGAATGTGCGCAACATCTCCGTGGACTACGAGATCACCGTGCCTGCTGACGTGACGATCCGCTCGCACACCGGCTCCGGAGACCAGATCATCGAAGGCACACGCGGCAACGTCGACGTGCAAACCGGATCAGGCGATGTGAAACTTGACCGGATTACCGGCGAGGTTCACCTTCAGACCGGGTCCGGCGACGTGCGGGCTCGCGAGATTTCCGGCCCAGTGAAGGGCGGCGCTGGAAGCGGCGACATTGAAATCGAAGAGGCCGGATCGGGCGACGTCGATATGCACACCGGCTCCGGAAATATCACTGCGCGTGGCGTTCAGGGCGCATTCCACGGCGAGGCCGGCAGCGGTGACATTACGGCCGAAGGAACTCAGAGCGGCACGTGGGAAATTCGCTCTGGTTCGGGCAACGTAAATGTGCGTCTGCCCTCGAATTCGGCGTTCGACGCTGACATCTCCACCAGTTCAGGGACGATCGACGTAGACTCGCCCATCGAGATGACCGTGCAGGGTCGCGTGCAACAGGAACGGAAATCGATTCGCGGCAAAGTTCGCGGAGGCGGCCCACTGCTCTCCGTGCGAACGGGATCAGGCGACGTGCACATCCAGTAGGCAGTGGTCAGTGACTAGTGACTAGTGATCAGTGAAAACCTCGAGCACCGGTCACTGATCACTAATCACTAGTCACTGATCACTTTCTTATGTATCTGAAAGAACTCATCTCGCAAGGCTGGCAGTCGCTCATGCGCGATCGCATGCGCTCGGCGCTGACCATGCTGGGCATCGTTTGGGGCCTTGCGTCGGTCGTCCTCCTGTTGGCCTACGGCCAGGGACTCGGCGGATGCGTTCTGCATGCGTTCCTGAACATGGGCAACAACGTCATCGTCATTTGGCCCGGCCAGACCAGCATGCAGGCCGGCGGGCAGCGAGCGGGCAAAGCGGTCAAATACGAACTCGAGGATGTGGAAGCCATTCGCGACGAGGTTCCAATCGTGCGGGCGGTGAGCGGCGAGATTGACCGCGACTTCGGATTCAAGATCGGTACGCGCGTGGTGTCGATCCAGGTCCGCGGCGTGGATATGCCATACGGGCAAATGCGCAAACTGGACCTCGCAGACGGCCGCTACTTCAACGAGGGCGATTTTGCGGATCACCGCCGCGTCGTCATCCTCGGCTATAACGCGGCGAAGAAAGTGTTTCAGGGAGCGCCCGCCCCGGGACAGCACGTCGAAATCGGCGGCCTCGACTTCGAAGTCATCGGCACCATGCGAAACAAGATCCAGGACTCGATGTATCAGGGCCCTGACAACGAAAACGGATTCATCCCCTTTGCTCTCATGCGCGATCTGAAGAACGTTCGCGATCCCGACGAAATCATCATTCAGCCCACCGCGCCCGAACTCAATAAGAAGGCGCTCATGGCTGTGCGCGAAGTAATCGCGCGCCGGCACCACTTCGATCCCAAAGACGACAAAGCCACTCCCGAGTGGGACACGATCGAAGATCGTGCCATGATCAACGGCTTCTCCTACGGACTGCAAGCCGTGCTGGGACTCATTGGTGTGGTCACGTTGGCCGTAGGCGGCATCGGCGTGATGAACATCATGCTGGTGTCGGTCACGGAGCGCACGCGCGAAATCGGCCTGCGCAAAGCCATCGGAGCGCGCCCGCGGCACATCCTCGTGCAGTTTCTCTTGGAGGCGCTGGTGCTGACGTTCGTCGGTGGTCTGATCGGCATGGCCGTCGCCGAGCTACTAACCTGGGCCATTCCTCCCATGCCTCTGTACGACGAGTTCTACAAAACCGCGGACCACGAAGGCGCAATCTTCCTGCACGCGTCGATGAGCGTGATGATCATTTCGTTCGTAATTCTCTCCCTGGTTGGAATCGTCTCCGGCTTCTTCCCGGCCCTGAAAGCCTCGCGCCTGAATCCGATTGAAGCGTTGCGCTACGAATAGACAACGAGGCACGTAATCCTCGCGGCCCTCACTTCCCTTTCCCACCCTCCGTACTCGCAATAAATGCCGCCACGTTGTTATACAGGTTCTTCAGCGAGTCCTCATGCGCGTAGACCATGTGGCCCGATTCATAAAACTTGAATTCGATATTCTTCTGCAGCTTCGGCGGAATCGGCAGGTGGTGCATCTCGAAAACGCCTTCATAGAACGGCGTGGCCAAATCGAAATAACCCGCGTTCACCAGAACCTTCAGGTCTGGGTTGTACTTCATCGCGTTAGCCAGATCGACCATCACATTCGTCGCCTGCGGAAAGGGTTCTGGGACGCCCGGGGCCTGGTGCAGGAAATTCCAAACCTTCTCGACATCAATTTCCGGCTTGTACTGGAGGTTCTCGCCAAAGTTCAAATCCTTGCGCACATAATCATTGAAGGCGGAAACGTAAGCCGAGCCAATCGCCGCTGACTGCGGATCGTATTCCGCCTCCCGGCTGAGAGGATCGATCGTCGGCCCGGAGAACCGCGTGTCGAGCCGTCCCGTGGTGCTGTCGCTGTCGGCCTCGAGCGTCTTCTCGAACTGTCCCGCATTCACGCGCAAGTCCGACTTTTCGAGGTATTCCACGGGCAGCCCCGTGTAGCGATGAAGTTTCGCCACAACCTCCTTACGCTCATCCGCCGACAGCGTTGAACCAGCGCCCAGCGCAACGGCGTAGTCCGTCATCGCGAAATGTTCCACATCAGCGAGCAGCGTCGCCAAGTCAGCGGGCGGATCGGCCAGCTTGTGGTGATACCAGGCCGTCGCAGCATAAGTCGGCAGCGCCAGTTGATACGGTAAATCGATCCCAGGATTGTATTGCGGCGTATCAGCGTTAATGTCGTAGCACAAGACCTGCGAAAGCAGTACGACTCCGTTGAAATCAATAAGCCGCTCGGTCTCCAGAATATTGATCAAAGCCCCCGATCGCGTGGTGCCATAGCTCTCGCCGAACAAATACTTCGGCGAATTCCAGCGTCCGTATTTCGCGAGGAATTGCGCAATGAAATCGCCAAACGCCTGCGCGTCGGCGTCGGTGCCATAAAATGATTTCTCGCGGTCCTTTCCCGCGATCCGACTGAAGCCGGTTCCCGGAGCATCCACAAAAACCAGATCGCTAACATCGAGCAGGCTGTAATCGTTGTTGACGACCGGGTAGGGTGCCGCAGGAGTATGGGAGTTGTCGAGCGTCACCACACGCTTCGGCCCAAACGCTCCCATATGCAGCCATACGGTCGACGAACCCGGACCGCCGTTATAAAAAAACGTCACCGGACGCGCACCGCTCGGCTCGCCCGACTTGAAATACGCCACGTAAAACATGCTGGCTTCCGGCGGCAGGCTCTTGTCGTCTTTGTCGCGATTTTGTGGAACGTCGTCCCACCCCTTGGGATGCACGACGATCGTCCCGGCAAAGGCATCGTAAGGAATCGCTTTCCCCCCGATCGTGACCGAGCCCTTGCTGGCCTGTTGCTCGGGCTTAAAACCTTCAGGCTTGGTGGCGTCGTGTTTGCCGGCGTCATCGTCCTTCGACTGAGCGTGCGCTGGGCTGAGAAACAGCGATAAAGCGAACATGACGACTGCGGCGGCGGAAGCGGCGGTCATTTTCATTTGAGGAGATTTTCCTTGAAACCGCAGAGTTCGAACTACTCTGCGGCCAGGTCCCGTATAGCGGCACTCATGCTACTTGCGGTGAAAGGACAAGTCAAAAAGATGGCGGAAGCGCGGCTCTGGAAACACTGAAAATCTGCCTAACGTTCAATCACTGACTTTTTGTTCTGATTTCGTAACATGTCCTGATTTTGTAAAACAAACGTTATCCGTATTGTCTTTCCCCTTAAAGCGTCTATCCTCTTCAATCAATCGGCCCCTGTGTATGTTCAACGAGATTTTGCGCCGTCAGGCGCGCTATCTCTTGCCCCCAACAGACATAAGAAATCCAGGAGGAATTGTGAATCGGAGAATTTTTGTATCGCTGCTCTCCCTCGCATCGTTCGTCTTTGCCGGATTTGTGCAAGGCCGTGCCCAGACATTGATGACCCGCCATGTCCGCCAAGCCACCCTCAACGGGCTGGCAAGGCCAGTCGGGCGTGTTCCCGTTAACCAGATCATGCAACTGGACGTCGTACTGCCCTTGCGCGACGCAGCCGGCCTCGATTCTTTTCTCGCCGAGTTGTACAGCGGAACCGTCCCAAACCACAATCATTTCCTGACTCCAGCCGAGTTCACCGCACGGTTTGGCCCCACGCAGCACGACTATGACGCGGTCGTCCGCTACATGCTGACTCACGGCCTTGCCGTTGTCGGCGGCTCGCGCGACGGCATGGAGGTTCAAGTCCGAGGACCGGTGACGGCGATCGAGGCGGCCTTCCACGTCACGCTGATGACCTACCAGCATCCCACCGAGAATCGCATCTTCTACGCTCCGGACCGCGAGCCCACGGTGGACCTACCTTTCGCCCTCTGGCACGTCTCTGGACTCGACAACTTCTCCATTCCTCATCCGCTATATGTGAAGAAGAGCGACTATGCCAAGGCGCACGGCATTAGCCCCGATGCCGTCGTCAAGCATGCTACGACCGGCTCGGGACCTTCGGCGTCGTTTCTAGGCAGCGATATGCGTGCCGCCTACTACGGCGGAGCGGCTCTCACCGGTTCCGGACAGAATCTGGGACTCTTCGAATTTCTGGGAACCGATCTCGCCGACTTGACCACTTACTACAAGAACGTCAAGCAGACGAACAACGTTCCTATCACGCTGCTCTCCACCGATGGCACGAGCACAAGCTGTGTCGATTCCAGGTCCGGAGGTCGCTGCGACGATACCGAGCAAACGCTCGACATGACACAGGCCCTCGGCATGGCGCCTGGGCTCGCGAGTCTTGTGATGTACGTCGGCTCATCCGACACTGCAATCATCAGTTCGATGACGACGCACAGCCCACTTCCAACCACCATCGGCTGCTCATGGGGCTGGACCCCGGCGGACCCCACGACGCTCGATCCTTATTTCAAGAAGATGGCGGCCCAGGGACAAAATTTCTTCGCGGCCTCGGGCGACAGCTCGACCTGGTCTTCGAGAAATGAGGCTTGGCCTGCTGACGACGCCAACATCGTATCGGTTGGCGGCACCGACCTCACCACCGCCAGCGCCGGCGGCGCGTGGAAATCGGAGACGGCCTGGGTCGATAGCGGCGGCGGAATCTCTCCCGACAAAATCGCGATCCCCTCGTGGCAGCAACTCGCGGGCGTCATCAACTCCAGCAACAAGGGCTCGACCACATTGCGCAACGGGCCGGACGTCTCGGCCAATGCGAACTTCACCTTCTACGTCTGCGCCGACCAGACCACCTGCACGGCCAACGACTACGGCGGCACCAGCTTTGCCGCTCCCATGTGGGCGGGCTACATCGCTCTGGTCAACCAGCAACTGAAGACCAATGGTTTTTCGACCATCGGTTTCATCAACCCGTATCTCTATTCCTTTGGTGTGAGTTCGAGCTACAGTACGGACTTCCACGACATCACCAGCGGCAAGTCGGGCAGCTTCTCGGCGGTAACCGGATACGATCTGGTGACCGGATGGGGCAGCCCCAACGGACAGGGACTGATCAACGCGCTGGTTGCCGAGAACTAGTCAAACTGCCATAAAAACGAACAGCCCGGAGTCGTGAGATTCCGGGCCTTTCCTAATGACCCTGATTCAAATAAACAGTGAGCGTTCCGGGCGAAGTATTCCTGCGGCTGAGAATCGCTACGTCCAACAGGTTATCGCCGTTGATATTTGCTGCCGCCAGTGAAAGAACTCCCAGCGGCGCAGGAAAATTCTTGGCTGCCTGGAACGTACCATCCCCCTTGCCGAGGATCACGTGCAGAAAATTCCCACCGGCGACGATAAGATCAAGTTTGCCGTCTGAGTTGACGTCGCGGATTTGAAACGTCAATGCGTCCGCCACTTTCAAGAGTTTCGGCGCCTTAAAAGTTCCGTCGCCGTTGCCCAATAGAATGTCCAGCCCGCCTCCGACTACTCCGGCTACAGTCACCAAGTCAGGATTTCCGTCGCCATTCAAATCCCCAACAGCAACAACTCCATTTGCATTGGGGTTCGGGGAAGTGATCGGCGATTGGAAAGTACCATCCCCTTTGCCCAGCAAGACCGTAATCACGCCATTGTAGTTAGCCGCGATATCGAGTTTGCCATCATGATTGAAATCTCCGGTAACAAGGTTTTGGAAATTGCTGGCTGCGGTTGGAATCGCGGTCTTGAATGTGCCATCGCCATTACCAAGCAGAATGTTGACTCCGCCGACGTCGCTGGCAGCTAGGTCGAGCTTGCCATCGTGATTGAAATCTCCGGTCAACAACTGCCCGTGCTGCACCCCCTCATCGAAGTACTCACCGGTGCCGAATGTCCCATCGCCGTTCCCCAGGCAAATCTCAACCCCGTAGCCGCCCGGAATAACCGCGATATCCGGCTTCTTGTCACCATTGAAGTCACCAACCACACCATCCGGCGCGACGCAGGGCACAAAACCTGGCGTTCCAAAAGTGCCATCGCCATTTCCTAGCAGCACCGAGGAAGAATTTGTCGTGGTGCTGAATTCCACAAGATCAGGTTTGCCGTCACCATTAAAGTCAGCGAGCCGAATCGACGTCCCGAGCGATCCTGGCTGCGTAGCCTGAGCGTCAAATGTGCCATCGCCCTTGCCCAACAAAAGACTAAACCCTGTGGATGTTTGCACCGCCAGGTCAATCGACCCGCCGCTGTTAAAATCCCCGGAAAGAGTTCCTGAGATGGAGGAGATATAAGTTTTGCCGACTGTAAAAGTCCCATCCCCGCTCCCAATCAATATCGTTACCCCGCTGTACGAGGGATTGGCGATGGCCACATCGAAGTTGCTATCTCCGCTAAATTTGGCGATGCTGAATCCTCTTCCCGCTGCATAACCCGCGGGGCTGCCGAGCGGAATGTTGCCGGTTTCAACGAACTTGCCAGTTCCATCTCCAAGAAAGACTTTCGGCTGATAAGGGTAGTGCGAGTATCGGGCACCAGTGATTAGATCTGGAATGCCGTCCTTGTTAAAATCGGCAACCGCGACATCGCAACCACCCCCTACCGAAATCGCTGGCTGAAAAGTTCCATCGCCATTTCCAAGAAACACATCCTGACCGGTAGTGATGTCCATTTTGCCGTCTTTGTTGAAGTCGGCCACCGCCACGCATCCGGCGTTTGTGTATTGGCTTTCGATTGGCGAGCCGAAGGTTCCATCCCCGTTGCCCGGGTACACGAAGATACCTTTTTCAATCACCACCAGGTCAACCTTGTTGTCACCCGTAAAACTGCCCAACGCCATGAACCCGGCGCCTGAGCCTCTGGTAAAAACCGGCGCCTTGAATTTTCCTGTCTCCTCGGCCAGCATCACGCCTATTTCCGCGATGCCCTGCACCGCGTCGTTCCCTGAGATCACCACGTCGGGAACACCGTCACCGTTTAGGTCTCCCGCAATTCCAATCTTCACGTTGTTCAGACCGTTGATGGGTGTAACGATCGGGGCGCCGAATGTGCCTGCGCCATTCCCTGGGAACACCACGAGCTCGTGTTGCGACGACGTGGTTGTCGCCGAGAACAAAACGTCGAGCTTGGTGTCGTGATTGAAATCGCCTTTGGCCAGGAAAGTCTTGTCAAGAGTTGCTCCTGGCACCGTGAACGATTTCTCGGGAATAAATTGCGCTTGCAGGCCCGTCGCGGCAAGACCCAGAACCAAGGCTAAGACTAATGTGGGGATTCGCATCGCGGTCTCCAAAACGATCGGCGTTTCGAACGGGGTGGGGAATTCAGTGTGGCAGGCGCGGACAGGCCTGTCAAACGCGACTCCACTTTCGCGCGGTTCGCACCCGATGTCTCGAGTTGACCTAAACCCAAGACTTGTCCAATGGCAAGAGAGATTAGGTCAGCGATACACCAGACGGCAGCCTTCGCCGCTCACGGCTCTCGGGACCATTACCGACGTGCCTTGACGCGCCGCTTCCCGCAGAATTAACTTCGCTGTACCTAGAATTTTGTCTTCCAGCGAGGAAAAGTTGGCATATCGTCCGGTCATCACTCTTACCACCGATTTTGGAACGAACGATCACTTTGTCGGCGCGCTCAAAGGAGTGATCGTCGACATCGTGCCTGAGGCCCAGATCGTCGACATCACACACGCCGTGCAGGCGTTCGACGTGCTCGACGGAGCCCTCGCCATTGCCCAGTCGTATTCATACTTTCCGAATGGCACGATTCACATGGTCGTGGTGGACCCGGGCGTGGGCACAACGCGGCGTCCGATTCTGGCTTCGAGCGACGGCTATCATTTCGTCGCGCCCGACAATGGCGTCCTCTCCATGGTCTATGCCAAGGAAGATCGCATTCACGTCCGGCACATCACCTCGGACCACTATTTCCGCCAGCCGGTCAGCAACACGTTCCACGGACGCGATGTGTTCGCACCTGTAGCCGCCTATCTTGCCAAGCAGGTCGACTCGCACAAGTTCGGCGATGAGATTGAAGACTACGTGAAGTTCGCCGCGCCTCGCCCGAAGCCGGCCGGCGAGAATCGCATGCGCGGCGTCGTCCTGAAGATCGATCGCTTCGGCAACATGATCACTAACGTGACGCCCGCCGACATTCCTGCGCTCTTTGGCGCCAAAGCCGCGCCTTTCAAGGTTGTCGTGGGCAGCCGCGAGATTACCGACATCCGTACAAATTACGCGGAGGGCGCTCCCGGAGAAGTCTTCGGCATTCTCGGGAGCATGGGATATCTCGAAATCGCGGCCAACCGTGCCGCCGCCGCCCAGATTACCGGCGCCGGCAAAGGCAGCGAAGTCAGCATCATCCTCGGAGAAGCCGCGGCAGCCGGCAAGGGCGCGTAGGCGGCAGTTCTCAGTTCTCAGTTCTCAGAGCAAGGCAAACACTTTGCCGTCCTCTCGTGCAAGCATTGCTCACTGAAACCCGATTTTAGTGGCGGAGGAAGAGTCTCGATTTTCTCGGCACGCGCCAACTGAGAACTGACAACCGAGAACTGAGAACTGCCCTCAAGAACCTTTCGGCTTTGGATGGACCCAGCGCTCCATCTCTCCCGTCCATCTCAGAAAATTCCACAGTTCGCGGCGCTCGCGCCACATGAACTCCCAAAATTCCAGAAAACCGATCTGCGTCATCTTCACGCCCGTGTAGGTTTCGATGCGCCATAGCAGGTAAGGGCTCCGCCACGGAGCAAGTCGATGCCCCTTGGTAGCATTCCACAGAAAACGGACCTTGTAGCGCATGCGGACATCATAACCACAAAGAACCCGAGGACACGAAGGAAAAACGGGTCTTGGGTCTTGGCTCTTAGGTCTTGGGTCTGAGGTCTGGCGCGCAACCCCACACCAAAGACCTAACACCCAAGACCTAACCGGGGCCCCGCGCACCCCATGTTAAAATCCACTCTCCGCCGGGACTCCCACGAATGTCTGACCCAAACGCCCGCCAACAAGCCGAAGACCACTACTACGCCGCGCTCGACCTGATGGCCGAGGGACATCTGGAAAAGGCTGTCGCCGCGTATCAGGAGTCTCTCACCGCCGATCCAACCTTCACCGAAGCCATGCACGGCCTGGCCCGGGCCTTGCAGGATCTGCAACGCTACGACGACGCAATTGCAGTCGCTCAGCGACTCGCAGAGATCGATCCAGACGACGTCCTGGCGCATACGAGCCTGTCGGTGCTGTACATGAAAAAAGGAATGATCCCCGAAGCCGAAGCCGAAGGCGCGAAAGCACGTGTCCTCGGCTGGAAGCAACAGCTGAAAAAAGGAGGGTCTTAACTCTCAGCTCTTAGCTTTGATTTCCTGCGGAATTGGATCCGACGCCACCCGCCGACGACAACTCCTGTGCGGTCAGCCTCTAGTGGGCCGTCGCTGAGAGCTGACGGCTGATAGCTGACAGCTACAGCCCGTATTTCTTCATCAAATGCCGGAACGACCGGTAAGAAATGCCGAGCACGTCGGCGGCCTTGGTCTGCACGCCTCCGCTTTGGTTCAGCGCGTTCTGCAGCAGCGCGCGCTCAAGGCCAGCGACGTAGTTCTCCATGCCTACACCTTCGGGCAGACTCACATCGCCGCCAATTTCCGGCAGACCTCCGCCGGCGGAGGCTGCCGCAGCGCGCGCTTTCGGCCTCTCAGCAGGCAGTTCGACGTGCAATTCGTCGGTAGTTTCGAGTGCAACCGCGCGTTCCACGGTGTTTTCGAGCTGGCGAACATTGCCCGGCCACTCATAGCCGCATAACGAATCGAGCGAGGCCGCGTGCACCCGCAGAATGCTGCGTCCGGCCGCGCTCGCGTACTTCTTCAGAAAATGGTTCACCAGTAGCGGAATGTCTTCACGACGCTCGCGCAGCGGCGGTACGCGAATAGGAATGACATTTAGCCGGTAGTAGAGGTCTTCGCGAAACACGTTCTCGGCCACGGCCTTGTCGAGATCGCGATTCGTGGCGGCGATGACGCGCACGTCGATCGAGATTTCGCTGGTCGAACCCACCGGCCGCACCGTGCGCTCCTGCAACACGCGCAGCAGTTTGACCTGCATAGCGAGCGTCATCTCGCTGATCTCGTCGAGGAAAATCGTCCCGCCGTCGGCGACTTCGAACAATCCACGCTTATTCTGGTTCGCTCCGGTAAAAGCGCCCTTCAGATAACCGAAAAGTTCGCTCTCGAGCAAGGTCTCAGGAAAGGCCCCGCAATTCACGGAAACGAAGGCATCGGTCGCGCGTGGAGAGCATACGTGAACGGCGCGTGCGACGAGTTCCTTACCGGTACCGCTCTCGCCGTGAATCAGAACCGTGCTGGCAGTCGAGGCGACAATGCGAACCGTCTGCTTGAGCTTTTCCATCGCCTCGCTTGATCCGATGATGTTGTCGAGAGAGTTGCGAGTAGCGGCATCGCGGCGCAGCGCAAAATTCTGTTTGCTCAGATTCAGCTTTTCAACGGCGCGGTTGATTGCCAGCTTGATCTCATCGACGAGCCCAGGGCTCTTGCGGATGTAATCGGTCGCACCCCCTGCCTTCACAGCTTCCACAGCCGCTTCGTAGTCGTCGACGGCGGTTATCAAGATGACAGCGGAGTCCGGTGAAACGCGATGCGCGTGGCGCAGCACTTCGATGCCGTCAATATTCGGCATCTTGATGTCAGTGATGATGACGTCGTAGAGCGCCCCGTCAATTTTATTCTTGGCCGTCTGCCCAGCCTGCACGGTTTCCACGCGATGGCCCTCGCGCCGCAGGGAAATGTCGAGCATTTCGCAAATGGACCGCTCGTCGTCGCAGACCAGAATATTAGCCATGCAACCTCCCTCCAGCGGCCGCAGCAGCCAGTGGCGGCGCAGAGCTCATCAGCTCGGCCTTGCCCGACGCAGCAGCTCCTGTCGTGGCAGACCGCTCCGCATCGAGACGGCGCAACCGCAGGACAAACGTCGTTCCCTGCCCCTGCTTGGAACGCGCCCACACCTTGCCTTCGTGCGCCTGCACCACCTGGTAAACAATGGCGAGACCCAGTCCCGTGCCGCCTTCGAAGTTCGACTGGAAGGGCTCGAAGATTTTTTCGATCTGCTGCGGACTCATGCCGGCGCCGGTGTCGGTGAAGCCGACCTGCCAGTCATCGCCCAGCGATTCGAGAGTCACGGTCAGCCTGCCTCCGCCTTTCATGGCGCGGACCGCGTTCTCGCAAAAATTCCAGAACACCTGCTTGATCTTGTCGCCGTCGGCGAACACCTGGGCCTGCCGCACCGCGAACCGGCGCTCGATCGTGATCCCGGTTTTCTCCGCCGTCATACGGTGATCCATCAGCGTCAACGTGTCTTCTACGAGCTGGATCAGGTCGACTTTTTCGAAGTGGTATTGCTTCGTGCGCGAGTAATTCAGAAAGTCGGTAATGATGCTGTTCAGCCGCTGCGACTCGCGCGTGACAATGTCGAGCAGCCGGCGGTGCTCTTCGTTCATCTCAGGAACACCCGACAGCATGCTCACCGAACCGGCGATGGAAGTCAGCGGATTGCGGATCTCGTGCGCGATGGCCGCGGCCAGGCGGCCTACAGCGGCGAGACGATCCTGCATGCGCACTTCGCGCTCCAGGCGGCGTAAGTCGGTCAGGTCATCAAGAACATAGACGCACCCCAGGTCGCCGCGCTCCGGCACGGTTAAAGCTGCCACCCGGACTCGCACCGTCTTCCGGAATTTCGTCGGAGCGTCGAAACGAACTTCCCCGTACGCATTCTTCGATTCGATGCTCGGCAGCCGGTCAAGAAAAAGCTCATCCACTCGCGACCCCAGCAGTTCCGCCGGAGTCCGCTCGAGCAGCCGTTGGGCGGCGGCATTCACCAGCGTGATGCGGCCGTCGAGACCGGTGGTAATTAACCCGCTGCTGATGGAGTGAATAATGTTTTCGTGCAGGACCTGCAGACTTTCCAGCGCGCCGCTGGTGTCGCTCAGCTGAACCCGCACCTGCCGCAGTTTTGCGGTCAGCAGGCCCGCCAGGTACGCCACCGCAAGAAACGCAAACAGGTTGACGAAGATGATCGCCTGCAGCGCCTTAAAGCTCGGATGCGTAACGCAATACGAAGGCACCACCTCGTAATAGTTCAGTTCGAGGACGGTCCCATAGAGAATGAACGAGAGAGCCGCGACCAATTGCGCCCACACCCGCGGCAGCAGCACGGCGGCGACGATAATGACCAGCGGATAAAGAAAGTTGAGTGAACTGTCCCAGCCACCGGTTTCGTGAATCACCAGGCTGACCAGAACTAGATCGGTCAGCACCTGCAACGCCGCTTGCAGGCGATGCTCCTGCCAGAACGAAAGCAGCAGCACATAAAAAAGCGAAATGCTGAACCACAACAGGATGGTGCTGAGGAAAAACCGCATCGGCAGCGGCGTTGGCGTGAACTCAGCGACCGCGAGTTCCACCGCAAGCAGCAAGGTCAGGATGAAAATACGAACCTTGACCAGCCATACCAGCCAATTGCGCTCGTCAAAGGTCGATTGCATCGCGAATCCGATTTCAGGTCGTAGATCTTGGGTCGTAGATGTTGGCTCTTGGGCCTCGATGATTCTCTTGGGTGTCAGGCCTGGAGCCCGCACCTGACACCCAAGACCCAAGACCGATTCTTTCTTACCCAGCCAGCTTGGCGATCATGGCGAACAGCGGCATGTAGAGCGAAATGACGATGCCGCCGACGCTTACACCCAGCATGGCGATAATCGCCGGCTCCAACATAGCCAGCATGTCTTTGGTGGCTGCGTCGACTTCCTCTTCGTAAAAGTCGGCAATTTTCTGCAACATGGAATCCATCGCGCCCGTGGCTTCGCCGACTCCGATCATCTGCGTCACCATGTTCGGAAAGACGCCGCACTCGCGCAGTGGATCAACGATCGTGCGCCCTTCTTCGATAGCCTTGCGTACCTTCATCAGAGCTTCTTCCAGCACCGCGTTGCCTGACGTCTTGGCCGTGATGCTCAGACCTTCGAGAATCGGCACGCCGGAAGTGATCAGGGTGCCGAGTGTACGCGTGAAGCGGCCGACGGCGATCTTGCGCAGCAGCGATCCCAGCACAGGCAGATAGAGCAGGCCCTTGTCAAAGTAGTAGCGGCCTCGCGGATGCTTGCGCATCTGCTTGACGCCGAAGTACAGGCCGAACCCGCCGACGAAGAACATCCACCAGAAGGTTTGCACGAACGAACTCAGTCCCATGACAATGCGCGTCGGCAGAGGCAGCGCAACTCCCAGTCCGGCAAACAGATTGGCGAAGATCGGCACAACCCATTTGAGCAGCGCGCCGACAATCAGTACCGCAATGCTGACGACGGCCACGGGATAAATCAAAGCCGACTTCACCGCGGATCTCAGCCGCACCGCTTTTTCGACGTAAGTCGCGAGACGCTGCAGAATGATGTCGAGAATACCGCCAGTTTCACCAGCCTCGATCATGTTGGTGGTCAGGTCATCGAATACCACAGGATATTGGCGCATGGCATTCGCCAGGGTCGCGCCGCCTTCCACCGTGGTACGGACACCAGTCAGCGTTTTCTGGAATGCCTGATTTTCCTGGTTGGACGCCAGGATTTCCAGACACTGCACCAGCGGCAGGCCGGCATCGATCATGACCGAGAACTGGCGGAAGAAGACCGCGATGTCCTTGACCGCAACCTTGCCCGACCCGAATGTGGGCAGCGAGAACTCCTTGCCCTTTTCGCGAATCGCGCCGGGTGTGATGCGCTCACGCCGCAATGCCTGCGCCAACGACTGCTTGTTCGGCGCCATCCGCTCACCGGAAATTTTCTGTCCGTTGGCGTCCTTGCCGGAAAATGTAAAGACTGGCATGGTTTTTAGCCTCTCCTTGCTAATGTCCTGTTACTGCCGTATCTATTTCGTGAAACTGTACTCGCGCAAATCTTCATGCTTCCGCGCTAGTGCTTCGACGTAGCCGCGCCTCTGGCCAGCGTCGATCCCGTTGAGCTTGGACGATTCAAAAGACTCGCGCCACGGTTGATCATCTCCTGCAATTCGTCTGTATTGCTCGACCGCGCCATCGCCACTTCCAGCGAGATCTGCTTCTGGAAATATGAAGTCGCCAGCGCCTGGTTAAATGTCTGCATGCCGAATTTCTCCTGCCCCGATTGCATGGAGGAATAAATCTGGTGAATCTTGTCTTCGCGGATCAGGTTGCGCACGGCCGGGTTGGGCACCAGAATTTCCATGATCATGGCCCGGCCCTTGCCGTCGATACGTGGCAACAAGCTTTGGCACATGATGCCTTCCAGAACCAGCGAGAGCTGTGCTCGAATCTGCGGCTGCTGGTGGGCCGGGAAGACGTCGATGATACGGTTGATGGTCGAGGTCGCCGAGTTCGTGTGCAGCGTGCCGAACGTCAAGTGACCCGTTTCGGCGATTCGCAATGCCGACTCGATCGTTTCCAGGTCCCGCATTTCGCCGATCAGCACCACATCGGGGTCTTCACGAAGGGCGGCGCGCAAGGCGTCGGTAAAACTCTTCGTATCCGCGTGCAGTTCGCGTTGGTTGACCACGCAATTCTTGTTCATGTGCACGAATTCGATCGGATCTTCGATCGTCAGAATGTGGTCGTGACGCTCGCTGTTGATCTTGTCGATCATCGATGCAAGCGTGGTCGATTTGCCCGACCCCGTTGGTCCCGTCACCAGCACTAGTCCGCGCGGCTTGTCGCAGAGTTTGCTCACCACGGGCGCAAGGCCGAGCTGGTTGAACGACTTAATCTCGAACGGAATCAAACGGAAGACGGCGGCAGTGGCTCCGCGCTGGTTGAAGACGTTGGCGCGGAAACGAGCCAGTCCTTTCAAACCGAAGGAGAAGTCAAGCTCGAGGCTTTCTTCAAAGCGGTGCTTCTGCGAGTCGGTCATCACGCTGTAGGCCAGTTGCTTGGTCTCGGCCGGAGTCATTTGCGGCAGATCGAGCGGCACCAGATGGCCGTGCACGCGAATCTGCGGCGGCGAATTGGTCGTAATGTGCAAATCGCTGCCGTTCATCTCCAGCATTCTCTTGAGCAGATCGCTTAACGACAAACCCATGGTGAAGCTCCCTTTCGTCAGTCCTTAGTCCCGAAGTCCTTAGCCCCGAGTCCTGATTCCCAAATTGCTGGTCGCGTGCTTGCTCACGACTCAGGACTCGCGACTCGCTAGTGAATCGTTTCGCGCGCCACTTCTTCGAGCGTGGTCATTCCGGCCGCAACCTTGATCAATCCGCTGCGGCGCAGCGTGATCATGCCGCGCTCAATCGCCTTCTTCTTCAACTCGACTGCCGAGGCGCCGACCAGAACCAGTTCGCGGATCTCGTCGTCAACCTCCATGACCTCGTACAAACCGCAGCGGCCCTTGTATCCCGTGTTGTTGCAGACCCCGCAGCCCTTGCCCTTCTGAATTTTTACTGTCTTGGCTTCCTCCGGACCGTAGCCGGCGTCAATCAGCGTCTGCACCGGCACTTCCATCGGCTCAATGCAGTCTTTGCAAATACGCCGGACCAGTCGCTGTGCACAGATCAAGTGAACCGATGTCGCCACCAGGAACGGTTCAATACCCATGTTCATCAAGCGCGTAATCGTTTCGGGCGCGCCGTTGGTGTGCAGCGTTGAAAGCACAAGGTGGCCCGTGAGTGCGGCCTTGATGGCGATTTCTGCGGTTTCAAAGTCTCGAATTTCGCCGACCAGAATAATGTTCGGATCCTGCCGCAGGAACGATCGCAGAGCAGCGGCAAAGTTCAATCCGATCTGCTCTTTCATCTGCACCTGGTTGACGCCCTGCAACTGGAACTCGACCGGATCTTCAGCCGTCATAATGTTCGTGTCAGGCTGGTTCAACCGCGAAATCGACGAGTACAGCGTGTTCGTTTTGCCCGATCCCGTCGGCCCCGTAACCAGCACCATCCCGTACGGCTTCAGAATCGCTTTTTCGAATTTCACCAGCGACTCGGATTCGAAACCGAGTTTCGTCATGTCGAGACGCAGGTTCTCTTTGTCGAGCAACCGGAGCACGATCTTCTCGCCCCACAACGTGGGCAGCGTGCTGACGCGGAAGTCGAGCTGCTTCTTGCGCCCGCCTATGCTCATCTTCAGCATGATGCGGCCGTCTTGCGGCAGCCGCTTTTCGCTGATGTCGAGCTTCGCCATGATCTTCAGACGTGACGTGATTGCGTCCTTCAACTTCAACGGCGGCGACATGATCGACTGCAGCACGCCGTCAATTCGGAACCTGACTCGGAATTCCTTTTCGTACGGTTCGATGTGAATATCGCTGGCGCCCCGCTTCACGGCGTCGCCCAGCACCACGTTCACCAGCTTGACGACCGGAGCTTCATCGGCGGCCTTTTCCAGTTCCGCCAGCTCCATCTGCTGCTCTTCCGATTGCAGTTCGACGTCGTTTTCATTCATCTCCGACATCGACTGCATAACCGCTTCGAGATCTTCTTCCTTCGTCCCCCCGTACGCTTTATCGATCCCGGCAAGAATCGAACTCTCCGACGCGACCACCGGCTCGATGTTGAAGCCGGTCATGAACTTGATATCGTCCATCGCGAAGACGTTGGTCGGATCGACCATGGCAATGGTGAGCGATGCGCCCACGCGGCTGAGCGGCAGAATCTGGTAGCGCTTCGCGGTTTCAAACGGGATCAGCTTGACGACGGCAGGATCGATTTCAAAGTAGGAGAGGTTGATCGCGGGAACGCCGTACTGGCGCGAGAGAAAGTTCGTGACATCCTCGTCCGTGAGGAAGCCGAGCTTCACCAGGGCGGACCCCAGCCGGCAGCTCTGTTCTTTCTGAACCTTATTCGCTTGTTCCAACTGCTCTGTGGTGATGATCTTCTCTTTGACGAGAAGGTCACCCAGCCGTTGAGACATACGTCGATCTCCTATCCACGCGGGTGGAACGACGCCTGACACTTATGCGCAGGCACTGGCGCAAATGGCTGTCAATCATTGGGAGAGAAACGCAGCTCATTCGCGTTGACATAAATTGTCAACGCAACCGCGTTACCGTACCACTTACTTTGGTACTTGGACCTGCTGGGTAGTTCGAGCAATCACAGGGATTTCCCTCGGAACCCCGCGCCAAATGCTTGTTTCTCGCGATATACAAGGCGATTTGCCTGCCCAGGTACATGCACTTCAGTAAGTCTCAAGCCTCACTACGGGCCTCAAATCCCAGTGACAGTTCACCCTCGATTAGACTCGACATGAAAGGAATTTCTTAACTTGTCGCGACCGAGCCGCAAGAATCAAGAAAACGAAATCCGCGAGTACTACCGCACTCTCTACAATGCGTGGGGAGCACAGCACTGGTGGCCAGCGGAAACGCCCTTCGAAGTCATCGTCGGCGCATATCTAACACAGAACACTGCGTGGACCAACGTAGAACGCGCCCTCGCAAACTTGCGCAACGCCAACTTGCTCAGCGTCGACGGGATCCGCCAAGTCCGCCTCTCCAGGCTCGAGCGCCTGATTCGCTCCTCTGGCTATTTCCGGCAGAAGGCGAGGCGGCTCAAGACGTTCGTCGCATTCCTCGACAAGAAATATGACGGCTCGTTGGACCACCTCTTCCGTCAGCCCACAGAAAAGCTCCGCGAAGAGCTATTAAGCTTGAACGGAGTCGGTCCCGAGACCGCCGACTCTATCCTTCTTTACGCGGGAAGTCATCCTGTCTTCGTCGTCGACGCCTACACTCGCCGCATTCTCAACCGCCACGAAATCCTTCCCGAAAAAACGGATTACGAAGATATTCGCAATTTATTCGAGCACGCACTCGCACCCATCGCGACGAAGCAGGAGAATGCCCAGCAACACACCGCGCTGACTGCAGCGCCGCTCGAATCGGGCTTTCGTGGCGCCGCTCACCCTCCATCAGCCATGAGCACGGCCCACCGCACCTCCCTCGCACAGGTCTACAACGAACTGCACGGCCTCATCGTCGGCGTAGGCAAATACCATTGTGGGAAATCACAGCCCAAATGTGACGGATGTCCTTTACAACCTTTCCTGCCTCGCCGTTAAGTGAAGGGAACGGCAATTGTGCCGACGACGGCCGAACCCTCATGACAACCGGCTCCCACGTTCGACTGCTGGCAACATTTCTGGTCGCGTTCGCAATGTCTCCTCAACCAACCTTGCGGCAAGCCGCCGACGCCGCATACTTGCTCGTTGGCACCGCCGTTCGTCCCGGCCTTTTTTCCGAGGCGGCCTATTCTGCAACTCTGGCTCGCGAGTTCAACATGGTCGAACCCGAGGACGCGATGAAATGGTGGACCCTCCGTCAAGACGCCGGTGCCTTCGATTTCCGCAAGAGCGATGACGTCGTCCGCTTCGCGCAGACGCATGCCATGAAAGTCCGCGGCCATTGCCTGGTCTGGGACCACAACAATCCCGACTGGCTCGCGCGAGGCCAGTTCTCGCCCGCGCAAATGTCGCGCCTTTTACAGGAACACATCGCGACCGTGATGAAACACTACGCTGGCCAAGTCTTCGCCTGGGACGTAGTGAACGAGGCTTTCGACGCGGCCGGCCTCTTAAAGGACTCTCCCTGGTACAACAAGCCCGGCATCGGATTCGACGGCAAGGGCACGGCCTATATCGAGCAGACGTTTCGCTGGGCGCGCGAGGCCGATCCGCACGCTCTGCTCTTCTATAACGACAATGGAGGCGAAGGACTCGGCATCAAGTCTGACGCGATCTACTCGATGGTCAAGGATTTCAAACATCGCGGCGTCCCCATCGACGGTGTCGGATTGCAAATGCATATTTCCAAGCTCGACGTCGATACGTCCGCCATTGCCACGAATATTGCGAGGCTAACCGCGCTCGGCGTTCAGGTTCACATCACCGAATTCGACGTCTCCCTCCCGCTGGACTCCGCCGGCGCAGCCACGAAAGATGATCTCCTTCGCCAGGCCGAGATTTACCGCGGCATCGTCCGCGCCTGTCTACATAGTCCAGGCTGCACGGCAATCCAAACCTGGGGATTCACCGACAACTATTCGTGGATCGGCTCTCACACCCACGGCACCCGCGGCGCGGCGCTCCTCTTCGATCGCGCCTATAAGCCGAAGCCCGCTTATGATGCCGTCGTCCAAGAACTCTCGCACTCAGATCGTCACCCACAGTAAGCCCCACTTGCACCCGGTCCTGTGCATCTATAATGACCTTGCGTCCTGTGGCACAACCGACCCCAATCCGGCCCGCTAAGACTTCACATCGCAAGCAGGTCATCATCCTGCTCGCGATTTCGGTCTTTCTCCTGCTCGCAATTGAAGTGTCGCTGACCGCCTTCGATCTGAGCTTCCTGCGCCCCGGCAACAATCAGGATATCGCCGTCTTCGCAGCGCTTTCCGCCCTGATCTTCCTGCTCTTCGTTGCGCTCACATTTGTGCTGATGCGCAACCTGTTGAAGCTTTTTGCCGAGCGCCGACTCGGAGTGCTGGGCTCGAAATTTCGTACGCGCATGGTGGCGGGTGCGCTCCTGCTCTCGTTCGTTCCCGTAATGGTGATGTACTGGTTCTCCTACGGCCTGATGAACCGCTCGATCGATAAATGGTTTTCGACTCCGGTAGAGGAGGTCCGCGCCGACACTCACGCCATGGCCTCGCTGCTGGCGAGTTATGGAACGCAGAACGCAAGAGCCGAGGCCGCCGCAATAGCTGCATCCCCCGAGGTCGAGCGCGCCTTTTCGGGCCACAGTTTCTCAAGTGTCGTCGAGGAGTTTCAACATCATGAACTGACGTTGCAGGGAGGCTTTGCATTCGCCATCCAGGATGGAGACGCACAAGCCAGCTTCAACGCCCCCGCGCCATGGCCAGCCTTGAAGGCCAGGTTGCCTCTCTCCGACGCCGCCGCCGGACTCCCCGCCCAATTCACATGGCAGCAAACCGACTACACCATCGGCAGCGTGCCCGTCGCAGGGGGAGGCCTGATTCTGGTCGCGATCCCGCTGCCCCACGAATTCCTGCAAACAGTCAACCAGGTCCAGGCCAGCCAGCAGCGCTATTACGATCTGGCGCGCGAGCGCCGTGTCGTCCGCCGCACTTACATGGGCCTCCTCCTGCTGCTCACGATGCTGGTATTGTTCGTGACCACATGGCTCGCACTTTTTCTGGCTAAAATTGTGACGCGCCCGCTCGCGGCTCTGGCAGAAGCCACACAGGAGATTTCCCGTGGACATCTCGACTACCGCGTCGACGTGAGCGCGGCCGATGAAATCGGCGACCTCGTGCGCTCCTTCAACCGCATGGCCGAGGATCTCGGAGCCAGCCGCCGTCAGATCGAAGCGTCCAGCCGCGATCTAAGCGCGGCCAACGAAGAACTCGATCAGCGCCGCCGCCAGATGGAAACCATCCTCGAGAGCATTCCAACCGGCGTGCTCTCACTCGATGCCGCCCGCCATGTTACCCACGTCAACCAGGCTCTGCTCCGCATGTTTCACCCCGATGCCCGCCATGAAGATGCGAATCAGATTCTTCGCGGCGCCTCCCTCGCTGAGGTTTTCCCGACAGAAGTTTTGGAGGACTTCGAACCCTTGCTTCGTCGCGCCGACCGCATGGGCATGACCACCAGCCAGATGGAGATGCAGTTGCCCCGAGTATCGCTGAACGTCGCCGTCACCGTGGCCACGCTGCGCCATCAGGACGATCGCTCCGGATACGTCGTCGTCTTCGAAGATCTTTCCGACTTGCTGAAAGCTCAAAAGCAAGCGGCGTGGCGCGAGGTTGCGCGCCGCGTGGCGCATGAAATCAAGAATCCTCTTACCCCGATTGCACTTTCGGCAGAGCGCATTCAGCGCCATCTAGACCGCGCTACCCCAAGCGATCCCGCTTCTCTCGGCGTGGTCCGCTCGTGCGCGGAAACCATTGCCGGTGCGGTTGAGACCGTCCGTCAACTCGTCGACGAATTCTCCACGCTCGCCCGCTTCCCCGTCGCCAAGCCGCAGAAGATCGACCTGAACGAGATCGTCGAGAACGCGCTCTCCATGTTCAACGGCCGCATGGATGGAATCAGCCTGCACAAGTCGCTCGCTCCCGATCTCCCCAAAGTGATGGCCGACAGTGAATCCATCAAGCGCGCCGTGGCTAACCTCGTCGACAACGCCGCTGAGTCGCTGCAGGATTCCATGATGCGCGAGATTGAAATCTCAACGTCACTGGTGGCAAGCCGCGACGCCGTCGAGATCACAGTCGCCGACTCCGGCCACGGGGTGACCCGCGAACTGAAGGAGAAACTTTTTCTGCCCTACTTCTCGACCAAGAAGCGCGGCACCGGGCTCGGACTTGCCATCGTGAGCCGCGTGGTCGAAGACCATCATGGCTCGATTCGCGTGGAGGAGAATCGTCCCGTGGGCACGCGCTTCATCGTGGAGCTGCCGGTCGTTCCAGAGCCCACGCCCGCGCCAGCCACGGTCCAACATGCATAACATCCTGATCGTTGACGACGAAGCCGGCATCCGCGACTCTCTCGCCGCCATTCTGGGCGATGAAGATTATTCCGCGTCCTCAGTCGAGAGTGGCGAGGCGTGCCTCGAACTGCTTCGCAAAACGCCGTTCGACGTGGTCCTGCTCGATATCTGGATGCCCGGCATCGACGGCCTCGAGACCCTCGAGAGAATTCGCGAACTTGACAATCCGCCCGAAGTCATCATGATCTCCGGCCACGGAACCATCGAGACCGCCGTACGCGCGACGAAACTTGGCGCGTACGACTTCCTGGAGAAACCTCTCTCGCTCGAGAAGACTTTAATCCTGGTCAAGAATGCGATCGACGCCAAGAAGCTGCACCAGGAAAACGTCGATCTGAAAAAACAGTTGCACGCGAAAAGCGTGATCGTCGGTGACAGCATTCCCATGAAGGCTCTGCGCCAGCAGATTGGCCTCATGGCTCCCACGAACGGCCGCGTCTTGATTTATGGCGAATCGGGCACAGGCAAGGAACTCGTGGCCCACGCAATCCACGGCCAGAGCCTGCGCAAGGACGAGACGTTCGTCGAGGTCAACTGCGCCGCCATCCCGGAAGACCTGATCGAAAGTGAGCTATTCGGCCATTACAAAGGCTCATTCCCGCACGCCGCAGAAGACAAAGAAGGAAAGTTTCATCAGGCCAACGGAGGAACTCTCTTCCTTGACGAAGTCGGCGACATGAGCCTGAAGACGCAGTCGAAAGTCCTGCGCACGCTCGAAGAACAACGCTTCAACGCGGTCGGCAGCAACGAAACCATCACCGTTGACGTTCGGGTGATCGCGTCGACCAACAAAGATTTGGAAGAGGAAATCTCGCGCGGCAACTTCCGCGAAGATCTCTTCTACCGGCTGAACGTGATTCCCTTCTTCGTTCCGCCGCTGCGCGAGCGCAAGGAAGACATCCCTCTATTCGCGCGCCACTTTCTGAAGGAACTGGCAGCCACCTACGGACGCCGTCCGCGCGAAATCACCGACGACGCCATCGAAGTCCTGATGCGCTATTCATGGCCGGGCAATGTGCGCGAGTTGCGCAACGTGATCGAGCGCATCGTGATCATGAACCCCACCACCACGCGCCTCGACAGCAAACATCTGCCGCCGCTGGTCTATCGCGACGGCAGCCGCCGCACGCCCAAGCGCGAATTCTCCACGCTCCACCAGGCCCGTGACGCCTACGAGCGCGACTACATCCTGAAGACGCTCGACCAGAATCACGGCAACGTCACCCGCACCGCCGAAGTGCTGGGCCTCGAGCGCAGCCACCTCTACCGGAAAATGAAGACGCTCGGGATCGCCGCGAAAGAATAGCAATAGCTTACGGAACGACTCCATACACTGTGCCGTTGGCGCCCCGCCCGCTATATGGCGTGCTGCCAAACAGCACTCCATTCTTCCAGAGAACCAGGCCGCTATTCGGTTCCGAACCGTCGGTTGTAGAACTCGGAGGGGCGAAGCTGTGTAGTATGGTTTCCGTCCAGTCGCCGCCCTCTTCTGTGGGCGGACTCAGTTCGAAAACGGTTCCGCAGCCCCGGTAATAGCAGTTCGAACTGGTCGTGCCGCTACCACCTACCCACGTCGTGCTGTACAGATTTCCAGCCTTGTCGAAAATTACATTGGCAAGAGGATAAGCCCCGTCGATTCCGTTGCTGCCGAAAGCGTAAAGGATATTTTGTGTCCACGCACCGCCCGGCACTGCCGGTGGAACTAACTCAAAGACAGTGCCCCCGCCGTATGGGCCACCCGTCTCGGTAGTGCCGTAAAGACGGCCATTATTGTGAAACGTAAGACTGCTTTGAGGGCCATCCCCGACACCGCGAAAAGGTGTGAAGGTGTACAGAACCGTGCAGATCCAGCTTGCGCCTTCCGTCGCCGGAGGAGTGAGCCTGTAGGCCGCCGGGCCTACAGCGTGTCCGTCCGGATAACTTCCTGTCGTGGCTCCGTACAGATTACCCTTCGCATCAAAGATAGGAGTTCCTACCGGAAAGATTGCGCCCTTCTTCGCCGTGAAAGCGTGCAGCACCGTTTCCGTCCACACCCCACCCGGCGTGGCGGGACGCGTCAGTTTGTAGGCAACGCCGCAGCCGTGCGTGCAGAGGTCGTACTCTTGTGTGCCGCTGCCGCCGAACGGAGCAACGCCATAGAGGTTGCCTGCGCTATCCAGAACCACTCCTTCCGACCCCGGGTACTCCCCGCCCAACGGTTCTGTGGCGAAAGCGCCGTCGGTCAGTCCCCCCTTAAAGCTGTAGAGCAGGGATTCCGTCCACTCGCCTCCCTCCGTCGCAGGAGGAGACAATTCGAAAACCACACCCAGGCCGTTCGCTCCGCCGGCAGCGATGCCATAGAGGTTCCCCGCCGCGTCAAGCACAACTCCGCCCTTCGGGTAGGTACCGTCACCACCAGCGCCGGCAAACCCGGTGAAGTTGTAAAGTACCGTCTCAATCCACTGTTTGGTCGGAGGCACGGGCCGCGTCAACTTGAAGACCGTTCCACCGCCGATTCCGCAATATTCGGTCGTGCCGTAAAGATTTCCGGCACTGTCGGCAACAAGGTTCCCCTGCGGTTCGCACCCGGCGGCGATGGAGTGGCCGGTGTGCGGAAATGAATAAACCAGGTATTCCGTTTGACCCAAGGCAACGCCCGCACACCCAAACAGGAATGCGATGAGCGCCGCGAACAGCGCGTTGCGAATAGGCAGAGACCGCGTGTATGTCATCGGGAAACTCCTGATAAAAGTTCACTCACTCCAGGGGATGGGGCTTGCGCAGAACCTGCAACCCGACAAATTGCAGACATCATACACCCAAGTGCGCTGGCCGTATTTCCAGAGATCAACAGCGCGCGCCAGCCACTGCTTAAACCTATTTTCTTGGCTAAAGATTTTTTTCGACTCGGTGAGGGAGTCTTCGGCGTAGCGTCGCTTTAAGAGTGAAGCACGATTTCTAACACAAGGGAACTACCATGACCACTTCGACACGCTCGATCCTTCTGCTTTTCTCTCTGCTGTTGGCTTCTCTGCCTGCCTTCTCCCAGTCGGCGCCGCCGATGGCTGACACGTTTGTCTTCTCGAGCCAGCCCAATACCAACTTCGGCAACTCCACCATGCTGATGGTGGGAAGCGGCGCCAAAGCGTATTTGCGGTTCAACCTCGGCACGTTGCCGCCCAAGGCCACCATCAGCAAAGCAACGCTGCGCCTATACGTCGACGCTTTCACACAAAGGGGCACGTTCGATGCGTTCGAAGTCGATTCCGGCTGGACCGAGATAGGATTGACCGCGCAGAACGCTCCGGCGCCCGGGCCCTCAGCGACCGGCGGGAACCCGGTCACCATTACCGCTCCAAATACCAATCACTTCATTCTGCTCGACATTACCGCGCTGGCGCAGAAGTGGGTGAGTGGCGCAGCGGCCAATAACGGAGTCGTTCTCGCATTGACCAGCGCGGCCGGCAGCTTCGCTTTCGATTCCAAGGAATCGCAGCTTACCAGCCATGAGCCTGAATTGGAAATTTCACTGAACGGAACGCCAGGCCCCCAGGGCCCGCCTGGACCGACCGGACCCGTAGGACCGGTCGGACCGCAAGGCCCCCAGGGACCAGCCGGTCCCAAGGGAACGCTTGCTGTGGAGCAGGAGGTGGGTGCGGCCATCGCCATACCTCCGTTTACGTTCGGTGCGGTCTCAGTTCCTTGTGGGAATCCGGCATTTCCTACGCTTCTCTCCGGTGGATTTTCCAGCGATGCGGTCGGAGATCCAAATTTCCAGGTGTTTCAGAGTTATCCGGCCTCGAGCACAACCTGGATGGTGGAAGCGTGGAACATCAGTTCCAACACTTATCATTTGACCTCTTACGCCTTGTGCGGCGGGATCCAATAGCCGTAGTGCTCACAGGGAGTGGACCGGCAAAACGATGCATGCAAATCGATGCGTTTAGCAAAGCGACGGCTCGGCCAAACGGCTCGGCAATGCGTACCGCCGGGCCATCTGGCGTCTTCGGCGCTGGGCGAATCCCGTCCTACTGATTCAGCGGCAGCAGCCCCTGGCACGCGCTTTCGCTTCCAATGGCTGCGCCCGTGGGTTGCACGCGAAGCACCGCATCTTCAAAGGAGCAGAAGCTGCGAATGCCAGTCTGGTTGAGCGTCACCGGAACCGCCGTCGCATAGTACTGCGACAACGGAGGTCCGCCCGAGCCAGTCGCAAGGAAGGTATATCCACTCTTGGTGCCGGCCGCCAGCACACTGTCGATCACGCAGGCTGTGGTTGAACTCGGTGTGCAGGGCGCAACACCCCCAAGATTCGTCAGCGCGGCCGCATAACCCACGGTCGGATACGCAGAGTTGTACGTGATCTCACCCGTATTGATGGTGCGAAGCGAAGCAACGGCCGACGACTCGTTCGCTGCCATGCGGGCGCGCAGCAGATTGGGGATGGCGATGGCCGCAATAATCAGAATAATGGCAACTACAATCAGCAACTCGATCAGCGAGAAGCCTTTTGGTTTTCGCATTGAACTTGTCCTCCGTTGAAAATTCGCGCGCAGCAGATCCGGCGCAACCGGAGAAACCTACCGCTCCACGTCGTTCTCTTTCGATCCTTATCGCTTGACCATGTGGATCTCGGTGCCGTTCTTGCGGAACTCCACCTTATCCATCAGCTGATTGATCAGAAAAATTCCGCGCCCGTGATTCGAGTAAAGATTCTCGCCAAGGGTGCAACTGGGAATCGCCTTCGGATCAAATCCCGGCCCTGGGTCGCGCACAATAATCAACACACCGCGCTGCTCGTCGCAAGCGACCAGGCACTCGACAACTTTGCTCGGATCTTCCTTCGCGCCGTGCACCACGGCATTGGCCAACGCCTCCTGCAACGACAACTCGATGGCGTCTTCCTTGCCATCGACGCACTTCGTTTGGCGCACGGCGTCCATCACTTGTTCGACAACGGGATCCACAGCCCTGCGGTCGGCGGCGAGTGTCACGCGCACCTGCAGACTCAGTTTTTCTGGATCGAAATCGTGCTCCGGAAGTTGTGCCTCGGAAGAAGCCCCAGAATCCATGGTGGGTTTGCTCGTCCTTGTCCGCCTTCGAACTCGGCCTGCTGGGATTCTAGTCGCAAGCGCCAAATCCGGCAATGGCCGCGCACTTTGGGGCCTTCGCCCCCATAACACAACTCTACCCTTCCGTGTCGTTTTGGCTGCCACTGGACAGAACGGTGGAGCTGCCCTGATCTTGCATGCGATGTTCAAGTTGTCGGCGCCAATCGAGTTCCTCCACGAAACGCCGTGAATCCCGCCATCCCGGCTCGGCCTTGACGTAGAGTTCAAGGAAGACTTTAGTCCCTAGCATCCGTTCCATCTGCAGCCGCGCGGCCGTGCCAATCTTCTTCAGCATCTGCCCGCCCTTGCCCACCAGAATTCCTTTTTGTCCTTGGCGTTCGCAGTAAATGGTCGCCGCGATTCGTGCGAGCTTCGCGCCTTCTTCAAAACTGTCGACGATCACCGTAGTCGCGTACGGAATCTCTTCGCTCGTATTCAGCAACACCTGCTCGCGAATGATTTCCGCCGCCATGAAGCGCGCCGGTTGATCCGTGATCTGATCCTCGGGAAAGTATGCAGGCCCCGCCGGCAACGCCTCGATCACCAACTCCAGCAGCGCATCGAGACCTCTGCGTTTCAGTGCGGAGATCGGAATCACCTCGCTGAAGTTATAGAGCTTGCGATATTCCTCGATGAGCGGCAGCAACTTCGACTTATCGCGGATGAGATCAACTTTATTCAGCAACAGGAACGCCTTCGTCTTCGGCCGCTTCAACAAGTCGAGGGCGAACTGGTCGCGCGGATCGAACTTGCGCGTGACGTCCATGATGACGAGCACGAGGTCGCACCCCTCCAGCGCCTCACGCACTTCGACCATCATTTTGCGGCCAAGCGAACTGTCGGGCTTGTGCACTCCGGGAGTATCAATCAGCACGATCTGCCCGCCGCCGTGCTTCCCCTTGCCCTTCGGAACATGGACGACGCCTTGAATCCGGTTGCGCGTGGTCTGCGGCTTAGGCGAAATAATCGCAAGCTTCTCGCCCACGAGCGCATTGAGCAGCGTCGACTTCCCCGCATTGGGGCGTCCAAGAATGCAAACGAAACCAGATCGAAATGGCATAGGAAAAGCTTTTAGCTGCTAGCTTCTAGCTCCTATCGTCTAGGCGTACCCACAGTAGACCGTGCACGGACTGCTCACTCTGCGAGGAATCCGCTCCATACACGAGAAAGCAGGCCTGGTAGACACTAGCTAGAAGCTAGGAGCTAGCAGCTAGAAGCTCTTATATCAGTTTCAACTGCTGCGGCTGCACCGCGCTCACGCGCACGCGCTCAACTTTGCGATCGGTCGAGTCCAGCACTTCAAACCGCAATCCGTCGTCTTCCACTACTTCGCCCTTGCGCGGTATGCGTCCCGCAAGTTCGCTGACCAATCCCGCGATCGTCGCCGACTCTTTCCCTTCCGGCTTGGTGCCGAAGAGTTCGTCGAGACGGTCCACATCCATGCCGCCAGAAACGATGAACGATCGGTCGCCTTCGCGCACGACTTCCCCCTTGTCATGCTCGTCGCGGATCTCCCCCACAATCTCTTCCACCAGATCTTCAATCGTGACCAGTCCCGCCACGCCACCGTATTCGTCAACCACAATCGCCATGCGGATATTCTGCTTCTGCATCTCGCGCAGCAGGTCGCTGCCCAGCTTGCTTTCCGGAACGAAATAAACGTCGCGCCGCATCAGCGAATCGAGGCGTCGCACGTGCGCTTCGCTGTCGGGCACCTGCAGCACATCTTGCGCGTAGACGATTCCCTTAATGTTGTGAATGCTGCCTTCATACACGGGCACGCGCGAATAATGCTTCATGCGCAGCATCTCGATGAAGCGTTCCACAGTCGTGTCCACCGGAACCGCAAACATCACAGGACGCGGCTTCATCGCCTCGCGCACCGTCTTGCCGCTGAACTCCACCACGGACTGGATCAGGTCGCGATCGCCTTCCTGAATAATTCCCTCTTCCTGTCCAGCTTCAATCAACGCATCCACCGCCTCTGCCGAAGTCTCGGGCTCCTCATTCGTATTCTGCCTGGTCAGCGTCGCCACCGACCTCAGGAAGCCGAGCACAATTGTCGCCGGCATCACCAGATAGATAAGAATCTTCAGGACGAATGTCCACCGAATCAGCCACTCTCCCTTCGTTCGCGAAAAGAACACAAACGGCAGGAAGCGATTACACACAATCACGATCAGCACCAGGCTGATCGTAGCCTGCAGGATCTCGTAAATGCTCCACAACTGATCGCTGAATACGACGAACCCGACAATCATCGCGATCGCCGCCGTCGTCAACTGCGTCAGCACGGCCATCGACAGCGAAGCGCGCGCGCGGCTCATTCCAAGCGCCGGCTCAATCTTCTGCTCGAAGGCGTCGATGTTGTCCTGGAATTCGCGCGACAGAAACTTGCCCGCTTCCTGGTAGACGCGGTCCACGTACGAGACCAGCGTCAGCAGTCCGAGCAAAAACAGAAGCGTGATGGCAATGCCAACCGTCATGCCATCCTCCGCTTCCTCGGCTGCACTCGCGGCTCTTGCGCGCGTCCCGCCCGTTCAATCAGTGCCACCGGCAGTTTCAGGGCTCGCCGCAACTTCTCTTCCTTGCGCGCCATCTCACCATTATCGCGCTCATGGTCAAAGCCAGCCAGATGCAGCATCCCATGCAGCGCCAGGATCTTGATCTCTTCCGCCGCGGAGTGGCCGAGCCGCACCGCATTCTGCACCGCAATGTCCGCGGAGATCGCGATCTCCCCCGCCAGCGCAGCCTTCCGCGATCCCGCCGACGGCAAGCCCGCCGGAAACGACAGCACATCAGTAGTCTTGTTCTGACTTCGAAACTCGCGGTTCAGCAGGCGCACCGCCGCGCTGCCGGTCACGAGCACGTTGACCCTGCCTCGCAGTCCCGCCGCGCGCCGCGCGCGCAAGACGAAGCGCTCAAGCCCGCGCTCGCTCACTCCAGCAACTTTTTTCTGCAGAATCACCACGTATTCTTCCACTCCAAAAGCAAGCTCCAAAAGCAAAAGGAGGGCCCAAGTCGCAGCCCTCCCGCCCGATGCCGACTGATTATCCTTTGGCGTTCGCCGACGCCGTCTTCCCTTCATTCGCCGCGCCCGCAGCGTGATGCTCATTCGCATGCGCGCCTTCGGCATGCTTGGCCTCGGCATGCTTACTCTCAGCATGTTTACTCTCAGCATGATGAGTCTCACCATGCTTCGCCTCGCCACCCTTCGGCTCCGCCAGCAACAACATTTGCTCGGCGACGCGCGCCTTGTGCTCGTCATAAGCGCGGACAATCCTCTGCACCAGATGATGCCGCACCACGTCCGTCTCGTCGAAGTGTACAAAGGCCAGCCCCTCGACGTTCTTCAGCACATCGATCGCCTCCAGCAATCCGCTGCGCCGCGCGTTCGGCAAATCGATCTGCGTGACGTCGCCGGTAATCACTGCCTTCGAGTTAAACCCGAGACGCGTGACGAACATCTTCATCTGCTCCGAAGTCGTGTTCTGCGCCTCGTCGAGAATCACAAACGAATCGTTCAGCGTGCGTCCGCGCATGAACGCGATGGGCGCAATCTCGATGACATTCTTCTCCAGGTAGCGATCGACCTTCTCCGGATCGAGCATGTCATACAGCGCGTCATACAACGGACGCAGGTACGGATCGATCTTGTCCTGCAGCGTGCCCGGCAGAAATCCCAGCCGCTCGCCCGCTTCCACCGCCGGCCGCGCCAGGATAATCCTGTTCACGCGCTTGGCCAGCAGCGCCGAGATCGCCATCGCCACCGCCAGATACGTCTTGCCCGTGCCCGCCGGACCAATCCCAAACACCATGTCATGCTTCTCGATCGTGTCGAGATAGCGCCGCTGGTTGCTGCTCTTGGGCTGCACCATGCGTCGTCCCAGCGAACGCTGCCGCCCCGCGTCTGCCAATCCCTTCAGCGTCGTATTCGGATCGGACGTCAGAACGCGCAGCATGCTGTTCAGGTCGCCGTTGTTGAACGCGTACCCGGAGCGCTGCAGGGCTTCATAGTCAGTGAAGACCTGCTCGACGCGAGCCACGTCGCGCGCCGCTCCCTCAAGCTCAACGGCGTTCGACCGCAGATTAATAGTGATGTTGAGGCCGTCTTCCAGCAGGCGCACATTCTCGTCCCGCGTGCCAAACAGCGTCTCGATGTTGGGACTAAGCCCGATGCTCTTCTTCATTCAGTTTCCATGAACCATGTGGGGACAGCCACCGCCTGTCCAGCCGAGAACCATGTGGGGACAGCCGCCCTCGGCTGTCCGGCCGAGCAAAGCTCGGCAGCCTCTGTGTCGCCTATACACGTGTGCCCGCCGAACCTCGCGGACCAAACAGGATTATGCTCAGAGACGGGACCTACCGGAATGCGCATGCCCAGAAGGCAAGTCACTACCATTACTGTAAAGCCTACCCCGCCCCGAAGTGGGAGTCAATGCCGAGGGATCGAGCGAGCCCTTCACTCACCTCGAGAAAGGCAAAACCATCGAACATCTGCTTCAGCAATCGTCATGTTACGTTTTCTTTGTCACCGATTCTACCAGTTTCTTATTCTTTCGCTGCTGGGCAGCCGTTAGCTTCTTGATTGATGGCTCTGCTGAAATTGTCTCAGGCATCGCGCCACCAATTTTCTTGATTGCTTCTCTGACCTCTTTCCCAACAGCGTAGTGAGTGTCGATGGCCTTTTGTTCGCCGGTGATGTTGTCGGCTCTTAATTTCTGCTCTGTTTGAGTAATGCGAAACTCGTTCGCAGCCAATTCCACTCTGCCCATGCAATCCAGCAAATCTTCATCCATCGGAATGCCCTTGAGTTGTTTTATCGCGTCTCGACCCCTTCCGTCGTATAGCCCCTTATAGCCAGCATCGTGGAAGATGCCGAACTTAACGGTGGTAACACCGGCTACATACGCGGCATCCGCAAGCGCTTTGTTCCCATCCTTCACCCGATTCCGTAACAATAACCGCCGTTGTTCTTCTGTAAGCTGCTGCTCTTGCTCAGCCTCTTGCGTTTTCACGGCAAAGTAATTCTGAGCGGTAGCAATCTCAGGTTTCGAAGGGTCGCCGTTCATCGCAACCAAATATGCCGCGTGACGGCTCAGAATGACGTTCTCTCTTTTGTTCTTCGCGCCCTTACCTGTTGGTATCACTTCATCGAATTCAATAAAGTGATCAGTCGAAAATACCCCTGCATTGTTGGAGGCGTCCTTGGCCTTTTCAATGACCTCTCGGAAGTTTTGCCAATTCGTATATCCCAAGACTTCCATCAATTCGCGGCCAATCCAAAGGGGTTGTCCGTTCTTGGCGATGCGCTTTTTCTCCTCCAGGATCGAGACAACATGGGGCAAATTCTCACTCACAGGTCACCTCACACAACGGGGAAAGGGAGATTTCACTTGTCATGTTGTGTACTACTTTCCCTTCTTTCCCATGTTTGCTATTATACAACCATTAGGACGGTTGCGAGGGATTACGCATGGGAACAAGAGAAAGCCTACAAAGGTTAATCGACAAGAAACAGTCGGAAATCATGGATTTGGAGATTAAGGTACGCGAAGGAAAAGCGTACATCCAGGCTCTTCAAGATTCCATGAGAATCCTTCCACGTGAAACTGGCGAGGCTCAGACAGAGCTTCGACCCGATAGCGCATTGGCCAGAACCAGAGATTTTATTAAGAGTAGCGGCAAGCCTCTGCATATTTCCGAAATCATCAAGTTGCTAGGGAAGCCGAATGACAAGAAGAACAGAGTCTCAATTGCCGGGACACTGTCAAGCTACGCTAGGAATCGTAAGATCTTCACTAAGACCGCGCCTAACACATTTGGTTTAATTGAGTTGGGAATGAACAAGAATTCGGACTTTTCAGCAGACGATGAACAAGGGCCACTGATGGATTCCATTCCTGTTTCGTTTGGGAAAATGTGATAAAGAATTAAGGAACGAATCGCGGCGCGAATTAGGGTGAGACTAGGAACACCCACGTTTGACCGTCCGCGTGCCGCTCCCCTATAATGATTGATTCGGACCCACCCCGAACATCTTGCTGAACACACAAAGGTAAAGAACCAGACATGGCAAACCATCTTTCGGCGCTCAAGCGCGCCCGCCAGACCGAAAGCCGCACGACGCGCAACCGCGCCAACACTTCCACCCTGCGCACGCAACTGCGCGACCTGCGCGAGGTCATCGCCAAGGGAGACAAGGCCGCGGCCCAGCAGTCCTATCGCAAGACCGTCTCCGCACTCGACAAGGCCATTCAAAAAGGTACGCTGCACGAGAATACCGCCTCGCGCTACAAGTCCCGCCTGGGCAAGCGCGTCAGCGCAATGGCGTAATAGCCGCAGCCTCTCAGCCACACACTAAAGCCCTATCAGGGACTCGTATCAGGCGACGCCTTCAGGCGTCGCGTAACCGCGCGAAAATCCATCGCGCCTTCAGGCGCTGCCCTGGGTCTTGGGAAGGCCCCGGCTTTAAGCCGGGCCCTTAGAAGCCCACAAGAACCCTGGGCTTCAGCCCCTGAGGCCGTCTTTTTTTCCACAGAAAAATTCTCGATCGTGTGACGGACGACCTTGACCCTGGATACAGAAAGCTCAAACTGTCCCCATGCCGCAACTATCCACCGTCGCCGGGCGCGAGCTAACTCCTTATTCCGCAAGATTTTACCTGCAACTCCTTTCCGCTCAATATTTTGGCGGGAATCACCCGATACCCTATCCGCAACTCCATGAAAATAGAGATTTTAGCGAGATCGCAAAAAAAATCTGTGGTATGACCACTCACCGCAGCCCGAGACATTCTCCCCCAACCAGCTCGACCCGCACACACACCTCAGGCCCCGTTCGATGGACGTTCTAGCTCACGCGCTCTGGACCACCGCCGCCGCAAGCGCGGCCCGTCGCAAACTGGTCCGCCCCATTCACCTGGGATGGGCCGCCTTCTGGGGAGTCTTCCCCGACGTCTTCAGCTTCGCGATTCCGGCGGTGGTCCGAGTCTGGTGGTACGCAACCGGCACAACCAAGTCCTTAATGCCCGACGCGCACAGCCCGCAACGTTTTCAATTCGTCTGGCAGCTCTACCATTGCAGTCACAGCTTGCTGGTCTTCGCCGCAGTGTTCGCACTTGTCTGGATCATCGCTCGGCGTCCAGTGCTCGAGATGCTGGGATGGGCCTTGCACATTCTGATCGACATCCCGACGCACCAGGGCATTTTCGCGATCCACTTTCTCTGGCCCTTGTCCTCCTACGGATTCCAGGGCATTCGCTGGGAAAACCGCTGTCGGTAGCAAGTTAAAATGTCCGGCTTTTGTAGCAAGTGAAATGTCCGGTTTCAAAGTTGTACCCTCGCCGATTGGGTTGGGTTGATTTTGGGGATGGGGTTGCAGGGGAAGGGGGCAGTTCCCC